>OIYY01000152.1_pt1 | contig 53634 bp, 53 predicted proteins | sample 1588341 | NCBI WGS metagenome assembly OIYY01 (sample SAMN03283287) | human gut metagenome | biome: human-associated habitat; material: feces | host: Homo sapiens | place: Peru | collected 2012
TATGTTGATATGGTGGAACAATTATAACTCTACCACCTAATTTTTCTATTTCATCATATGGTATATTAGTTGAATCCTCATCACAAATAAAATCAAATTGAATTTTAGTTCTATCAATATGTCTATAATAATTCATGACAACAGCCTCAACACCGCCGCCAATCCATTTTCCCATAATTTGCGCAATTATAATCGGTTTATCTTTTTCCATTTTGTCATCCTCTCAAATTTTTAACGTAATTATTATATAAATACTGCACAAATTTTTCAACCTTATTTGACATATTTCTGGTATTTTTTATATAAGTATCATTGAAATAAAAATTGTAAAAATTAATATTATAATTAAATTACACAATTAATCATTCCAAACATTTTTTATTTTATCAACAGAATAAAAAAAGACACCTCATCTTTTTCAAGACTGAAATATCTTTTTGGAACTAATTAGTTTATTTTTTAGTTACACCATATTTATACATTTAACGTTCCTATATAATTATCAAAACTTGTTTTATTCTCATTTCCTAAAAAAGATACTGAATAATTTTTAAGTGAAACATATATATGAACTTTATTTTTAACACATTCAAATATAATATCTCCAGCTGAATTTTGTGTAATAGTATTATATCCATCATAATAATTTAGATTTTTCGACAGTGCTTCTCCTATTACAATTATTTTAGGCTTAATTTTATCTAAAATCTCTTTTGGAATTTTTCCTGATTCTCTACCATGATGTGGAGCAAAAATTATATCAGCTTCTCCAATATCTAAATCATCCTTTATGTTTTCCATAAAGTCTTTTTCTAAATCTCCAAACCACAACATACTCACACCATTTTCTAAGCTATATTTTATAATTGGTGAAATATTGTTAGGACTTTCCGCATTTTTAGCATTTTCAAGAGCTTCTTTATAATACGAATTATTTTTTTTAGGCCATAATATATTAATTCCTGAAGAACCTATTTCTACCCCATTACTGTCTTGTCCATCCATATTCATCCATTTTCTCGAACAACCTTTATAAATATAAAAGTGCTCGTCACCATCTCTTAAATTACAATACTCTTCAAAATCTTCTGTTTTTTCACTTTTATTAGCTTTATTTTCAACACAATAAAAGTTTTCAATTCCAAACTTTTCTCTAAACTCTTTTAATCCTAATATATGATCCTCATCTGGATGTGTTGATATAAATCTACGTATTTCTTTATTTTTAGCCTTTTCTTTTATTTCATTCATAATTTTATCTTTATTATCATCATGCATATAACAATCTATAACTGTAAAATTATCTGAATTATGTTGGATATAAAACATATCCCCATTTCCTACAGAAAATGATTTAACTATACTCAATTTTTTTCTCCTTTTTATATATTTTCTCTACTACAATTTGATTAACGAAATCTCTAGCTTTCATTTTACATGATCTAACGCCCACTATATATGCTATTGCTCCAACAATTAATTCTTTCCAAAAATATTCATGCCACAATAGTGTCAAAATAAATACTATTATTTCAATTACAAATATTGTAAAAACTATATCTCTTACAACGCAATATTCCGCATTTTTACTTTTTACAATTTCATTTTCTCTTACTGGCTTATAATACTCGGCATAAAACTCATCGTTTGATATATTAATAAGTTTACTAATTTCTTTCAAATTTTTCTGAATTCTTTTATCTTTTTTTATATATTCACTCGATTTTTCAAACGGAGTTTTCCAATAAATAAATCCTAAAGCAATTCTTGCTTTTATATCTCTATTAAATATAGATATAAACAAAATAGTGCAAATTAAAATAATTGTATCTATTGGCCATATACTATTTATTATTTCTCCACATATAATATTTATTTTTGTAAATACATAATGTGTAACTGCAACTATTAATGAATATATTGGTACATATCTCTTCTCAAAATTTACTTCCATTTTACTACCTTTCTACATAATAGAAAACTATCTTTTTTAATTTAAATCTCTTATATTTCAAAGATATTCTCTATTATCTCACGCCATTATTTTCCATCATTTTCTTCCCAATCCTCTACTTCATCATAAAATTTTACTGGTGTTGTACTAGACCATCCTTCTCTATCTGGAGTATTATGCTTATGAGTGATCGTCTTACCCTTTGTTTCAAATACCTTAATTCCTCTTCTTTTAAATGCATTTGTCACCATCTTCTTTGGATGATCAGAATTTTTAGCTGCAGACGCAATAGCTACTCTACCATCTTTAATTCCCTTATTCACCTTATATCCTAGTAGTTTGTTTAATAACGTAGTAGATACATTCCATCTTCCACCATGATGCGGAATTTGATAAACATCCAATTTTTGACAATTTATATCCTGTATTTTCATATATTCTATAGCATTATTTATTGCTCTAATTCCAGCATCTCCCACAAGCAAAAACTTTTCCTCATCCATATCTCCATATAAAATAATTGACATTTCATTTTCTGATGTTGTACTTACATCCTCTCTCAAATGCTCTGTTTCCCAAGTTTCTTCTATATTGCTCACATTTTTCTTTGCATTGTTAAATATAGTTTCATCCAATTTTTCGTTCTTTGTTTCAGGTGTTTTACTTGACTCTGCCAATAAATCCATATAAAACTTTTTAGAAGGTGATAAAATTCTAAATCTCTCATCTATAATTGTTCCTTCAAATGATTCCTTAATAGGTATATTTTTTTCTCTGCATACCTTTTCTATATCATCAACATATTTATATACATTTCTTAATTTCTCTTCTAAACTATTTTTAGTTATCTTTCCATCTTTCACTATTTCATATAATTCATCTACATATAACCATGGTAAATTCACATACACTTTTTTTACTTCAAATTCATTCAAAATTTCAGTTAATCCAGATGCATGATCCAAATCAGAATGTGAACAAACAACAAAATCTATTACTATTTTTTCATTATTTTGTTTATAATATTTTTTTATGTGGTCTTTCATTTCTATTCCATAATCATTTGTTCCACCATCATATATACCAATATGATATTTGTTATCATTATCATTAAAATATCTAAAACATATTGCATCAGCATCTTTTCCCTCTTTATTTATACCTATAAAATCAATCTCATATTTCATATTTTTCCTCCTATAAACTATCACATACTTCTAATAAAGTTTTTGCATAATCAAAAGCCTTATTTTTAACTGTTTTTTTATTTATTGCTGTACAAGAAATAATTAAAATAAATATCATTACTACAAGCACTGTAGTTTGTGGAAATGGATTCTTAACTAATTCTAAAACAGAGTTTTCCCTTAATTGAAAACATTCTACAAATATTAGTAGTACAGAACTTATTATCATAATCCATTTACCGCCATATAAATTTCTCCAAAAATTATAGTCTTTCAACTCCTGGTACACTCTTATTTCTTTATCTTTGTTTGAATTTGCGTATTTTCTTAACCAATTAATTGCCGACTCATATTTCTCATCATCACTAATATTTTCATTTTCTATACCTATTGGTAACTTTATTCCTTTTATATTCTTATTAAGCTTTCTGTGATATCTAGTTTTCGTTTCAGTATCAATTATATTATTAGAATACTTTAATAATATCGTTGTTGGCTTCGCACCCAATTTTTTATACATTTTTTCTTCATATTTTTTACCAAAATTTCTTACAATTCTATAAAACCATGATACTAGCAAAAAATATATAACACTATTAGGTAAAAAACTTTGTATAAAACTATTAGTTACCAAATTTCTTAATAACAAATAAATATATATTGGCAATATTGTTATTAAGGCTGGAATGATTCTAGCGTGCAAATTAAAATCATCAAATAAATTCTTTAAAATTGACATCACTTACTCCTTTATCTTATTTTCGTATTTTATTCTATCATCCATATCAAACATATTAAATAAAAGAATCGACTCAAATCAGCATTATTTTTAATGATTTGAGTCGATTTGTGTCATTTTATATTCATCATAAATCTCTTTAATATTTTCTTTTTTAAAATTATCCTCTATTATTGTTATTATTTTACTTTTCTCTTTAAGACTAATTTGCTTATTTTTAAAAAATTTATCTGATAATTCTATATATTCTTCTGCACTAATATTTTCGTTTTCAAAAAAATTATCTAAACTCAAATTAAATTGTTTAGCTATATTAATTGCATCAGTAATAGACATATCTCTCCTAGTTCTTTCCCAACTGGATACTTTTGATCTACTTATATTTAATTCTTCTGCAAACTCTTCTTGCGTCAATTGATTAACTTTTCTAATATTTCTAATTTTATCTGATATAGTTGAATTCATAATTATCTCCTAATAACTTGTACATTTATTCCTTTTTTAAACAAAATATGTATTTATTGGAATAATATCATATAATTTCCAAAAAGAAAATACTTTTTTACATTTTTTACATTTTCTAGCCAAAATTTATTCTATTTCTACAATCTTAAAATAAAAAGCCACCTGAAAACTCAACATTTCCAAATGACTTTTTAAATCTATATCGTTATTATAGACTGGCATATTAAATTCTTAACATTTCTTATAACATAATCAATATGCTTTTACAATTGTGCTACATTTTCATTGTTTTGTAGCACAATTGTAAATATATTATAACCTTAGCATACTCCACTAATTATCCTTACAAGTTTTCAATTTCTTCTTTACTTAATTTTGTATATTTTTCAATCTCATCAATAGAACAATTATTATCTTTCATCATTTTTGCAACTTTTTTTATTCCTTCTTCAATTCCTTCTCTTTTTCCTTCTCTTTTTCCTTCTTCTTTTCCTTCTTTCTTACCTTCTTCAATACCCTTTTCATACCCCAGCTGTCTTACAGAAACTGTTTCTTCTATATACTTTTGTCTTAATTCAGCTATATATCTTGCATGTTCATCTTGACATAATTCTTCATATTTCTTTTCTGCTTCCTGTATTGCTTTTATTGTTTCTTCTAATTTTTCATCTTTTTCTTCATTATCTGCCATTTCTTTCACCTCTAAATCCTTTATAAATTTAATCCAAAGGTTTAAGTTTTTATCTTCACTCTTCATTCTCTCTATCTTTGGTAATTCAAGTATATAAATTTTAACCTTGTCTGTCAAGACTATATTTCCATAATCTTTCTCTCTCATTTCATATTCAGTCAATAACTTCTTAACTTCTTTATGTTTATCTAATTCAAAATTTGCAATCAATATTGATATTGATTCCCTTGCTTCTATATATTCTTCTCCAGCTTTTAATCCCCTCATAAAAATTTTAGATACATACCTCATTAAACGTATCTCAATATTTCCTTGATCAATCATCTGCATTTCTACATCACAATCTATATTTCCATTAATCTCTAATCTTATATCCATTATTCCCATTTTATCATTCATTACTTCTTTTTCTGTTATTGGATTTTTATCTAAATCTATAGCTGTTATGTCTAATTTTAGTATTGCTTTTAAAAGAGAAGTTGTTATTCTTTCACTTCCAACACTCCCGAATATTTTCTTAAATATAAAATCATTTGTTGGCATTAATTTTTCTTCTTTTAGTTTTTTATTTTTTTCTATAATAAATACTCCTTTCAGTGTAAATGGCCGTTTACATTAAACATATGTTATTTAAAAACAAAAAAAAGAAGGCGCAATAATTTTAATAATTATTGGCCCTCTTTTTCAAATATTCAAATAACTGTATTCGTTATACAACGATTTCCTGTATTTGTCAATTATTTTCGTACGACGTTTTTAGACATTTTGAACAAATTAGTCTAATTCGATTTCATCAACTTCTTCGATAATATTAGAATTTTCATCAAATTTAATATTTTTTATTGCATATCTTAAGCATTGATTTATAAAAGAATTTATAGAATCCAAATCATTCTCTAGAACTACATTCTTTACCTCTTCTAATAAATCGACTTCAATTCTGCAAGTAATTTGTTCATATTCTTTTCTTGCTCTTCTTTTTACAATAAACTTATTCATCTACATTCCTCTCTTTCTCTTTGTAATTATATTTCACATTATTTATTCGATAAATATCATCTTGCAAATCATGTTGAAATCTAATTACATTTTTTTCTTTTTAAGTCTACATAATTTCTTTCACCAATATTATACCAATTTCGACACAATTCTACAAGTCTTTTTTCAATATTTTATGAAAAAATTGTTATTTTTTTAATTTTTTTATGCTACTCCTTCATGTTTAATCACACTAATTGCCGTTTTGCAAATTATTTTTACATCTTCTACAGCACTACTATTTTTATGATATTTCATATCTAATTCTAATCTATCCTCAAAAGTAACATCTGATCTTCCACTAACCTGCCATAAACCTGTAATTCCTGGTTTATGTTTAATTATAATGTCATACATATCATCCATTGCACTTACTTCACCTGGCAAATATGGTCTTGGCCCTACCAAACTCATCTCACCTTTTATAACATTTATAAACTGAGGAAATTCATCCAAAGAAGTTTTTCTTAAAAAGTTACCCGCCTTAGTAATTCTCGGATCATGCTTTAATTTTCTATATTTCATATACTCTCTTCTAGCCTCTGGATCATTTTGCAATAACTCTTTCAATTTCTCATCAGCACCAACAACCATTGATCTGAATTTATACATTTTAAAATGCTTACCATTCTTACCAATTCTCTCTTGTGAATAAAATAAAGGTCCTCTATCTCCTGAAAAAATATTAATCATCCATACAACTAATGTTAGAGGAATCAAAATTAAAGTACCAACAATTCCTCCACAAATATCAATAAATCTCTTAAACACCATATTAAACATTTTTAATATAAATCTTCCTAAGTCTTTAATTGTTAAATTTAAAAAGCTAAGAAGTTCACCTTTATTTCTTTTTGGTAATGTTATCAATGTTGTTATAAAAATAATTTTCAAATCTGTAAACCAATTTTTCTTATAATAATACTTAATATCATTGTCTAATCTTGCTTCAAAAGATAAATCACGTAAAAAAGATATTTGGGCTATTCCAGTTATTCCAGGCTTCATCAAAGTAATTCTATCAAAATATGTACCCATTTTTTCTCTATCATCAACACTATATGGTTGAGGTCCAACAATTGTCATATCACCTAAAAGGATATTAACAACTTTAGGCAAATTGTCTAAAGCAGTTCTTCTCAATCTATTAACTTGTCCATCTTTATTAATTGATCTATATTTTACTACTTTAAATATCTTACCATTTTTTCCAAAACTCTCTTGAGTTGTAAATATTGATTTAAAATCACCTTTTAACATATATGCTAATTTTATCATAAGTGACATTGGAACAAGTAAAATTAATACAATAATTGAAAAAACAATATCAAAAAGTCTTTTTACTGATTTTTTAGTTATATTTATACATTTTTCTATTACTCTTTTTAAAATATTTCCATGCAAATTACGCACATCAAAAGGAATTGCAATCTCATCATGATTCATCTCAAAAACTTCCCCCTAAACCGTTCAATTAAATTTTTACTCAAAAAATTATATCACAACTGAAATTTCCAAACAATAATTTCCAACAAAAAATTTCAAAAAAAATTAAAAAAATTTTAATTCTCTTACAAGTTTCGACAAATTATTCGTTTTAAATGTACTATAATCGTCGTTACGCGAAGGGGGAAGATAGAAAAATGACAAAAGTTGGAACAGTAACAATATCTGTATTTAAAAACGAAAATAACGTTTCAACATCTTTTGACATAGAAACTAGCAACGATGATGTGCTTCCAGTTTCATATGTTATTGAAGATGTTCTTAAGTACTACTAAAAGTTATAAGGAAGAAGTCTATATAATTAAGACTTCTTCCCTATTTCATTTTTTATCAAAAAAACTTATCCCTCATAAATATTTATATCTAAAAAAATTATCTCTCACAAATATTCATATCTAGGAAACTAATATATCATAAATATTCATATCTAGAAAACCTATATCTCATAAACATTTATATCTTTAAAAATTTATCTTTCATAACCATCCGATTTCATTTTATTAACATCTGATACTATATTTCCTTTTTCTCTATCTTGTCTATGATTTTCTCTATGCATAGCCCTACTTATCATATCATTTTCGTATGCTTTTGTATCAATTTGAATAATTGGAAGTGGTTTACCATCTCTCATAAAGTTTTTAGCCATCATTCTTTGCTGATCCGTTACTTCTCCATAAACAACAAGATAATCTGGCATAATTTTTCCGCCTTTACTTCCATTTTCAATCTTATCCGCTTCCATTTCACGTCTATACATAGTTACTTCATTATATTCATGCATTATATCCTTTTGCTCAGCTCCAGTTATTTGAGCAGCCGTTCTTCTAAGCATTTCTTCTGGGTAATTATATTCAACTGCACCATATGAAAACTTAGGATCAATAGCTCTAGTTGTATGATCTACATGTGCATCTCTAGGTGCCATTCCAATAATCTGCTTTTCTGGAACATTTGTAAATCCGAAATTAAATCCTCCCGGATTCGTACATGCACTCATTACATTAGGTTCAATATAACATGCTGAAATTGTACTACATCCATTTTCGAATTCATTCCATATTTTAGATGCATCTTCATTTTTTCCGATACTTAAATTAGAATTATTCAATCCAGTTGTATGAACTAATAACCTGAAATCAGCGCCACTTAAATGTATTGTTTCAATTCCATCTTCATCCCTAGAATATGAAATACCTTTTTCTCCTCTTTCAATCATTTCTTTAGCTTTATCTACTGTTAAAAGTGTATCTACTAACTCTTTAGAATATTGTCTTGGTACTTTTTCTCTAATCTTACTAAATTCTTGTGGTCTAATAACATCCTCTCTAGAACTTAATGTACTATATATTTCTTTTAAAACATCTGGATCGTCTATCTTATCTATAATAGTAGCTAGTTCTAATTGATCTAATTCATCATTTGTAAACATACCACTATTTTGAGTTCTCTCATCGCTTGTAAACGTCTCTAAATTATAATAATGTGACATTCCCTTTAATGAAAGAGCATTACGATTATATTCATCATCATATTCAGTTTCATATGGCATTCCAAAGAACTTTCTAGATATTGCTTCTTTAACATCTTCAGGTGAAGAAACCTTCTCTACAAATTTATCATAAACCTCATTTCTAGCTTGAGTATAATTGTCTAATTCTTCAAGATTTCCTAATTTAATAAGTGTTGTCTCATTTGTCCCCTTAGTCATCATAAAATCATTTACAGCCATTTGTAATTTTTCTTGTCTTTCTGGCGTTATATCCTCAGATTTTACATCTTTCATTAAATCTTGAAAATTAAAATATGAAATCATTTTATCCTCAAGTCCAAGCACACTGTTCTCAAACTTATCGCCCATTAACTTTGAAAACGTTTCAAAGTCGCGCATTTTTTCGGGATGTCTTACTAAATCACCTATTACTAAAGCTTGAGCAGAATTATAAGAAAGTGCATTATGTACTGTTCCAATTCCAAATTTCTCTACTACTTTTTCATCAAATATATCAAGCGTTGGAATTTCGTCCATTGTAAGCTCAGGTCTATCTCTAAATATTTCCCTTGTTTGCTCTCCATATGTTTTAGCTATTATATCAATCAACTTGTTCATTTCGGGATTTCTAATAAAATCTGCAATTTGTGTATCTGGAACTGATTGCATAACCTTTTCATTCAATAATACTTTTGGTATATTTCTTGTCTTCAAGTCTATCTTATCCATACCTTGACCAAAAGCATTTGAAAAACTTCTAATATCGCATGCATCTTTAATTTCTTGTGAATTAGTAAGTGATGAATACAATCTAAGTACTTGTCCAAATCGTATTCCCTTATCAGCATCATTTCCTAATCCATTTGTACATAAAACAGTCGGTTGAAATCTTGCAACTTCCAGCAAAGTCTCTCTATCTTTTACCATATCTGGAATATTTGACATTTCTCCTGGATAGCGGTTACTACCTATTATCCATTTTTTTACTGCTTCAGAGTCTGAAATTTTATCCTCACGATCTAGAATTCTGCCTCTATTATAAGCAATTCTATCTTGAAAAGGTAACTTAGACCTCAAATCATCATATACATAAACTAAATCACCTTTTTGTTTTGGTGTCAATGAGTCAAAAAGTTCAGGATTTTCATTGACTCTACTTGCAATATATCCTTTTCCCATTTTTTCAAAAAGCATTGGGTTATTATCTACAAATTTATCCTTAGCTTCATCAGACATATGTACCATAAATTCACTGTCCATACTTGCAAGCTTTACCTGCAACTCCGGAGAAAATTTTGATATTTGTTTAGTAGACCTAGCAAGTAAAGGTACATTTTCTCTTTTTTCATTCCAACTATCACCTTGACTATTTTTAGCTTGTTCTATCATTATTGTAAAAGCCTCTTCAATAGCTTTCTCGGAAAAATATGATAGCTTATATTGAAACTCTGTAGGATCTATTTTTATTTGTTCCATTTTTGATCTTGCCCAATCATTATTAATATATGTAAGTCCTTTAGTTAAATAATTAACCTGCAAATTAAGTGGAATATATTTTATGTATTTGTCTTGACCTTTTCCAAAAATTAAATTCTCTAATTCATATTCCTGCATTCTACTAGCAAATTCTTCTTTTTCTTCAACAATTAAAGCCTTTTGTTCTTCAGGAAATTTCTCAAATAATTCAGGCCTTTTTTCAGCTATACTAAGTTTCTTTGATAATCCGACCTCTGAAATATCACTTGGTCTTTTCGTAACCAAAGCCTCTATTACATCATCATCATACTTTAAATAATCAGGTGCTTTTCTATATTTCATCGCATCAATATTCAACATTAAAACAGCTTTTCTAATTCGTTGAAAAAAATTCAATTTGGGCTTTTCTATTAATTGATTATTATCCGCCATTCTTCTCTCCTATTCCACATTTCTTTTTTTCTTAAGTTTTTCAATTCTTTCATATGCCTCTTTTAGCTCTTCCTTATCTTTATGTCTTTCTAAAATTTCGCTAATAACTTTCACAGTATTATCAATTCTTTTGCTAGAATCCATCATCTCACCACCTATACAATAAACTATAGCCATTCTCCATATTTCTTAATATAAAACTTCTTAACAATCTGAACCAAGATTGTATAAATTGCTATTAATAAAATTACAAATAAATAATATTTCAAAGGTAATATTACAAAGTTGAATGAAGTTACACTATGCAATAAAATTGGAGTAACTATTGTTCCTATAATTGTAAGCATTGTTGATGCAAATAATAATTTATTCGGTCTAGATTCTACAAAAGGAATCTTTGATGTTCTAATATAGTGAATTATTAATGTTTCACTTATTAAACATTCAACAAACCACGCTGTTTGGAACCAATTTTGTTTTTCTACACTATTATATCCGAAAACAAACCAAAATCCCAAAAACGCTAAAACATCAATTACAGAGCTTGTTATTCCCATAACTTTCATAAATCTACCTAATCCGCTTGTATCCCACTTTTTAGGCTTTTCTAAAAATTCTTTGTCAACATCATCATATGGAATTGCAACTTGTGAAATATCATATAGGAAATCTTGTATCAACATTTGGATAGGCAAAAGCGGTAAGAATGGTAAAAAAATACTTGCAATAACAATACTAAAAACATCTCCAAAATCTGAGCTTAAAGCCATTTTCATGTATTTAATAATGTTACCATAAACCTTTCTACCTTCCATTACTCCGTCAAATATAACTTGTAAACTTTTCTCAAGCAAAATAATATCACTCGCCTCTTTTGCAATTGCAGTTGCTGAATCAACACATATTCCCACATCAGCTGTATGTAGTGAAGGAGCATCATTTACTCCATCTCCCATATAACCTACAACATGTCCATTTTCTTTATATAGTCTTACAACTCTTTCCTTCTGCATAGGATTTAACCTTGCAAAAACATCTACCTCTTCAATCTTTTTCTTTAATTCATCATCAGACATCTCATCTAATTGACTTCCTATTATAATATTATCTGAACGCAAACCGACAATGCTACAAATATTCTTTGTTGCATACGCATTATCACCAGTTAAGATTTTTGTTTTTACACCCATTTTCTTTAAATTTGTAATTGTTTGTTTTACACCTTTTTTAGGTGGATCCAAAAATGCAACATATCCTACAAATGTCATATCCGCTTCATCTTTACTACTAAATACATCCGCTCCTGGGTATTCTTTTTTTTCTGCAAGTGCAATTACCTGCATTCCAACATTTGATAAATTATTCGCATTAACAATTATTTGCTTAGATAATTTTTCATCTAAACACATTATTTCATCTTTATATTTTACATTTTTACAACACTTAAGAATTTCTTCAATAGCACCTTTTGTAATCATTATATGTTCATTCTCATACTTTACAACAACACTCATTCTCTTTCGTGTGTAATCAAAAGGTATTTCATCAACTTTTGTATATTCTTTCAAAACATCTTTTATTTTATGCTGATTTCCATATGTAATAACAGCTCTATCAACAAGATTTTTTATTCCGGTTCCATAATAACTATTTACAAACGCATATTTTAATATACCTATATCTTCTTCACCCATAACATTAATATACTTCTGCAAGGTAATTTTATTTTTTGTAAGAGTTCCCGTTTTATCTGTACATAAAATATCTATTGCACCAAGATTTTGTATAGACTCACTATTTTTAACAAGTGTTTTCTTTTTAGCAAGTGTTTTTGTCCCTTTCGTTAAATTAACATTAACAATCATAGGCAACATACTTGGCGTTATTCCAACTGCTACAGACAACGCAAAAAGCAAAGCTTCAACATAATCACGTCTTATAAACGCATAAATTATAAAAACAAAAATTGAAACAACTACCATATATTTTATTAGTAATTTAGTAATTCCAGCCATTCCTTTTTCAAAATTTGTCTTCTCTTTTTTAGTGTTTAAATTCTTACTCATTCTACCTAAGTAAGTATTAAATCCTGTTTCTATAACAACTGCTTTTCCGCTTCCACTAACTACACTCGAACCCATTAAACAAATATTGTTTATTCCGAAAATTTCTTTTGCATCATTAGTAGCTGTAGTCTTTTCAATTAATACACTCTCCCCTGTAAAAACTGACTGGTTTAAAAACAAATCCTTACTTTCTATTAACATTACATCTGCTGGAATAATTGAACCAGCATTAAGCTCTATAATATCTCCAACTACAACATTTTCAATTCTTATTTCTTTTGCTTTTTTATTTCTCAAAACAGTAGTTGTATTAAAAATATTTTGCTCCAACTTCTGATTAAATTTATATGTAGAATACTCTTGAACAAATTTTATCATTGCACTTACAAAAGCGATTCCTAAAATTATAAACGCACCTAACTTATCAGCAAGTAAAAAATCTATCACTGCAAGTAATATTAAAATATATATAAATTTATCATTAAAAGATTTTACAAAAAAACTAAATGCACTTTTCTTCTCTCTTTTTACAACAACATTCTGACCATTCTTTTCTAATCTCTCATCAGCTTGTTTTGTACTTAGTCCATTTTCATCAGTTTCATATAATTTTAATAAATCATTTTTATCCTTTGTAGATATATCTATATAATTATCAAATAGCTCTTTATCGCTATTTTTCAACTGTTTCACTTTCTTTTTTATATCAAATAAACGAATCATCTTTAGTTCACCTCAATCTCTGAAAATAATTATACATATAACAAAAAAATTTTTAAATATTTGTAACAGAAATTTTATATTTCTTTTGAAATTATAATATAAAAGAAAAAAGCAGGTATTTACCCGCTAATTTCTGCAATATTCTCATTTTTAACAATTTCATTTAATGTCTTTTTCACTTCTTCAATATCTATTTTATATTTTTCATTCAATACATATTTGTTTTGCATATTATCAAATTCTTTTAACAACTCATCATTAAATTCTTGTTTAAAATATGAAAAATCTACAATTTTTGTTTTCGAATCAATTCCACCTTTTCTCACCAATTCTTCTTGTCTTTTATATTCTACAAGTCTCTTTACTTCATCTGCATTTTTTAAAAATTCTTTTATCTTTTCATTTCTATACAAATTTGTTATATCATATAAATGCTTAACTGTATCTGTATACATTTTCCTTATATAATAAAACTCTGCCGCAAATAATTTATCTATAAACATTCTTTCCAGTTTTATTATCTCTATCTCAAATTCATTAACATCAAATTTTTCTTTTAAAATATCCTTTTCTCTATTTGTTGCTAATTGATATATTAATGGCGCTATTACATATTTTTCTGTAGGTTCGCTTACCGTAAAAGAAGTAGACTCAACCTGAATTTTTCCAGCTCTATGTAATGGCATTTGATCCATATCAAATACTGAATCATATCTGTAAAATCCTGTTACACTGCCTTTATTATCTATAGTTTCATCTTTTAGCAATTCTAATCCTTCTAATTCATATCCAAGAGCTGATTGCTTTAATCTCTTTCTATTTTTAGTATTTGAATCCTCTTTTAAAACCTTTACCGTTAAATCTATATCTTCTGAAAATCTGTTCATTTCATCTAATATTTTATATATAGCTGTTCCGCCTTTAAAATACGCTTTGGTTTCATTTTGGTTTTTAGCAATATCCATTAGAATTAAACATACATAATAATCTTTTTCTATAATATCTACAGCAATTCCAGTTCTAACATTTAATGTATCTATCATTTCTGTAAATAAATCTTTATTTAAATGTAAATTCATAAATTCTCCTATCTTGCAAGAATTAATATTTTTTCTATAGCTTTTTTACAATTTGTTTCTCTTGCATATTTTATAATTTTTTCAAAATCCAATTCATTTTCTTGTATAAATTTATAAATTATTTCATCTTCATCTTCTACTTCAATATTAATATTATCCTTATTTTCTATTAAATCAAACAATTGTAAATATTTATAATTTTCTGTTGTAACTTCTATTTTAGGTTTTCTAATAATTGTATTTAAATAATTATTTGTGTATTTATTATAATTTTTGCATTCATTTGTAGCAATATCAATTACATTTGGAACCTGTGTAGTTAATCCTACCTGATTAAATAATGTTGCACCAGTTACATATCCTTTTACATTTCCTAATTTATCAACCAAATATTTATATTTGACTATTTTTCTAGTAGCAAGTGGTATTTCTCCAAAAATATTTTCTATAGGAATGTAATAAATTCCTTTATATGCTGTTTTAATAATATTTTCTTTAGTAAGTCTATTAAGTATTGCTTTTACATTATTAAATACATTTTCTTTTTCTTTCTCATTATAAAACTGCATAATATACTCTTTTATATCTTCAATAAAAATAGGTTCATTTTTTTCGCAACTATTTATATAATTTAAAACTAACGTACTACAATTCATTTTTTTCACCTTCTTTTATTACTATTTTATGATTTTTATATCTTTTTATTCATATTATAGTAACATTTTAACATTTTTCTATATTTTTGTCAATTTCAAAAATGAAAAAGGACTCTCACATTGCTGTGAGAGCCCCTCTTATGAACTAATGTCCTCTTTTGGTACTCCATTTTCTTTTAACATTATGCAACTTTTTCTCTTCTACAGACGTTTCGGTTGCTTTCATATACTGCCCACTGTTTCTAGTAACTTTATTGCTCCTCATAATCGGTATCATACTTAATATCTTCTGGAAGAAAAGATTCTTCTTTACTCCAATCAAAGGTATAAGTAGTGATAACCCCATTACTATGCAAAAAGCTACTACCATTCCACATACGCTAACCCAAAATTCCATATTCATAGTTGTCCCTCCTAAAAAAGCATATTTACAGTTAATTATTACTTACTACAAATAGTTCCTTTGGTTATTCTTCTGGATTTTTAAGATACTCTCCAACAAAAAGTTGAAGCATATTCATAAAATCCTTCAAATCCTGAATGTTTCTGCTTTCGTCAACAGCATGACATAAATCATCCTCATCATCCATTGCATCAAATCGTGGTCCAAAAATAACAGTATTGGGAAATGCAGCATTATAGCCGACTCCTTGTGCAATTGAAGGATTTGGCCTTCTTCCCTTAACCTTCTCATATGCATCACACAGCATCCGTATCTCTTGCGAATCTGCAGAAACATATGCTGGATAAACCAAGTCATCAATAGCAACAAGCGAGTCATACTTTTCACCAATTTTCATGACATTATTTATCAGTTCATTTTCTTTTGTTTCCATGCCTAACCGGACATTCACACGTAATGTGATAGTTCTTCCTTCCAGTTTGCATTTCGTTGGGCTCGCGCTTGACCCCTCTGCAAAGCCTAAAAGCTCTGCACATTTTTCCTTCTGAAACATTTCCATAAAATCGAAAAAGTTCGGAATTTCATCTCTGTAAAACTTATTTTTTGAAATTTCATTCGTAAGTTTCACTAAAGCATTTTCTTTCAGTGCTCCCTCGCCTTCAATAGCTTCTGATGAATGTTTAGCTACTCCGGTAGCCCTAAACTTCTCTCCAGCTACTTTGGCAATTACGCAATTTGGAACAACATTACTAATTCCATCCGGTACATATAACTTAGTTATGAAGTTGGTATTCTTTTTCTTACAAAATTTCATATCCAAATTCATATAACCTCTGCAACCGTTCTGAACCCCATCACCGTCAATAGTAATTAAAAATTTAGGTAATACAGGTTTTTCTCTTAAGAATTCGTGAATGTCACTCCAATCAGTCTCTTCTGCAGAACCGACAATAATCTGCCATGATGGTTCGATTTTATCTTCCAAATACTTAAAAGTATACAAAGCCAAAATAATTCCAGCTTTATCATCAAGTACCCCACGGCCATAAATTCTATCATTTGCTACTTCGCCAAGCGGATTATACATCCAATCTTTTCTCACAAATGGTACAGTGTCTAAATGGACCAGAATTCCCAGCTTTGCAGGAGCTACAAATCCTTTAGGTTCAATAACAAGTACTTCATTATCGCCATGTCTTGAAGTTTTAAATCCCATCTTTTCTGCAAGTTTCTTTACAGCTTTCTGACATCTTTCGATACCATGATAGCTATATTCATCTGATTGAATTGCAACAATTCGTATAATGTCCTTTACTATTTCATCATTCCAAAAGCTCCGATTTTCTTTCATATGCCTCCATCCTTTCTCTTAATAAAAAGAAATCTGCGCTTGTTACAAAAAATCTTGATTATTATATCATCATGTTTAGGTAATATCAATATTTTTCAAAAAATAGTATACATAATATTGAAAAAATTTTAATATTGTGATAAAATAAAATTCACCTTAAAAATTTTTTCTTAAGCAAATCTAACTTCGCCTACTAAGTTTAATTGCTTAACGAATTTATAGATTTGTTGCCCTAAATTTACTATGTGTATTTTTTGAGCAATATTTTTTTATATCAAATTTTTTTATAATGGAGAAATATATGAAAAAAGTTTTATTAAATCAATTCTTTTTAGATAAAGAAAAAGATATTTGTATCAGTATTTACCGAAAAAATGAAGATGAATTAAATTACATTATCGAAACACCAAATCACAAAACAGGTAATTTAATATCAAATATTGCAAAACTATGCAATAAAGAAATTTCTCGTAACAAAGAAGGTTTAAAAATAATTAAAGGTACTCTTCCTGCTTGTATAAATGGTGATAATGAAATTGTTTATTTACTAAGACTAGGTGGAATAAAAATTGCAACTATTTATGAAAATGGAAATATCGAACTAAAAGTAAAAATTCCTGCTATAGTAAAAACATTAATGTCTCAAACAAAAAATTACAATCTTCCAATTGAAGAAACAATTATGAAATCTTATATTTTGAAAAAGAATAAATTTAAAACTGATTTACATACACACATGAATGCAAATCTATCAGCTGATGTTTTAATCGCATTAGGGCTTAAACGTCAAATAAAATATCCATTATACTATATAAAGAAATTAAATCTTAAAATGAGCAAAAAACAAGAAAAAGAAATTGCAAAACAGCAAGCAATCGTTGCAGAACAATTTAAAGATTCTGGTTTAGAAGGTAAAAAATTAACAAGAAAAATTGATGACAATACTTTCATAAATTTTGCTGATTTTATTTTTAACAATTTAGAAAATGCAAAATATAATATTTCAAAAATTAGAATAAGTTTATCAATTTTAAAAGACGGCCAAGCCGTTTTCACTAACCTAGAAAAATTATATATTTATAGATATGTTTTCTGCAAAGGAATTGAATGTGATACAAAAATAAAAATTAATCCAAATAAAATTCAAAAGATTCCTGAACCAGACATCAAAAAATTATATATTCAAATGGTGAAGGATTTAGAAAACCCAGCATTAAAAAATATTACACTTCGCCAAGATAAAATTTTATGGATTGCTAGAGAGTATAAAAAACAAAATATCTATTATGCTGAAATATCTGATACTGATTTAGCAAAAGCAAATGGTCCTGCAATAAAATTAGTTGAAGAATTGCACTATATCTTACCTTACATAGAAAAAGAAACAGGAGTTAAAATAAGATTTTTAGTTGCTCTAAGACGTATTCCTCTTACAATAATTCAAGATCAAATTATCTCTGGAAATTACTTACGTTCTAATTTAGATGTACTAAAAGCTGTTGCTAAAAGTCCATATGTAGTTGGTAGTGATTTCATTGGAGAAGAAATTAATGATGTTACAGATTTAAAACCAGCCATTAAAGAACTTGTAGATTACGTTTACGAAGTTGATCCTGATTTTACAATTAAAATTCACGCAGGTGAAAATGATAGTTTAAGAGATAATGTTTCAAAATCAATTAAATGTATTGAAGAATCACTAAATCCAGGTCAAACAATGCCAAAAGTTAGATTAGGACATGGGTTATATACTGAAGACCTATCCTCTCCAGAAGGTAAAAAATTATTAAGAAAATTAAAAAAAGATAATATAATTCTTGAATTTCAAATCAGTTCAAACGTAAGATTAAACAACTTAAGTAATCTTAATTTACACCCAGTTAGAAAATATTTAGACGCTGGTATAAAATGCGTTCAAGGTACTGATGGATGCGGATTCTACGGTATTGATACAATTGATGAACAATTAGCTCTTCAAAACCTTCTTCATCTTAATAATAAAGATTTCGAGAAAATGAGAAAAGTTGAAGATGAAGTTATTGACATAAGTAATAAATATTTTGAAAAAAAATCAAAAGACTTTAAAAAATTCTTAAATGGAAGAACTATCACAGAAGCATTATCTAAACTTGAAAAAGAAAATCATATTAAAGGTAAACAAAATAAAACAGAAATGAGAATAAATACAAACCTTGAAACACAAGAAGTTCTAAGTCAAAAAATAAAACAATTACCAACAGACAAAGTTCCAATCATCATTGCTGGCGGTAGTTTTAATAAAAAAGGTAGATACACTGAGGTTACTCCTGAAGGTAAAGAACTTTTAAAACAACTTTTATCAAAAGTTGATGCCAACAAAGCATACTTCGTAATTGGGCATAAAATGCAAGGATATGAAAAAGAAATTGTTGAATTAAATAAAGACATGAACAAACACTTTGAAATAAACGCTATTGTTCCAAAAATGATTTCACAAACAGATTCAGACAACATTCTACAAGAAAATATCGATGGCGTTAGCATTTCAATTGAAAGTGACGAAATGGGAATTTATAAAAGCTTTAACTATGAAATCTTTGAAAGAAGAAATTCAGTTGTTATGGCTTTTGATGGTAACTCACCAGTATCAAATCTTATTCAAGAAGCTAAAAATGGTAAAGGAAAAGCAAAAATCTATGTAAATGAAGACTCACCTTCCCTATTTGACAAAGCTATTTCATTAAACGGTTACGCAATTCCATTTAAAACAAACCAAAACATCATCGACAAAATAATCGAAGACAATCCAGAAATTATGTAAGTTGTCATAGGGACGTCCTTTTTGACAACTACCTGAAACTTTATATAAAAACATTAGATTTCATTTTTTGTTCCTTGCTAAAATATTTTCCCACCTACTAAACTTCGTTTAGAAGGTTATGGAAAAACTTTCAAACTGCGCGTCACTAAAAAATGAAATATAATGTTTTTTATTGCAATAATTTCTGTATGTCAAAAAGGACATCCCTATGACAACAATGTTTAATACATAGCAAAATATTTAAAAATACTATGCTAAATAGAAAAATTAATATGAATTTTTCTATTGATATTATTCTTAAAACCTTATTATTTTATTATATGTATCAATAGCATAATTATCCGTCATACCTGCAATGTAATAAATAATTGCCCTACAAAATTCTTTTTCATCATCAACGTCAAAAATTATACTATTCTTATTTTTCTCATTCCTTTGCTTATTCCAATAATTTGATAACCAATCTTCAAAGTCTTCAACTAGCTCATGGCAAACAGCCACAGCCTTCTCCCTATTTCTAAAAGACTCTTTTAACAAATTATAAATTGTGTTAATAATTAATTCAAAATATTGATTACATACTACCGTTCTATCTGAAAGGTAAATATTTTCATAATTAAATTTTTTAAGAGCATTAAGCTTCTTAAACATTTCATCTGAAAAACATAATCCCTTTTCAAAATTAGAATTTTCACATAAATCATATATTAAATCATTTATAATAACAGTATTACTTTCAATCTCTTGATTATTTTTATCCAAAATTCCTAATGTTACTGCATCAATAATATCTCTTCCCAAATAAGAAATTTTATCAGATATTTTAACAACGCATCCTTCCCAAGTATATGGCGCATATTCATTTGGATAGTTGTACTCATATAAATTAATAAACTCGTCTCTTGGTCTTAACATATTCTCATCAATTTCACCACAATGAGAAATTATTCCATCTCTAACTGCATATGTTAAATCCAAATTACATCTTTCTTTGCTTGGATTTTCAAGCAATTCAACTTTGTCAACCATAATCATTCCATGACGTTCATGCCAAAACTTTTCGCCTATATCTCTTTGAGAAATTTGACTTAATATTTTCTCACCTTGATGACCAAATGGGCTATGTCCAATGTCATGGGCTGTTGCAATTGCTTTAGTTAGTTCAGTATTAAGCCCTAAATAATTTGCAATTGTATAACTAATAGATTCTACATGAGTAACATGTTCACTACGTGTACAAATATGATCATTTTCTGGAGAAAAGAATACTTGAGTTTTATGCTTCAATCTCCTATACGCTGTACTATGTACGACTCTCGTATAATCACGCTCAAATTCAGAACGAACATCATTATTTCTATGATATAAAGGTATTTCTCTTTGTATCATATTTTTCCATTTTGGATTTTGTTCATTCGCAGAAAATTTCTCAAGTTTTTTCATTCTTCTCTCCTATCTTTAAATATTTTTTATATTCTTATTCTTGAAATTCCATATACTCAAAGCCATCATTACAATGAAATAGGCTAAACATATACATACTGAAAATTCTAGCGTTATACCTTTCATTTGTGGAAGTGATCCATAAAGATATTGTGAAAAATCCCAGTTTGGTGTTACAAAATATTTTAAGAAATTAGCTTTTTCATACATTATAGCTAATTGATTAATTATTGATTCTACCATTGATCCTAATAATGGGATTGCAATTGCCACTGGAGTATTTGTAATTACTGTGCTTAAAGTAAATGCTAATGTCATTAGTAGTATTAATTTTGGTAAAATAGCTACTGCCATAGTTGCTAAAGCACCAGTCATGCTAACAACATTAAGTGAATTCGTTGTATAATTATACATAACTGTTGGATTTTTATAACTATCAAATCCATAAACTATTCCACCAACAACAGTCTGCATCAAAGCTACAAAAATAATTGAGCAAATTAAAACTATTAAACATGTTATATATTTTGAAAGTAAAATTTTAACTCTAGAATATGGTCTTACCAATAATAATTTAATTGTTCCTTTGTTAAATTCTTCACTAACTATTGTTCCTGCTACTATTATAATTAAAATAATTATAAACAAAGAATATCCTGAAAAGACATCAAATAGTTCTGATTTAGCACTATAAGCTAATCCATATTTTAAATTAGAATTTCCTTGATTTGAAATAGTTCCATCAATACTATTTTCTATTGCATATCTAGCTATTGCTTCTGTTGCAACATCTTGTTGATGATAAACTTTCTCTGTTTGTGAAGGATTTTTATTATCTTTATATTGACGAATGCTAACTCTTGCATTAAGCCAACATTGCAAATATGAATTTAAATCAGAATTATCATAAGATATATTTTTTTCTAATCTCCATTCTAATGCTTGCTTAGTATCTTTTAAACTTTCTAATTGATTGCTTGCACTTTCATCTGTCATTAAGATTTGTAAATTTGTTTCATCTAAATCTTGGTAAACAAAATATTTCCAATCATTTTTCTCTAAAGCTTCTACATCTTTATCGTATTTAGTTCTAGCATTATTGTATGTTTCACCACTTTTCTCTAGATACATTATTTTAAGTGATGGTTGTATTCTTTGGCTAATAATTTGTCTTTGCCAACTATCTTCATCATATTTTTTTGCTAATTCATATGAATCATACATAGATTTACAATCTGCATAATAATCTGGATCAGACTCTTCTAATTCAGGCGTTAACTGCTCTTTATAGTAATTCATAGATTCATCATCATATATAACATATGATGCACTCTGAAATTTTTTTCCAACAATATTTATTAAAATTATAAAAGCTAATGTAACAAAAAACATTATATATATAACTTTTTTCTTAGTTATTTTTTTCAATTCATTTCTAATTAAATTAATCAATTACATTACCTCCTGTCTTTTTTAAGAATGCATCTTCCAAACTCATTTCTTCTGGATACACTGAATATATCTTTACACCTGAGGTAACTAATTTTTCAATAATTTCAGGTATTTCTCCTTTTTTAGCATATACTTGAATATTTTCATCATCAATTCTTTCAACTTTATTTTCAAGAATATTTGAAACTTCAATAACCTTATCAACCACCAAATGATAGATACTTTCTTTATTTACTTTTTTAGCTTCTTCGATTGTTGATGTTTCAACTATTTCGCCACTTTTTATTATAGTAACTTTTGTACAAAAACTTTCTAGTTCTAATAAATTATGACTTGAAATTAAAACTGCCATATTTTCTTCTTTTGCAAGTTTTACAATCAAATCTTTAATTTGTTTTATTCCTTCTGGATCAAGTCCATTAGTAGGCTCATCTAAAACAAGCAAATTAGGTTTATGTAAAATTGCCTGAGCAATTCCTAATCTTTGTCTCATTCCCAATGAATATTTTGAAACTTTGTCTTTAATTCTATTTTCTAATCCTACAAGCTTAATAACTTCATCAATTCTCTCTTTTGTTACTCCAGTATATAAATTTGAAATCATTTTCAAATTCTCATAACCTGACATATACATGTACAAATCTGGATTTTCAACAATAGTACCAACTTTTTTTATAGCATTTGTAAAATCTTTTTGAATATCATATCCATTAATTTTAACACTACCACTTGTTATACTTTGTAATCCTAAAATAAGTTTTATAGTAGTAGTTTTTCCAGCACCATTAGGACCTATAAAACCTAAAATATCGCCTTCATTTGCCTCTAATGAAATTCCTTTAAGAATTTCTTTTTTACCAAACTTCTTATGTAAGTCATGGCATTCTAAAACTTTTTTTCTTTCCACCAATAACTCCCCTTTATAATAACTTTTTCAAAATATAATATATTTTTAATACATTATAACCTCATTCATTGTTAGAAAACTTGGTACATCTTCAAATTTTCCTTTAGTAATTCTAACATATTCAGGCTTTCCATCTTTACTTTTTAGTCCTTCTCTTAATATAACTGAAACATTAACATCTGGTAATGTAAGTTTCCATTTATTCAATTCTTCAATCTTAACCCATTGAACGTCTTCATGTTCTAGTAACTTAAGCTCTCCGCCTAATATTGTACATTCAATTCCAATTAGATTAATTTCTTTACCATCTGGATAATGAAAAGGTATCTGACAAAAAATTCTATCAGCACTTATATCCAAATCAAGCTCTTCTTTAATCTCACGCACAATTGCTTGTTTACGAGTTTCTTTTTCTTCAACCTTGCCACCAGGAAACTCCCAAAAGCCTCCATGGTCTTTTTTAAAATTTCTTTGTGCTATCAAAACTCTGTTTTCATCATCTCTAAAAACTGCAGCAACAACATCAATCATTTTTCATTCCCCCTGCTATTTATAACTTCCTAAAAATCCTTTTTCAATTGTATACCACTCTGGAATTTCCACATCTTCATCTGTGCAAACTAATTCTGGATTAATATTAGTTAACTTATTAAAATTATCCTCTCCTATAATCTTTATTATTTTTTTACTAGCATTTTTTATATGAGGATAAAAATCACCTGTACTATGCACATCAGTTCCTAGAAAACTTATCATATTATGTTTTAACAACAATTCAACAGTTTTTTTACACTTGCTACCATATAATCCTTCAATACTCATAAAATTTGATTGTAAATATACTCCTAAATCAAGCAATTCTTCAATTTTTTTAGGATTTTCTTGAATTATACTATATCTTTCTGGATGTGCAAGTACTGGCTTATATCCAGCAGAAATCAAATCAATTACTAGATTTTGATACTTTGGATATTCTTTATGTAATGGCATTTCATATAAAACATATTTTGAGTTATTCAACGTTGATGCCTCACCAATACCAAAAATTTTGTCGATATTTGTTCTGGCATAAACCTCATTTCCTAAAATAAGCTCAATTCCATCAACTTTTTCTTGTAACTCTTTTAATTTATTTATTCTTGTTTCTTCATTTTCAGCATAATAATTTGAATAATGTGTTGTACATATAATTTTTTTAACACCAGCTTCTTTGGCTTCTTTTAAAACTTCTTCAGCCTCTTCCATAGTTTGAATTCCATCATCTAGTCCAGGCAAAATATGTGCATGAAAATCAATCATTTTCATCGCCCCTTTTTATTTTTTTCTAGGTGTACTTCCGTAATAGTATCTTTCTTCATATCTTTTTCCACCTGATGGTATTTTATTTAAAACTATTCCTGTAACTTTTCCACCAGCTGTTTCTATTTTCTTTTTAGTTTCATTTAAATCTTCCATTTTTGTTGTGTTACATGCACAAACAATGATTGTTTGATCAACAATTCTAGAAATAATAGTTGAATCTGTAACTAAATCGCAAGGTGTACCATCAATAATTATTACATCAACAATTTCTTTTAATTCATTAAGCATTTTTTTCATTTTTGGTGAGATTAATAATTCAGATGGATTAGGTGGAATATTTCCAGCAGGAATTACATATAAATTAGGCATATCAACTTCTTGCATAAAACTTGCAATCCCATTTACATCTTCGCCTACATTTACTCCTGTTAAGTAATTTGAGACTCCAGGAGCAGGAGAAATATTAAATACTGAATATAATCTTCCTTTTCTCATATCACAGTCAACTATACATGTTTTCTTTCCAGCTTGAGCAAAAGTAGTAGCGATATTAGCCGATATCCATGTTTTTCCTTCAGCTGGTGATGTTGATGTTATTAAAATAGTTTGATTATTACCTTCTGAAGAATTCATAAATTGTAAGTTGGTTCTCATAGCTCTAAAATTTTCGCTTACTGGTGCTTTAGGATCTCTAGCAACAATTAATTCTTTTTTTATCATTTTCTTCTTCCTCCTTTTCTAATAACAGTTTCATCAACCAAATCTAATTGAGCAATTACAGGTATTTTTAAAGCTTGTTCTATTTCTTCTGCAGATTTAACTGTTGTATCAAATAATCCCATAACAATTATAATTGCACATGATATAAAAATTCCGGCTACAATAGCTATAAAAATATATTTAACTGGCTTAATATTATATGGTATTGAACTTGGCTCTGCTGCATCTAAAGTATAAACATTATTAATTTTATACATATCACTTATTTTTTCTGAGAAAACTTTGCCTATTTCATTTGCAATTTTTGCAGCATATTCAGGATTCTCATTTGACACTATAATTTTTATAACCTCTGTATCTTCAATTGCTGAAACCGTAACACTACTTCTTAATTGTCCTTCTGTTAAATCTGCAATTTGTAAATTTGAAATTACTTGTGCTAATACAGTTTTACTTTTCACAATTTCACTATAGGTAGATACTAATTTTTGGTTCATTGTTACATCAGTCTGAGTAACTGAACTGTTTATCCCTTCTGTATTATTTTCGGCCTTAGTAAGAACTATTGTAGTATAAGATTGATATTTTGGCGTTTGTATTACATATGAATACACTGCTGCAATAATAACAAAAAATATTGTAATTGTTATTATAAATTTTCTACTGTTCCACAACATTTTAAAAACTTCTTTTAAGTCTAATTCTTCCATTTTTAATTCCTTCCATATCTATTTTTTCTTCATTTTAGCTATTATTATCATTATAATTAATGCAACTATTATACCAGCTGAATCAATACATACATCCTTAAATTGTCCCGATCTTCCAGATATAAATAATTGGTGAAACTCATCAAAACATGCATAACACATTCCTGTCAATGCACTCATTCCAAATATTCTTTTTTTAGTTACATCAAATGTACTATAAAATTCGAATAATAAAATTCCGCCCAAAAAATATATTGAAAAATGAGCTAATTTTCTAACACAAAAACTAATATTTTCTCGATTTTTTTCTAACCCCTGATTAACATTTATTATCGCATTTGTAATAATATCGCTTGTCCCTTGTGATGTATCTCCATTTTCATTTGAAAAGCAAAAAATTATTATCATCCATACTATTACTAAAACTGCAAATAAAATTCTTTTCTTACCATATTTCTTCATTGCTCTACTTCTCGTTTATCTTCTTTTCTGTATATCTCCATGAATCTTTACACATTTGCTCTAAATCACGTGTTGCTTCCCAGCCTAATTCTTCTTTTGCTTTTGTTGGATCTGCATAACATTCTGCAACATCTCCAGGTCTACGTTCTGCTATTTCATATTTTATCTTAATTCCATTTGCATCTTCAAAAGCCTTTACAATATCAAGTACAGAATATCCTTTTCCTGTTCCTAAATTATATGTTTCAACACCATGGAAATCTCTAGCTTTTTCAATAGCTTTAATATGTCCAAGTGCTAAATCGACAACATGAATATAATCTCTAACTCCTGTTCCATCTGGTGTATCATAATCATTTCCAAAAACATTTAAATGATCCAATTTACCACATGCAACATAATTAATATATGGCATCAAATTATTTGGTATTCCATTAGGATCTTCACCTATTTCCCCACTTTCATGTGCTCCAATTGGATTGAAATATCTTAATAAAATAACTGACCACTCATTGTCTGCTTTATAAATATCTTCAAGAATTCTTTCTATCATTAATTTTGTTGTTCCATAAGGATTTGTTGTTGATAATGGAAAATCCTCTTTAATTGGTACGGTCTCTGGATCTCCATAAACTGTTGCTGATGAACTAAATACAATTTTCTTGCATCCATATTTTCTCATCAAATCAACCAATATAAGTGTACCTGTAACATTGTTATGATAATATTCTATTGGTTTTGCACAAGACTCTCCAACAGCCTTTAAAGCTGCAAAGTGTATAACTTCCTTTATATCATTCTCTTCAAAAACTTTTTCTAAGTTTTCTCTTTCTAATAAATCAACCTCATAAAATTTAAAATCTTTTCCAGATAGTTTTTTTATTTTATCACACATTTCAATTTTACTATTTGATAAGTTGTCAACTACTACAACGTCCTCTCCATTTTTTAGTAGTTCTATTACTGTGTGACTTCCTATATATCCTGTTCCACCTGTTACTAAAATTGACATATTTCTTACCTCCTTTGACAATATATATTTATATCAAATATATATTAAAATATCAACCTTTATACACATAAAAAAGCATAAATATTTTACTGTGCGAAGGCTAAATTTTATTACCCTTTTAGAGTTTTCATTGAATTTAGTATTGCTATCATTGAAACACCTACATCAGCAAAAACTGCAAGCCACATATTGGCAAATCCAAGTGCTCCAAGTGCTAAAATTATTATTTTTACAACAAGTGCAAATACTATATTTTGTTTAACAATTTTCATTGTCTTTTTTGCAATTTTAATTGCTTGAGCAATTTTTGTAAGTTCATCTGTCATTATAACAACATCAGCAGCTTCAATTGCAGCATCTGCTCCAATACCGCCCATTGCTATACCTATGTCAGCTCTAGCTAAACAAGGACTGTCATTAACACCATCACCAACAAAAATAACTTTTTCTTTTTCACCTTTTGTTTTTAAAACGGCTTCTAGATTTTCAAGTTTTTGATCAGGTAATAATTCAGATTTACATTCATCAACGCCAACTTCTTGTGCAATTTTATCAGCAATTCTTTTTTCATCACCTGTTAATATATATGTTTTCTTTATTTTTTCTTTTTTCAAATCTTCAATTGCTTTTTTAGAATCATCTTTAACTTTATCAGCAATTAAAATATATCCTTTGTATTGTCCTTCAATCGCCACATATATAACAGTTCCGGCTTCATCAACAGGTTTAAATTTAACTTTATTCTCTTGAAGTAATTTAGCATTTCCTATTAATGTTTCTTGGAAGAATATTCTAGCTTTTATACCTTTTCCTGATATTTCTTCTAAATTTTCGACTTTACTTTCATCATATTTTCCTTTATATCTTTTCTTTATTGACAATGCAATTGGATGATTAGAAAATTTTTCTCCATGAGCTGCAACTCTAATAAGTTCTTCTTCAGAAATATCAACTGGATTTATTTTTTGAATTTCAAAAACACCTTTTGTTATCGTTCCAGTTTTATCAAACATTGCATACTTAGCTTTTGACAATGCTTCTAGGTAATTACTTCCTTTTATTAAAATACCTTTTTTAGAAGCTCCACCTATACCTCCAAAAAATCCTAGAGGAACAGATATTACAAGCGCACATGGGCAAGATATAACTAAGAAAATCAATGCTCTATACACCCATGTCATAAGTTCTTGTTTAAATACTAATGTTGGAACAAGAGCTAAAGCCAAAGCAAATAAGCATACAGTTGGTGTATAATATTTTGCAAACTTTGTTATAAATTTTTCTGTCTTTGCTTTCTTAGACGTAGCTTCTTCAACTAGCTCTAAGATTTTAGCTACAGTTGAATCCTCAAACTTTTTAGTAACTTTAACCTCTAATACACTATTTAAATTTATACTTCCACTATAAATTAATTCTTGTTCAACAATTTTCTTTGGAACAGATTCTCCTGTAATTGTTTTTGTGTCTAACATAGATGTTCCTTTTTTTACTCTACCATCTAAAGGAACTTTCTCACCTGGCTTTATAACAATAGTTTCGCCTATTTTAACTTCTTCAGGTTTTACTTGTATTGTCTCACCATTTCTCAATACATTTGCATACTCCGGTTTTATTTGCATTAATTCTTTAATTGCATTTCTTGATTTTCCAACAGCAATATCTTGGAACTCTTCTCCAATTTGATATAAAAACATAACAGCTATTGCCTCAGGATATTCACCAGTTGCAAGCGCACCAAGTGTTGCAACAACCATTAGAAAATTCTCATCAAAAATTTCTCCATGAAATATATTTCTAATTGCTTTGAAAACAATATCTAAACCAATAACGCAATATGCTAAAATATATAATGCAATTGAAATTTCATTATTATAATTTATTGCAATGTATTCAACAGCAAATCCACCTATTCCAAGTATTAAACATGTAATAATTCTAAATATAAAACTCTTTTTCATATTAATTTTATCCCCCAGTATTTTAATTAAGAAATAACAGCATCCGGTTCTAATTTCTTAACAAGCTTTCTTACCTCTTCCATTATTTCTTCAACTTCTTCATCTGTTGATACTTTAAATTCTATTGATAATTTTCCCATCATAAAATTAAGGTTTGCCTCTTCAATATTTTTTATTCTATTTATTTTATCCTCTATTTTTGCTGCACAATTTGCACAGTCAATGCCTTCAATTGAATATACTTTTTTCATTTTAAATTCCTCCTCTTTTTTATATTATGAAATTATTTGTTTTCTTTTCCTTCTAAAACATGTTCAAGCGCTTTTTCAAAAATATCTTTAACATGATCATCATCTAAAGAATAAATAACCAACTTTCCATCTTTTTTAAATTTTACTAAGTTTGCATCTCTTAATGTTTTTAGTTGGTGTGATATAGCTGATTTTGTCATTCCAAGTAATGCAGCTAAATCACAAACGCACATATCATGTTTATCTAATGCCCACATTATTTTGGCTCTAGTGCTATCTCCTAACATTTTAAAAAAATCAGAAACATCAAATAATATATCTTCTTCAAGCATTTGTTTTTTCACTGTTTGCACGACTTCTTCATGCAATACGTCACATTCTTGCTCTTCCATAATACCTCCTGTTAGTTGAATGTTTGTTCAACTATTTACATTTTTATTATAGTTGAATGGCTATTCAACTGTCAAGAGGTATTTTAATTTTTATTATATTGTTTTCATTTCAAAAATGTTACAAAACAAAAACATTTTTAAAATGTTATCTCATATTACAAAAGAAAAATACATATTAATTTTCTCACACCTTGCTGGCGCATTCCTCGATTCTTGAAAATAAAAAACAATGGATTTTCATCTCCATTGTTTTTATTTTCAAACGAGTAGAATGCTTCAATCAAGCTCACTACGTTCGCTTGGTCCCTGCGCGGTGATTCAAAAATATAATATGTATTTTTCTTTTTTATTTTGCAATAACTAATTGCAGACAAAAAAATATTATATTTAATTTTTAGTAACGCGCAGTTTGAAAGATTTTACCTAGCCTTCTAAACAAAGTTTAGTAGGCGGTAAAATCTTTTCAGCAAGGAACTAAAATTTAATATAATATTTTTACTTTAAAATTAAGTTGGCAAAAAGGTCGTCCCTATGACACCCATAACAACTAGATTATTCTAAAATCTTTATAGTATAAAAGAAATACCTCTCAATCCCATTAGCTTTATACGTTATAGCATATTTATAATAAGCAGAGCCTTTTACTTCTGACCTATTCACACTAGCAGAAAAATTAAAAACTGAACTCTGATTAGCAGATACAGTAGCAGGAACAACCGTTGCACTTACATTTTTTAAAGCTTCTCCTGGATTAGAAACTTCAAGTTGAGAAACCTTTCCATCAGTATAAACATATCCATTCTCTGACGTATTCTTTAACGAAAAATTAACCATTAAATCAGAGGAAATCCAATCTGACAAAGAATTTTTATGAACACGCAATGTAGTAATCAACTCATTTTTCTTGTATTCTTCTGAAACTAAATCAAATAACTCTGTACCAGAATCGTTAGTTAAACCCGAAACATTTACATATCTATTATCAGCATTTGGAATAACACTTGCTTCAATTGCTGGCGGATCAAAATCCAATGTAACCGTTCCAGAAATATTTAATTTTGAACTCCAAAGCGAATATCCTACATTCATAACCACTAAAAAAGCCAGAACAATAAGAATAATTGCTAAAGTACTCATTGTATGTTTTCTTTTTAAACTATACTTTTTTCCCATACTTAAAAATCCATTTCTTAATTTTATCTTTTTAATATAAATCTATAAATCATATTATTACCTAATACGCAAAACCAACTTTCTTCTTCATCTTCATTATTCCAGTACAAAATTGGCTTAAATAGTTCTTCAGAAATTTTTATAATTTCTTCAAACTCAACAACATCAACAATTCCCTGTCCATTTGTATCAATCTTTGAACTAACCTCTACAATCTTTTCATTGCAACCTTTTAAAATTTTATTCAATTCAACTTTATATTGATTTCTAACAACATTACCATTTGTAGTTTTTACAAGAACAACAATTAATAACACTGTTGCAATTACAAATGTACAAGTTGCAACTCCAGCTCTTGTTTGACTATATGCATCATTTTCAGGTACCATTTTTGTAACAATTTGAGGTTTAGCAGTATCTTCTGTTGTAGAACTTATCTTTGTTGTTTTAGATGTAATATCAAAAACAATATCAGGTGTATATATATTCATAACTTCTTGATTATCTACAATTGTCCTTGTAACAACTTCCATTTGAATAGTATATTTTGTTTGAACTTGAATTCCAAAATTCTCTTGAAAGTCTCTTACTTTCTTTATTTTATCTTTCAAATCAACTTCAAAATTTTCATTAATTTCTATTTTATCTGATGAAATATTTTTTTCTTCTGGTAATAAAATAACATCTGTCTGTTTCCAAACTTTTTGCTCATCACCATCTTTTGAATATGTAGCTTCCAAATTACCAACTATTTTATAACTATAAGTTATATTCTCTGATTTATTAGCACTATAAACATAATTCATATTTATATTAGCTTTGTTCATCAATTCTGTCACATAAATGTTTTCATCAGGAACATTTTCTTTAGCAATATAATCATTATCAATCATATCTATATCATAAGAATATAAATATTTGTTATTATATTCATATATATTAGTTTTCACAAAATTTTTCTTATCAACAAGATTAAAAGATTGATATAAAACAAATAATGAAGTTACTATAATAGCTAAAAGAGCTATAATATAAGCATATCTAAGTGATTTTCTTATTTTAACTTTTTTATTTTTATTATCTTTCATTATCTCTCCTCTTTCGTAATTACATTCCTTTTTCAATACTTGACGTATCTGGTGCAGATATTTTATTTAAATTATTTAAAAATACTGCTGGTAATCCCAAATATCTAATAGAAAATATTTCTTTAGCAATTATTTGTGACTCTTCAACCGGCTCGAAATCAGCATCTTTGTTATTATCACCCTTGGTAATAAAATAAATCTTGCCTTTTTCCGTGTATTTAGAAATAACTCTATGAATAACTGTAAAATTTTCTTTTTGATATTGCACAATATCTCCAACTTCTAATTCTTCAGCCGTACATTTTTTTAAAATTGCAACATCTCCAACCATCAAAGTTTTTTCCATACTTCCCGTAGCAATTGCTGAAGGTCTAATAGGAAACAATCCCATATCAAACCATAATATTAAAACTACAACGACGACAAGAAGAACAATACTCTTAGGATCTGTACTTTCAATCGTTTTTTTCTTTTTTTGAACATCATTTTTATTTTTTAAATAACGAATATATATAAACAAAATAATAGGAATTATTATGTCTATAACTGACTTCATAATCCATGGAACTTTAGGTAAAATCGGCGCTAATATCCAATATGAAAAAGTTATAACTCTATAACATATTGCAGGTTTATAAAACTGATTCATTGCAATATATGTGCATACAACATTGCTCGAAATTATCGGCAATATATCTGCAAAAACAAATTTCATAACATTACTGCTATCTGCCAAATCATTCATGCTAATATCAGAAATTGCATAAATTATTGTTGCAACAACAGCAATATATTTTTTATCTTTTTCATACACATTATTAATTACTCTAAATCTTGTATACTCTTTAGCAACTATCGGCAAAATGTATATGTAAACATTCATTAAAATTCCTTTTAACGATGTTGAATATGGATTTTTACCTATTTCAATAAATACTTCTGAAAAAATGTATACGCCAATATTCACAAGTGCCGCTATCAAAGAATACGCAAATATATTTTCCTTTAACTTTGCACCTTCACTTGTCTTAGAAGTACATATAAAAATCGCTACTATAAAAATAATCCAAAATAGCGGATTAACAATAAAGTAATACTTGAATCCGTAACCTACTAAACTGTAATTCGCTATAATGGAATATGTTGCTAATATTGCAAGCATCAAGATTGTAATATTTCTTGACTTTTGTAACATTATTTTATTTCACCTTAATCATTAGTTTTTTGCATTTACATCTGATGCTGTTCCTGTAAATTCTTCTGTAGCTTGTTCATAATCTAATTCTATATCAAATTCAGCTGTAGCTGATTTTGCAGTTGAATCTTTTTTCCATTTAACAGTAAATGTAATTGTTGTAGATTCTCCACTTTGTAATACTTCATTTCCAGTTGTATCTAAATTTTGTATTAAAATTTCAATATCATTGTTTGAAAATGCTGTTGTAGTTCCTTTGTTATATAAATTAAATCCTGTTAATTTTGCTGGAACTGTTCCATTATTTTTTACTGTTGCTGTAACATAGCAACCATCTCCAGGATATCCTAATTTAACATTTGCAGTCATTTTTGTACCGTCTGTAGCGTCTACTTTAGCAGTTCCATGATCTGCCGTTGAAACTATACCATTTGTAAAAACAACTTCAAATTTTCCAGAAGCATCTGCTTTTCCAGAAACTTTTAATACTCCACTAAATGAAGCATATGCTATTGCTAACGCTAACATCATAACTACTAACGCAACAATAAGAACTTTTGTACCACTCTTCATTTTAATCCTCCTCTATATCTATATTTAGATGAGTACAGTATATCATATAAATTTCTACATAATATTACATTTTCTTTTCTTTTTCTTTTCTTTTATTTCTTTTTGTTATACTTTTTATTACATCTTCTAAATTTAAGCAATTATTATGCTATAATTTATTGTGTAAATTTATTTAAATTGGAGATTACAAATGAATTTAGAAAATACAAAAGATTTGAAAGATTTTTTTTCAAATGAAAATTTAAACTTTTTTAAAAATTTAAATCAAGAATTATCAAAAATTGAAAAACTTTTAGAAAAAAATCAACACAAAGAAGAAAAATATTCCTTATTTCTTGCAACTCTTACATCTAAAGACTTTTCGAACACAAATAAAGAATATTTTGTTGAAGTAAAAAATATCTACTCATTAATTGAAAAAAACACAACAATTCTAAAAGATTTAAAATCGACTTTATCATCTCTTAGTGCCAAACTATTGTCATTGGCATTTTCCAATGATGAAATTCAAACTCAAAACATTGTATCTGATATAAATAAAAACATAAATCATTACATTGAGTTGTTAGATGAATTAGGAAAAGTTTTTGTACAAAATAATACAACTATAAACACATTTACCTACTACCATTCTACAAAACTTTTGCTCACTACTTTTGGGATGGAACTAGGAAATGATCTTGATGAATCATTAAACTTAATTTATCCTAATGCAACTGATGGCACTATTGAAACATCTTATTCAGATATTTTAACTTCAACAGAAAATAAAGTTTTGATAATATCTGAAAAAGAAAATAAAGTATATTTACCATATAAAAAAGCAGAGTTAAATGAATTCATGGCTCAATATCCCACATCTTATTTTTCTTACAAAAATGTAATTGAAAAAGAATTCATTCGTCCATTAAATTATTTCATGACAAATCAAAATTTTGCAAGATTCAGAGAAACATATGCTTTATATAGAGATCGTGAAGCTTCTACGACATTTGAAGCACTAAAAAAAGCAATTTCTTTAACATTTAAAACTAACTTAAATCCAGCAATTATCGCAGCTTGCAAAACAAAAAAGCAACTTAATGACTATTTACTTTGCCTAAACGAAAACAAATTAGATGAATTCTCAGACTTCAAAATTATTTATGATATAAACCCACAAAATATTTAATTTTCCTCCTATCCATATGGATAAAAAAAGTCATATTAAATTTTCTTATACTTTTTAAAAAAGTAATTAGAAAAATTTAATATGATTTTTTTTAAGAAACTCTCTAATTCTTATATAAAATACCATTAACCAATAATATACTCAATACATTTTTTAAATCTTAATATAAACTGATACCTGTCCACCGTTTACAACAAAGTTTCCAAAGCCCTCTTCATCAATTATTATTTCATCTTCTCTATGACCTAACGCATCTGTAAACTTATCTCCAGCAAAATTCTTTCCAACATACATCCTTTTACTGCCCTCATATTTATCTGAAATAATAACTGCCATTCCTGACTTATAGTGAGCATCATCCCCAAGTCTTGTAAATCCAACTATATCTGGATTATCGAAATAATTTACTTGTTCTCCATAAGCTTTATCTTTTCTCAATAACATCAATGTTTTTAAATTTTCCATTGGAGGAATGTCATCATGTTGTATTCCATAGTAATCGCCATAAAAAATACAAGGATATCCATTTCTATTAAACAAAATTATTGAATAAGCAATTTCTTTAAACCATGTAGGTATCCATGATTCTAAAGCTTGTCCTAGTTGTGTATCATGATTATCTACAAAAGTAACTGCCTTTCCCCAATTCTCTTTTAGTAATGTTCCATCTAATATTTTAGACATATCATAATTTCCATCAGAATGTGAAGCTTGATAAAAATTATAATGAAGTGGTACATCAAATAAACTAAGTTCTCCCTCAGTTTTTTCAATATACTCCTTTAATTCCTCAACATTGCTATTCCAATATTCACCAACAGAAAATAAATTTTTATTAGTATACTTTCTCATCTCTCTTATAAAATCTCTTATGAAAGATGCCTTAATATGTTTAACTGCATCAAATCTAAATCCATTAACTCCGGTTGTGTCTAAGTACCATTTTCCCCATTTCATGCATTCATCAATAACTTCTTGATTAGAAAAATCAATATCTGCTCCCATTAAATAATCATAATTTCCATGTTCCTTATCAACATCCATTTGCCAAGTTTTGTTTTTCAATTTATATAAAGCCACTTGATTTGTTCTATAATCATAATCAATACCATCAAAATGCGTCCAATTCCATTCAAAATCAGAATATTTATGATTTCTACCTGGGAATGTAAATTTAGTCCACACTTCAACAGTTTGTTCTTCCCCTTCTTCTTTTGTATGGTCATCCCAATTGCACTTTACAGCTTTAATTGTTTGTAATTTGTCTGCACCCATTTTATGATTTAAAACTATATCTCCATATACATCGATTCCATTTTGTTGTAATTCAACAATAGCGTCAATATATTCATTCTTAGTCCCATATTTCGTTGAAATACTGCCTTTTTGATCAAATTCTCCTAAATCATATAAATCATATACACCATATCCAACTTCTTTTTCTCCACCAATTCCCTTATATGCTGGTGGTAACCATAATGAAGTAATCCCTAATTTAGACAATTCGTCTCCTTTCTTTCTTACTGTATTCCAAAGATTTTTATTGCAATTCATATACCATTCAAAATATTGCATCATTACGCCATTAATCTCTTTATTCATTTGTGAAAAAAATCCTCCTACTCTGCATTTTTTATTTCTTGTATTTGTTCATTTGCTTGCAATTCAGGCTCTAAAAACTTAAAACATTTTTTGTTTTTATTCATAACCTCCAGGCCAATATCTAAATCGTTTCTTAATCTCTTGCTCGCATATTTAACTATTATTGGCTTATTTTCTATTGCTTTCATAACAACTTCTTTGTCATCCCTCATATTCTTCGAAGCAAAATAAAGAATCTGTCCAGATACTGCAAGTCCAGCCATCAATAGTTCTTTATCTTCTTTCAAAGCCTCATCAGCATAACAATAAGTCCATCCTAGTTTGCTAACAGAATCATATACAATTTCTCTATCTTTCTTCAAATTTTGGCTTGCAAACTCTAAAGCTTCTGGATTATTTCTAACTGCATCTAAAACTATTTCTCTATCATTGTGAAATTCTTCAGCTGCAAACTCAAGTAATTTTCCATTTTCATTTACTGTTTTTAAAACATAATCTCTATCATTGCAATTTTTCTTCATTGCTGTAATTTCAGGTGCTTCTGGCATTTTTACATCCTTCTTTCTTCTCTAAAAAAATGTAAGTCGTACATATTGATACGACTTACGACTCAAATTATTGCTTCATAACTCTTTATTTTTTATTGGTCAAGACCTGCTTCATACCACCATTTATGATTCCATTTTTGATATCCCCAAAAAAAGTTATCATCATTTGTAGCTATAGCATGATTATTAAAATCTATCTTACTTAAAAAAGAATCCGAATATAACGTTGATTGATTAAATTCAACTTTTATATCTGACATCAATTTATACTTTTTATTAGATCCCCCTACATACATTGCACCTTCTTGATATATGTAATAAGGTTTTGTAGATCCAGTTCTGAAAAATGTAAACGCATCTGCATTATAAATCGGTATAACAACACTTGTATCACCAATTGTAGATGGATTAATTTTGTCCGGATCACTTACATCATCTTCTGCCGGTGATGTACTTGGTGATGTGCTTGTAGATGGTGAATTGCTTGTTGACGTTGATGTAGACGTTGAAGGTGATGGACTATCAACAACTGTTCCATCATCTGTTACCGGTCTATCATACACCGTTTGAATACTTTTTAAAGCACTTATTTGGCTTTCCAGTTGCCTATTAGCTAAAAGATATTTTCCAGTTACAATTGCAAGTAAAAATAACATTGCAACCAAAACATATACAGTTATAGAACCACGTTCACTTTTAAATTTATTAAACATATTATCTACCTCTAATAAAATACTACCTTTTCCGTTAGTGTTTTTATGTACAAAATTTGCTTTTCAAATTTTAAGCATTTTTTATATTATAGGAAGTTTATAAAATCTTCATATAATATAAAATTATTTTATATATAAATATAAAAAAAATCAAGACACAATTTAATGTTAATAGGGATGATTTAAGATTTTCTTAAAATCCTAAATCATCCCTATTAACCAAGAGTAAGTCTATAAGCCGGGTTCTGTCTTGAATAGCCATTTATCTAGAATATATATTACTATATATTTCAAGCCCCCTACACACATAAAAAGAGACGAGCAGTCTTTAACCTTTTTACTCATGTGTGGCGTTGCTCCAGGTGGGGTTTACACGAACAGGAAATATCACTATTTCCCCGGTGAGCTCTTACCTCCCCTTTTCACCCTTACCAATTTCTTGGCGGTTATTTTCTGTTGCACTTTCCTTAAGGTCACCCTCACTAGACGTTATCTAGCACCATTGCTCTATGGAGCCCGGACTTTCCTCTCATGGTACCTTACGGTTGCCACCAGCGACTATTCGGCTTACTCCTATCTATTTTAAAATCATTATTAAATTTTGTCAAGCTAAAAAGCCTTATATTCAAAATTACTCATAAAATCAAATAATTCTTTAACCCTTTTTAAAGTTATGATTTCATTTTTAGGTAAAGGTGATTTTTTTAGTTCTGTTATCATTTCTTTTTTATAGCAATTTTTCTGCATTTTATAAATTAAATACCTAACATCCATGTAATCAAAATAAATTTGATATCCATCTCTTAAATCTATCCAAAATTGTTCGAAAGAATAGTTCTCCATCTTTGTTTCATTCCTTTCATATACTAAAGCAACTTTCAAAGAAAATATTATATTTATTTTTTCGTTCCTTACTAAAATATTTTCCAACCTACTAAACTTCGTTTAGTAGGTTAAGGAAAGCCTTTCAAACTACGCATCACTCAAAAACCAAATATAATATTTTCTTTTTCTACTAATTAACTCTTATTTAATCATTTCATCAAATTCATTTTCTGAAATAACTGTAACTCCTAATTTATTTGCCTTATCTAATTTACTTCCAGCATCTTCTCCCGCTAAAACATAGTTAGTTTTTTTAGAAACAGAACCAGATACCTTTCCTCCAAATTTTTCAACAATTGCACCAGCCTCATCTCTAGTATATTTTTCTAAAGCACCTGTAAGTACAAATGTCATTCCAGCAAATCTATCATCAGCACCTTCTTCAATAAATGCATTCATATTAACACCTGCATCTTTTAATTTTTGAATCAAATCCTTCGTTTGTTCTTGTTCAAAAAATTCAAAAATCGCTTGTGCAGTTATCTCTCCTGTGTCATCAACAGCAAGTAAATCTTCATAAGAGGCATTCATTAATTCATCCATACTCTTAAATCTTTTAGCCAAACTCTTAGCACCTTTAACACCAACATGTCTAATTCCAAGAGCATTGATTAATCTATATAAATCATTATTTTTACTTTCTTCTATTGCATCTATCAAATTCTGAGCAAATTTTGTTCCGTCTTTTTTTAAAGTTTTAACATCTGCAACAGTTAATGTATATAAATCAGGTATATTCTTTATTAAATCTCTGTTTAAAAATTCTTCTATAATTGAATATCCTAAGCCTTTTATATTCATCGCTTCTCTAGATGCAAAATGCCATATACTTCTAAACAATTTTGCCTGACATTCAATTCCAATACATCTTAAAACTGCTTCTCCTTCTTCTCTAACAGCATCAGCACCACAAACTGGACACTTTGTTGGCATCTTAAACTCTTTTTGTGTACCATCTCTTTTGGATTTAACAACCTCAACTACTTCTGGTATAACATCACCAGCCTTTTGAATAATAACTGTATCACCAATCATTAAATCTTTTTCTTTTATAAAATCTTCATTATGCAAAGTAGTTTTTGAAATTGTTGAACCTGCAACTTTAACAGGCTCTAAGATTGCCATTGGAGTAATAGCTCCTGTTCTACCAACTTGACACACAATATCTTTCAAAAGTGTTTCTTTTTGCTCTGGGGGATATTTGTATGCAATAGCCCACTTTGGAGTTTTATAATTTGTACCTAGGATTTCTCTTAATTGTAAATCATCAACCTTAATTACTGCACCATCAATACCAAATGTTAAACTCTCTCTATCTTCACCAATTTTATTAATTGCGGAAATTACTTCATCTAAATTCTCGCAGAAAATTTTTACAGGATTAACATTAAATCCTAACTTCTCCATATATAGTAAAGACTCGTAATGAGATGTAAATTTAATAGTATCAGATTTTTGAACATTAAAAATGTATATATCTAATGGCCTTTTTGCAGTTTCTTTGCTATCTAATTGTCTTAATGAGCCAGCCGCAGCATTTCTAGCATTTGCAAACAATGGCTGTTCTAGTATTTCTCTTTCTTCATTCATCTTATCAAATCCTGCTTTAGAAATAAATACCTCGCCACGTACAATAATATCAACATCTTCCTTTAATTTTTTAGGAATATGAGGAATTGTTTTTAAATTTTCAGTAATATCTTCTCCAACTAGTCCATTACCTCTAGTTGCTCCTCTTACAAAGATTCCATTTTTGTATTCAAGACTAACAGATAAACCATCAATTTTTGTTTCTACAACATATTTTAAAGGAATATTTTTTTCTTCTGCAACTTTTCTAACTCTATCATCAAAATCTTTTAAATCATCAAAATTAAAAATATCTAATAAACTTTGAAGAGGCACTTCATGAGTTACCTTTTCAAAACCTTCTTTAACAGTTCCTCCAACATGTTGCGTTAATGAACTTGAATCAATCAAATCCGGATATTTATTTTCCAAATTACGAAGTTCCAACATTAGCATATCATATTCAAAATCACTAATCTCTGGATTATCATCATCATAATATCTTTTAGCATGATATGCTGTAATTTCTCTTAATTCTTTAATCCTTTTTTCTGCTTGTTTTTTAGTCATCTTATGTAACACTCCAATCAATAATTCTTAAACATTTTCTTCGAGAACAAAAGCGGACTATTTATAACATTTTCATTTATTATATTTTTTAGTCCGCGTCTTTGTTCGTGTGCGAAATTTGCAAAGCAAATTTCTGTACATTGTTATATTTAAATAATAGGAAGTTCGAAGAACTTTCCTATTATTTAAATAAGTTTCTGCCCTTCCAAACATAATCCCAACCTGAGAAAATTGTTGCAACAACAGAAATAGCCATCATTACAGAAGTAATAATATTTATAACCAAATGAACTCCTGATAAGTTTCCTGAAATAAAATTAAAGAAACCACCAACATCAACAAAAGCAAAAATAAGAGCAATCATTTGAGTTACCGTTTTTAATTTTCCCCATACTGAAGCTGCAATTACGACTCCACCTTTCTCAACAGCTACAAGTCTAAAACCTGATACAATAAATTCTCTAGCTAGTACAATAACTGGAATCCAAGCAGGAAGTAATCCTCTTTCTACTAGTAATATCATTGCAGTCAAAACCAATATTTTATCTGCTAAAGGATCTAAAAACTTTCCAAATGTAGTTACCTGATTTCTAGATCTCGCTATGTATCCATCTAACTTATCGGTTATTGAAGCTATTATAAAAATCAAATCCATAATAAGCATTGCGATTGGTACAGTATACACATCTCCACCAATAGGTAAGTATGCAAATACCACCATAACAGGAACCAGAATCATTCTAAAAATAGTTAATTTGTTTGCTAAATTCATAAACTTTCTCCCACCTTTTTATTATTTTTATACCATAGTTAAATTCTCTGAATCTTCTTTTATAAGAAGTTCGGCGAATTCTCCTAAAATATTATTAATACCCACTTTGGTTTTTAGCTTGTACAATCTCAACAATATCAGAAATATACTTCCCGATTATTGGTATGTTCAACTTCACAATATATTGCAATATATATATCAAAATAGCAGTTATTAAATAAAAACCTATACTAAATCCTAATCCTCTTGAAATTCCAGCAAGTAAATTTCTAAAAAATATTTTTCTTTTACTCTCAAGCATTTCTATAAGCTCTACAATTCTTGCATTTTCTAACGAATTATTCAATTTCTCAACATTTTTAAAAAATTTTCTTATCATCTTTTAGAACTCCAAACAATATATACACATATATATTGTTTGAAATTTTTTAAAACATTATTCCTTAAAATCTAAAAATCCACTTTTATTATTAGTAGTTTCTGTATTTTGTTTTTCAACCGCTTCTAATTGATCTATCAACGTTTGTAGCTTTTCAATATCAGTACCAATAAGTTCCCAATTCTTTGACTCTGTTGATTCTTTTAAATTCTTGCTTGCCTTTATAATAGCATTTATTAATTGTTGCTTATCCTCTGTATTAACAAATTCAATTTTACCAGCTGAATCAGTTAATAACGTTGTAAGCGCTTCAACCAAATCATCACCAATTGCAACCTTAGTTCCTGATGCAACTATAACTTTTTTCAATGTTGGAACCTTTGACTGCTCATTTAATAAAACTTGATATACAGGTTCAACATATAAAATACTATTTTCAATTGGAACAATATAAGTTTTTCTTATTATCTGTGTTCCAGTTGTATTAATCTTTTCAAGCTCATCTGAAATTGTTTTATCTTGATCTATCTGAACATTAAGCTGTTGTATAGCTGGCAATGTTGTATCAGAAATAAGTTTATACATCGTTAATTTATTCTTTCCATCACTATAAGTTCCTACTAAATAAGAATTTAAACTTTGTTTATTAGCCTTAGTATAAGGTAATACAAGTCCAAGCTCTTCACTAGTAGCATCTGATGTTTTTAAAACTGTATAGTATGGTTCTACTGAAATCTTATTTGTATCATCACTACCAATTTGTCTATCTGCTTCCCATACATCATCACTTCTATAAAGGATTTCAGTATTTACATTATGATATCTTTCTAGAACTGTTGCTTGTATTTTATATAAGAACTCAGGATAAACAATATTCTTTTGAATATCCTCAGGTATAGATTCATTTTTATCAACAAACAATTCAGGATACATATTGTAATATGACATAGCAATAGGATCTGTTGAATCTGTTATATAAAATTTAGTTGTGCCATCATATGCATCAATAATTACTTTAATAGAATTTCTTATATAATTAATTTGTTTATACTTTCCTTCCACTTGAATTGTTGTTTTTTGTGAATATGGATAACTATTAGACGTTGTATATGCATCTAACACCCATACAAGCTCTCCATCATCTCTAATTACCATATAAGGTGATTCATCATATATTAAATATGGAAGTAAAACTTTAGCTCTATCGCGAATATTTCTATTCATCAAAATCTTACTATCTGAATTCATACTACTGTTAAATAATAATTTATAATTTTTCTCAGATATTGAAAGAACTGCTCTATCAAATAAATTAGCTGATATTCCAGCTTCTCCATCATACTCATTTTCTTCATATGATGTAGTTGAAGTTGGATAATCAAATTCTTTTTTATCTTTTACATTTGTAACAATAGTATCATTTGTAGCAAGTCCAAAATAAATTCGTGGTTCTGCAATTTTTATCTTATCTTCATCACTTGTATATTTAGATTGAATATATGATAATCCACCTGTAGTTTTATCTACAATAGTTGCATCTGAAATAACCACTCCATATCCATGTGTATATTGATAAGTTTTATTATTGTATGTTCTATTAGCACCGCTTATAATTTCTCTAGGAGTAATATATAAAGATTTCATTCTTCCATTAACTCTATATCTTCCTATTTGCGTTGTCTTATATGTATAATATCCTTCATTATCTTTATATTCTACCAAATTGGTTAAAGTTGTTTCTTTATCAAGCAAAGTAATTTGTCTTATTAAGTCAGCATTCTTTGAAATAGTTATATCATCTAATGTTGAAGTATTATCTATTTCTTTTTCTTCAATATCAACACTATATGCTATTCTTGTATTCCTTATATTCTCATCTATATATTTTTTCTGTTTATCAAGTTCATTTCGCTCTGCATAGATATATTGGAATCCAGTCATAGCAACAAACAAAATAACTAAATATATTGGAGTTATAAGCATTGAAGAAACAATCTTTTTAACTTTAAATTTCTTTAAATACTTTATAACTCTGCATAATGAGAATAAAATAACAACTGCTAAAATTCTATATCCAAGTACCTTTACTTTAACTTCAGTCAAACCAGCACCAACTAGCTCAGTTCTAGCATCATCTTTCAATGTAATAAGATTTCCTGTAACAACTTCTTGTGAACTCAATATCATTAAGCATGCAATTAAAAATGCAATAATAAATAAGTTAGTAAATAATTGTTTCAAAAAATTATTTTTTCTTAACTCATTAGCTTCAACACCTTGTAAACAAACATTTATTATTACTATATAATAAACTGAAACATATACTGTAAGTAACGCTAAAAATGCAATAGCAAAAATTAAAACTGCTTTAATAAATGGAATTTGGAACATATAAAACGATACGTCCATTCCAAAAACAGGATCATTTATTCCGAATTTAGCAACACTAGTAAACATCAAAAACTTCTGTGTTAATGTCCATTGTGCAACAAATGCAACAATCACACTAACAATAAAAGAAATTGATTTGTTGGGAAGCTTAGGCATTTCCTTCTGCTCCTTATCAAACAGCTCTTTTAAAAATCCTCTAACCACTTTATTAGAAATAAAAATAGCTAAATAAGAAATTACAAAAGCTACTAAGAAAACTAAATACTTTGTTTTTACATTTTTTTCAAATATAGAAACATATTGCTCTCCTATTTCTTTGTATTGTAAATACTCACTTCTTGTAGAAATCATAATTATTAGAGCATATACTATTAAAAAGAATATTACAATTGCTCTTCTCGATACTATTTTCTTCATTTTTTCTTTCATTTTTCTAATCCTTTCTTACAAGATTTCAAAATTAGTAATTACATCAATTTTTTACTAAAACAGACATTTTTCTAAATCTGTTTCTTTATTCCTGTATGAAATTAAATTTACAGATTTCTATGCATTTATTAATATTTATATAATAGCAGAAACAAAATCCTCTGCATTAAATTTTTCCATATCGTCAACGCCTTCACCAACGCCTATAAACTTAACTGGAATTTTATTTTCGGCAACAATTCCAACAACAACTCCACCTTTAGCAGTTCCATCAAGTTTTGTAAGAACAATACCAGTAATATCAGTTGTTTCTTTAAATGCCTTTACTTGCATAATAGCATTTTGACCAGTTGTTCCATCTAAAACAAGTAAAACCTCCTTTGATGAATCTGGCAATTCTCTATTTATAACCTTATTAATTTTAGCAAGTTCATCCATTAAGTTCTTTTTATTATGAAGTCTACCAGCAGTATCACAAATTAAAACATCAGCTTGTTGCTCTTTAGCAACTTGAATAGCATCAAAAACAACTGATGCTGGATCACTACCTTCTGGTTTTTTAACTAATTCGCAATCAGTTCTTTGAGCCCATATTTCAATTTGCTCAACAGCAGCTGCTCTAAAAGTATCAGCAGCAGCTATAACAACTTTCTTTCCGCTCTTTTTTAAATTATTAGCAATTTTACCAATAGAAGTTGTTTTTCCAACTCCATTAACACCAACAACTAATATAACAGAAGGAACTGTAGCTAAATTCAAAGCAGTATCTCCTACATCAAGTAATTTTATCATTTCTTCTTTTAACACTCTTCTAACAGCTTCTTCATCTTGAATATTTTCTTTTTTTATTCTTGTTCTTAATTCATCTATTATTTTTGTTGATGTTTCTATTCCGATATCAGACATTATTAATGCTTCTTCTAATTCATCTAATAAATCTTCATCAACCTTTCTAAAATTTGCAAAAACATCATTAATCTTTTCATTTAATGTTTGCTTAGTCTTACCAAGCCCTTCCTTTAATTTATCAAAAAATCCCATATAATCCTCCACAAAGCTTATTATTTATTTACGTTTTTTAGACTTTATAAGTATATCATATTTTTTCATTATTGTATATTTTTATGATATTTTTTTGATATTTTCTGCACATAAAAAAACAATATTTATAACTCAAGTAGAATATTATAATTTCAACTAGCATTGCAACAAGACCAATTATCATAGCTAATACAAATTTAAAGAAAAGAAAAGAAAACAAAAAATAAAGTAAGATCTCTCTTACTTTATTTTTTACTAAATTATTACTTAGTAAACATATACATTTAATTCACGAGGGTAAGATATATATAACTAAGTCTTTCAAATTTTTTTCTCTATCTGAATGTTAACATACGTAAAAAACAAAATTTGTCGAAACCTGTCGACAATCAAAAAAATTTAATGTTTTTTTAATGTTTATAAATTATATTTAAATATTTACTTTTAAAATAGCGAAAGCTGGCTCCAACAAGAGCCAGCTTTCATCATTCTGCATGAATTATTTTTCATTATTCTTTGGAAGCAGCTGATATGAATACTTCATAGTTGATCTTTGATGACTAATAATTGTCCCTTCAAAATCACTATCAAGTATCTTAAATCCAATTAGCTGTAATGCATAGATAGGTACAAACTTTTTAGTGCCGTCCTATTTAATTGGTAAAGTAATTACGCTTTTACAAAACTCTTCAAGCTCCATCTAAATTTCTTTAGCACAAGGCTTACGAGAGTATCTTCCCTCTAAAGCTTCAACCATATTTGCAATCATCCGCGAAACAAAAACATTATCATGCATACTAAGTCCTCCTTTTACTGATGCATATCAATAGTTACATACTCTTAATCAATAAACTCATTTGAATTTGCACTAACATTAACCAGCCAATCACGTGCATTTTGCGAACCGCTAACCTGAGCTGCACAAATTCTTCCATTACACGTTTCACAAACTATTCTTCTTGCAATCCAATAAGCTACGTTAACATTAAAGACTTTCAACTCCTCAGAAATGATAGTTGCAATCTCTTCAGCTTCATCAGGTGTAATGCGAAGCGTATCAGAGATAATCTGAATCTTCATTCCATCTCTTTCAACCTTCAAATCAGTAGCTTTCTTCCGTTCAACCTTTCTTTGAAAAAATCCTCCAAAGCCCATTTTACCTCCTCCTCATTATCACAAGAAATAAAAACTTTAGCAATTCTTTTTTCTCAATCTACCTTTAACAATTATCTCTGAAAAATATTTAACTTTGAAAACGGTTTCACAAAAAATTGATCATCCATATCAAGCCAAATATCCTTTTTCAGTTTTCCAACAGCATGCACACTTCCACCTTCATCATAAAGAATCGAAACCTCATCTTTATCGTAAATTTCAACATTTTCAAATTTCTTCTTAAATAAATTAAGTGCTTCCTCTGCTTCTTTTTCATAATCTCCAAGATAAATGTTAAGTGAGCTACAAAAGCTTCCACCTGAAGACTCTGTAAAAGTAATTATCCATTGGTAACAATTTCTGCAACAGTAAAATTTCTCACCATTTAAGCCATTAATCCGGCCATTCGTAATGCTTACCTTCATATCAAATCCTCCTATTTTTATACAGTTAATATATTTATTATATTCATAATACAATATATTAACATTAACAGTTACAATGGAGTATTCCATTTTGATACAGTTAACATTCTATCATAGGTTAACATAAAAATCAACCCTCATATCTCCAAAACTGCTTCATATATTACTAAACATCTATACAAATCATACTTTTTTATATATAATTTTTGTTATATTATCAATAACACTAATCTACAGAATCTATATAAATATTATAACAAAAATTGCAAAGGAAGGAGAAATTCGTATAACAAATATATATTCATTATACGAGGAAAAATAATGGAAAAGAAATATTTAAATTTAGCACTTCCATCTGGATTCGAATGTCTAATAAGCATCTTAATTACCATGACAGATACATTTATGATATCACAGCTTGGTTCAGAAACAATCGCATCTGTTGGAGCAATGGGAGCAGTTATAGAATTTATGTACTTAGTATTACAATCAATAAACATTTCTAATAATGTCGTAGTAGCCAGATTGTTAGGAAAAAAAGATAAAGAACAAGCTAAAGTTGCCGTTGGAACAGCTTTAATAATCGCTATAGTTTGTGGTTTAGTTTGTATTCTTTTAACATTAATTATGAGCAAATTTATTCCATCACTATTCTTAATTAATGAAAGTGGTTTAATATATTTATACATAAGACTAATTGGTGTAATCCCTAATACAATTTTAACAATACTAAGTGGTTACCAAAGAACTTTAGGTAACAGCAAAAGAATGCTTAATATTAGAATACTTGGATTTTTTATTAATGCTATTCTTGATTTTGCTTTTATAAAACTTGGATTTGGAATTATGGGAGTTTCAATCGCAACAGTACTAGTAGAATTTATAAATATGATAATACTAATTTGTTATTCACAAAAAATCGTAAAAGTTAAATTCATAAAAAGTATCGCAAAAGAAGAATTTTCTTTAATCCGATATAATATTTACGAAAGGATATTTAAAAGAGGAAGTACTTTTATTTTAAATATTATTATGTCGCGAATTGGAGCAATTCAATATGCAGCACATTTAGTTGTAATGCAATTCATAGATTTACTAGGTAACTTCTTACATGGAACTGGTATAGGAACACAAACTATGGTTGCAACAGCTCTTGGAAATGATGATAACAAGAAGGCAAATGAAATAATTAAAACCATATATAAAATAAATAACAAAATTGTATATATAACTACCTCAATCATTGGAATCGCCATGGTAATTTCTCTACCACATTTTCTAGTTGAAAAAGAAAGTTTATTAATAGGTTACAAGCTATTAATATTTGTTTTAATAGACTGCATTTTAACAGGGTTTTATCACTACTATTCTAGTATATTACGAGCTATGAAAGAATTTAAATATATTTCAAAATTAAGTTTCTTTATAAGTGTATGGCTAAAATTAACTCTAGCATATATATTAAGTAAAGTGTGCGGAATATATGGAATATGGATTTGCTTCCTTATCACCGATTCTATAATGAACGTATTTTTAGATAAAGGATTAAAAAAACAACAAAATTTGCAATCATAACCACGTGTAAAACGCGTGGTTTGAACTTACCCTAGAATGGCTTATAATATTGTCAGCGCCAAATAACACTGGCTTTCACTTCATTCAAGTCTTGATGTAATAACCACTTTAAATAGTCGGATCTTTAAATAAATATTGAGCAATCTCTCTAAAACTAGTATTCTTAGTTAGTTCCTGTTCTATAAAATTTCTTTCGTCTAAAGTTAAATATTTATTCTCATTCATAAGATACCTCCAAAACGCTCCAAACGCAGTATCTTACTTATATTTTATCATTTTTTGTACAAAACTAAATTCAGTACATGCTAAAAGTGAAGTTTAAAAATAAAATTAAGGAGTTACACTATTGCACTATGTAAATTATTGACAATTATTATATTTTATAATATATTATTAACATTAATTTAATTTCAGCCTTGTGCTGTTTTTATATAAAGTCATAAACCATACTTAAAATTAAGGAGGAATCATTATGCAAATTAACTGTGATGGTGTTGTTCACAATCCATTAGGTGGTGCTTCGTATGTTTTTGAGAAGGAAATTATTCCATATATTCTTGGAACACTTCATAAAAACAAACTGAAGATAAGTGTTGGCGCACAGCCAAACTCTTCACCACATTTTGGAACCCTGGAAACAATTGCTTTGGCATTTGCTTTAGCTCGGAAAATTGAAGAATATGACTCAGAAAAAAAAGTTACTATTCTCTATGAGGTAATAGAAACTGCACCGAGTGAAACGGTTATTATTGATGGAGTAAAGTATCAAAGAAGTTTAAACTTTACAGGTACAATTGATAACTATTTTTCAGAGTATCTAGAAATCCTTAATCATTATAAGGATTTGACAGGAATTAACTATGAAATTAGATATCAACACGAATTCAATGAACAACCTGAAACTCAGGAAGCTTTTAAAACCGTCTTAAAAAACAGAGAATATGTTTCCAAAAAACTGGATCAGAAATATGGCAATTTGAGAGTACGAATGTCTTGCCCGATTTGTGGTTTAACGGACAAGAACAGTGTCAACAATGTATATACTGAAGATACAATAACTTTCTATTGTCCTAAACATGGCGCTTATTCCATAAACGTAAATGAGGGAATTTCTAAGCTAGAATATAATTCCCCATTGAGGAATCTAATTAGAGGAATGAGTTACACTGCAACTAACCAAAGTGAAAACTATGATTTTGAAATTCTGAGAATTACAGGAAGTGATTATGCTGGATTTTACCAAGAAGAATTAAGATACAAAGTAGCTTCTTATCTAGGATGTAAAGTAAGTAATATGTCCATAATATTTTATGCTCCTTTGGTACTCGATTGGTCCGGTGCTAAACTATCTAAATCACTGTACGTAAAAGAAGGTGCTTACAGAGATATTCCTAAAAGATTTATCAACTACAGTTTCTTAAGAGAAGATTTAGGATTCAAAGGTCTTGATATTTTATATAATATTGTGTTAAACTGGATTAACAATCCGTATATGCTATTTAGGCATTACAGTATATACTATTTTATCAAGGAGTTTGAAAAATATGAGTAATAAATCACATAAAGGAATATATGTGAGTATCAAACAAGAATCAATTTTTAAAATCATACAAAAGAAAAAAAACCATGAATTTAGAAACTACATACCCAAAAAAAGTTTCAAATACATGTATGTTTATGTAACTGCACCACAAAGTCAACTAAAGTATATAATAGAAATTGGAAATATTGTAAAATATCCCGAACAATTGGAGATTGATGGCGATGGAAATCTTGATTTTAATCAAGGTAAAAAATCAAAATATGCCTACCCAATAGTTAAAGTTTATGAACTTATTAATCCAATTTCATTAAAAAAGCTTAAAAAGTTTGACTTTGTACCACCGCAAGCTTTTTCATATGCTGAAACATATAGAAAACTAACCGAATATCTATTAACAGCTGAAAAAGTGGTCATTGCAAACTAATAACACTATAAAAGGCGCTGACAATGTCAGCGCCTTTTATAAATTCTAATTACAATAATTGGACTTTTATTGCAAGTATGCCATATTTTTTTTCTTGCTCAACTGTATAAAAAGTATGAACACGTTCTAATTTCTCTTCTAAACTATTTGCAGCTCCGCAAAGTCTATAATCAATATCCGAAAACAAATCAACAAAGGTAGGATATATTAATAATGCCTGAACATTTACAGATATAGTATCATCTAAATTGTCTAAGTTATGAAATATAATAGTATCTCCCAAACTTATATTTTTTCTTTTGTCATCATAAAGTCTTAATTCGAATTTTTTAATACCTTTTTTTATATTATTAAATGCCTTACCATTTAATTCCATTTCATGTATCATAATAATTACCTCCATATAATAAATATAACATTGTAAATAATATTTTACTATATATTTAGAGAATATTCGTAAAAAATTATATATAATATTAAACAAATTTTACATAATTATCATTTTTAATTAGTTTTTCTATAGCAAATGAAAATCCTCTCGTTACAAAATCAGATACATTTTTTAACTCTTGACAACTATGTTCCATGCAAATACCAATATCAGCATTTAATAATAATTCATAATCATTAACTCCATCTACACTTGAATGAAATAGTTTCCTATTATAGCTTTCTATCTGGTCAACTGTCATATTTTCGTCCATTGTTTGATATGGAGTATATATTGTTGGACGAATTTCAACATTTAGATTTTCTAAAAAAGTAAAAGTATTAAGTATACTTTCTTTATTTTGATGAGGAATTCCCAACATTATACACGCTTTTATTTTTATATTATACTTCTGAACTCTTTTTATAGTTTCTTCTAATGAATCAACATCATATTTTTTTCCAATTTCATTTAATTCTATTTTAGATAAGGTCTCTATTCCTAAAGAAATTTGTGTACACCCCGATTCATTCATAAGTTCTAACATAGCCTCATCTTCTAAGAAGTTCATTCTGGTAGTACATTCCCATTTCAATTCTTTTCGTTCCATTATTAATATAATCAAAATATTTAGGTCTTAGCTTTAATATATGTTCCATTCTTTTCCCCAAATAGATATAACATCACAACTGTAACAATTTGTAAATCTTTACACATCATTTCTATTCTTATCTATAATAAAACATTTTTTGGAGCGATAACAAAGGTTATCTGAAACTCCTAAAGTAAAAGTTGATAAACAACTAATTACTAAGATAATAATACCATATTTTTAGATTTTGATAAATAGTTTTTGTTTAATTTGATGAATCATTCGCGCAAATTGTAATTTGACTAACTATTTTTTATTTTATTACCTATAAAACATCCAATTATTGATAATATAAGATATATAAATATAAATATCAGAACTGAGTCATTATAAAATATAAACATTGTTGGAATAAATAATAAAACTAACAATATTGACACCATTATTTTTAAGCCATACTTTTTACAAAATAGCACTGATATTATCAATGAGTACAACGGATAAACAATCCATAAATCACTCAAAAAAGTATAATTTGTACTTTCGGGTACTATTTTGTTAATAATTGGTATTATATTATATATAACTAAGGTTAATAATATAAATTTAATAATATCTTTTTTCATATAATCCTCACTTTCAAATTACTATATATCTACCTATTTGCAAAATTGTAATTTATATGTTTTGAAAATTTATTTTATTGAAAAATAAGCGGTTCAAT
>OIYY01000154.1_pt1 | contig 53227 bp, 43 predicted proteins | sample 1588341 | NCBI WGS metagenome assembly OIYY01 (sample SAMN03283287) | human gut metagenome | biome: human-associated habitat; material: feces | host: Homo sapiens | place: Peru | collected 2012
GTTCAGTGCGGTGGATTTCGCTGATATCTTCGATATAAGCAGGACAGGTTCTGGTGTATACCTGCCATGCACGGTCACCGCGTCCAACGACTGTTTCTGCAATGGAAATCCATGGATTGTTGTGACAGAAGATACCTGCATTTTCTTTGTATCCAGGTGGATAGGAAGAAATTTCACCGAGCTCGACATGGTATTTGTGATAAGGTGGCTGCAACAGCACAATACCGTATTTAGTATCTAAGTATTTTTCAACAGACTGCATTGCCTGAAGACAATTGCCTTCTTTCAGTCCGATCTCTGCCATAACACAGAATCCCTGTGGCTCGATAAAGATTTTACCGTCTTCACATTCTTTGGAACCGATTTTCTGTTTGTAGTGGTCGTAAGCTCTTAAGAACCATTCGCCATCCCAGCCGGCATTGAGAACGGTTTTTTCCATGGAAGCAATTGCTTCTTCCGCTTCTTTGGCTTCTTCATTTAATCCTCTGTGTTTGCAGATTTCTACATAATCTTTACCATATTTTACGAACATGCCTGCGATAAATACAGACTCTGCATTTGGTCCTTCAGATGGTCCGAAGGTCTGGAAGGATTCACCCGGCTCTTCTGAGAAGCAGTTTAAGTTCAGACAGTCATTCCAGTCAGCACGCCCAATCAGAGGGAGCCCATGTGGTCCTAAGTGTGTTCTGGTATAGTTGAAGGAACGTCTTAAATGTTCCATAAAATCGGTTGCTTTGCTTTCGTCATTATCATAAGGAGTGATTTCATCTAAAATGGAGTAATCTCCGGTCTCCTTGATATAAGCAGCAGTACCGGCAATGAGCCATAACGGGTCATCATTGAATCCGCTTCCGATATCAGCATTTCCCTTTTTGGTAAGTGGCTGATACTGATGGTAAGCACTTCCATCCTCAAACTGGGTGGATGCGATATCTAAAATACGCTGTCTTGCACGGTCCGGAATCAGATGAACAAATCCTAAAAGATCCTGACAGGAATCACGGAAGCCCATGCCTCGTCCAATTCCGGATTCGAAATAGGAAGCGGAACGTGACATATTAAAGGTAACCATACACTGATATTGATGCCAGATGTTTACCATACGGTCTAACTTCTCTTCGGAAGAAGATACGGTAAAGTGGTTTAAAAGGTTATTCCAGTATTCTTTTAATTCTGCTAAAGCAGCGTCAGCTTTTTCTGTTGTATCAAAACGTCTTAATAATTCTTCTGCCGGTTTTCTGTTGATACATCCATTTTCTGCAGGACCATCCCATTTCTCGGCAACCGGATTCTCTACATAACCCAGTACAAAAACAAAGGATTTTGATTCGTCCGGTGCAAGAGAAACCTTGATATGGTGGGAACCAATCGGAGACCAGCCGCTTGCTACAGAGTTCTTAGAGGTTCCGTTTATAACAACTTCCGGTGCGGAATTTTCGCCATAAGCACCAAGGAAAGATTCGCGGTCGGTATCGAATCCGGCAAGCTGGGTATTTACAGCATATACCGCATAATGATTACGGCGCTCGCGGTATTCTGTCTTATGATAAAGGGCAGAGCCGTGAATTTCCACTTCACCGGTACTGAAGTTACGCTGGAAGTTTGTCATATCATCCATGGCATTCCACAGACAGAATTCAACATAAGAGAATACGGAAATTTCTTTGTGTTCGCTGCCGTGGTTGGTCAGTGTCAGTTTGTTAATCTCACAGGTATTTCCCATAGGAACAAACATGGTCAGCTCTGCGGATAACTGATTTTTGCTTCCCTCAAAAACAGAGTAGCCTAATCCATGCCGGCACTGATAGGAATCTAATTCCGTCTTGGCTGGCATCCATCCCGGATTCCAGATGGTGTCACCGTCTTTAATATAGTAATAATGTCCATTGCTGTCATAAGGAATATTGTTGTAACGATATCTTGTAAGACGAAGGAGCTTGGCATCTTTATAGAAACTGTATCCTCCGCAGGTGTTGGAAACCAGTGAAAAGAAATCTTCACATCCTAAATAGTTGATCCATGGAAGCGGAGTCTTTGGGGAAGTGATGACATATTCTTTCGCTGCATCATCGAAATGTCCAAATTTCATAATTAAATATCCTCCTTAAATACGATGTGTTCGAAAACGATTAAGAGAGGTATTTCTTTAGGTTGAGTATAATATAAGAATCAGGAAAAAGCAACAGAAATATTGAAGAAAGTATGTATTTTAGGAGAAAAGAGCGAAAATGACAGCTTTTTGTCATACGAACCGAAAACACTGAGTGATAACGATTAAGTGGAAAGAAAGAAAAAAATCGACTTAATATAGAAGAAAGAAAAACTGATTAGTAAAAAATGCACAAAACAAACGAATAAAAACTAGATAACTGTTACAAATATACAAAAAAGGGTTGCATTTCACACTGAATATGTTATGATAAAGCTACGAAAACGATTAAGAAAAAGCAACTCGAAACAGTGAGGTGCAGAGGATGGTATCTTTAAAAGACATTGCGAAAGAATGTGGTGTATCAACTGCAACAGTTAGCAAAGCACTGAATGGACAACATGATATTGGAGAAGAAACAAAAGCAAGAGTAAGAGAGACAGCAGAGCGGATGGGGTATTTTCCAAATGCAGCTGCCAGAGCATTAAAGACCAACCGTTCCTACAACGTAGGAGTCCTGTTTCAGGAAGAAGCAGGAAGTGGTCTGACACATGAATATTTTTCAGGTGTGTTAAATGGAATTAAGGTGCAGGTTGAGAAGATGGGATACGATGTAACATTTATCAACAACAGTTACGGAGTAAAGAAAACCTCATTTTTTGAACATTGCAGATACCGGAACTTTGAAGGAATCGTTATCGTGTGTGCTGATTTTGCCAGCCAGGGAGTGCTTGAATTAATGAACAGTGCATTCCCGGTGGTGACCATTGATTATACACATTACAATTGTACAGCAGTTTGTTCCAATAATGTAAAAGGAATGGAGGATCTGCTGAAGTATATATATAAGAAGGGTCACCGAAAAATTGCTTACATACACGGACAGAAAAACTCGAATGTAACACGAGAAAGACTTACAAGCTTTTACCGGACGATGGAAGAACTTCATATTAAGGTAAATGAAGATTACATTCGGGAAGCTGCTTATCTGGAAACAAAGGGAGCGGCGGAGCAGACAGAAATCTTACTTGATATGGATGACCCGCCAACCTGTATTCTTTATCCGGATGACACCTCTTTAATCGGAGGAAAAAATGTGATTATGGAACGTGGGATGCATATCCCGGAAGATGTTTCCATTGCAGGATATGATGGAACAAGAATTTCCCAGTTATCTCATCCGAGAATCACAACGATTCATCAGGATACCGAAGAAATAGGAAGAGAAGCAGCCAGGCGTCTGATTGATGCCATCGAGAAACCGAGAACTACTCTCATAGAGAGAGTCGTTATAGAGGGCACATTGATTACCGGCCAGTCGGTAGGAGAGCTGCCTGAAACAACATCCGAAGAGGATGACCAATAAGAAGGAGGAGAACTCAATGAAAAAGAAACTTATCAGTACTTTATTGTGCGTATCCATGGTAGCAGCTATGGTAGCTGGATGTGGATCAAAAGATGACACAAAGGATGCGAACAATGATGCATCCACCACAGAGAAAACAGCAGATGCAGACACAGACACAGACACCGACAGTGATTCTACAGAAGTAGAGAATACAATCACCGGTGATCCTAGTGCAGATGATGCATTCGTAGTATGGGGCTGGAACGACGATATCAAGAATATCTTAGATGGACCGTTTGCAGAGCAGTACCCAGACCTTGCAAAACGTATCGTATTCGTAAATGCAGGTGGATCTGATTATTATCAGACAAAGATTGATGAAATCTTAGATGATCCTGATAATGAATTGTATCCAGACCTGATGGGACTTGAGGTTGACTACGTTTTGAAATATGTAAACAGTGACTGGCTGACCTCAGTTGGTGACTGTGGAATTACAGCAGATGATTATGCAAATCAGTATCAGTACAATCTGGATCTTGGAACTGTATCCGGCGAAGATTCTTCTGATGCAAACAATGTAAAAGCATTATTCTGGCAGGCTACTCCTGGATGCTTCCAGTTAAGAGCAGACCTTTGTGAGAAATATCTTGGAACAACAGATCCTGCTGAATTAAGCACAATGTTCTCTACATGGGATGGCGTTCTTGATGCAGCAAGAAAAGTAAATGATGCATCCAATGGAAAATGTAAACTGTTCTCCGGTTATGATGAGTGCTTCCGTGTACTTTCTAACTCAAGAGCAACCGGCTGGTATGGCGATGACGATGTCATTTCTGTTGATGATAACATGACACAGTACATGGACCTTGCTAAGACAATGGTAGACGAAGGCTTAACCTATGAAACAGACCAGTGGTCAACTGACTGGTATGCAAACATGGAAGGTGACGGCGAAACATCTAATGCAGCACTTGCTTACTGCGGATGCCCATGGTTCACATACTGGAGCTTAAAAGATACCTGGAAAGGCAACACAATCCTTGTAAACGCACCGGAGCAGTTCTATTGGGGTGGTACAGGACTTGCAGCAACAGCTAACTGTGCAGATAAAGAACTTGCTGGAACAATCATTAAAGCATTTACCTGTGATACAGACTTCATGGTATCTATCAATGCAAAGAACAGTGATTTCGTAAACAACAAAGAAGCTGTTAAGAAGATTTCAGAAGCTGGTGCAACCTGTGACTTCTTATATGCAGATGCTGGTCAGGACATCATGGCATTCTACTTACCAATGGCTGATTCTATCAGTGCTAAGAATGCAACAGCAGAAGATCAGAACATCAATGCTTCCTGGGCTACTCAGGTAAAAGAATATGCAGCAGGAAACAAGGATAAGGATACTGCAATCGCAGATTTCAAATCCGCAGTACATGACTCCTATTCATACTTAAAAGCTGAATAATCAGTAAAAGAACAATAACTATGCTGCCCTTTCCGGCATGGGAAGGGCAGCATTTATAAACAAAACTATTGGAGAGTTGTTTTTAAATATAGGGAAATGGAAGATGGATTGAGAGGAGTTGGCAAAGATGGACAAAAAGAAAAAACGTAAACATATTGAATATGGCAGATATGGATACTTCTTTATCGCCCCATTCTTCATTGCATATTGTCTGTTTCAGTTATGGCCGTTATTTAATACATTTTACTATAGTACATTAAGCTACTATAAGAGAAACGGTAGAGAATTTATTGAATTTTGTGGATTAGACAATTTCAAAAATATTCTTGGACTGACAGCAGGTGAAAAAGGATATGCATTGATTTATTTGAAAAATACACTGGCAATGTGGGTATGCAACTTTATTCCACAGATTTTAGTTTCATTGTTACTGGCAGTATGGCTGACTGATAACATTATAAAATTAAAAGCTCAGGGCGCATACAAAATTATTATTTACTTACCGAGTATTATCACAGCAGCGTCTGTATCTGTTTTATTCAATGCAATGTTCTCCCAGTACGGACCAATTACACAGTCCTTACGTAACATGGGAATCATTTCACAGAAATTTAACTTTATGACAAGCATCGGCGGAACGCGGGGGTTAATATCATTTATCCTCTTCTGGATGTGGTATGGAAATACAACCCTGTTGCTGATATCAGGAGTTTTGGGAATTGACCCAAGTCTTTATGAAGCAGCTGATATCGATGGAGCAACCGGATGGAAGAAATTCCGTTATTTAACACTTCCATTATTAAAACCGATTATGTTATATGTATTGATTACTTCCGCAATCGGTGGTTTACAGATGTACGATATCCCGGCATTATTCAATGTCAGCAAGTCAGGACTTATCGGACAGCCGGATGATTCATCCACAACAATGGCAATGTACATCATGAGATTATATCAGAGTGATGTAGGTAAGGCGGCAGCAGTATCTGTATTCCTGTTTATTCTGACCTTGATTATCAGTCTTATCTTCTTCGGAACGATGACGGATCGGAGCGAGAAGAAACATAAGAAAGGAGGGAATCGATAATGGCAAGTTTTGATATGGCAATGAGCGGACAGACATCCCAGCCAAAACAGAAAAGTTATTCGAAAGTATTACATACGAAAAGAGCAATCCGAGGTTTGATTTGTATCCTCTTCTGTCTCCTTAGTTTACTGCCATTCCTTTTAATGGTTATGAATGCAACCAGAACCTCCGGAGATATACAGGCAGGTGTAACATTGATTCCTTCTTCCCACCTGATGGAGAACTGGAATATGCTTATTCAGAAGCAGAATGGTATGAGATTAACATTAGGAAGAGCAATGTTGAACTCCTTATGTATCACAGTACCAGGTACCTTCCTTGCAGTATATTGTTCCTGTATGACAGCTTATGGAATTCATGTATATAACTTCAAAGCAAAGAAGTTTGCATGGGCGTTCATCATGGCAATCATGATGGTACCGAACCAGATTACAATCATTGGTTTCTACCGCTTTATGTTAAAACTGAATCTGGTAGATACTTATATCCCATTGATTATTCCTTGTATCGCAGCACCGGCAGTTGTATTCTTCATGAAACAGTATATGGAAAGTACCTTATCCATTGAAATGATTGAAGCTGCACGAATTGACGGAGCAAGAGAATTCCGGATTTTCAATACCATTATCATGCCGATTATGAAACCGGCAGTAGCAACACAGGCAATCTTCCAGTTTATTGCACAGTGGAATAACCTCTTTACCCCAACCATCATGTTAACAACTGATGAGAAGAAAACACTTCCATTGTTCGTACAGATGCTGACAGCAGATCAGTTCCGTGTAGATTACGGTGTTGTATATGTAGGCCTTACCGTAACGGTACTTCCATTAATTATTGCTTACCTTATCCTTTCAAAATACATTGTAGCAGGTGTAGCACTTGGTGGTGTAAAGGGCTAAAACAAAAAGAATTCTTTTTTCCATTTCCTCATACAAAATATAATTAAGCGCGAAGAGAGGTTGCCGAAAGGCAGCCTCTCTTTGTTATGTAAGTCTGACCGGTGCTTTTACATGGTGGCGGTAATGACCGCCTGGTGTGGATACTACACTTTGCTGTTAAGAGGCTCTAAGTATTTTGCAGATATTATGGATATGGCGGCAGACGGTACAAAGTCACATCCATGTTCCATTGTGCCTCGTTGCCACATCCTTGTGGCAGCGCTGCCGGATATCGCCAAAATACTAAGAGCCTCTAACCAGCTTCGTTCATGTATCCACATTCAGGCGGACATTGCCGCCATCTTATAGAACATTGGGCAGACTGTCTTATATAAAGAAAAGAAAAACAAGTACAGGAAATTACTCAGATTCTGCCAAAATAAAATCTTCACAATCAAAAGTGCCCCAAAGAAAGTATAGGAGAAAGTATAGGATTATATTATATCTTGCAATCCGACAAGTTCTGTGATACACTTTCAAACGTTGCAAGTACCCCGTAAAACCAAGGTCTTTGGGGAAGAAGAAACCGAGTGTTCGAGACCTTCCACTCGTAAAACAAAACTAGAGGAGACAAAAGAATATGAGAAACAAAAAAGTATTATTTATTGTGCAGGCTGCGTTAATTGCAGCAATCTATGTGGCACTGACTTATCTTAGCAGTATTGCAGGACTGGCATCCGGTACGATTCAGGTGCGTATTTCAGAAGCATTATGTATTCTGCCAGTATTTACGACTGCAGCAATTCCGGGATTATGGCTGGGATGTTTTCTGGCAAATATGCTGACAGGCGGTATTCCTGTGGATGTTGTGTGCGGAAGCGTTGCAACTTTGATTGGAGCGTTTGGAACTTATGCATTAAGAAAGCATAAATTTGCATGCACATGGCCGCCGGTTATTGCAAATATGGTGATTGTACCTTTTGTATTACGCTATGGTTATGGCTTTATTACAGAATATAAAGGCATTGACTGGTCGATTCCATTTAATGCACTTACTGTTGGAATCGGAGAAGTTATCACCTGTGTGATTTTAGGCAGTGTATTACTCCGGGTACTGAATAAGTACCGCAATGTAATCTTTCATGAATAAAAATAAAATAATACTTGCAATTTAAAATGCCATAAAATATAATGGTTTTAGACCAAAGAGGGTATATTCGAAAGAATATGCCCTCTTTTTACATCTGAAAAATACTTAAAGAGGGTGATTGATTGAAAACACTAGAGACAAATGACTGGATGATTTTAAATAGTATTATTTATAAGATTTATACGACGGAAGATGCAGATATTATGCGGGAGCAGTTTTTAGAGCAGATGAAGATGGTGCTGGATTTTGACAGTGCAGATTTTTTTCTCGCAGACAGCCAGGAGAGCAGGCATCTGGTAAGACCGGTCACTTATAATTGTGATGATGAATCCCCGATGTATGATGAAATGAATGCTGACCGCGGAATTGTATATAGCGGAAAGAGCCTGGTGTACCGGGAAACTGATATGATATCGGATGAAAAAAGGGTACAGACAGAATATTATCAGAAGGTGTACCGGCCAAATAACTGGCATTATGCAATCCAGATGATATTGGGAAGAAATAAGGAATTTCTGGGTGTTGTTACTTTTTACCGGACAATTGGAAAAGACAATTTCCAGTATGATGACATTTTTATTCTGGATATGTTAAAAGACCATCTGGCATTCCGGCTGTATAAGGACGGACAGCAAAAGGATGAAAGGGCAGAGAAACTTACGATAACAGAAGTAACAGAGAAATATGAACTGACAAAGCGGGAACATACGATACTGCAGCTTTTGATGCAGGGAAAGGATAATCATACCATCTGTGAAGAATTGTCCATAAGTGTAAATACATTAAAGAAGCATATCTTAAATATCTATCGGAAGCTGGGTATCAGAAACCGTGTTCAGATGTTTAAAATGATAAAAGAAAAAGAGTGATTTTTATAATTAGGAAAGATAATGGAAAGGAAGATTTTTCTGTGAATGAGGCAGAGAAATCTTCTTTTTGTTTACGCGAGTAGCGAGAAAAATCTGAGAGAAAAGAAGGAGCCAAGCTTGCTTGAGAGAACTTCTTTTCTACTCAGATTTGGCGAGCACCGCGATAACTCGAGAAACTCGCAAAGCGTGTTTCTCGTAGTTGGCATCCGATATAACAGACTATGCCCAGAAGGCAATCCGTTTAGGCGTAACCCGTTTCCTTTTGAAACCATCAAATATGGATGAATTAGAAGAAGCAATTTCTGCCATGTGTGAGAATTTGAAAAAGAAATCCATTACCGGTGAGGAGAGTGCAGCAACAGGAGAAGCGGCGGAAAAAGCAGAAGCCAAAGAAGAGGATGGAACATCTGAGGTGACAGAGAAAACCTATGTCAGCTAGTGGCATTTGAGTAAATTATTAAACCGTCATACCGGTCAGAGTTTTTCTGATATTTTAAATCATTGTCGAATTGAACATGCCAAGAAGCTGTTAGAGAATCCGTCCCTTCGCATCGGGGATATTTCTGATGCTGTAGGATTCCTGGATCTGGCACATTTTTCCCATGTATTTAAGAAGCAGGAAGGAATGTCTGCCAATGAATGGAGAAACCAGAAGCTTGGCAGTTAGAATATGAAAAGCTTTGCGAAGAGAGTTGAAGAATCGAAAGAAGAGGATGAAGCAACAGGAAAGGCTCACATGATTGAGAGCCTTCCTGTTGGAAATACGATCACATCTTTTTTTCTGGATATTTTGATTTATACCTTACAACAACTGTCATTCCGCCACAGGCAGCTGCCAGCAATACGATCCAAACCAATGGATTTCTGTCATCCCCTGTCTTTGGTGCGTTTGTAGCAGCCTTACTTTCCGTTGTAGCTGTAGCCGTGGTTGCTTCTGAGCTACTCTTTCCGCCTTCCGTAGTTGCTTCTGTGGTATTCTCTCTGTCTTTCGTAGTTGTCTCTGTGGTCGGACCGCCTGTTGCCCGTTTAATCTCAAAATCCGCACTGCATTCGCCGTCTGTATAAATGACGGTTATCTTATGTGTACCGACTGATAAGTCTTTTAAGTAACCGCTCTTTAATGTGATGATTGTGGAACCGGACTGTGTTGTGTAATTATCAGCCGAAACCAGAGTACCGTCAACCTTTACTCCTGTAAACTTGCTGATTTCTCCGTTTACACGGAATCTTAATGTACCGTTTCCGCCCTGCGTCCATGAAACATTTTCTCCCTCCAGGAAATTATAGGTACTTTGTGCTACTGTCGGCTGCATGGTCTTAAGTTCCATAGCATATACGGAATCACATCCTTCATCGACTGTTATTTTGGATGCATCAACTGTTTCCCCATTTAAGGTCATAGTCAGTCCCGTATCTACATCTGCAAAGAGGTTTCCATCGACCGCCTCCAGATTAATGCAGTACGTATAGTTTTTGCCTTCTTCAAAGGCGGTTATCTTTTGGTCGTCTGCCAGTTTTGCATTTTTTGTTGCATCCGAATACCAGAATCTTACCGGTACCACAGTGCCGTCGCTCTGTTTTTCCATTTCCTTCCAGTATTCATATACAATCTTGTACTTGGTGGCATTTTCACCACTTAAGGCTGCGGTTGCTTTTGGTGCATCTCCTGCATGATAGGTAAGTGTCGCATTCGTAACGTTAATCGTCTTAATGTCTTCCGGCACTTGTCTGTCCGGTACCGTCATGCTCTTAATATTTGTAGCATAAACAGTCATATAATCGCCTGATATTGGTTGAGTATTGATGACCGGAAAAGATTCTCCGTTAATAATTACTGGCATCTTTTCTGTAAAGCTGTCAACTGTCATCATAGAAAGTATAATTCTTACAGAATAATAATAGGTCTTTCCTGCTTCAAAGGTTTTTAACAACTGACTTTCATCCTGCGGATTATCAGATTTATTTGAAGAACACCACTTCACCTTATTCCCGTTTTCATCCAATTCACACCATTGCTCAGAGTCGATAAGATATTTGCCCTTTTCTCCGGCAGCAACCTGTGCCGTAAATGCCGGAGCATCTCCGTCATTAAACTGTAACGTTGCTCCGGTAATCTCCGCACGGTCAAACACCTGCGAGCCAACCTTATATTCCATATACATTACCTGACTTGTATCTCCAAGATTAAAGTCGCCGTTTTCATCCGGAAAATATTCTGTCGCATTACCGCCGAGCATATTAGGACTGGTAAGAATAGATGCCGTTGAACCGTTATAAAAAAATTTTCCTTTTCCTTGCTTCAGAGTTTTCGTGCTACTTCGCAAGATCACAGAAAAATCCGTATGCTCACAACCAGAATTGAACCAAATTAATCCTGACGAATACAAGGCACATGCCTCCGTAAAATAAGTCCCTATGGAAGCACGATTGTTGTCCCCTGTAATGGTAAGCTTAGCATCTGTGTCTAACGGTGTAATACGAATCTGGTTTACATATACTCCATATCTGGCACCGGTAATGCTGCAGTCTCCGTTAATCCGCAGCTCCAAGAAGTTTACCGGACAGTAAATACCTGAATTAAAACAATCTTCCGATTTACCTCCACTATTGCTGTAAATCTTTACATTTCGCAGGTTCACAACGATTGCCGATGCAGGGTCATATTTCTCCTCTGCATTTATCACCACGTTTGCCTCTGCCTCGGAACATGCCTTAATTTCGCCGGTCCCCTCATTATACTTCCAATACGATGCTTCATTTGTCTTAACCGTTAATTCATTTCCCCCGATATATATAGTCTGGGTCGTATCATCTGCAAATACGGTAGCCGGTACCATTGCAAATATCATACTAAATGCAAGCACAAAGCTTACAAGCCGTCCGATACCATGTTTTTTATGTATCGTTTTCATTTGAAACACCTCCTGTTTTTTGTCCTCATTTACATGAGACGAAATATAGTCATTATTTATTATAACATATAGCTTCCTGTATTTGCTATAGTAAATAATGAAAGCACCTGGATCCTGTGTTAGGATGAATCTGGATTTTTGATTCAGTGCGCATCCTCGCGGAGCGTTTTTTACTTTACAGGAAATTGCTTTCCTGTAAAGCAAAAAAGGACATCCAATCGGATGTCCTTTTCTTAAAAGAAGAGCGATAGACGGGGCTCGAACCCGCGGTCTCGACCTTGGCAAGGTCGCGCGTTACCAACTACGCCACTATCGCATTTGTGCTGAACACGAAACTTAATATACTATAAGAAAAAGGGTTTGTCAAGTGTAATATTAGAAAAAATTTCACATAAAATACAATAAGCAAGAAAGCAGGAGGACTCCCTTGAGTGCAAAGACAAAGATTGTAGTGCTTCATATGAAGGAACTGATTTACACAGGAATTTTTGCGGTACTTGGAATATTACTGGTATTATTGTTGGTCTATATGTTTTCTCCGGATAAAGATGAGGAGAGCCGGGAGACCATGAAATATGTGGCAGGGGTATATACGTCTTCCATCATATTTAATGATAAAACCGTGGATGTGGAGGTTGTGGTGGATGAGAATAAAATCAATTCTATTTCGCTGGTAAATCTCGATGAAACGGTAACCGCAATGTATCCGTTGATGCAGCCGGCACTGGATAATTTGAAAGAACAGATATATGAAAATCAGTCAACGGATAATCTCAGCTATTCCGATGATAACCAGTATACGTCCATGGTGCTGATTCACGCCATTGATGATGCCCTGGAAAAAGCAGCGGCTGCCCCGGAGACAGAGAAGGAGTAAAGCGTTGGAGTAACAAGCCGGAAAATGTGTGAAATTAAAGAAATGAAAAAGTATGAAATAATACGACAGAAATAGCAAAAGGAAAACAAGAAAAAGGCTTGTCAGTGTCAGCACCAAAAAGCTATAATAATGAAATGGAGAATACAATACAATATGAACTGACACCAAAAAAAGTAAAGAATATTATCATCCGGGTAAAAGCCAATGGCGTAGTAGCAGTAACGATGCCCTATCGCATGAGTAAAAAGAAAGTGGATGCATTTGTGCAGAGCAAGGCGGAGTGGATCCGCATGATGCAAAAGAAGCTTGCAAATCAGCAGCGGATAGATGTGGATGCGCTGGAATGGAACCGGCAGAAAGAGCAGTATTTAAGGGATATACTGCTGCGGGAGTATGAACTGTTTCTGGCTTATCATATTCCCATGCCAACGGTCAGATTCCGCAGCATGACCAGCCGCTATGGAAGCTGCTGCAAGGCAAAAGCATCCATAACTTTGAATAAAGTACTGGCAGACCTTCCGTTAGAATGTGCAGAATATGTTGCTGCTCATGAACTGGCACACCTGGTAGAAGCAAATCACAGCAGACGATTTTATCAGGTGCTGGATACTGTGATGTCAGATCATAGAATACGAGAAAAGAGGTTGAGAGAATATGCGTTATTCCATGGAAAACGCCAGCATGAAGGTGGAAGTTGAGTCTCTTGGAGCAGAACTGAAATCTGTGCTTGGAAAGAAAAGTAACATTGAGTATATGTGGTGCAGCAATCCGGAGTATTATAAACGGAGTGCCCCAAACCTGTTTCCGATTGTCGGAAGCTTAAAAGACGGAGTCTATCATTATCAGGGAAAGACTTATAAGATGGGACAGCACGGTTATGTCCGTGATGTAGAGTGGAAGGTGGAGAAAAAAGATGAAAATACACTCATTTTTACCCATCAGTCCGATGAGACAACAAAAGAAAAATATCCCTTCGATTATGAGATGGAATTAATCTATCATATGAATGGCAACAGACTGGAAATCACATGGAACATTAAGAATACCGGTAAGGAAAAAATGTATTTTTCCTGTGGATTCCATCCATGCTTCTCCTGCCCGGTACATGGTGAAGCGGACAAGAGCGGTTACGGCTATGACATGCATATGAATGGAAATGCTGTCTGCCGTGATTTTGACGTAGAATCCGGACTGGCATTAAACAGCGAAAGTGAGCTTAAGTTAGAAAATGGATTTGCAGCATTTACGAAGGATTTCTTTGATAATGGTGCTTATGTGGTAGAGAATAACCAGACTCATGAAGTATCCTTACGTGATCCGGCAGGAAAGAATTACTTAAATGTGTATTTCCCGGAGGCTCCGTTATTTGGACTCTGGTCAGCAGAGAAGAAGAATGCATCATATGCAGCCATTGAACCTTGGTTTGGAAGATGCGATAAAGAGGATTTTAACGGAAGCTTGGAAGAAAGGGAATGGGGACATGCGTTAGCGCAGGGTGCATGCTTTCAGGCAGCATACACCATAGAGATTGCAGGAGAAGATTAATTTTCATGCATTTTCTTATCTTCCGCTAAGAGTTCTTCGTGAAGAGCAATGGAATCCCAGTTGATATTGTGCTCCGTGAGAACGGCTTTCAGACCGATTCTGGTAAGATGAAGCTTTTTAAATTCCACCAGGAAACGGTCTAAAAGAGCATTATCAAAGCCCTTGAATACCAGCATTTCGTCGGTGAAACCATCGCCGGTATAGACATCTTCTTTCAAGGGAAAGCCATCAATCCCTGCGAGAGCACCTAAAGTCTGGTTATATTGTTCTTTGGTGATAATACGGATTTTTATTTTTAACCGGAGGCAGAGCATTTTTAATGTTCTGCCTTTGCTGTTTTCTAAATTGTAAAATAATAAAACTGGATGCATAGGGAAAACTCCTTTCTTAAAGAGGTAGAAAAAATCTGCCATTCAGCCATAAAGTATAAGGTTTCCGGGGGGAAATGGCAAGTATAAAAGATTGCATTTTTATATATTTTTTATTATAATGAAAAATCATAGTTAAAAGTGGGATAAAACGCAAAAAAGTTGGTGTGGATTATGGCAGATATTACAACAGAAGAATTAGAAGAATTAGAAAATGAAGTGGTGTCTAAGGATGACAACATAAAGACCATGCAGGAATTCGTCAGTCCGGAGAGCTTGTATCAGGAGCTGATTGCCAGCGTCAAGAAATATCACCCGTCGACGGATATTTCTTTGATTGAAAAGGCATATAAGACAGCAGATACGGCACATAAGGGACAGGTACGAAAATCCGGTGAAGCATATATCATTCATCCATTGTGTGTGGCAATTATTTTAGCGGAGCTGGAGTTGGATAAGGAGACTATCGTAGCCGGACTGCTTCATGATGTTGTAGAGGATACCGTCATGACAGTCGAGGAAATTGCTTCTGAGTTCTCAGAAGAGATTGCACTTTTGGTAGATGGTGTTACAAAGCTGGGTCAGTTATCTTATGATGCGGATAAAGTAGAGGTTCAGGCAGAGAATTTAAGAAAAATGTTCCTTGCCATGGCAAAGGATATCCGTGTTATCTTAATCAAGCTGGCAGACCGGCTGCACAATATGCGTACGTTAAAATATATGACGCCGGAGAAACAGAAGGAAAAGGCAAGAGAGACCATGGACATCTATGCGCCGATTGCACAGCGTCTTGGTATTTCTAAAATTAAAATCGAATTAGATGACCTTTCCTTAAAGTATCTGGAGCCGGAAGCATATTATGATCTGGTAGAAAAGGTTGCACTTCGTAAGAGTGTCCGTGATGATTATGTACAGAGCCTTGTAAAAGAAGTGAGTAAACATATTGAAAATGCAGGAATCAAGGCACAGATTGATGGAAGAGCAAAGCATTTCTTCTCTATTTATAAGAAAATGGTCAATCAGCATAAGACCTTAGACCAGATTTATGATTTATTTGCCATAAGAATTATTGTGGATAATGTCAAGGACTGCTATGCAGCACTGGGTGTCATCCATGAGATGTATAAACCAATCCCGGGACGTTTTAAAGATTATATCGCTATGCCAAAGCCGAATATGTATCAGTCTCTCCACACCACACTGATTGGACCGACCGGACAGCCGTTTGAGATTCAGATTCGTACCTTTGAGATGCATCGTACCGCAGAATATGGTATTGCTGCCCACTGGAAATATAAGGAAGCTGCCAATAACGGCGGCACAGTGGCTACCACCAAATCAGAGGAAGAGAAGTTAAGCTGGCTGCGCCAGATTTTGGAATGGCAGAAAGACATGTCAGATAATAAAGAGTTCATGAGCCTGTTAAAGAGTGATTTGAACCTCTTTTCCGATACTGTATTCTGCTTTACTCCGTCCGGAGATGTAAAGAACCTGCCAACGGGTTCCACACCGGTAGATTTTGCATACAGTATCCACTCGGCAGTTGGAAATAAGATGATTGGAGCCAAGGTAAATGGCAAATTAGTTCCAATTGATTACGAGATTCAGAACGGTGACCGTATTGAGATTATCACGTCCCAGAATTCTAAGGGACCGAGCCGTGACTGGTTAAATATTGTTAAGAGCACACAGGCGAAGAATAAGATTAACCAGTGGTTCCGGAGTGAGTTAAAAGAAGAAAATATCGTGAAGGGCAAGGAACTGATTGCCCAGTATTGTAAAGCAAAATCCATTAATCTTACGGATATTAACAAACCGGAATATCAGAGTAAAGTCATGCGGAAATATGGATTCCATGACTGGGATTCTGCACTTGCAACCTTAGGACACGGCGGACTGAAAGAAGGCCAGGTTGTGAATAAGATGCTGGAGGAGTACCGGAAAGACCACCCAATCCAGCTTACCGATGAGGATGTACTGAACAATGTATCTTCTGAGAATAAGGATAAGGCAGTTCCACAGAAATCCAAGAGCGGTATCATTGTAAAAGGACTTTATGATGTGGCAGTGCATTTTTCCAAATGCTGCAGCCCGGTGCCGGGAGATGAAATTGTAGGATTTGTCACAAGAGGCCGTGGTGTATCTATTCATCGTACCGATTGTATTAATATCATGAACCTTTCCGAGCTGGAAAAAGTGCGTTTGATTGATGCAGAATGGCAGCAGGGCGCAGAGCATGGTGATAATGGACTTTATCTTGCTGAGATTAAAATATTTGGTAACAACCGTACCGGACTTTTAGTAGATATTACCAGAATTTTCACTGAGCGGGAAATCGATATCAGTTCCATTAATTCCAAGACCAGCAAACAGGGTGTTGCGACCATTTCTATTTCCTTTAATACCAAAGGCAAAGAGGAATTGAGCAGCTTAATAGAAAAAATCCGTCAGGTAGAGAGCGTGATTGATATTGAACGTACTACCGGCTGATAAAATATGAGCAGAATAAATTGCTGATTTATGAAGCATTCAAAGACAGTTATTATAGAAGAGGAAAATTATGACAGAACAGACAGAAGTATTACGATATATCGTGGGACCGGTCTGCACCAACTGCTATCTTCTGGTAAATCATAAGACAGGAGAACTTCTTGTGGTAGACCCGGGAGACCAGGCACAGTTGATTGAAAAGCAGATTGAAAAGACCGGAGCAAAACCGGTGGCAATCCTTCTGACCCATGGACATTTTGACCATGCAGGAGCAGCAGAAGAACTTGCTGATAAATACCAGATTTCCATCTATGCCCATGAGGCAGAGAAGGAGACTTTGGAAGACCCGGGACTCAACCTTTGCGGGATGATAGGAGAGCATAAGGTCTATCATGCAGACATTTTCGTAAAAGACGAAGAAGTATTAAATCTTGCAGGATTTTCCATCCGTGTATTTTTTACACCGGGGCATACCATTGGCGGATGCTGCTATTATATTGCAGATGAGAAGATTCTTTTCAGCGGAGATACGCTGTTTCAGGAATCTGTGGGAAGAACCGATTTCCCAAGAGGAAGTGCATCGGATTTAATCCGGGCAATCAGAGAAAAACTGATGCCGCTGCCGGATGATGTGACCGTGTATACCGGACATGACGAAAGCACTTTAATAGGTTATGAGCGGATGCATAATCCGTATTTATAAGGACGAACCATGATAACAGTATTATTAAATAAAGCAGAATTTGAATATGATATCCATTCGCTGGTAAAGGCATTTTATCCGAAGGAAGATGTATATGTTTCCACGAAGGATAAGGAGAAAAAAGAAGAGCCGGTACATTATCACATGGATGTACAGTTTGCGCCGAAAGAAATCATTTTTTCTTGGAAAAAGGTAGAGCCTTCAGAAGACAATGAAAATCAGACCGGAATTACAAAACGTGTAGCAGTAGATGATACAAACCGCAAGGAGACAAAGAACAGCCTGAAACGGACGCTGTATCAGCTGCTGTCAGAATATACCGGAGTGGAACTTCCGTGGGGAAATCTTACCGGTATCCGTCCGACGAAGATTCCGATGGCACTTTTAGAAGAGGGTAAGAGCGAGGAAGAAATTGCCCGCTATATGAAGGAAACGTATTTTACCTCCGATGAGAAGATAAAGCTCAGTATTGAAATTGCAGAGCGGGAGTTGGAACTTTTACACAAATTAGACTACGAAGAAGGCTACAGCCTCTATATCGGAATTCCATTCTGTCCAACGACCTGCCTTTACTGTTCCTTTACCTCTTATTCCATGTCAGCCTGGAAAAACCGCATGGATGACTATTTAAGTGCACTGGAAAAGGAGCTGGATTATACAGCAGTCAAATTTGCACATAAGAAATTAAACAGCATTTATATCGGTGGTGGAACACCGACCACATTAAATCCACAACAGTTAGACAGATTGATTCGAAAAATTAAATGTAGTTTTGATTTGTCAGATTTAGTGGAGTTTACAGTGGAAGCCGGAAGACCGGACAGTATTACAAAAGAGAAGCTTATGGTGCTTCGCAATCATGATATCAGCAGAATTTCCATTAATCCACAGACCATGAAACAGGAAACTCTGGATTTGATTGGACGGCATCATACCGTACAGCAGACCATTGACAGCTTTTATCTGGCAAGAGAATTAGGCTTTGATAATATCAATATGGATTTAATCGTAGGACTTCCGGGAGAGAGCCTTTCAGATGTAGCAGATACCATGGAAGTAATCCGGAAATTATCTCCGGATAATCTGACGGTTCACTCTCTTGCCATCAAGCGTGCGGCAAGGCTGAATATACAAAGAGAGCGTTATCAGGATTTTGAAATTGTCAATACCGCAGACCATATTGCACTGACTTCAAAAGTAGCAGAAGAAATGGGCCTTTCTCCATATTATTTATACCGCCAGAAGAACATGGCAGGCAATTTTGAAAACGTAGGTTATGCAGCACCGGGAAAAGCCGGTGTATATAATGTCCTCATTATGGAGGAGAAACAGAGCATCGTAGCCTGTGGCGCAGGTGCATCCACGAAGCGTGTCTGGGTACAGCCAAATCCGGATGGCACACACCGGATCGAACGTGCCGAGAATGTCAAGGATGTGGCACAGTATATCGCAAGAATAGATGAGATGATAGAGCGCAAGAGCAGGCTCTTTACAAAGGAATAAAAGCGGTTGACATATCAGGGCACGAAAAATATAATAGTTCTGTATGAATACAAATATATAATAAGAAAAAATAGATAAAATGCTTATCTCGGAAAATGGAGGAAATCTCATGGCATTGAGTAAGAAGCCGGTTACAGGCATGAAGGATATTTTACCGGAGGAGATGCAGATTCGTGATTATGTGCAGAATGTAATCAAAGAGACCTATCGGAGTTTTGGATTTACACCAATTGAAACTCCTTGTATGGAGAATATTGCAAACCTCACCAGCAAACAGGGAGGAGAAAATGAAAAACTCATTTTCAAAGTATTAAAACGTGGTGAAAAGCTGAACTTAGAGACAGCAGAAAAAGAAGAAGATGTAGTGGATTTTGGTATGCGTTACGACCTGACCGTTCCGCTGGTAAGATTCTATTCCAATAACAGTAACCAGCTCCCATCCCCGTTTAAGGCATTACAGATGGGAAATGTATGGCGTGCTGACCGTCCGCAGAGAGGACGTTATCGTCAGTTCATGCAGTGCGATATTGACATTTTAGGAGAGCCGTCCAATCTGGCAGAGATTGAGCTGATTCTTGCAACAACAACAACCCTTGGCAGGATTGGATTTAAGAATTTTGAAATCCGGATTAATGAACGCCGTATTTTAAAAGCAATGGCAGCTTACAGCGGATTTCCGGAAGAAAGCTACGACCTTGTATTTATTATCTTAGACAAGATGGACAAGATTGGGCTGGACGGAGTCGCAGAAGAACTGAAAAAGGAAGGCTTTGCAGAAGAAGCGGTCGATAAGTACTTATCCTTATTTGAAAAAGCAGAAGGTACCGAAAACGGACTGGTTACCTTATGTGATACCTTAATTGAAGCAGGATTCTTAGAGGAAGAAGTAAAGCAGAACCTGACAGAGATTATCGACAGCGTAGAAGCAACCAAAGCAGCAGACTTTAAAATGGTATTTGACCCGACCTTAGTACGTGGCATGGGTTATTATACCGGAACTATTTTTGAAATAGCTATGCCGGAGTTCGGCGGAAGCTGTGGTGGCGGTGGCCGTTATGATAAGATGGTTGGAAGATTTACCGGCAGCGATGTACCGGCATGTGGATTTTCCATTGGTTTTGAAAGAATCATTCTTCTGCTCTTAGAGAGCGGATTTAAGATTCCGGGACAGGCAGCAAAGAAGGCATATCTCATCGAAAAGGGATATCCGGCAGACAAGCTGCAGGAGGTAATTGCACAGGCTCAGAAGGAACGTTCCGAAGGAACCCAGGTATTAGTGGTTCGTATGAATAAGAACAAGAAGTTCCAGAAGGAGAAGCTTACGGCAGAGGGTTATGAAGAATTTGTGGAGTTTTTTAACAAATAAGAGAAGTGAAAGATAACAGCGTCGGAAGCAGAGATGTTTTCGATGCTGTTTTTTCGGTCTGGGAAGAAAAGGAGAAGGGATTATGAGCAAAATTGTGGGAATTGATTTAGGAACAACCAACAGTCTGGTAGCCGTGTGGGAAGAGGGACATGCACAATTAATACCAAATTCATTTGGAGAATTATTGACACCAAGTGTGGTTAGTGTTACACCGGCTGGAATTACATATGTCGGTAAAGTGGCAAAAGAGAGAATGGTAACACATCCGGAGGAAACGGTAGCTTCTTTTAAACGTTTTATGGGAACGGCAAAAACGTACCGGTTAGGAGAAAGAGATTATAAGCCGGAAGAGTTGTCTGCAATGGTTTTAAAACGATTAAAAGAAGATGCAGAGCGTTATCTGGGAGAACCGGTGGAAGAAGCAGTAATTAGTGTTCCTGCCTATTTTAATGATATGGCACGAAGAGCCACAAGAAATGCGGGGGTTCTTGCTGGACTGAAAGTGGAAAGAATTATTAATGAACCATCAGCAGCAGCACTTGCCTGTCATGAGATGCGGCAGGAAGAAGAGAGCACCATGCTGGTATTTGATTTTGGTGGTGGTACATTAGATGTTTCGCTGGTAGAGTGTTTTGAAAATATCATAGAAATAAAGGCGGTCAGTGGAGATAACCACCTGGGCGGAAATGATTTTGATTTATATATCGCACAGGAATTTGCGCAGAAGAATAAACTGGATTGGGCAGAAATGAAAGAAGAGCAGCAGGCTGCCATTTTGGAGAGTGCTAATAGAGCAAAGCAAATGCTGACAGAAGAAGAAACGGCAACAATGCAAGTGACTTATCCTGGCGTAGAAGGTCAGATGACAATTTCCAGAAAAGAATTAATCAATTTGACAGAAGCTTTGTTTCAAAGAATGTTAAAACCGATACAGAAAGTTCTTGCAGATGCAGAGATAGCAAAAGATGCGATAGATGAAGTGGTATTGGTTGGCGGATCCTGTAAGATGCCGGTTGTGCATAAGTATATAAAACATATTTTAAAGGGAATACCGGTTTGTCTGATGAATCCGGACCAGATGATTGCAATTGGAGCCGGAACCTATGCAGGAATAAAGGAACGTGATACAGAGGTAAAGGATATGCTTCTCATGGATGTCTGCCCATTTTCACTGGGAACATCCATATATAACCGGGCACATCCGAAGGATAGTTATAATGATGTAATTATCGAGCGTAATAGTGCATTGCCGGCAAGCAGGGAAAAAATATATTATCCCACAAGTCCAAGGCAGAAAAGCGTATTGATTGATGTTAATCAGGGAGAAGCGTTGTATGCAAAAGATAATCTGCATTTGGGTGAATTGAAGGTAGAATTACCGCAAAATGAAGAAATTGTGCGAAGTGGTACCGAAGCAATTAAAGTGCGGTTTACATATGATATTAATGGAATACTGGTAGTAGATGTAATGATTATGTCCACCGGAAAAGAGGAGCGTCTTGTTATTGTAAACGAAGAGACTGGCATGAGTAAAGAAGAAATAGAAAAGGCAGTTGCAGAACTAGAGAAGATAAAATTTCAACCACAGGGAGAAGAGGAAAATCAACTGGTATTGGAGCGTGCGAAGAAACTTTATCAGGAGACAACCGGAAATATAAGAGAAGAAATTGAACGTAGAATGCAGTATTTTACAGAAATATTGATATATCAAAATGAACTTGATATAAAGAAAGCACGCCGTTCCTTTGAAGCATATTTAAACCGGATAGAGGAATATCTACAGCAGGTAAATGAACCATGGGAGAAGATGAATAATTTCTCAGACTGGTATGATGAAGATGAGGATGCAGAGGAAGATGAATTAGCGGAACAGGAGACAAATCAGACTTGGAACGGACCATATTATACAAGCTAGGGAGGAAATGAGAAAATGAGAATTGATGAAGCATTTGATATTCTTGGTATAGAAATAACAAAGGATAAGAAAAAGATTAAAGCTACATTTGCTAAAAAAGTAAGGGAATGCCATCCGGAGGAAGATGAGGCTGGCTGGAAAAACTTGTACGATGCATACGGAACTGCGATGAATTATGCGAAAAATGGAGCAGTCTATGCACAGCCGTTACAGCAGGAAGTAAAACCAAAGCAGAAGGAAAAAACACAGCAGGAGATTCAAAAGGCAGAGACTACAGAGGAAACAAATCATACTGTGGAAACGGAAGAAAGTCAGAAAGAGTATGAAGAAATCTTTGGACGGATTGAAGATAATACGATTATTTCTCCAGAAAAACTGAAGGAAGAATATGAAGAGCAGTTTAAAAAATTGATTGATGCCGGATATTTTCAGTCTTATAAATGCTGGAAGAAGTTTATGGAGCATGAACACTGGAATCTATATGCCGGGCAGATAGATTTCTGGAAGAAAATGCAGGCGGTTTTAAGAAATACTTCAATATGTTCCAAAGCGGCAAAATACATCGGAAGTGAATTAAAGAAAAGGGAAGATTTGCTGAGACGTACCATGGGTGAGAGAATTTTATCAGAGTCCCATACCGTACAGGCAATGTGCCTTTTTAAAGCGGAAAAATCATTCGGTGCCAGTAAATTCTGGAATGGAAAATATTCTATTGTATGGAAGATGACTGCAGTAAGTGTAGCTCTTTTGGCTGTATTTTTTGTCAGCTTATTTATTTTTAACAAGCCGGATACAACAAAAGAAAAGTCTTATGATTCGTCGGCACCAATCAGTTCATCTAATGTTCCACAAAATGAAAACAGCAGTAATTCATCCACAAGAGGTGGAAGTAAGGATTATAATAGGGATGCTTCTAAAGGAGGAACTTCAAATACTCCTGGAATCGGAGAACTGCTTTCTGCGGATGACTTTAGAGAAGAGATAACCAATTATCTGAATGAAAAATATGGAGAAGGAACCGTTCAGGCAGAGGACCTTGTGTTACAGCCGGTAATGTTGGAACAGGGAAGTAATTATTATTGCTATTATAAAGGTCAGCTTTCCTCACAACCGGATAAGAAAGTATTTTCCTGGGGACGCGTAGAAAGCGGGAATCCGGAAGTCTTTGGTGCGTATTGGGGAATAGTCTGTTTTGACAATTTCCAGCAGGCAGAAATTGAACAGGCATTAAAGGATGAGGTAGAAAATACGCTTGGTATCTCAGAAGGAATGATGTATCTGACTTCCTGTGAACCATCTTTTGCCTATGAGCGTTTTGACATGTCAACACCTGCTTATCATGCATTATATCAGGGTGATTTAGAAGCATTTTTTGAAGAGGAAAGTCAGTGGAGAATGGACTGGCAGGAAAATGACACAACAATTGCAGAGAAAGAGATGATATCAGAAAATGGCGCATGGAACGGACGCTATACGGTGTGGTTCCCGGATGAAAATGTTTCGGATGTAAAAAGTCTTATAGAGGATGGTGTAAAGAGCAGTGGAATAGATAAAGATGCCATCTCAAATATAGAACAGAAGTATAAGATAGAAATCATTGCTTCTGCATTGCCACAGGATTTGTATCATCAGTTGGATGCGGTAAAAGGTGAGGAAAAAGAGGGCGTAACGGATATATTAAAGCAGAAGAATCTGTCAGAAGACAATGTTTTCGTACTGCCGTTTATAACAGCCTGGTATAATGGCGCAGTAGATTCCGATGGCTATTCAGCTGTAGCGAAAAAAGAAAATGGAATTTCAGTTATTTATCCGGCAGAAAAAACACAGCCGGAAGTAACGTGTACAAAAGAAAAAGGCGTATTTACGATAACTGCGGCACCGGATGATTGTGGCTGTGTGGTAGTAATAAATAAAGATGATGCCACTTTTTCTGGAAAAAGTATCACCGTTAATCTTCAGGTGGATGGAAAGAATCCGAAGAAACAGACAGTTCAAAAGATAGAATCCGGTATGGAAAGTTTGAGTGGTATCTTAGAAGTGGACGGATATTTGTTTATACCATGCGATACAGAACAGACCATAATTCTTTAAAATAATTCATAAAATCCATAGAAGTTATTTTGACGGATTGCCTGCTATGTGGTAAAATATCCAATTAGGTATAGAAGGAAAAGATACACGATTTTTAGGAGGATAAGAAAATGTCAGAATCCATGCAGGGATTACACAGAACCCATAGATGTACAGAAGTATCCAATGCCAATATTGGAGAGAAAGTTACCGTCATGGGCTGGGTACAGAAAAGAAGAAATTTAGGAAGTCTTATATTCATAGATTTAAGAGACCGTTCCGGAATTCTGCAGCTTGTATTCGACGAGCCAAAGGTAGGAAGCGAAGGCTTTGCTAAAGCGGGAACACTGCGTAGCGAGTTTGTTATTGCAGTCGAAGGAACTGTGCAGAAGCGTTCTGCAGCAGTCAATGAGAATTTAAAGACCGGTGATATTGAGGTAATTGCTGAGAGTATCCGTATTCTTTCAGAATCACAGACACCGCCATTTCAGATTGAAGAGAACAGCCAGACGAAAGATGAGATTCGTTTAAAATATCGTTATCTTGATTTACGTAGACCGGATATCCAGCGTAACCTGATGCTGCGTAGTAAAGTAGCATATCTGATGCGTGATTTTATGGCAAAAGAAGGTTTCTTAGAGATTGAGACACCGGTTCTTTGTAAGTCTACACCGGAAGGTGCAAGAGATTATCTGGTGCCAAGCCGTGTGCATCCAGGCAGTTTTTATGCGCTGCCACAGTCACCGCAGCTTTTTAAACAGCTTCTGATGGCATCTGGATATGACCGTTATTTCCAGATTGCAAAATGTTTCCGTGATGAGGATTTACGTGCAGACCGTCAGCCGGAATTTACCCAGGCAGATATGGAACTTTCATTTGTAGATATTGATGATGTATTAGATGTCAATGAGCGTCTGTTAAAATACATTTTCAAAGAAGCCATCGGTGTAGATGTAGAACTTCCACTTAAGAGAATGCCTTGGCAGGAAGCAATGGATCGTTTTGGTTCTGATAAGCCGGATACCCGTTTTGGAATGGAATTAAAGGATGTATCTGATATTGTAAAAGGTTGCGGTTTTGGTGTATTTACCAGTGCGTTAGAGCAGGGTGGTTCTGTCCGTGGTATCAATGCAGAAGGACAGGGCACAATGCCAAGAAAGAAGATTGACAAGCTGGTAGAGTTTGCAAAAGGCTATGGAGCAAAAGGACTTGCTTATCTTTCTGTACAGGAAGATGGCAGCTATAAATCATCCTTTGCAAAATTCATGACAGAAGAGGAATTGAAGAATCTGGTAGCAGCAATGGACGGAAAGCCGGGAGACCTGCTTTTATTTGCAGCAGATAAGAATAAAATCGTATGGAATGTATTAGGTGCACTTCGTCTTGAAATTGCCAAAGAATTAGACCTCTTAGACCCGAACCAGTATAATTTCCTCTGGATTACAGAGTTCCCATTGTTAGAGTGGTCAGACGAAGAGAATCGTTATATGGCAATGCATCATCCGTTTACCATGCCAATGGAAGAGGACTGGGATAAGATTGATACAGATCCGGGTGCAGTACGTGCCAAAGCATATGACATCGTATTAAATGGTACCGAGTTAGGCGGTGGTTCTGTCCGTATCCACCAGAGTGATATTCAGGAGAAAATGTTTGAGGTTCTTGGCTTTACAAAAGAGAGAGCACATGAGCAGTTTGGATTCCTTCTGGATGCATTCTCCTATGGTGTACCACCACACGCAGGACTGGCTTATGGTCTTGACCGTCTGGTTATGCATATGGTACATGCAGATTCCATCCGTGATGTCATCGCATTCCCGAAAGTAAAGGATGCATCCGACCTTATGTCTAATGCCCCGGATATCGTAGATGAGAAGCAGTTAGAGGAACTGTGCATCAAAGTGGATGAGAAAGAAGTAGAAGAAAAAGAAGCAGAAGAAGCAGCAGAAAAATAAAGAAACAGATAAAGCGTGTTTCTCACATAAATAAAAGAGTTATTGTATCACAGAATTTTAAACCGTGGTACAATAACTCTTTTTAGTTGTCAGACATCCGTAAGAAGCTGACTTTGACTGCTTTGTATCTGCCGGTGTTTTATCGATATTCACCCATATAGAACAATGCAATCGTTCCAGGACCGGAATGTGCACCGATGGTTGAACCGACATAATTGATTAAGAAGCTGTCGATGCCAAAACGTTCTTTTACAAGATTTGCAACAAACTGTGCATCTTCTAAAGCATCACCATGGCTGATAAATACGATATCATTCTGGTCACGGTAGGAGCCCATCTGCTTTTCCATATTGTCAACCAGGGTAATCAGGGATTTTTTACGTCCTCGAACCTTGGAAACCATAATAAGATGACCTTCATCATCTACATGAAGCACCGGCTTTAAGTTAATCATGGTACCAAGAACCGCAGCGGTTTTAGAAACACGTCCGCCTCTGTGAAGGTGGAACAAATCATCTACCGTAAAGTTATGTACCAGATGTAGTTTATTTTCCTCCAGCCATTTTACGGTTTCTTCTAAAGTGGCGCCGTTTTCTTTCATCTGGACAGCTTTGTGAACCAGAAGTCCCTCGCCCATGGAAGCACAGAGAGAGTCTACGACAACGACTTTATGTGGGAAATTATCTTCGTCCATTTCACTTGCAGCAATTTTTGTACTGGAGTAGCTGCCGCTGAGTCCGCTGGAAAAGGCAATGTGAAGAATATCACAGTCATTTTCCGTGGCAATTTTTGTAAAGATTTCGCGGGCAGTTTCCGGGTTGACCTGAGAGGTGGTAGGCAGAGAGCCGGCACGCATCTTTGCATAGAATTCTTTGACATCCATTGGATGTTCCCAGTCATAGGTTTTGCCGTCTATAGTATAAGTGAGTGACAGCATGCCAAGATTATGTTCTGCTACATAATCTGCCGGCAAATCTGCGGTAGTGTCGGTGGTAATAATAAATTTATTCATGTGTCCTCCTGCATTTCTTATATAAAATTGTGGCATAAAATCATACCTTTTTTATTATAGCATAATGAAAAATGAAAATGTAAAATTTTTATAAAAATGAAAAAATATCTTTACAAAAAAAGAAAAAGCAGGTATGATTAGAGCCATCTTATTTATCTTTTTTTATCCGGGAGTTTCCTCCCAAATATTCCAAACAGTGAAACGAAATTCAGTATGGAAAGGGGTTTTCTTATTTGAAAGAAATTTTTGAACAGTATGGTGGGGTAATTATAACAGTAGTTGCGATTGCAGCATTAGCAGCACTTGTGACAGCAATTATGGGAAATGGAACCAGTGGTCCCGTTTATGATGCATTTAAGAACTTAATTGATAACTTTGGAAATAACATCGGAACACCATAGGAGGGGATTACTTGGACAGACAGGAACTGGGTATCCGGATGGAGCCGGATTATTTTGGTCCCCTTTGGCGTTATGTCCGGAATGATAAGATTACAGATATTGACTATAACGGAAACCAGTTGTGGATTACAGATGTAGAAAATGAGCGCTATCTGATTCGAAGCCATGGCATTACAGAGAAGTTTGTAGAACAGTTTTCCCATCGGATTGCTAATGAAGTGAGCAAGCCTTTTAACAAGAAAAATAATTTGTTGGAGGCGGAGACCGACACGCTGCGCATCAGTATTGTGCATGAATCTGTTGCCATATCCGGCAGGAGCATCTGCATCCGTAAATCAATGCCAATGCTGCGTATGCAGGTAAAAAAGATGGTGGAGGATGAGTATGTAGCTGTTCCTGTATTAGAATTACTGACCAATTGTGTGGCTGCAAAAATGAATTTTGTCTTTTGTGGAGAACCGGGGGCGGGAAAGACAGAATGTGCAAAATTTTTCTCGCAGTTTATTCCGGCAGGAGAGCGTGTCATTACGATAGAGGATAATCCGGAATGGCATTACAGTCAGATTAATCCCGGAAAAGATTGTGTGGAACTGCGGATTAATCCGGATTTTGATTATACCAAAGCCATTAAGACATGTCTCAGACAGAATCCGTCCTGGATTATGTTATCGGAGGCACGTTCTACGGAAGTAAAGTCTTTGTTGGAATGCTGGTCTACCGGAATCCGGGGATTTACCACGCTTCATACGGATGATGTGCGTAAAATTCCGGATCGTATTTTAAATATGATGGAGAGCCGTATGGACGCAGACCGCATGGAAAATGATGTATACAGCTATGTTGATGTTGGAATTCTGCTGCGGAAGAAAATGAGTGCAGAAGGAAAATTGTATCGTTATATAGACCAGGTCTGCTTCTTTGTAAGAGAAGAAGGAAGAAATGAGATACATATGCAGGTGGTGGATGGCAATCTTATGGTGAGAGAACTTCCAAAAGGGCTGATTGCGCGTATGAAGCGGCATGGAATTTCCGAGCCATTTGATAATCCGATGATACAACATCGTCTGGAAGGAGAAGGATATGAAAAAGAATGAGCGTTTCGTTGCCTATGGAGGCTGTTATGGATTATTGCTGCTGGCAGCATTTTTATTACAGCTTAAGTGGCAGGGATATATCTGCTGCAGTATTGTATTTGTTCTTGTTATGTGGCGTATGGATAAAGTGTTGAAGGAAGAAAAGAAGCAACAGACCCGTCTGCAGGAAGCAGAATTGTATATGGAGCAGATGCTGTATGCATTTTTGCAGAATCCGAAAATCTTATCTGCACTGGAGACAGTTTGTGTATTGTTTGAACCGGGAGCCATGCGAAAACAGATAGAAACTGCAATCTTTCATTTACGGAAAGAATATGACAGCAATATGAAAACAGAGTTAGATGCGATTGAGCAGCAGTATGAGAATCGCAGAATGAAAGAGATTCATGCGTATTTTCTGATGGTAGAACAGTATGGAGGAGCATACGAGACAACGGTGGAATTGCTTTTAGAGGATTTGCAGAAGTGGATGGAACGGGTCAGGCTGCATCAGCAGGACTGTAAGAAATATCGAAGAAATGTATTCTTAGCGGTGGGTTTATCCATTCTGGTATGCGCAATAACGAATCATTTGCTGCCAAAAGATATTGAATTATCGCAACTTTTGGTTTGTCAGATAGCATCAATTCTTTTTCTGTCCCTGGATATGCTGATTTGCTTCCGGGCAATGAAGCGTACCTGCCGCAACTGGTTGAAGGAAAGGGAATCTTATGGAGAAGGGGATGAAAAGAAATATCGTTATGTGCAGTCCCATAAAGGAGTGCGCAGTAATTTCTACCGGAAGTATCTGAGAAAGAAAATGGAAACGGAATTTCCACAGTGGTTAATGGACATTTCTTTATTGCTTCAGACTGAAAATGTGCAGGTGGCTTTCTATCGTATCCGGCCGCAGACACCGGAGGTTCTAAGACCGGCAATGGATGATATGCTGGAAGAACTTTCACAGAATCCGGAAAGTCTGGAGCCATATCTTAATTTTTTAAAAGATTATGATTTACCGGATGTGCATTCTGCTATGCGGATGTTGTATGCATTATCCAACGGCGGATATGGAAACAGTGAAAAGCAGTTAAGTCAGATTTTAAAACGGAATCAGGAACTTTTGGATAAGGCAGAAAGAGAACAAAATCAGGATTCACTGGCTGGATTATATGCATTATTTTTAGCTCCGGCATTGACTGGAGCAGGAAAAATGATGATTGATATGACGGCATTTCTGGTGGTATTTTTAGCAAGCGTACATAGATAGGGGATTAGATGGAGCAGGTAATAAAAACATATCTTGGAATATTTCTGATGATGCTGCTGTCAACAGTTGGAATAGGTATTGTTGCAGCAGAAGCGCAGATTTGTCAGGCAAGAAATTTTAAATCGGATGTAGTAGTGGAACTGGAAAACAGCAATTATAACCGGGAAGTAATAAATGCTTGTATAAAGCAGGCTGATGAACTGGGCTATCAGCTGCAGGTTAATTTATATGAGGATTCCGGAGCTGTAACTGTATGTGAAAATGGAAATGTGCCGCCCGTGGAAAAGGAGGTAACCATGGCGGAGGTGATATTGCATTACGCATACCGGATGGGACCATTTCATAGTAAAACGGAGCATAGTATCCGGGGATTTGGAAGGTAGATTTATGAGAAAAATTATGGAGGATTATGGGCAGGCAATCATCTATGCAGTACTTGGAAGTGGTTGTATCGGAGTGCTGTGGTATTTGCTTGGTTATGTCTGGTAAGGGGGGATAAAAATGCATTTTTTTATGGAAGAATATGGTGGACTTGTGATAGCGGTTCTGGCAGTCATTGTTCTGACGGGAATTTTATTTGGACTGTTTTCACAGGGAGGTTATCTTTATGAAATGATAAGCAGGGCACAGGGGGCATTGGGGTAAAACAAATGAAAACATTATGGAAAGAATATGGACAGACAGTAATTACTGTATTAGTGGCGGCAATGTTACTGATATTATGCTTATGGGGATTTCGCATAATTGGAAGTGGGATGGAACGTCCGGCAGCCGGTGCAGATGTTGGAAATAATATGGACGGAAAAATGTTAAAAGATATTCATAGCCGTCAGGTTCCGGTGATTACCTATGAAGATTATCGCATCTTAACGATTGCAGATAAGATAGCGTTATCAGAACTGTTTCACGCAGTGGATGCAGATGGAAAGGAACTTAAGATTGAGATAACTGATATCAGAAATCAGGCAGGAAAAACAGTAGAAGATATTTATGAAAAGGCAGGAATCTATGAAATAGAGGTGCGGGCAGAAGATGCATATGAAAAGCAGACGGTTTCCCGTTTCCGGATTCCGGTAAATGGAGGCGGTATATGAAACATATGGTATTTGGGGTATTGTCCGGCGGCATTGTCATACTTTTTGTAGTGATGCTGCTGACCATGCAGCATAAGAATGTACGAAAAGAAGAATTAGAACAGAGTCTTACCGAAGCGATGGAAACAACATTGCAGATGGTACAGGCGGATGCAGACAGAGATTATACTTCCGAAGATATGAGGACATTACTGATTCGAAATCTGGTTCCGCAGATGAATTCCGATTCAGAATTAACCGTTCGGATGCTTGCAGCAGATGCAGAAAAAGGATTACTTTCTGTGGAAGTGGAAGAGTATTTTTCGTATCCGGGTGGGAAAAGGGGCAGTATAAAGTGCTGCCGTACAATTCTTACAGATGACGATGGGGATGGAGAAGAAACGGAGAAAGGGGAAAAAGAAGTGGCAATGCAGACGGTAATCTTTTATCGCTCCAGGGAAGAAATGGAACAGGGAAAATCTTATTATAAGAAGCTGGAAATACAAAAGGGGGATTACTGTACTTCTCCGGCAGAACCGGTTTGTGATGATTTGAAAAAGAAGTTTTTAGAGTGGCGGGACAGCAAGGATTATCTCGCGGATTTTACACAGTGTGTAGAAGAAAATCAGACATATTATGCAGTATTTGAATAGGGGGTAAGCATGAAAAAGAAGGTGCGAAAGGGAGTATGCCGTTTCCTTTGCGGATGCATGATTCTTTTTATGAGTCCGTGCAGTATTCAGATGATAAGTGCGGAAACGGTAGAAGAAACTGAGGTGGCAGAATCTGAAAAAACAGAAGTATTAGAAGCAGAAGTATTAGAAACAGAAGAAACCAAGCAGTTGGAAGAAATGCCGGATGAATTGACTTCATCTGTTTACGGAAGTGCGCAGACCTGGTATCCGGAAACTTCCGGGTATTTCATATTGATAGTTCGTGACAATGCAGGTGGAAGAACGGCTCGTTACCGGATTGACTGTAATATAGGGGAACGTCATTCCAATGGGATTAATTATCGAATCTATTATAAAATGTATCTGATTGGGGGAGACGAGCTTGGCATTACATTAGAAGATAGGGAATATTATACCAGACATGATAATGCAACTTCTGAAATAGGAGCAAGGGAATATCATCTTCCGGTTACGTTTCGTCTGCCGGAGCTGGGGCATCATTTTGAAGGAGTGTCTACCAGCAACTGCTATCAGACATACTTTGAGAGTATGGAAGAGGAAACCTGTAGTTTTGTGGTGGACACCAACGGATGTGGAATGACACCCTGGGGAGATGATGGCGCATGGCATAATGATAATATCGAAGTAAATTATCTCGAAAATCGTTATACCATTCATTATGATGGAAATGGGGCTACCAGCGGAACTGTTGCTTCTCAACCGGATGTGCTGTATGGAAAACAGATTCAATTACAGCAGAATCAGTATAAGAAAGAGTATACAGTAACCTTGGATGGAAATGGTGGAACATCTGAGACAGAGAAACTTACTGCGGAAAGCACCTTTGCCGGGTGGGAAGATCATAACAGTTTTTATTATAACGGAATAGAATTTCCGTGGTATGCATTTGATGCCTCCTGTTATGCAAAAGCAAATCAGGATTTACTGGAAAGTTTCGGGTTTAATAAGGCAGCATTAGTAAAACATTTTTATCAGTATGTGATACAGGGCAGGGAACGAAGAATATCCAGTCCATATTTTCGATTGACGGATTATATGAAATATGGAGGGGAAGATTTAAAACAGGCATTTGGCAGCCGGCGTGAGTCATATTTGTTACATTGGATAAATTATGGATATAATGAGCATAGAGTGGGGATAGGCACAATCGGTGTGCCGGAAGCGTTATCGGAACTTTCTGTATATGAAGATAAGGCACAGGTATTAAATTTATCTTCAAAGCATAAGGGAGAGGTTCTATTAAAGGCACAATGGAAGGATGCAGAAGTAATACTTCCATCCGCAAAGCGCAGTGGGTATGCGTTTGCCGGCTGGGCAGACAGGAAAGATGCTAAAGAGCCGGTATATAATTCAGGAGATAAGGTAGTGGTAACGGAGAATCAGACCTTTTATGCCATCTGGAAGAAATCAAAGCCACCGGTTATAGAGCGGACGGTATCGATTCAGAATGGAACGGATGGATTCTATACATATGTCTTTGTGCGGGATGGCGGAGATGGAGTTAAAAAGACTGCTTTTGCGGTGTGGAGTGAAAACCAGGGTCAGGATGATTTGACGGCAGAATGGCAGATGTCAGAATTAGGAAAAAAAGGGGACTATTTTATAGAGGGGCAAAACTACAATTACCGTTATGATACCTCTGCTGTAAAACATAAGAATGAATATGGAAGGCATCTGATTTCAATTTATGCCTATGACAATTTGGATGGTTATGCAACAGCAGATACGGATTTTTGCTATTGCTTCCCAATCATTTTTGATGGAAATGGAGGTCTCATCGATGGAGAAGAGACAAAGCAGGAGAGCCGATATTATGGGACACCCTATGGGGAAATGCCAGACGCCGTGCGGGAGAACTTCCTTTTCTTAGGATGGAGCACAGAGCCGGATACAGAACAGGATAAAGAGGAAGATAAAAAGCCGGATGTAGTATGGCAGGAAAAAGAACTTATCGGGGAAGAAGATATTTTTTGCCATGCAGGGGAGCAGAGATTATATGCACAGTGGGATGAAAGTCCTGTTATTGAGGCGAAAGATCAGTATTATAGTTTGACGGATGCAAGAAGCGGCAGGATTACAGAGGAAATACTTTTGCAGCAGGCATGTGCAAAGGACAGAGAAAGCAACTCAGAAGATAATCCGGAAGGTATCTTAAAGAGCGGAGTAGATGAAGAGAAGAATACTGTTTTTTGCGTGGAAGATTATACGGAAGAAGAGTGGAAGAACTTTGCGCATGAAGGAACCACCACGATTACTTATTATGCAAAAGATGCAGTTGGCAATGTCAGCAGAAAACAGGTTACCGTTTATCTGGTGGATACTACCTCGCAACAGGTGGAGGACAAAGAAAAAACGTTTCGATTTATCAGTGAAAAATATCTTGATACCATAACGCAGGATTCCGTTTGGAGAAGAGAAGAAAATTACAGACAGTTAGAAGAGGCATTGCAAAGGAATACGGTTTTAGAAGTCTGGAATTTATCACATCAACAGATGAATGAGATGAAAGAATATGAATTGCAGCACAATACCGGGAAAATGACGGAAATAGAGCGTTTTCGGAACAAATTTATCCGTTGTATCGGTGAAAATGACGAAATTTAGGAAGAAAGAGGAAATTGGTTGCACAATGAAAATGACTTATGGTATAGTTGGAGAAAAGTGAAAGGAGTTATGAAAAATTGAATCCAAAGAAAAAAATATTGATTTTATCAGGCTGTCTGCTTACAGTGGCAGCTGTAGTTGGTGGTACATTTTTCGTACAGAAGAGCAGTAATCATGTTTTAAACAAAACATCCATAGGAAAATTCCACGAAGCAGAGGAGCATACTGCAACAGGAGTTGTGGTATGTAAGACGGAAGCATTGCAGGAGGTATTTCAGCAGAAGAAAGAAGAGGTTCTGTTGGCAAAGCAGGAAGTGCCGGATGAATCCGAGGGAAAGAATGAGAAAACCGATAAAAAGGGAACACAGGAAGTGACACCGGGAAAGGAACCAACAGAGCCGGCATCAACTGCAGGAGGGCAGGCCCCTTTGGCTCAGAAAAACGCAACGACATCCGGGGGACAGGAACCTGCCGGTGGAACTCCAGCAGCACCATCAGAGACACCATCGGAAACTCCGGCAGCACCATCAGAGACACCGTCGGAAACTCCAGCAGCACCATCAGAGACACCGTCAGAAACTCCGGCAACGACACCGACAGAACAGCCGGCAGAGGAAACAAAACCAGCAAATCCATGCCCGTATCCGCTTTGGACAGTGATGAGTTTTGATGATGGAACTATGGGATATTACTGGCCGATGGATTATGATATTGCAGATGCAGTAAGAGTGGACAATGAGCTGTATGAATTACATTATACCAGACTGGTAAGTACAACTTTTGTGGGAAATTATGATGGTGCATATCATGTAAGATTAAGTAAATTCAGTTATCATATTCCGTATGCAGATGACTGATGATAGAAAAAGAAAGGTATATCGAAAACTCCCTAAGGAGTTTTCAGATATACCTTTTCAATTCTGTTCTTATCCATTTTCTCAACCCGGAGCAGGATTCCATTTTCTGTGGTAATGGATTCTCCCTCATCCGGAAGATGGTCTAAATGTTCTAAGATATAGCCGCCAATGGAATCATAATCTTCCGACTCTAAATGAATCCCCAGTTTTTCACACATATCATAAAGGTTCATGGAACCGTTGACCAGGTATTCTTTTTCATTTAAAGCAGTAATATCAGCTTCTTCATTGGCATCATATTCGTCATGAATTTCGCCTACAATTTCCTCTAATAAATCCTCTAAAGTAACAAGACCGGCTGTTGCACCATATTCATCTAATACGATAGCAATGTTGAGGGAAGAAGCCTGCATTTCTTTTAATAATTCAGCAGTGTTCTTATGCTCATATGTAAAGAACGGTTCCCGCATAATAGAGCGGATGGAAAAATTCGTCCGGTCATCATAGAGCAATAAATCCTTTACATTTAAAATACCAATGACATTGTCCGTGGTATCTTCATATACCGGTAATCTTGTATATTTGGCTTCCCGGAAAATCTCTAATAATTTTCCATAGCTGGCATTGACATCTACGAAAGTCATATCGATACGGGGAACCATAATTTCTTTTGCTTCAGAATCAGTTAAATCGAACACATTATTAATCATATCGCGTTCTTCATTCTCAATAACACCGGATTCGTGACTGACATTTACGATAGTACGAAGCTCGGCTTCTGTCATGGTCTGCTTCTTGGCATCAGGATTAATATGCAGGAGCTTTAAGAAGCCATGAGAAAGCATATTAATAATAAAGATGACAGGAGTAAGAACCTTCATAAGAAAGCTGATAACTCCGGAATACGCCAATGCCAGTTTTTCGGAATGTATGGTAGCAATTGTTTTTGGAGTGATTTCACCGAAAATCAGAATCAATACAGTTAAAATTCCGGTTGATATTCCGGCAGCAACACTTCCGAAAATTCGGATGGCAAGTGCTGTAGAAATAGAAGAAGCGGATAAGTTTACAATATTATTTCCGATTAAAATAGCGCTTAACATCTTAGATGAATGATCCGTGATAGCAAGCACGCGCTTTGCCCTTACATTTCCTTCATCTGCCAAAGTCCGCATCTTAATCCGGTTAACGGTTACAAGGGCGGTTTCAGCAGAAGAAAAGAATGCTGATAAAAGAATCAGTATGACAAGACTTACTAATTGGATGATATCTGTTCCACTCAAATTAGTCCACCTGCAGATTGGAATAGTAATCCGTAAGAGCACTTAAATCTACCTCTGTATAGGATACCGGTTTATTTGCTTCATGATTTTTATAAATGGAGAAGCCTGCCCAGCCTATGATAAGTGCAATGACAACAACGGTAGCGGTATAACCCAGATAACGCTTGCATTTCTCCTGTTTCATTATTTTTTTACGATTTTTCTTTTGTTCTTTATAGCGGTCAACTTTTTCCTGACTCATAAGAAATCTCCTTGCAATTTTTTTTATAATAATGGTATTATACACCATGTAGGAATAAAATTGAACAAAAAATTCAAAAACTAATGGAAAACTAATAGAAAACAAAAAAATAGAAGAAGGAAAGAAAAATGAAGCAGGGAATAATTTTTGATATGGATGGAACACTGTGGGATTCTACAGTCGGTGTGGCAGAATCCTGGAATGAAATATTAAAACAGGAAAAGGTGGACCGTACACCTCTGACTGTAGAGGATTTTCGTGGAATCATGGGAAAAACAATGGATGTTATTGCAGCAAAATTTTTCCCGGATATGCCGGAAAAAGAGCGGATGGAACTTTTAGATAAATGTGGCGAATATGAAAATGAATATCTGTCCGAGCATGGTGCAGTGTTATATCCGGGTGTGGAAGAAACCTTTGCAAAGCTGAAGGAAAAATATGAACTTTATATCGTAAGCAATTGTCAGAGCGGATATATCGAGGCTTTTCTTTCTTATTATAAATTAGGAAAATATATTTCTGATATAGAATGTTATGGAAATAATGAAAAACAGAAGGAAGATAACATTGCACTGGTGGTATCCCGGAATGCGCTTACCGATGCAGTGTATGTAGGAGATATCCAGAGTGATTATGAATCCAGCAAAAAAGCAGGGGTAGCTTTTATCCATGCAGCATATGGATTTGGCGAAATTGAGGATGAAGTGCCGGAAATTGAAAATTTGTCACAGCTTCCGGACGTGGTAGAGAAAGTATTTGCCGGAAAATAATTAAAATAGAAAACAGAAAACGAATGTAGAAATAAGAGAAAAAGAGTCTTGGTTGTTTGAAAAGAACGAAGCCGGGCTCTTTTTTTTGTTGCCAAGCATCCGTAAAAATCTGCCGGTGGCATGTCTTATAGGTTGACAAACAATATTATATAATATATAGTATTGAATATGAAATAGTAATACATAAAAAATAATATTAGATTCATAGAGATATGGAGGGAGTGATTGCATGGTATTTAATACAGGTGCGGCACTTCTGGATGCAATTGTTTTAGCTGTAGTATCGAAGGATGAGGAAGGTACTTATGGCTATAAGATTACACAGGATGTGCGGAAAGCCATTGAAGTGTCAGAATCAACGCTGTATCCGGTGCTGCGAAGATTGCAGAAGGATGATTGTCTGGAAGTATATGACAGAGAATGTGGGGGCAGAAATCGAAGGTATTATAAGATAACTGGGAATGGAAATGAAAGATTGACATATTATCGGAAGGAATGGGAAAATTATTCTTCGAAAATAACAGAATTATTTTCCGGAGAGGAGAAGATATGAACAGACAGGAGTTTATGAGAAGGTTAGAGCAATTATTAGAAGGGATTCCGGAAGAGGAAAAACGGGAAGCAATTGCATACTATACCAGCTACTTTGAGGATGCAGGAGAAGAAAATGAAGCAAAGATAATCCGGGAATTAGAATCTCCGGAAAAAGTGGCAGCAACCATCCGGGCAGATTTCCCGGGATGCAATAATAGTGAGACATCATCTTCCGGTAATCAGCAGAATTATAACGGAACTGTCCAGAAGGAAGACAATACCACAAGAAATATTTTACTGATTATCCTGTTAGTGATTACTTCACCAATCTGGGGTGGTATTTTAGTGACAATTGGTGTAACGTTAGTAGGAATTATCGGAGGACTATTTGGAATTGCAGTCGGCTGTGTAATCGGCGGAATAGCGGTAGTAGGTGTAGCAATTACAATTTTGGTAACAGGCGCAATTTCCTTAGGTTTTATTTCCATGGCAGCCGGACTTCTGATGCTTGCAATTGGATTATGTGCAGCCGGACTTCTGGTTTTGGTATGTGGAAAGTTTCTTCCATGGTTTGCAAAAGGAATTGCAAAATTATGGCAGTCACTGTTTAAGAAGAAAGGGGGCGCTTGCGCATGAAAAAAGCATTAAAAATTATTTTTGGTATCGCATTGGGATGTTTTCTTTTAGGCTGCGTGGTATTAGGGATTGGAATTGCAACCGGTGGAACCATGCGGGAATTTGTAGAAGCAGTGCAAAATAATAAATTTGCATTTCACTGGAATACCAGTGACTGGAAAAGTCAGGATAACGGAACAGCTGGTACAGACGAGTCTACATTTGCACCGGAAGATGTGAAATCACTTGATATCGATATGGATGCAGGAATGTTGAAAGTAGTCAAAGGAAAAGGCAAAGAGATTAAGGTAATAACAACTTTTAAAAATGCTGAAGTAGAGACTTCGTTGGAAGATGGAACTTTAACAATCAGCGAAAACTCCCATGCAGCATATTGGGGCGATGGAGTGCATCGTTTACAGGTGGTTATTGAAGTGCCGGAACAGCTTGAGTTAGAGGAACTTTCGGTTGAAGTCGGAGCAGGAGATATTGATATAAAAGAAGGACTGCTGACGACAGCATATGCAAGCTTTGCTGTGGATGCCGGAAATCTTGATTTTGCCGGTGAAGTAAAAGGTGATTTGGACGCTGATTGTAATGTGGGAAACATGGAATTGAAATTAACCGGTGAGGAGCAGGATTACAATTACAGTTTAAGCTGTGGTGTTGGTTCTATAAAAGCAGGAGATATTTCTGTTGCCGGACTTGGCAGAGATGACGAAATCGACAATGGTGCAGATTATGATATGGATATAAACTGTGACGTGGGAAATGTTGATGTAATTTTTGAAAAACGATGAGAAACACGCTTTGCGAGTTAACAGTGTAAAAAAGATAGCAGACAATGTAAAAATACATTGTCTGCTATCCGTTTTTCTATCAAATTATTTACTTGGAAACCCACTCATTTACATCGTTGATTTTACTTAAAACCGGGAGCAGAATCAGGCAGAGAATAATGCCGACAACACCCTGAACGATATTGAATGGAATACCTGCGGCGGAAGAAGCAATTCCGGTTGCAAGAGCAGCGGAGGAGAAAGAACCGCTGGCAAATGCAGCAAGGCCTGCTTCAAACAGGAAATAGCCAAGTACCATAAGAGCCTCACCTACGATACCGCCGATAACAACGCGGACACTGCGGTTAGCTTTGGAAGAAATGTTAAGACGCAGTTTGTGGAACAGAAGTCCGGCGATGCATGCGGTCAGAGCCTTGATGATTAAAGTGGCAGGAGCCCAGGTCATATAGCCGGAGAAAATATCAGCAAACATGGAGCCGATACCAGCGGCAAGTGCACCAATTCCAGGCCCTAAGATAATACCACATAGGAGTACCAGTCCGTCTCCTAAATGAATATATCCAAAAGTTGGTGTAGGAATTTTAATAATCATAGTTGCAATGCAGGTAAATGCAGCAAGCAAGGCCGCAGTAACCATTTTCTTTGTATTTTTCATAATAGAGTAAATCCTTTCTTTGGTATATGATCTGCAAATCGTTTTCCCTATCATATGTAAAATGTGGTTTGATTAAAATAGCCAGATATAACAAATATGACCATGCCAGTTTAAAGGCAAAAGGAGTATACAAATTTTTACGATTGCCGAAATGCTCATTCATTGGTAAAATAGTCACGGAAACATGACTACAAAATAAGACGAGGAGACAGAAAAATAATGAAGAAAGAAGTTCGAATTGCATTATATATAGTTTCAGCAGTGTGTGTGATTCTGCTGGGTGCAGCAATGATATATGCAGCCCATCACGGTGGAAGCATCCGCCAGAAGGACAGCCGGCAGACTGCCGCAACAGCAGAAACAGAAGCTGCAGAAGACAGCAAGGATAAAAATGGAGAATCCGATTTAAAGACCAGTGATAAAACTGACGGTAAAAATGATGCGGAAGCCGGAAAGGATGCTGCTTCTGAAGATGCAGATAAGAATACGGAGAAAAATGTAGAAACAACAGATGTAACAGAAGAAACAACACTGATGTTTACCGGAGACGTACTTTTTGCCAATTCCTTTGTGGCAAACTATGATGCCGGAGGCATAGACGCTGTCATAGATAATGGCATGAAAGAGCTGCTTGTAAATGCAGATATTACCATGGTAAATGAAGAATTTCCGTTTAGTAACCGGGGCACCCAGATGGAGGACAAGCAGTATACTTTCCGGACAGACCCATCCTATGCAGCAGCATTAAAGGAAATGGGAGTGGATGTGGTAACACTGGCAAATAATCATATCCTTGATTATGGAAGGGAAGCATTGAGTGATACCTTTACAACCTTAGATGGACAGGGCATTTTATATGCCGGAGCAGGAGACAGTGTTGAGCGTGCACAGGAAGTCCAGATTATAGAAGTAAATGGGAAAAAATATGGATTCCTTGCAGCATCCCGCGTACTTCCGGTTGCCGGCTGGAATGTAGAAAGTGCAGCACCGGGCGTACTTTCTACTTATGACGAAACGCGATTTGTCAATGCCATTGCCGAAGCGCGTAGTCAGTGTGATGTACTGGTGGTCTATGTCCACTGGGGCTTGGAACATCAGGAAAAACCGGAGGCATATCAGAGAACTCTGGCACAGAAATATATCGAAGCCGGTGCAGATGTGGTATTTGGCGCACATTCCCATTGTCTGCAGGGCATTGAATATATCGACGGAAAGCCGGTATTTTACAGTCTTGGCAATTTCATTTTTGGCAGCAGCATTGACCGCACCATGGCAGTAGAAATGGTAGTAGATAAGGATGGCGCAATATCTTATAAGCTGGTAGGAGCCAAAGCAGAAAACGGAAAGACCAGACAGATGAATGAATTAGAACAGCAACAGTTGAATGACTATATCAACAGCATTTCCTTTGGCGTAACGGTGCAGGATGACGGAACCGTAACGGCTCAGTAGGAGACAGCGGAGCAAGAAACAGCAGAGTAAGAAGCAGCAGAGCAGGAAACAGTATTGGCACAATAAGCTGAAAAGAAGTGCATAAAAATACCGGATTGCGATAGAGTAGTAATAAAAGAAATTGCCGGGAGATGGAATGAACAGTTCGAAACGGGAGAACTTACTGAATCTGGCACTGGATGCAACGGAAGAGGAAAGACAGCAGTCCTTAAACTTAAATGTAGGATATCAGGAAGAAACGGACACATGGGAAGTCATTGTAAAATATACCGGAAGTCTCAGGGAGTTAGAGGAGGCATTTCCGGATATTGAAGTTACAGAACTGAGTAATGAATATGCAGTTATCCGGCTGCCGGAGGCTTTGATGGATGCGGTAACAGACCGGACAGAAATCGAATATATGGAAAAACCAAAGAGGCTCTTTTTCTCTGTACAGCAGGGAATCAGAGCCTCCTGCATTACACCACTTTATACAAGGGGAATAGGGTTAGGGGGAACGGGATTAAGCGGCAAAGGTGTGATAACGGCATTTTTAGATAGTGGCATCGATTACAGACACCCGGATTTTAGAAAGGAAGATGGAAGCAGCCGGATTCTGGCAATCTGGGATCAGAGTATTGCTGGAAATCCGCCGGAAGGATTCCGGCTTGGAACAGAATATGACCGGAATATAATTAATGAAGCATTGCAGCAGGAGGATATACAGGAGGGGTACCGCATCTGCCCCAGCCGGGATTTATCCGGGCACGGAACCCATGTGGCAGGAATCGCCGCAGGAAATGGAAGATCATCCAATGGAAGAAACCGGGGCGTGGCATATGAAAGTGATTTGCTGGTGGTAAAGCTTGGCACGCCGGGGGAAAATTCCTTTCCAAGGACAACAGAGCTGATGCTTGGAATGGATTATATTCTCCGGAAAGCACTGGAACTTAAGCAGCCTGTGGCAGTAAATATAAGCTTTGGCAATACCTATGGTTCCCATGATGGAACCTCTCTTCTTGAAACCTATTTATCTGATATGGCAAATTACTGGAAATCGGTTCTGGTGATTGGCACCGGAAATGAAGGCAGTGCCAGAGGGCATGCCTCCGGGCAGCTTGTAATGGGAAGAGAGCAGGAAGTGGAATTTGCAGTAGGAGAATATGAGCCTGCGTTAAGCTTACAAATCTGGAAATCCTATGCGGATATTTTTTCCGTCCGGATTACACATCCCAGTGGAAAAACGGTGGGGATTATCCGGCAGCTGCAGGGACCACAGAGATTTACTATCGAAGGAACGCAGGTGTTATTATACTTTGGAGAACCAAGTCCTTTCAGCCCTTTTCAGGAAATCTATTTTGATTTTCTTCCGGTGGAAAATTATATCGACAGCGGAATCTATAAAATAACGCTGATACCGGAAAAGATTGTAACCGGAGCCTATAATATGTGGCTGCCTTCCCTTGCGGTCATCGGAGAAGCAACCGGATTTTTATATCCTACAGAAGAGACAACGCTTACAATTCCATCCACTGCCTATAAGGCAATTTCGGTGGGAGCCTATGATGCAAGATATAATCAGGTGGCAGCCTTTTCCGGGAGAGGTTTCACCAGAGAGACCAATCAGGTGAAACCGGACATCTGTGCCCCAGGGGTGGACATTGAATCCTGTGCACCGGGCGGCGGTTATACCGTACGAAGCGGAACTTCAATGGCAACGCCATTTGTAACCGGGACGGCAGCACTTTTTATGCAATGGGGAATTGTAGAGAAACATGATGTTTTTTTATATGGGGAAAAAATAAAAGCATATCTCATCCGGGGAGCAAGACCACTGCCGGGATATTCCTTTTTCCCAAATCCAAGGCTGGGCTGGGGTGTATTGTGTGCAGCGGACAGCCTGCCTTCGGATGCCGGATGAATATGGTTGTGCTTTTATGACACTTTTCTGAATAAATATTGTAAAAAACGATAATTTGATGTACAATTAAGTAATGCAGGAAGGAATGTATAGACGGAAAATATATATTTTTTGGAGGGGCTATGCAGGAGAAGAATACGCTAGATGAATTGTTTAAAGGGAAAAAAGGATTTGCAGAATGTTACCAGACTCTGCAGTTATTAAGTGAAAGTACCGATGATTATTTATTTCTGGCAGATTTAAAAGAGGGTAAATTTTATTTCGCCAGCAATGATATATCAAAGAGATATGCATTGCGCATGGATGAAAACAACAGCTGCAGCATAGATGACTGGAAAGATATTGTATATGGAAGAGACTTAAACCAGTGGGTTAATGATATGGAATCTATCTGCTCTGGAAGAAGCCTGATACATGATTTGGAATACCGGCTGGTAGACAGAAACAGCAATCTGGTCTGGATCAGCTGTCGTGGAAAAGCTGAGCTGGATGAGAACGGGATTCCTTATGTAATGGTGGGAAGGACATCAGATACTGTCCTTTTGGGAAAGACAGATTCACTTACCGGACTTTTTAATAGTACTAAATTAATGGAACATCTGGATGAAATGCTGAACAGCAGAAAAGAAGGTGTTTTGCTTGTCCTTGGTGTGGATAATTTTAAAAATATCAATACGAAATATGGAAGAGGCCATGGTAATTTTATTTTAAAGAGGATTGCAGCTCTTCTGGAAAATAGTATTGATGAAAATATAAAAATTTATCGTCTGGATGGTGACCGGTTTGCAGTTAATTTTGTGGGATATGAGATGGAGGCTGTGCGTGAGGTATACCAGAATATACAGATGAAGATGATGGAGAATTGTACCTTTTCGGCAGGTGCAGTCTGCTATCCGATGTCCGGAATCAAGGATGCCAATACACTGTTTAACTATGCGGAAAGTTCCCTGGACCGTGCCAAGAAGAGTGGTAAGAACCGGTTGATTCTTTTTTCAGCAGAAGATTATGAGAAACAGTTGTCGGTTATTGACTTAACAGAAGAAATCAGAAAGAGCATCCGCAATCAGTGTGATGGATTTTATCTTCTCTTCCAGCCACAGATTGGGATGAGTAATTATGAAGTAGTGGGAGCAGAGGCACTGCTCCGTTTCCGCTCAAAATACCATGGGGTGGTGTCTCCAAATCTTTTTATTGGAATATTAGAGCAGAGCGGAATGATTGTACAGGTGGGAAAATGGGTATTGAAGGAAGCCATTGCCCAGTGTGCAAAGTGGCGGCGTTATAATCCGGAATTCCGTATGAGTATCAATCTTTCTTATATACAGTTACAGCAGCCGGATTTAAGCCAGTACATTTATGATTTATTAGAACAGGAAGGAATTCCCGGAGAAGCTATTATTCTGGAACTGACAGAAAGCATGCAGTTACAGGATTATACCAAATACAATCAGTTATTTTATCAGTGGGGCAAGCGTGGTATACAGATTTCTATGGATGATTTTGGAACCGGATATTCCAGCTTAAGTTATCTTAAGAGTCTGGCAATTGATGAGATTAAAATTGACCGTTGCTTTGTCAGCCGGATTAATATGAGTGCATACAATTACCGGCTTCTTCGTAATATTTTGGAACTGGCAAGAAGTGCACAGATCCGGGTAGTATGTGAAGGAGTAGAAACACCGGAGGAATTACAGACACTTGCAGAGCTTGCACCTGAAGTTTTACAGGGGTTCTATTTCAGTAAACCGATTGAAGAAGAGCTGTTTGAAAAACAGTATATTTTTGGTCATGTAGAGGAAGAACGGTGGCAGGAAGATTGTGGAAATAGTACAGTGATTCTGCCGGAAGCAGGAGATGGTACCGATTATAAAGCAATATTAGACCAGTTAGAAGAGATGGTCTATGTCATAGATGCGGAAAGCTATGAGTTATATTATATGAACTCTGCCGGACAACGAATCAGCGGCGTCAGTGATTATGCCGGCAAGAAATGTTATCAGGTATTAGAGGGCAGGGAAGAACCGTGCCCAGATTGTAATACGGCAAAATTAAAGCATAAGAAGTTTTTGACCAGATATGCAAATAATGAATTCTTAGGAACCCAGATGTTGATGAAGGATAAATTAGTAAACTGGGGCAATAAGGCAGCCCGCCTTCAGATAGGTATTGACATGAATACCATCAATATTTCCATGAGCAGGCTGGAAGACCAGTTAGAAGTGGAAAAGGGCATTGTGAAAGCCTTGGAAGAGGCGAAAGAAAAAGAAAATGAAGCTGATACCATCAGTGAACTTCTTCATCATACCGGGGAATTTTATCAGGCAGACCGCTGCTATATCTTTTTATATTCCAAAGAGGCAGATAGCTGGAGTAATGTCTGTGAGTGGTGTGAAAATGAGATTCAGAGCCAGCAGCTTTATCTGGCATCGGTACCGGATGACCGGATAAAACTGGTGATTGGCAGTCTGAAGGAAGACAGACCGGTTATTATCAAAGATGTGGATATGTATCGGGAGTCAGCACCGGATCTGTGGAAAATATTAGTGCATCAGGAAATACGCAGGCTGATGATTCTTCCATTGTTAAATGAAGGTCAATTATTTGGATTTGTTGGTGTGGATAATCCGAAATACCGCCCAAATGATAAGACTTTTCTTACCAGAATACGTCCTTTTATTTCAAATATACTGGTTCGTGACGGAATGATGGATGTAAAGAGTGAGATGATAGCCCGTATGACGGGTATGCTGAAGGAAGAAAATATATTACAGTCTGTAAAACTGGGACTGTGGACGCTGGAACTGGATACAGTCAATGGAAAGAACCGTCTGTATGTGGATAAGAGCATGCGCAGCATTCTGGGCATAGACGACATTATGAACAGCGAGGAATATTTCAGGTTCTGGTATGATAACATCAGTGATGGTTATTACGATTATGTACAGAATGCATTACATGATATTATTACAACCGGAAAGATTATCGAGATGGAATATACCTGGAATCATCCGGAACGTGGAAAAGTGACAGTACGCTGCGTTGGAGTGCTTGACCATCAGGAAAATGGTGTCTATACATTAAAAGGATATCATCGCATTAATAATGATATGATTCGGAAAAAATTTTTAAAGAGTCAGGAATATGAACGTATGGAATATAATGAGAAGAAACATACCATTTATTTCCATACAAATCGTTCTATGTTAAAGGGCAATCAGCTAAAAGAGGTTGGATTTCCGGAAAGCTGGGAGGATGGAATGGTACATCCTCATTTCCGGGATGTATTTCATGCAGCATTTACCGGCGTAGAATATGGAAAAGAGGATCAGGTATTAGAAATTCTTTTAAAAAACAAGCAGGATGAGTTTGAATGGTTCCGCCTGGATATCTGTAAAATCGGAGACCAGAAACAGGATGAAAATTTGAGGATAGTTACTATTTATCAGATTGAAGATCATCAGAATATTCAGTTAAAATATTTACAGAGAGAGGACTTTTATCAGGCAATGCTGTCGGAGACCGTGGCATATGCTGAGGTAGACCTGAGTAATGGTAAGATTCAAAGCAGTGGTGGACTCTGGAAAGATTACGTAGCAGAGGGCGAGCGGGAAGCATTAAATTATATGAAGGTTTTCAACCGTCATATTGATGAACTGGTATTAGAGGAAGACCAGGTTGGATGCTATGATGTATTAGAGCAGGAAAAGATGGTTTATAATTATAACAGTGGAACGGCTACTGTGAATTATCAGCTTCGCAGAAGGATGGCAAGAGGAAGTTACCACTGGATGGAGCTTACCGTACATGTATTTCAGGAGCAGGTAACAGAAAATATGTATGCACTGCTGTATCTTAAGGATATAGATGGACAGAAACGCCGTCAGCAGGAACAAGAGCGTGCAGCCAATACCGATCCGTTGACGAACGTACTGAACCGGCGGATATTTGAACAATATACCAGCCATTATGTATTAGAAGAAGCAAAGAAAGGGGAAGTGTGTGCACTTCTTATATTGGATATTGATAATTTTAAACAGATTAACGATACCAAGGGACATCCATATGGAGATAAAGTATTACGTACTTTTGTGGATACCATTCATGAAAGCTTCCGCCGTACCGATTATATAGGAAGACTTGGTGGGGATGAATTTGTAGTATTGTTTAAAGGATTTGGCTCAAAGAAAACCTTGGATAAGAGACTCGCACGGATGCAGGAACAGCTGCGAGAGAAGCTTCCGACTCCGGTATCCTGTAGTGTTGGAATCACCCTGATTAGAAAAGACAGCTATAACTATGAAGATAGTATCAGGCAGGCAGATAAAGCTTTGTATACAGCAAAGCATAAAGGAAAGGATACCTATTGTTACTGGGAAGAGTCAGAAAAATAGGCATTGACGGAGAAAAAAGGTATATGTTATGATGATGACGTATCAGGGAGTAGTTCGCACCGGATAGCCGGTGTTGTATTTTTCGTCATCACGTTATCTGAAGAGGGATAACCGGAATATACACTGCAGAGGAACGAGACTTTTACCGTATTATTTTGATGCGGTAAAAGTGCTCGTTCCTTTTTTGCTTTACAGGAAATTGCTTTCCTGTAAAGTAAAAAACGCTCCGCGAGGATGCACACTGCGGCGTATAAGGTAGATGTCGCAAGCGACCGCCGCAGGCGCGGGAAAAGTCTGAGAGTTGACAACTATATCGAAGTACGATATAGTATATAGCAGTGCGATATATCGCAGTAAGGAGTATAAGGAGGAGAGGCATGAACCAGCATATTAAGAAGGTTTATGTTCCAATGACAGAAACAGCATTTTACATTCTGTTATGTTTGAAGAAACCAAATCACGGCTATGGAATTGTTCAGACAGTGGAAAAGCTGACGGAGGGAGCAATCCGGCTGACACCGGGAACTATGTATGGCAGTCTGTCGAAGATGGAAAAGGATGGTCTGATTCAGTTTGTCCGGGAAGAGGACAAAAGGAAAATCTATCAGATTACCGAGCTTGGCATGGAAGTGCTGCAAATCGAATTAAAGCGGATTGAGCGGCTGTACCGGATTGCACAGGAGGAAATATAATGGAGACAAAGACGGTATTTAAGTATTTTACCATAGTAAATCATGAGAAAGAGGAAGAATATCTTCGCAGCATGCACAAGGATGGCTGGAAGTTTAAGAAAGTCTCCGGCTTTTGTATGTATCATTTTGAAAAATGCGAACCGGAGGATGTGATTTACCGGCTGGATTATAACCGGGATGGAATTTTGCACAAGTCAGAATATACGAAGATGTTTGAAGACTGCGGCTGGGAATATCTGCAGGATTATGTGGGGTATAGTTATTTCAGAAAAGCTGCGGCGGAGGCAGATGGCGCAGATGAGATTTTCTGTGATGATGATTCTAAGCTTGAGATGTTAAAACGTGTTTTCCGCAGAAGAGTTATTTTGCTGCTTATGATATTCCTGTTTCTGTTGCTGCCGGGCTTTATAAGGACTCTCTATTGCCGGGAGTATTTTGATGCAGTATTAATGGGAATTGTTATGATTATGTATCTTGTGTTGTTTGCGTCCTTTACCTGTAAATACCGGAAAGTAAAGGGAAAGCACTGACAATGTTAAAAAATAGTGCTTGACGCACCAATACACAAGTGTAATAATACAATAGTACAATCAAAACGATAACTGAAAGGAGAAGTTATGGAGGAGATTATGAAGGTAAATGGTCTCAATAAGACCTTTACATTATCCCAGAAACAACAAAAGATTGAGAAAACCAATGAGAAGAAGCGGATTGCAGTGCATGATTTATCATTTACTTCTTATCGGGGAGAGGTGTTTGGACTGCTTGGACCAAACGGAGCGGGAAAGACAACCACACTCCGTATGCTGGCAACACTGATTAAACCGGATTCCGGAGATGCTGTTTTAGATGGCAGCAGTATTGTTAATGCACCGGAAGAAGTACGTGGCAAGATTGGATTTCTGACCAGTGAACTGAAATTAGAGGGCTTTTTTACACCGAATTATTTATATAATTTCTTTTCGGATTTATACGGAGTAGAGCCGGCTGTCCGGGATGAGAGAAAGAAGAGACTTTTTGACCGCTTCGGCATCACGCAGTTTGCAGAAGTGAAAGTAAAGGATATGTCTACCGGTATGAAACAGAAGGTTTCTTTGGTTATTTCCTTAGTCCATGACCCGGAAATCATTATCTTTGATGAACCGACCAACGGACTTGATGTTCTGACAGCCAAAGTAGTAACGGATTTTCTGTTAGAGCTTAAGAAAGAAGGAAAGAGCATTATCGTTTCTACCCACATTTTCAGTCTGATTGAGAAAATCTGTGACAGAGTCGGAATTATCATCAAGGGAGAAATGATTATCTGCGATACATTAGAGGCAGTGAAAAATGGCAAATCATTAGAAGACAGATTCTTTGAAATCTATGAAGAAACGGTAGGTGAAACAGAATGAGAAACAATCTTATGACAATTATAAAGAAAGAGCTTGCCCGCTTCTTCGGGGATAAGAGAATGGTATTTACGACTATTTTAATGCCGGGCTTACTGATTTATATCATGTACAGCTTCATGGGCAGCGGACTGACCTCCAGATTTGAAGCAGAAGAGGATTATACCTATCGTATTTATGCAGAAAATATGCCATCCACGGTTTCAGCCATGATAAAAGGCAGTGACATCAATGTGGAATATTTAGACCGGGATGGTGTCAGCGAAGAGGATATGAAGCAGGCGGTAACCGATAAAGATGCGGAAATGCTGATGGTATTTCCGGAAAATTTCGAAGCAGATGTACTGGCATATGACAGCATGACTGCTACCACACCGGCTCCGCAGGTAGCCTTATATTATAATTCCGCAGATACCGAATCCACGGCATGTTATCAGATTATGGCTTCTGTATTAGATGGATATGAAGCTTCTATGGCAAATAAGTTCGATGTCAACAGCGGGGACACAGAATATGACCTTGCCAGCAAGGAAGACAGCACCGGACAGATTTTCTCCATGATGCTTCCAATGCTGCTTATGATATTCCTTTTCTCAGGATGTATGGCAATCGCACCGGAATCCATTGCAGGCGAGAAGGAAAGAGGAACCATTGCTACCTTATTGGTAACACCGATGAAACGTGGACAGCTTGCCATGGGAAAAATCATCAGCCTTGGTATTATCGGACTTTTAAGTGGAATTTCCAGTTTTGTGGGTACCATGTTATCCCTTCCCAAATTAATGGGAACAGAATCCAATGCAATGGATGCCAGCGTATACAGCGTCACCGATTATATCCTTTTATTGCTGGTGATTCTTACCACAGTACTGGTGCTGGTTGGTGCATTGGCTGTAATTTCAGCATTTGCCAAGACAGTAAAGGAAGCCGGTTCCATGATTATGCCATTGATGGTTGTAGTAATGGTAATTTCCATTACATCTATGCTGGGAAGCGGAGCACCGAAGGAATTTTACTGGTATTTGATTCCTTTCTATAACAGCGTGCAGGGTATGACCGGAATTTTTGATTTCTCCTACAGCGGAATCAATATTGTGGCATGTCTTGTCAGCAACCTTATTTATACCGGTATTTTATCAACGGTACTGGCGAAAATGTTTGGCAGTGAGAAAATTATGTATTCCTAGAAAAAAATACTAGACAAATAGCTTTTATAGGACTAAAATAATGAAAAAACATAGAACAATAGAAAGCTATAACATCAGGTTATAACATCTATTTGCGACAAATGAATGGAGGATGTTATTATGGAAAAGAAGGACTTAGACTGGTCTAATCTTGGATTCGGTTATGTAAAGACCGATAAGAGATATGTATCAAATTTCAAAAACGGAGCATGGGATGAGGGAGCTTTAACCGATGATGCAGATATTGTATTGAATGAATGCGCGGGTGTATTCCAGTATGCACAGACCGTATTTGAAGGATTGAAAGCATATACAACAGAGGATGGACATATCGTTACTTTCCGACCTGACTTAAATGCAAGCCGTCTTGCAGATTCTGCACGCAGACTGGAAATGCCGGTATTCCCGGAAGATCGTTTTGTAGATGCAGTACAGAAGGTAGTAGAAGCAAATGCAGCATATGTTCCACCATATGGTTCCGGTGCAACACTTTACATCAGACCATACATGATGGGAACAAATCCTGTAATCGGTGTAAAACCAGCGGATGAATATCAGTTTCGTATGTTCTGTACACCGGTAGGACCATATTTCAAGGGTGGCGCAAAGCCAATTACCATCCGTGTCAGTGACTATGACCGTGCAGCACCTTGCGGAACCGGTAATATCAAAGCCGGTCTGAATTATGCAATGAGTCTTCATGCAATCGTAACTGCACATGCAGACGGATTTGATGAGAATATGTACTTAGACCCTAAGACAAGAACCAAGGTAGAAGAGACAGGTGGAGCAAACTTCATTTTCGTTACCAAGGATAATAAACTGGTTACACCGAAGTCCGATTCTATTCTGCCATCCATTACACGTCGTTCATTGGTATATGTTGCAGAACATTATCTTGGAATGAAAGTAGAACACAGAGAAGTATACTTCGATGAAGTAAAAGACTTCGCAGAGGCAGGACTTTGCGGAACAGCAGCAGTTATTTCTCCAATCGGAAAGATTGTTGACCACGGCAAAGAAATCTTAATTCCAAGTGGAATGGAAGAAATGGGACCTGTAACAAAGAAACTTTATGATACTCTGACCGGAATCCAGATGGGACGTATTGAAGCTCCGGAAGGATGGATTAAGAGAATCCTGTAAGAGACATATTGTAGATGAAATATAAGAAACACTCATTGCGGGTTTCCTGCATAAACGAGAGGCGGTATCCGGAAGGATGCCGCCTCGTTTTGGGTTGTTCAGTATTTGTAAGAAGCTGCCAGAACTCTGTAAGAACTCCCGGTGGTAGCATCTGTAGATATAGAAAATTTGAAAATAGGAATTGACATTTAAAAATACAGGTTCTATACTTATTAAGAATATGAAAAGACGATGACGAAGAGAGTAGTTTTTCATGGAAAGTCAAAGAGAGCCGGGGCAGGTGGAAACCGGTATGAGTAAATGGAGAATGAAAATCACTTCCAAGTTGCGGTTCGAACAGGCAAAGATGCGTTAGTAGAAACTGACGGATTTCCCCCGTTATGGGAACGTATATGCGAAGCAGTAAGCTTCAAGTATGTTGTAACAAGGTGGTTAGAAACGACAGGCGCGCGTCCTTATTACAGGACGGCGCCTTTTTTTACTTTACAGGAAATTGCTTTCCTGTAAAGTAAAAAACGCTCCGCGAGGA
>OIYY01000155.1_pt1 | contig 52985 bp, 84 predicted proteins | sample 1588341 | NCBI WGS metagenome assembly OIYY01 (sample SAMN03283287) | human gut metagenome | biome: human-associated habitat; material: feces | host: Homo sapiens | place: Peru | collected 2012
AGGATCTCCGATCTCGTCTACCACGGTACGATCCAGTTCGGTCTCTTCACCGGTCATGTACAGTTCCATCTTCTTGTCCAGCTTCTTGGACAGATCACGGATCATTCTGGGGAACTTCACTACAACGCTCTCGATAGGTACCATTCGTACCTTCATTACGGATTCATGCAGATTCGTTGTCACATTTTCCAAATATTCGATCTGCTCATTGAATGCCGTATTGTTGCCCTGGTCATTGCTGGAAGCAGCTACCAGAGAGTTTTTGGCAATGATCAGCTCACTCACGAGATTCATCAGGGAATCCAGCTTTTCAATGTCTACACGCACAGTACGATTGACCACAGGCTTGCTCACCTGTTTTTTCTCCGGAGCTTTTGTTTTCAACATGTCCGGAGTTATTGTTACTCCCTTGCACAGATTGTGGTAGTACTGATCCAGTCGCGCTTGTTCTTCCTTGGTCAGTTGCAGATCGCAAAGCATTTGTTTCTCCTTCTAACGGTAAGGCGTACCCTGCCCGTGCCTGGTCGCCAAGTTTGTAGTGCGCCAAAGACTTCAGGAGTCGATCAACAGCCGTGAAGACTTCGGGGAAATAATCACGAAGCATTTCGCGAGCCCCGCTTTCGTCAATCATAGCCGAACCAAAAGCGGCCATGGTTTCCATCCCGCGATATTTTTCCCCAGCTGCTCCCATTCTGTCAGCGACTTCATCGGGGTAGGCAAAACGATGAGCAATCATAGCCCTTGTTTCAATGGGCATTGCCTGTAACCACTTAAGGAAGTCCTCCACAGTGCGGCTTTGAAACTCACTTTGGAGCCCTGTAGCTACAGCCGCAACATCTCCATCATGTTTAGAAAGCAAGCGGGACGTTACAACCAGCAGCTTATACTGGCCCGTCTTCGACAGCTCCTCTACCCACGTATTGGACGGTAATTTATTGGATTTCGCCGTAATATCAAGAGCGTGGAGCATTTCGTGGACAGGCATACTGACCGTTTCGTAATGCTTCGTCCGATCTTTGAACGAATTACTCAGTCCCTTGGGATACGTCAGTGCCACAACTACACGAGTCTTCTGCCCAAGACTCTTCCCGTCTGCCAAGTCCAGCGCGGTACCGTCAATTTCGTACGTTAACCCCGCATAAAGATCAGTGCGTGTTCCTTGGCATTGCCGCAAGCCTTCACGGCTTGGAATCACCTGACGAGAACGATCTACTACGAATGCGTTCGGGATGGGGAGTCCCGCCTTTTCAAACGCACGTTTGGCTCGGGCAACCCCTTCAGCGCACTCGTCGGACACAGCGCTTTGCAGTGTAATTTCGCTGTTAACATCTCGGAACGGCACCATGACGCCTTCATCGCTGATACTGCGCCAATAGCAAGACTTTGCCAACAAATCCTGCTTTGCCTTTGAATTCGCCGCAGCTACAACTGCTTTGCGAATCTCAGAAAGGGGCATCATCTTGAACCACCCGCCGTCCCCATTGTGACGTAACGCTATGTTAATCGCCTGCAGAATCGGGTTTTTCGCCCAGGCCTTCCACGGGGGGAGCGCACGGAATTCGAACCCACCTGCGTCGCTTTGGAGATACTGTTGTGTCACCCACTGCATCACGGGAGTGCGTTGGATCACTTCATTACGAAGCTTTTCCGGGAGCCCTTGGAGTTGGTCATTCATGTACTCCGTGTAGTCAGCCCACAGACGCCCAAGGGCATCGCCGTACGTGTCACTCTTAGAATTTCCAAGGGCTTTAACGAGAGCGCCACCCTTATCCACCAAGGGCTTTTCGACCTTAGCGATGTAGTCTTGGAAGTCCTTCAGACTGGACTTCGGGGTCGGCACACCGTCCGTCGCCGCCTTGTAGGCAGACTTCAGGTGTGACATAGCCGACGCACCTTTGCGTCCTTCCATGCTGGCACTCGGAGCCTGCTTCGGGGTGTCGGATTCGTTCTTCCCGACAACCGTTTCCGTCGTTGCTTCTTCAGCGTCCTTATGGGCTTCAACGGCTGCGCTCGTTTCTTCTTCCTGCCCCTTTTGGGCTTCCTTGATTTCAGCGTCCTGCACTTCCTTCTTGGCCCGGTGAAGCAGAATCTTTCGCTCCCCACGACGCTTCGGGTCGTACAGCCACTCCACAACGCGTTTCAGGTTGTCCCCTTCCAGGGCTCCCTTGGCTCGCACCATGCCGCCATCCGGGTGCGGTTGCTTGGAAAGCTCTTCAGGATGAGCGTCGAGATATGCAAGAAGCCCCGAGAGTTCGGCCTTCGACTCCGGCTTATCTCGCTTCCCTTCCTTCACAAGGGTTTTGTTTTCCTCGGCTTTCTTATTTAGGTCAGCCGATTCCGCCTTTGCTGCTTTGACAGTTTTCTCCGCCTCCTTATCCGTCTTGGCATAAAGAGCATCCTTCACCTTCTGACGGTCAGGAATTTCCAAGGCGAAATCCGGCTTCACTTTCTTTGCAGCGGCCACAAGGCTTTCAAGAGTACCACGGGCCTTCTCGTCGGAGAGCCCCGCCACCTTTTCGCGGAACGCCTTAGACTCAATGGTCGGAAGGTCGACAGATTTCAACTTTTTGTCGAGCAGTCCAGCGTCCTGCAGAGGCTTTAAGAGCGGCTTCGTTTCATTGAGGAACACTCCCACGGGATCGGGCTTCGCTTCTTCCTTGGCTTCAACCTTTGCTTCGGCCTCGACCTTGGCATTTTGCTGCGCCGCCTGTTCGCCCATGGCTTGGGTCGCCGCCTTTGCCCGATCCTGCATGAAGTGTGATAGGTCTGCATCCGGATGGCGAATGAGCTCAGCCGCAGCCGCGAAGAACCCAGCCTCAGTGGGATTCTTGGCTTCATTACTCAAACGGTCGAATTTGTCAGCAAGCTCAGTCCCTTGGTAGCTGTGGTGGGTGTACGCCAGATCACGCAAGGCCTTCGGCGTCTTATGCGCACCGGATGCTACGTTTGCCTTCACCAACGTATCAAGCTTTTCCACATCTTCGGGGTTCGCCTGACGCCAAACAGAGTCAGCCTTGAGTTCGCCCTTGGAGATTTCTTTCGCGCGAGATGGTTCATCCCCGTAGGCTTGGCGGTAGGCTTCCTGAGCTGCTTGGGCTTCGCGAAGCTTCGTCACTTCCGGGTCTTCCTGCGGCGCTTGAGGAACAACCGGTTCGGACACCGGCTGAGTCCCTGCCATAGGCGTTTCCGTCACAGCCTCATTCACCGCCGCTTGCTGGGGCGTCGGTTCTGAAGTTTCCACGGGGGTAGGCTCCGGCATGGGTTCGGGAGCCGGTTGTGCCTCATTATTAGGCACGTTTGTTTGACCTGCTTCGACCGGTTGCTCAGTTTGCGGAATTTCAGGCGATTTATTTGCGCCTTGAACGAGGCTTTCAGGCTTTCCAGGACGAAGAATGGCATGGAAACCACCGCCCATCGCGGCACCGGCAATCGCACCTTCGCCGACGTTCTGCCCCAGCCCTTCGTTCCACGGGCGATCAAGCGCAATGTTCTGCGGTACCGTTTCAAACGTGGACTGCACGCCTTCTTCTGCGCCTTCTGCAAGAGCCGCACGGCCTGTACCCTTCCACCCCTTTTGGAACCCTTGGCGGACTTCCTTGTTAAAGAGCCCCGCTTCGATCCCGCCGCCGAGCTTCCCGCCAAGGAGCGACGTAGCGCCGACACCGATAGCCGTGATGGCCTGAGCGCCACCGACACCTTCATAACGACCACGCCCTTCGCGGATGTTGGAGTTGATAGCGTCATAGGCGTTCTGCGCACCGGACTGGATACCTTCACCTGCCGCGGCACCGAGACGGGCACCCGTGGCGATAGCCCTAGTTCCTGCACCCGCGGCTCGAAGGCCTGCACCTACCATGCCGCCGGGGATAGCCGCCATAGCGAATGTCGGAGCAGACTGCACGACACGCCCCAAAAGAGCGCGGGGATTCGCCGCCAAGCCATAGGCTGTAGCCCCCAACTTTCCAAGCTCAGACTCGTTCGAGTCCACTGTCTCTTGGTAGTCCCGTTCCGCTTGTTGGCGGGCAGGAGAATACTGCGCCTGCTTTCGAGCCATCCAAGCGTCAGACCCTACGGTGTCTTCACCCTTTCCTGCCAAGCGCTCGGAGAACGTTTCACCCCCTTCACTGCGGAAGGGGCGTGCCACAAAATCTCCAAGAGCAGCCGTCTGTTGGAGGGCCGCGCCCCCCGCCATCTGCAAATCCGTCCCAATATCGCCGAGGATGCCGGAGTTTTGCTCATCCGGCAGTTGCCCCATTCGACTGATGTTGATTACTCTCATGCCTTCCCCTTCTTGTCCACGCGGTAGCCGACATAGTCAAACTGCTTGCCTGCGTTGCCGATTGCCAAGCCATCCTTCACAGAATCACCTTCTTTCAAACCCGTCTCGACGTTCGTGTAGATGTGGTTCTCACCGTTCTTCGCCGTCACCACGACCACATTGCCGTAGCCACGCATGTAACCGCTGAAGCTCACCTTGCCGTTGGAAACTGCCGTCACCCGGGTACCGCGCTTCGCTTGAATGCGATACTCCTTGGAAGGCATATTCGCTCCCTTCACATGGGCGACACTGTTGTCACCAGGCTTCATTACGACCTTGCCCTTGACGGGGAGTTTCGGTTCGCCCTTCGTTTCCTGGGCAGGCTGTGCCTTCTGTGCCGGAGCTGCGGCAGGTGTTGCCTGACGCTGGGGCAGGGCGCGCTTACGGGATGCAAGTTCCTTCTTTGCCTGTCCGCGCAAGGTATCAATAGCTGCCTTTCTTTCAGGAGCCGGTTCCCCCTTGGAAGCCGCAATGGCACGCTTACCAGCATCCGACACCTTGCTCGTGTCGGAGAAGCGGGCTTTGTCCATGCGCCCCACAAATTCACCAAAGGACTCCCCTTCGGGCTTCTTGTCCATAGCCTTCAGGAGAGGAGCACCGCGCTTCTGGCGTTCACGGTTAATCAGCGCCAACTGCTTGTCGTTATACCCGGAGGTGTCCTGCCAACGCTCCTCTTCACGACGCGCCGCAAATTCTCCGAGGTTCTGCGCGGGCTTTGCCTTCGAGGCTGGAATGTCGTTGTCAGCGTATTTAGGTAACGCCGCAGACTTTTCAGCGGGTTCACCCTTTTCACCGGAGAACGGCACCTCTTTGGAGAACCCTTCGGGCACTGCCATAGCGCGTGCCACCGGGGCTTCTTCCGCCGATTGTGTCGCCGGAGCCGACGGACGTTGGATAGCCTGAGGCATCGGGCCGGGGCTACTCGTATCACGCTGACGACGGTCAAAGAATTGCACTGCCGAACGCGGAGCAGAAGTCCCGGCCATGTTGGCAGGAAGCGCCGACTGGGCTCCTTCCACGGGTTCCCAAGTCCCAGAGCGATCCGCGAAGCCTTGGTAACTCATAGCCGACCGACCGTCCGGAGACATCACCACCGGTTGCAGCTTGTCGTCCACGCCCAGTTGGTAGCCGCGGCTTTCCACGTCACGCGTCATCTTGGCCCAATCTTCGTCTGAGACGTTGACAGGGATGATCGTTTGTTGGTCTTCGCCGAGATGCGCCAAGGGGAAGCCCTTGTTGCCCTGAGAGTCCAACCCGAAGAGCGTCATACGTCCTTCGCCGTCGGCTTTCCATTCGCCTCGGGCGTAACCAAGAGCCTTTGCCTGAGCGGTAGCCTGAGCCACAGACAGACGCCCGTCGACGTACTTTTCCTGCACGTCGACCTTCCGGTCTTCGCGGTCTTCCTTGTGCGCGGCACGGCGTTCTTCCACCATGCCTTTAAAGTTACCGTCGTGGTACATCTTCTGTTGCATGGCGAACTTCGCGAACACGTCTTCAATCATCTGACGGTTGGGCGAGACAGACGTATAGGCGTTTCCGTTCTCATCCATATAGACGTGGCCCGATTCGTCGATGAGCGCGAACGTCCCGTCGTTGTTGGGAACAATATGCGTCCCGGACGGGAGGAGTCCATACTGCTGGGCCGCCCCGGCAAGGATGCCAAGGTACTTCGGGTCGCCGTTAAGTGCCCCTTGGTAGACCTGCAGAAGTCCCTGCTTGAGGTCTTCGTCTTCTTGTTCCTTACGAAGCTGACGAGACATCGCCGGATCGTTGGCGTAGTACTTCCGGTCGCTACGCATCAGCGCCTGCTTGCGTTCGCCGTTGAGGCGCTCCCGGTCTTGCTCAGCTGTCGTACGGGAGAAGCGAGGAATGGCCGTATCCTGCAACTCCGGATGCCGCGTCATCGCCGCAGCTTTGTCCGTCTGTTGGTACGTCGAGGCATCGTTCAATGTAGGCGTCCAACGCCCGCCGTTCTCCGGATCACGTGCAGCAATCTCACGGATTCCGGCCTGCGCCACGGGTATCGCCCCTTTGTAGGCCTCGTCAGTCGCCCGTTGTACATCCCCGCCTTCGTTGAGGGCCTTGATCTGTGCGTGCTTGGCATCAGACTGAGCAACGCGATTGTCGTAGTCCTCGTTGATTGCGTTCTGCTCTTTCTCGTAGTTGTAGGCCCGCATGGCTTTGGCAAACTTTTCTCCCAAAATGTAGCCCTGAGTCAGCCCGGCAGAGAGCCCCGCTCCAAATCCACCCCAATTGACACTCATTACAAAAGCTCCTTCAAATCGTGGAAGACATCTTCCCGGTAACGTTCAAAGAATTTCCGGTTAGCTTCGTAGAGCCCCGGATGAAACTGCTTCAAATATTCCATGCGACACTTGTGCTCGCAGTTGTAGGCCGTGCAAGACATGCAATCGAGCGACGACCCTTCTTCCAAGGCGTGCCTTGGTTGGAGGAACCCATACTTGGGAGCCTCGGCCACGATGTAGCTGTAGACGGCCTTTTGAGTCCAGTCGAAAATCGGATACCTAAACTTGATACCGCCGGACTCTTTTACGCTCTCAGCCCGCTCTTCTCTTCTATCCCCCCGAAGCACCAACTCAGGCTTAAAAGCGTTCATGTACTCCAGCATCGGGTTCCAAAGGTTCGCCTTGCAGCACTCCCACCGGGAGACGTACGGCGAGTAATGCCGACCGCCGTAGATGTACTGGCCGGTTTTGTCAAAACTCGTCGGCACAAGATCAACCGGGCGACCGTGCCTTAACTGCCAATCAATGGTGTTGCTCTTCAAGGTCTTGAAGTTCTTCACGTAGAGCTTCACTCGCTCCATGTGCTCGTAGACCTCCTCGAACTGGTTGCCCGTATCGACCCACGCCACGGTAAAGTCATCCGACTCCCAGAGTTTTCGGTTCATGAGAAGGACCGCCAAGGAGTCCTTCCCGCCGCTGTACCAAAGAAGTGTTTTCATATTGCGATTGCCGCCACAGATGCAACGGTGCCGACTGCCTGGCCAATGCCCGCCGAGTTGGCGGCCTTCTGTTGTGACTTGGCGTTCGCCACCTGTTGGTTGTAGTTCGTCACTTGCTGGCCCATCTGGCCGTACTGACCCCAAGCGTTACTCATGTTCTGGTAACTGTTGAGGCCGATGTTCGCCGTCTGGGTGATGTTCTGCGTGCCCAACTGCCCAAGCGCCGACGCCTGTCCAATGGCGTTGCTCGTCGCCGAAGCCCCCGTGGAGCCCACGGTGTTGCTCATGTTGGAGAAGTTAAGCGAGTTGCCGAGGTAGCCGGAGCCCAACTGCGAGAGCTGAAGTTGTTTCTGCCACCCGAGATCAATCGCGCTCTGACGGGCTTGGTTGGCCGCCTGGGCCTTCGCCGCCGCTTCGTTGATACCGGAAGCACGCGCCTGCTCAGCGTAGAGGCCGTCGTTGGCGTTAATTCCATAGGCTCCCATACGCATCGCAAGCGCCTGACGCTGTTGGTTGTACTGCCCCGCCGTCGTGTCAAGCGCCGTCTGGGCCTGCTTCTGAGCCTCTGCCGACGTGTTGTACTTGTTCGCCTCTTCGATCAACTGATCTTCCACGGGCTTGTAGTACTTTTGGTATCGCTCATAGAGCTCGTCGGAGCGAGCGTTCTGCTTGTCCGACTGGGCCTGGTAGTAGTCCTTCCACCACTGCGCGTTGTCCTGCTGGAAGAGCCGGTCTTCCTGTGCGTATTCATTCTGGAGATGCGTCTGTTGCTTCAGCCAAGGGTAAATCGTGTTTTCATACCACTGCTGTTGGCGCTCCATGATCTCCGCTTGCTTTTGCATCGCTTGCCCGATTGCGGGATCGGGAGCCACGGCTTTTGAACTTTTCTTTCCCATTACGTCTTACTCCCTGTCTTATTCGTGCCGAAACCGCCATTGGCGTAGTACGACGCAGTCGCCCCAGCAATCGACCCAAGGGCGTTGCCCCAAGCGCTCGAAACCTGTTGCTGATTCTGGTTGTTCGCGACAGCCGCATTGAGGTTCGTGTTGGAAGTCCCCATCCCCAAATTGAACATGCTGTTGTTCGTGTTCATCAGGTTCCCGTAGTACGACTGCCGGTTGTTGTAGAGATTGCTGATGTTCGACAAGCCCAACTGTCCGAAGGACGACGCCTGACCGTTCGCACCAAGAGACGCCTGAGCCCCGTTTGCGGCGATGGAGTTCGCGTTGTTCGCGTACTGCAAGGACTGATTCATGTAACCCTGCCCGATCCCCACGGCCTGCATCTTTTTGTTCCATCCCAGCTCTTTCGCCACTTTCTCAGCGGCGAGGATGGCTTGCGCCCGGGTGTTCGCCTCAGCATCTCCCAACTGACGGAACTGCGCTTGGTACTGCCCGGACGTGGGGTCGATCCCCTGCGTCGTGAGCTGTTGCCCCAAGGCTTTCCGCTGGACGGCGTTCCCAGCCGTGATGTCGGTCAACGCCGACTCTGTCTGGCGTTCCTGCTCGGCCCCCACGTTGAAGTTCCGAGCGTTGTCCACCATGGCATTCTCTGAGCCCAGCGTCGCCTTCCAACGGTTGTACTGTTCGTCCGCCCGCTCGTTCAACTTCTCGGTGTTCTGACGCGTGTAATCACGCCACCAAAGCGCCTGGTCGCGTGCAAACTGCCGATCCCGCTCCGCCCATTCGTTCTGTTGCTCCGTCTGGTGCATCAGCCATGGTTGCATCTCGGTCTCGTACCACTGTTGCTGCGCTTCCGCCAAATCCGCTTGGCGTTTCATCGCCTTGCCGACATTCGGGTCGATGGCCTGATAGCTCGAAGACTTCTTCCCCATTCGTTACCTCGTTAAATGTGAATCCAACGGCACTCTTCCTTCAACATCCCGTAGATGATGAGGTCAGTCCCGTCATCGTCCCCTTTCCGCAAGAGACCTTCTCTTTTAAACCCCAGATGCTCGTCAAAGCGTTGAGCATCAATGTTGTCCGTTCTCACCAACCCCGTTACCCGCATGTAGTTCATCTTCACGAACGGGTACCAAAACGCCGCCCGAAGGAAATCCTTATTGAGCCAAGCGCGAGACCCGTCGGAGGCGACGCTCATCATGCAACCGTTCCCCATGTCCATCGTGTAGACGACACCCGCCACGAGCTTGCCGTTCTTAATCAGTCCGACGTTTGCTGTGTTGAGCGGAAATTCATCGTCACCAGGGATGCGGCGCGAGACCCACTGAGAGATGAAAGGCTTGTTGAAAATAATCATAAGTGGAACACCCAATCCTTACCCCAGCGGCTCCAATTCCAGTAGGAATTAGCCGTCGTGGGATGGTTGTCGTCGTTGCCAATGCCAAAAGCCCCGCTGTAAACAACAGAGGGCTGACCGGCTTGGGACATGGCAGTCCTTACTTCCGCCACCACTCTGCCACCGGCACCACACTCACAACGAACCACGATCCCCTTTAAATATGGGCTGATTTCGATATACCCCATGGCAACGTTGTACCAATCCCGATGCGACTTATAGATGTTTGGCTGACTGTAAGTAAACTCAATCGGGGTTCCTCCAACCGGAGACCAACCAAAAATGCAGACCGAGTAGTGGTAGTCAGAATTCACATCCCGGCAATAGCAATCGTTTGTGATCCCGCTGACGCACTTCGCACTGGAGTGCCGGTTCCCCCAGGTCTTCAGCCAACTCTTCCACCAGTTCACGTGGTTCGCCAGGTTGAAATCCCCCCAGTGGAAATTCCACGGGTAGCCGCCGACACGATAAATCCCGTAGCCGTAGCCCCCAAATTTCGTATTCAGGTCTTGCCCGTCCGGGGTGTACCAACTCGTCGCCGGGCCGCCGGATCCTGCTAGGTAGGTTTGGCCAATATCTTGCCCGTTATCCCCATAGATATTAAGGAACTGGCTTCCCTGCCCAACGCCAAACCAGGTGTCGAAGTCCACGCCTTGTTGTGTGAAAAGGTTTGACATAATCGCTACGGCTGAGAAAAGTTGAAACTGTGGATGGGGGCCTCGCCATAGGCAGTCTGAGCATAAATAATGGCCGCCCCTGCCGCCCATCCGTGAGACCGACGGTAATAACCTAAAACAAAAGTGAACACCCCTTTTGTGGGATTTTCAATGTAGAACGGTGCCACGTCTGCCTTGCCGTTCGTGCTCCTATTCACCTGCACGCGAATACCGGTGATTTCCGGAGCCCCGGCTTTCTGGTCAACGCGGAAAAACTTTGTGGCGTTACAGTAGTAACCCGTCTCGCTACACATTGAGTCCGACGAACCAACGACGATGAACTTCGACAAGTCCCACCACATGTCTCGCAAGACCTTGGCCCGCTTTTCGAGATAGGGTGCATCAAAGCCGCGCCCTGTATTCTCCGCCGCGTCCCAGCCGCCGGGGGTGCGACGCACAGTCCCCCAAGCGGTGCCGTCGGACAGCAACATACTCTTCACATCCCTGCCGTCCTCGACGTAGAACCCAGTTCCGAACGGGGATGAACCTGCCGCATAGCACTGGCCAATATCCAGGCCGTTGTCGGCATAAATACCCAAGTACTGCTTGCCGGTGTCCGACTTGAAGACACTGTCAAAGTCCATCCCGTACTTCGTGAAGAGGCTCGACATGCTTACACCGCCAAAGGAGCCACCGACATAGCCACGCTCTGCACATTCATATACGACTTGTCCTCGTCTTCGTTCAAGCGGTCGACGATCCACTGCTGTGCTTCGGCGTAACTCCCTTCAATCGTGAAACTCACGGAGAACTGAGCGCTGTAGCGATAGTACTGCTTACCGTCGGTGTGCATAAACTGACGGGGTTCGTTCGTTTCGGGAGTGCACCAGCGAACGATTCGAATGCTGTTGAAGCCCACACGGTCTGCCCCCGCCACGCTTCGGATTCGTGCCGTGATGAAGCGCTGGGCATCCACAGAGGTCCCGGCATGTTCAAAGACGCAGACGACTTCTGCTGTTACATTAGATCGCATAGCCAGTCATCCAAAATTTAATGGTATCCAAATCGCTAGGCCTACGAGGCAGAGTCGTCGCCAACCTGGCAGCTTCGAGAAACGCTTTGTCCTCGGCATCCTTAAGCTGCTTCTTCAGCTCACGGTTTTCGGCTTCAAGGATAGCGGTATCAAGCTTTGCCAAGGTTTGCTCCATGTACGCCGGAATCACCAAAGTAAACGCCCAGAGAACTTCCTTCATAAGCGGGGACTTGAAGCTGTCGGCCAGTTCAACATCTTCCTTATTTCCGATGTCAAACTTCACGAACGGACGATGATCCGTCTTCACGATGCGCTTCAGGTACCACTGCGCCTTTTTGAGGTCCTCCGCTTCATGGCCCTTGTACGGTGCACGGAGGATGTATTTCACGGCATTGCCAAGGCAGAAATCCAGCTTTTCCGTGAGTTCGATCACTTCGTGCTCGTAGTGGTCGGCATAATGAGACGGATGATTTACCGGATCATTCTTCGTCATAGTCTTTCCCCGGATTCGTGCGAATGAAAACGCGCCCGTATTCAATCTTGCGGTTAAGCTTCACGTCCTGCTTTACATGCTTCAGGAACTTCGCCCAGCGCTTCAGCTCTTCATAGGTGAGCACAAAGCTGACACGGGAGCCCGCACCGCGTTGCCACACCGAGAGCACCACCGCATCGGGGTCGTCGCAGCCGTCCAAAAGACGCAGATCTGCAGCGTCTTCTTCCGAGCAGGGTTGTTCATCGCTGATCGGGTTGAGCATCGCTTGGAGTTCCAAGTTGCCACCTAAAACGATGTCACTGTGACTCATTTCTGACTCCTAAAAAACGCCCCAAGAGGGGCAAAAATCCCAAAGTCTTATTTTACACGTAGATTACACGTTGGAACGTTTAAAAACAGAAAACCCCGCTTGTTAGGCGGGGCGTTGCGTCAATCCTTGCAGCACTGCTTCGCGTACCAGATCGACTTCCAAATGTCCTTGATGAGGTGAACATCTTCCTCATCCAGGCATCCTTCGTCTTCGGCGTCATCGAGAATCCGATCCAACTTCTTCAGAAGCCGCTCCTCCGTGTGCTCGCACTGCACCTTGCGGTATTCCTTCGTGTCCATGGTCAACCTCCGTATTTGTTCATGATGTCACGCAGTCGGTCGAAATCCTCCTTCTCGGGCTTGAACCCCATCACGTCGAACGGGACTTTTTCAAACCACTTCACCGCCTCAGCGTGAAGCTGGTCGATGTCTATCGTCTTGTTCTCGTCCACAAGCCCAACTGCCTGAAGCTTTGGAAGCCACTGCGGAAGCTGTTTCGCGTACGCGCCGATGGTGTAACTTCCAAGGAGCCCAATGCCGTAACCGGCTAAGTTGTTGATGCCTTTAGCGGCGGGAACGACTGACGTTTCAAGGAATTCCTGCGCGACAGCAGGAAGTTTTTCGACCGACATTCTCATGATTTAACCTCGTTGAACCCGAACCGTCCCGGAGATCGGCTGCGTAGCAGGCGCTACGTCCGTAGCCGTCGGAGCTGTCCAGCTGTTATAACGCGGCATCACGGGCGGGCAGATCACGGACTGCGGGATGATCGTCTGAGTGATCCCGTTCACCGTATTCTGCAAGGCCGCAATGGCGTTGTTGTTTTGGCTGATGCCGCAGGCGCACGTCTGAGCGACGGAGTTGATCTGGCCGCCCAGTTCGGAGCGAACCAGCTTTTCGCGCAGATCAGCGATTTCGCCGTTCTTAGAAATCTGCATTTCCAGCACAGCCACGCGTTCGCGGTTGCTCGCAGCCTCGTCGGCCAAGGGCTTCACGTACGCAAAGATGTCGTCACGCAGACGACGGTTATCGGTGAGCGCCTGGCCGTAGACCTCCTTCCCCACCTTGTCGCTGTAGTTCTCAGACCGCAGCATGGCGTTCTCCGCCATCAAGGCCTGCGTCTGATTGTTGTTGTTGCCTCCAAAGAAGCCTCCAAGGAACCCGTTGCCGTTCCCGTTCGCGTTGCTCAAACCCATCGCGGTAGCCAGACCGAAACCGATGGAACCGAGGACACCCATCGTGGTGTGTCCAGCACCATGTTCGCACTTCATAGCGAACCCTCCTAACCAAAGGATCATCTGACTCTGAGCGTAATGTAGGTGGGGGCTGAGACGAAAGCAAGTACTTTTACCTAGTGTTTCTCACTGATACGTTTGTAGCGACTCTTTGTAACGGTGTTCATTGGAAATGTAAATTTCATATACAGATCAGTGACATGCAGTAACAGCCGGAGTAAACTGGGTAATTGTTCGTAAACTTTCCGTCGCGGAGGACGCTATGAAAATTCGTCTACCGTCGCCGGACTCACCGGCGGCTTACTTCCTATTGTTCTTAATCGGCTTCATTCTCGGCGCTGATCTGATGTACGCTGCTACTGAGGACAAACGCAACTACGACCAGATGGTCGTCGCCACCCGCTACCTCGCCGTACTCGAACGCCATCGCGAACACCCTGAAGAGCTCGAATGGGCACGAAAAAACGCCAAAGATGCCATCGAGAAGTGCGTCGTAAACTGGAATAATTAGGGTTAACACTTAATCAAGTCGACAGTAGGGCTACACGGCTCCATAATTCCAAGAGATTCGGATTATGGAGCTTTTCATTTATGAAAAAAGCACTTCTTCTCCTCGGTTGCCTCGCCCTCACCGGGTGCGCTTCCAATGGGCTTACCCAGATCAGTGAAAACGAATACCTGCTGAGCGACAGCCAGTATTGGTCTTGGAACTCCCAAAACGTGCTGAAGGATGTTCTTATCAACGCCCGTGGCGTTTGCGAAAGCAAAGGGAAGAAGATGCACGTCCTCGACTACAATCTTGGCGAGGGGCAAAACCGAGCCGCGATTGCCCACTTTGAATGCGTTAATAAGTAACAGGAGGCCATGATGTACACCCAAGGCGAATTGGGGTTCCCCGAAGATGGCAAATAAGAAACTCCTTGACAGTCAGATTGCGTACGACCGCTTTCACTTCCCCGAAGGGGATAATCAGTCTTTCTATGGTGCCTCCATGGAGGCCATGGGGAACCAAGCGCTCGATAATTTCACTGGCTACATGGACGACGCGCCGGAAGAGCCTGACTCCAACGGGGACACCGCGTTCTTTAGACGAGCCTACTACAAATGCATAGAAGGTCAACTTAAGGCGTTCAACGATAAACTAGACATCTTTGAAGCCAAACTAAAGGACTTTGAAAAACGCTTAGACATCCACTCCGCTAGATGCACCGAAGAGCAAAAGCAGCAAGTACAAGAGGCTGTTAAAGACCTCACATACGAAACCGCCCGCGAAATTGACAGTCTCAGAAAGATGTGTGCTTTCCACGGGAGAGAGCTTGCACAGCTCTCCCAGAGAGAAAGATAATACCGGGGAAGCTAACAAAAAGGGTGGCAAACGCCACCCTTAAAACTTCTCCCACTCAAGCTTCACCGGCCATCTAGTTTTACTTGACTTGTTTCTTCTAGCTAAATCGCTCCACCCCTGCGCACTCAATAGGCTACACAAGGCTATAGGCGTCAACTGTGGAGTACACGGAAGAATCACTCCCGCCACCAAACAGCCCGTAGCTCCCCACGGTCGTCGCTGCCAAGCCGCTGCGAGCCTGACTTAGAGCTGTCGGAGTACTCCTCACCAAGGATGCGCTATAGGCGTCAACTGTGGAGTACAGGGTATCAGCGAATACACCATAGCCTCCACCACCGAACAGCCCATAATTCCCTACAGTCGTCGCTGCCGGGAGGCACCTTACTTGGCTCAACCCCGTCACCGTCCCATAGTACCCTAGCTTCTGATCTGCCGAGTAAAACAGTCGAGCCTTTCCACCCACGCCAACATAGGCTTTTTTGACTTTGCGTGCCTTGTTGGCGACCCCGGTGTAAATTTTCTTGACTTTGCGAGCCTTACCGGCCACGCCAACGTAGCACGCCTTCGTCATATCAGTAGTCCTTTCCGGTGATTTCCTTGTACTGCTCCTTCGTGATGACGCCCTTCTTCACAGCGAGGCGAACCATCTGAGCCGTCCAGAGCCCTTGATCGAAATTCCGTTTCACGAGATCGAAAGTCATGCTACATCCTCCATAGAAGCAAGGTTTTGATATTCAAGCGCCGCCGCAATACGTTCTTCTGCCGACGGCGTCGTATCCACTTCAGGTTCCGTGTTGATGATCTCTTCAATCTTTGCGAGGGCTTCGGATTCCGAGAGCGACGCGTCGATCTGATACATCGTGCGCATTGCAGACAAATTCTGGAACGCCCACATCACTTCACCGTTTTCGTCCGTTTCCACATAGTGCACGAACGCCAAGGCGGCAGGGAACTGTTCCAGCACCGCTTCCTTCGTCGCCAAGGCACCGTTGGGGAACATGTAAACCTTTTCCCCAGTGTACTTTTCTACTTTCTTCATTTCTCCTAACTCCTTTTACTCGTAAACTAAATAAATATGCCCAGTCGCAAGGGCAGAAGTTCCTACTGTTAAATCAGTCGTACTGCTCGTAGCCTTGACATAACCCGCCAAGCTTTGATGGGAAGTCAAGAACCCAGAATCGTTTGCGAGTTGCGACGTTTTCGTCGGAATGGTCGGCTTATTTTTAATCGCCGTCACCCCAGAACTCGCGCTCCAGTCCGCCTGTTGCTGCGTTGTCAAAAACCCCGAGTCGTTCGTCAGTTGAGATGTCTTCGTCGGAATCGTCGGCTTGTTATTGATAACCCCCGCGCCCGACGTAGCATTCCAGTCCGCTCGGACTTGAGTCGTCAGATACCCCGAGTCGTTGGTCAGTTGAGAGACCTTCGTCGGGATAGCCCCCGTCGTCGCGAAATGGCTGTCGTTCGTGAGCTGAGACGTTTTTGTCGGAATGGTCGGCTTGTTCTTAATAGCCGCCACCCCGGTACTCGCGTTCCAGTCCGCTTGGGTCTGAGAGGTCAGAGCCGTAGCCCAAGCACCGCTGCCGTTCAAGAACTTGGCCTGGTCGCCTTTTGCCGGGGCCGGGACGGTACCAGCGGCACCAGCTGCCGCACTCGTTGCACCCTTCATCACAGTGGGGATAGCCGAGTTCTTCGCATAAGTCTGGTCGATGACGTTCCCCTTAGCGTCTTGCGATGCCTTAGTGGCCGTATCGGCCTTGGTAGCCGAAGCGGCCTTAGCCGACTTACCAAGGTAGGCATCGTCGGCTTCGGCCTTCGTCATCTTCGTCTTCAGCGTGTTGTAAAGTGCCCGCATCTCGACAGCAAGCCGCCAGCAAAGATTCTGCAGCTGCTCAGTCAGATTAGCAGGCGAAGGATAAGGTTTTTCTGCCATTGGCTTGCTCCAAAAATGCGGATTGCGCCTTATTCAGTCGCAGTCAACGCCGCTTCAAACTTCGCCACAAGATCAACCGTCGTGTCGCCGACAGCGTTTTTGAGGTTCGCGATGGCCGTCGCATTGTCCGTGGCCTTCTTTTCGACCGCCGTCAGACGAGTGCCATGAGAAGTCACGTCAGTTGCGGCACCCGCACCGATGTTGTCTCGGACTTGCTTCTTCTGTGCGTCCGTCAAGGATTGAGCGGCGTCGTACTTCACGTGTCCGGCAGCCACTTCCTTCAAGGCGTCGATAGCGGTCTTGTTGACATCAATGAGATCAGCCAGTTCCTTCAGCGTGTCGTACGCAGCACCGGCACCGCCAAGAAGGTCATTCTTCACCGCTTGCTTAGCCGCAGTGATTTCAGATTCGATCTTGCTCGAAGAGTAGGTCTTGTCCGTAGCCGCCGCGGTGTCATCAATTTCCGTCTGGGCATTGACCTTGTCCTGCAAAGCCTTCAAATCAGTCTGAAGCGTACCAAGGCTCGTCTGCAGAGCCGTAATATTGCCCTTAGCCGCGGAGACATCGGAAGCGTTCGTAGACGCCTTCGTTTCCACAGCAGACAGACGCTTCGCATAGTCGTTCAACGTCGCCTGAGCGGCAGAGATAGAGTCCACCGTTTCGTTGATGGCCGCAACAATAGCCGTCTTGTCGGTCGTCTTCAGGTTAGCGAGGGTGCCGACTTGAGCGTAGACCTTCTTAATTTCGGTACCCACGCGGATCGCAAGGGCTTCCATTTGTTGGGATTGAGTTTTCGTATCAGCCATAACGGCTTACTCCTTTAGCACTTTGTCGAGAACTTCGACGGGATCGGGGTCAAACGGCGCTTCTTGAACAACGAGGTCCCCGATAGTATCCCCGTGTGTTTCGCCATAAATCTTTAAGAAGTACAACTCGGGATCAGGGTCCATCAAGAACTTGTTCACCGACTCCCCTGCCGGTCCTTCTGGGCCTTCTTCACCCTGTGGGCCAGCGGGGCCGGTTGCACCCGCCGGGCCAACTTCACCTTGCGGACCTTGAGGTCCCACCGGGCCACGCCCGAACGAGATACCGTCCGTCCAGTCGCCTACAGCGCCGGACTTCTTGAAGTAGAGCTTGCCGGTATCCCATGCCAGAAAAGAGAACCCGCGCGTAAAGGCGTCGTACGAACTACGTTCCGACTCGGGCCCCTTCGCATCCGGCTGGTAGTTCGTACCGTCAATGCCGGGGTCACCTTGGTCGCCCTTCTCACCCTGAGGCCCCTGCGGGCCAATTTCACCTTGCGGGCCAACAGGGCCAACCTCGCCTTGGGGGCCTTGCTCACCTTGGGGGCCTTGAGGCCCAACGTCGCCCTTGTCGCCCTTGACACCTTCAGGTCCCTGGGGGCCTGTCATACCTTGAGGGCCTTGAAGCGACACGCCGTCGCTCCAGTCACCTAAGGCGTCGGAGAGTTTGTAGTAAAGGACGAGCGTGTCCGTCGCAAGGAACGAGAAGTTCTGCGGACGGTTGTCGTATAGAGCGCGGTCGTCGCGGGGTCCAGTTGCATCAGGGCTGAAACTGTCGCCCTTCGGACCCTGTTCGCCTTGAGGCCCCATCGGACCTTGCGGGCCTTGCGGGCCACGTTCGCCAATGGGACCACGTTCGCCTTGAGGGCCTTCGGGGCCTTCCGGCCCTGCCACGCCTCGCGGGCCTTGAATGCCCGGGACTTCGACCCGGAACACACCGCCAAAAAGATGATCTTTACAGGACACGAGTCACCTCCGGGTAGAAGTCGATCTGTCCTTCGGCAATTCGATAGTGCAAACCATCCTCGCTTGTCGCGATGAGGTCATAAACTGCAGTATCGAATTTGTACGCAGCCGTCACGTCCGCCGGGAAGTGCATCGTCACTCGGCAGCCGTCAACGGTAATACGCCCGTTTTCCGTGGACATCGTGTCAAACACTCGCTTCGATCTGACATAGGGCCGCAGCTCCATCTGAAAGCTGTAACCCTCGAAATCCAACTCTTTTCCGCTCGGGTCTGTAACCACCAAAGTATACGCTGTATCGCTTGCGCAATCCACCGTTGGATTCACCTCTACAGGGCGGATATTGAAATTGATTTTTTCAGACATTACTCTTCCCCGAAGCGTTGATGCGGGCAACGATCTCGTTGATTTTTTCAATCACCGTCACCAGCCCGGCATCCCGCTGAAGCCCCGTGAGCTCCTTCATTCCCGGACGAGCCCCGGTAATCATCTCGATGGACTGCTTCACCGTCTCCATGGGCTTCGCGAGATTCGTCGGAAGCCCGGAAATACTGATGGAAGGCTTACGTGTTTCTGCCATGGTTCACTCCTATTGCGGCGACGCCAACTCTCTCATTGAGGTTGACATCGAGAACGATCGAATGTCCACATTGCCGACGAACTTCACCCACCACGCGTAGCCCTTGTAGGGAGGAATGCGGCAGGCCTTCAGGCTCGTGAACACCTTCGAATAGACTTCGTGGCCGTCGGCGTAGATCGTCACCGTCACCGAGCGGAATTCCGCCTTCGTGAGATTGGGCTTCAGCAACCCGCCGTTCACCTCAAACGTGTTAAGCGTTACAGCGTTGAACTCCCCGAGAAGGCTCTTTCCTTCCCGCTCTGCCCAGATCGCCGCGTTGTAGTCGTCAATCTCCTTGCGCTTTGCTTCCCAAGCCACCACGTCGGCGTTTGAGTTGTAGTCCGCGTCAAGCTTCATACAGGAGAAAGACGTGAGGTACGGGTTCACAAACCGCTTGCTCTGCCACGTGAACTGCTCTTTGTTAATGTCGTCAGCGTCGATTTCGTAGATGTAGTTGTCGGATTCCGACAGACAGAAGAGACGCCCGGAGCCGCGCTCGATGTGCATCGCCACCGGAGTGAAGTCGTAGTTCACCAGCTCAGGCGTTTCGCCGCGGGCGAAAATCAGCATCGAGGTCTCGTTGCCCTTGCGGTACACCGCGATGTACTGGTTGTTGTACATCACCGCCAACATCGTCGAGGGGTTGTAGTTCTTCCACTCGTCCTGGCTCACGATGGGTCGCGTGAACACGTCCATCTGACCGGCGGCAAGAGCCACCACGCCGTAGGCCGAGGCGTACAGCACGCCGTACTGGTCGTAAGCGATAGAGCGCTTCGAAACGCACGGCTGGCTCATCGGTTGCTTTTCCTGCGTCATAGACGCCGGAGACGTACCGGAAATCGTATACGGTTGCCGAGAAGTCGCCACCACCAATGTCGAACCGTAAACCCCGAGCCCCACGATCGGGGAGTCCGTCGTCAACATATAGGAAGACGGCCACGCATGAGGCAAATAGGGTTCCGAGAACCACACTTGGTTATGAACAAACCCGGCCAAGAAGCCATTAGGCATCGAGACGAGACCCTTCAGGCCGTCAGGCGGCGGGGTGTAATTGAGCGAATCGAGCTCCTTTCCCAACTGAGACGCCGAGCGCTTGTCGATGTACGTCCGACCACTCCAAGGGACACCGTAAAGCGACACCCCGGTGTCGGCAAGCTTGTGATCCGTGAGCGGCAGCTCGTCCACCAGCTGATAAATCGTCGAAGACGACCCGCTCACCGTGCGGTAAATGCGGATTTTCGTGATGTTGAGGTGGTCAGTCGGCGGATCGGCAAAGCCCGAGACTTCCACAGAGCCGCCTTCGGTGTCGCAGACGACTTGCGTCGCGTCACTCGGAGCCGATTCCTCTTCCACCTGCCCGAACGTCGAGACATACGTGTAGACGTATGCCCGGTTGCTCGTGTTGTCGGCAGAGAACTCTTCGTACTCCTTGTCCGGATGCTCCTTTTCCCATTCGTCCCTGTTGTTCGGGACGCGGTTCGCCTTCAAGGCCGGAGCCACCGTCGGGTACGGCACCCCCAGATACAGCCAATTACGCGGAGCCGGACCGGTACCCTGCGTCGCCATCGAGTAATTCGTCTTCTTGCAGACGCCGCCTTCAGAGTAGTAAATGCGGAATTCGTCATTGTCGGCGATCGGTGAATAGCAGACATCCGTGTCCACCGTCCATTCAAGCCACTGCGAGGACCCTGAAGCTCCTTCCAGCTTGAAAATGGACTGCACGCCGTCCTGCTCCACCTTCTGCACAGCCTTCGGGCGGTTGTAGGAGCGGATCTCCCCACTCTGCAGTTTCAGGTTTCGGGCTTCCGTCGCCTGGTTGTCCTGCAGGAGAGTGGCGCTGACTTTCGGGATAATGCCCGAAAATTCATTGATGATTACCGTAGACACTCTGCAAATCCTGATACATTCGAACGCAAGTCTTCAGGGCTTGGTGCTGCTCTGAAAGCTCTTGAGAACATCTTGTCGCCAGCTCTGCACCTCGTTCGAGATGGTTAAGGGCGACTGCGCTTTGTTTACGACACTCTCGGGCAGAGAGGGAATCGACGCGGGCTTGGGCTGCACGCAGTTCGTCGCGCACCCGGTCAAGCTCAGCATTACTGCGCTCACGCTCAGCCATAAGTAACGCTTCAGACTTTTCATGCTCCTCCCGCGCTCTCGCCGCCAGAGACACCGTGATGAGCTCCGCTTCCTTCGCTCGGGTCTCCGTCGCCTTGTTCTGCGCCGTCTGGTCGAGCCAGAGGCCCCTGTAATAAATCGCTGATGCTGTAGCAGCCAGCAGTGCCAAAACACATCCGCCCACCAACCACCACTTCAATCGGCTGGCCGCGGAAAACAGCAAGCTCCATGGCACGGCGTCTCTCCAATCCGGGAACGACTTTGCCCTTGAAGTACTTCCAACGCATCCACTGCACGGCTACGCCGTCGTAGTCGCCCTCGTTCAAGCACGCCAGGAGCGTAGACCGCACAAAGGCCACCGTTCCGATGTTAAAAACCAAACTCGTCAGGGCGTCGAACTGGTTCTGAGCCAGTGGCACGTCCACGTAATCCCTTACAACTCTTTCCGCCCGCACCGCGTCGGACTTCAGAATCCCGAACGCCTGCTCCAGGGACACTTTATCCCCCGGGGCGACATTCTCTGTGTGGCCGAAACCCACCGTCCACTTGTCGCCGGTCAACGGCTGTTCCGCCGTCGGCGCGTACCCCTCGAACCACGAGATGAGGAGCACCCCTACTGCCGAGACTGCCGCCGCAGGCTTCTTCCAGCTCATTTACGAGCCTCCTTCGCGAGCTCTTGGATAATCTGCTGGTGCTCGCGCTCAAGGAACTGGACATGATGCGCCGTCTCAATCACCTGCTCCCGAGTGTCGGCCACAGTCGTGTAGAGCCAACCGACAGCGCCGATCAGCGCCGCCTGGACTGCCCGGGCAATCCACGCACTCGTCGTGACGGAACCGCGAATCTTGTTCAAAAACGCCGTGTTAGTGTTCTGCCGAGATTCCAGCGTGTCGAGCCGCGTGCCGAACTCAAGGAACTTCTGCTCATAGGCCTTTTGGTTGGACGCAAGCTGAGTCAGCACTCCCCCGAAATTCCCCATCTCGTGCAGAGCCGCCTTGACCTCGTCAAGGGACTTCGATATGAGCCGCAGCTCCGTTTTCACAGAAGCCAATTCAGCTTCGGGGTTATTACCGACCATACATCGCCTCATTCTGCCGGGGCTTCCGCCGCCTTCTTCTTTGTCTTCTTACCTGCGAGTTCCTGCACGGCCTTCACAAGAACCGGCACCAGTGCTTCGTAGTCCACGTAGCACATGCCGACACCATCCTTGAACCCCGCAAAGGGGAACAACGACAGAACTTCTTCGCCCTTTAAGGCGTAGCGCCGACCGTTGGTGTCTTCGAAAGAACACACCGTGAGGCTCTGCACCTTTGCTAAAGCCCCTTCCACCGGTTCGACCTTCACCATGTAGCGACCGTCACTTAACTGCGCGCCCATCTCTTTTTATCTCCTCTACTTCTTTCCGCAAGGCCTGAATTTCGGCCACCAAGAACGGGATGAACCCGTTGTACTCCAAGGAATAGAACTGCTTTTCACTGCCGTGAACGAGCTCCGGCAACACCGTCTGCACGTCCTGAGCGATGAAGCCGAACGAGGCTTTCCCGGTGCTCTTCCACTGAAAGCCCACGGGCTTGAGCTTCGCCAGCACTTCCGCGGCACCTTCGATCGGCGTCACGCCCATCTTCAGCCGCCCGTCGGACGTGGCTCGCACAGACTCGCCCTTGATCGCCCCCGCCGCCGTGATGTTGCCGCCCAATGACTGGTTGTTCACCTTCTTCTTGTTGAGCGTCAAGTCGCCGCCGTTCATCGTGAGGCCGGACGCCTTGTCGTCTTCGATCTTGAGCGGCCCCGCAAGCGTCCCACCTGCAAGCGGCAGATACGTCGTCTTCGCGTCGGCAATGGAGAGATACGTCTCCTTGTTCTTCTCATCTCGAGCGTCAAACTTCTTTTCAAGCGCTGTGGTCGTGACGTAATCGTCAGCCATGGTCTGCTTCAGGTTGTCCACTGCCTTCGAGAAGGTGTTGGACGTTTCCGTCAGCGTCTTGTTAAAGTCCGCCCGCAGTTGGGCGTTCGAGGCGTCGAACTCATCCTTGCTGATCTTGTCGTTGAAGAGCGCCGCACACGGGCGCAACTCCACGCGAGAGCCGGTGTTGAAAGGACGCCGCTCCGTGCTGTCCACCCCGCGCTCCACCGTCAGAGAGTCAGAAGAACGCGCCGTCACCTTGACGATTTCAAGGTTGTTCTGCTCATCAATCAGCGTTGCGTAAAACCAACTCGTCCCGTCCACGGCGATCGGAAAGCGTTCACCCTGCCCCGCCTTCAGCGTGATCTGCGGCGTTGTGGCCGTAATGGTGTTCGCCAACTCGCCCCAAGCGTTATTTGTACAAAGAACCGGCATCACACAATCCTGTTAATTTTGACCCGCCCCGGCGAGCGCGTGAAGTCCCGTTGCGCGTCGGCTTTGATCCCAACGAGCCCTTGCTCATAGATCGCAAGGTTGCGGTCGGCCAATTGGTAATTCGTGTACGTCTGACCGGCAATGCGGAAAATGCGGCTCAGAGCCCCCGCCACCACCGTGTCGAGATAATCCTCAAAGAACTGCGCCGGGATCTGCTTCGTATCGCGCCCCACCGTCACCAACACGTCCAGACGGACGAAAGCCTCCGCCTCCGGACGAGGAATCAGCCGGATGTAATCCAAGCGCTTAAACGTGTAGTAGAGCGGCTTCCCGGCCTTTTCAAACCAGTCCGTGCCCCGCATAGCCGCGGAGAGCTCATCGAGCCGCACCGACTGGAGACGCACCCCGTCGCAATAAGCTTGGCGCACCATCTCCGCGTGGAGCCCGTCCGCAAGCGGGATGTCATACTCCGCCATGCCCGGAATCGTTGCAAAACAGCTCTCCGCCGTAATGCAACCGGTCTCGCGACAGATTTCCGCCACCGCGGCGATCACCTCGCGCCGGACGACAAAGTCCGGGCAGTTTTCCGCCTGCGGCGTGACGTACTTCACAAAATCATCAACGGGTACGACCCTCATTCCGTGCCTCCGTTGGCGTTAGCCGGGCCACCCGCGAGAGCGGCGTTCGGCGTCGAGACACCCCGCGCCTGCAAAGCGTTCGTAAGCTCCTGCGTGTAGGTCTGGAAGTAGGACGCCGCCTGTTGCAGACCCGGCGCGTAGTCAGAATCCTTGCTGTTGGCCCGATAGAGCACATAGCTCAGAAGAGCCGGTTCAAACGTCTCATCAAGCTCGATTTCATCCGTTTCCGCTGTGAGCTTTTCTGGAATCGCCATGTAGCTGATCTCGATATGCCCATACCCGTCGTTAGGCGGGTACACGTAAAACTCACGGGGGGAACGGTCGTCGTAAACAAAGTTCTCTACGATCTGCCGCTCAGGAGCCGCGTGCCAGTTGGGCTCGTAGCTGTCGAGCAACGAACGCGTCACCAGACGTACCGCCCGCAAAGGCGTGCCGTCCTCGTCCACGTTATGGGTGATCGTGAGAAGTCCCCAAGCGTCCTTCGGTAAAGCCTGCCGTGCGCCCTCTTTGAGGTCAATCACAGCAAACTTCGTGAAGGAGCCGGGAACACGAGCAATCGCAATCTGCGCCTCGGAAAGCCAAACCAGTATCTCCTCCTTCGACCAACGGTCGAATTCAGGGTCTTCCAAAAGCCGGGCAGCCCGGTTGAGAATGTCGATTGCCTGCGTCATGTCGATAAATCCGGGGAGCGGAAACAGCGGAAAAAGAGTCAGATGAAAAACCCAGTCTCCGCCCCCCAGAATCCTTAGTTAGCGACGATCATCGGGGCCAAGCACTGACCCTGCACCACCTGCGTGCCCCAGATGTTGAGGCCGCGGACCAGCGAACCGAAGTCGTTGGGGTTGCGGAGGTTTTCGGTCTTCGTGATTTGGCTCGCGAAGGAGATGCCGCTCTTTTGACCGGCCCAGATAAGGTGACGCTTCTTCGCGTCGGTTTCTGCGCCGGGGGTAAAGCTTTCAGCCTTCGTATCCCACGTCTTGCCTTCAGCCGCACGGGGCAGGAGGTTGTTGACGTAGATTTCGAAGCGGTCGATCTTGCCGATCAGGCCGTTACGCAGCACGGACTTCGCGTCACCCATGAACTGAGCCTGAGCGAGATTGGAGTTCATGAGGATCTGGCGTTCGTACGGCGTAATGACGAGGTAGCGGCCATCTTCGGGGATGTCGGCTTCGTCGAGCACCGTGCTGAGCTGCGTGATATAGGAAAGAATGTTGTCCGGGGTAAGCGCCACGGGAGCCGCGTCCGTACCGAGGTTGTAGGAACCCGTACGAGCACCGGCGTTCGCGCCGACGTTCTTCGTCCAGACAGCCTTGTAGCCCTTTTCGTCCGTCTTCAGCTTGCCTTCAGCCGTGAAGAAGGTCTTCGCAATGCCACGGGCATCGACAGCGAGCTTCATTTGCTGAGCCGCGTCGGTCGTGAACATATTCATGAGCTGGGGCTTGGATTGATATTCCATCACGTCGTTGACGTTCACAGCGTAGTAGCAGCCTTCGTCCACGACGAGCTCGAACGTTTCGCCTTGCGGCACTTCGTATTCGAGCTGCATGCCCACCTTGTAGGGCTTCACGGTGATGTCGGGAATCGTGTTGATGATTACCTTATCACCCATGTTCGAGATTTCGCCGTACCAATCGCTGTTGGCGATGGCACCGAAAATCGTGTTGGCGTAGAACTTACGAGCCAACTTACCCGACCAGACGGTCGGAATAAAGGTACCCGAGTACGGAGTAGTCGGGGTGGGGACAGAAGTTTGCGGGCCCCATTGGCCGCTTGCATTTACCGGTGTAACCACACTCGGATTAAGAGTCGTCATTCAGAGTCTCCTCAAAATGCCGTCACGCCGGGTGTGGTTATGAACCGAAGAAAATCAGTAAAGAACCTGCTCCGCCGCAACAGCCGCGTCAATTTCGTTCTCGATCCGTTCCTCTTCTTCCGGTGAGTACATCCCGTGTCGAGCGTCCTCAAAGAACTGAGCGATCTTTTCGGATGTCCACTTGGTGGCACCGGTGTTGGGCGGATTCGCGCTTGCGGTGTGCGTCGGGGAAACCTGCTGAGCCAAAGGAGAGTCCTTCTGCTTCTGCGCCGTTTCGCTGCGGTACAAATTGAAAATAGCGGCTACGCGTTGCACGTCGTACGACTGAGCAGCCTGATTGAGCAACTCCTGTCGCTGGATGCCCCAAACGGGGTCCACGTACTGCAGCCATTGGATGAACGCTTGGTCTTCGTTCTGAGTCACCCAGCCCGGAACCAGCTTTTCCATCGTGGCGGCAAACTGAACGTCGCGTTGTTGCTGACCTTCAGCCCGTGCTCGCTCGGCTTCAGCCTTCTGACGCTGGATCTGAGCCTTCAACTGCTCAATCTCCAAGCGCTGCTGCGCCGTTTCCTGTTTGATACCGCGCTTGACCATATTCAGCATTTCTTTCCCGTACTGGGTTTCATCTGCTGCGGTCAAACCGTCCGCTTCCGCTTCCCTCTGAATCTGCGTTTCCCGGAGCTTGGAGTTCTCGTCCAGCAATTGCTGGACACGGGCTTCAAGTTCTTTATTTCGAGACGTAAGGACAGGCACTTCGCTGTCGTACTTGCCCTGAAGAGAGCTGTACCGAGCTTTGTACTTTTCCAATTCCGATTCAGACGGATTCGTTGTCTGTGTCTGCACTGTCTGTGCACTTCCCGAGTCTTCGGTCACTTCCTTCGGCGGTTCGGCTTGAGGAGCGGCTTGTGCGGCCACCTGTTTGTCGTACTCGTCGGCGAAGTCCGCCTGACGCTGAATTGCTTCTGGCAATGGCATTTACTTTTTCTCCCCGGCTCCGACTTTACGGTCAGCCAAGATTAGTTGAGGCTAGAGGGCCAAATGCCCTGCCGTCACCTCAATGGTTTCCAAAATATCCTCTAATTCATTCGCGTGGCCCTGAGCCCGATACAGAGTCGCTGGCTCCGTAGCGTTCTGCAAGGTCTCACGCGCCAGAAAGAGGCGGTCTTCAAGAAACCGGATGAACGGTTGGAATTCCGGCTGAGCCAACCTAGCGACGGTCGACTTCAGACGCTCCTCCGAACATCTGGCCTCAGTATAAACCCTAGTGGTCATAATTTCCAACTTGTAATGTAAAAATTTATTTTACCCGTAGGTTACACGTTGGAACGCGGAGCAGGCAAAAGATTTTGGTTTTTACCCGCCGTCGTCACCTGTTGCGGCGAGCCGTCCATCAGCCGTCGTTGGTCCATGTCATTCCCCGGTTTCGCGGCGGAGCCCCCCGCCTGAGGTTGCCCCTGCGCCTGTTCCTGCATCGCCTGCTGTTGAAGTTGGGCTTGCGCCTGCTGCATCTGCATGATCGCGTTCTGTGCCTTTAACACCGCCGGAGCAGGCACGATGCGATCCGTGTCGAGCCCCAAGGGCTTCACCACTTCGCGATAGAGGTACGCCAAGCCCTCAATGCCCGAAATCTGTGTGAGCACCGGGCTCGCAACCACGATGTTGAAGAGCTCGTTCAAGCGCTGTTGCTGTTGTTGCTGACGCACAAGGCTTTCCGCCCCCTCGGCCACGATGTTCACGTCGCCCTTCAGCTCCGGATCGTCCAGGTACATCATGTTGTACATGTAGAGCCGTTCAATTGCGGGCTGCATGATGCGGTCGATCGAAGCCACGACGTTCTTAATCGTCTTCCCGGCGTTGGAAAGAAGCATCGACATCCCGGACGCCGTCGAAGCGGCTCCGCCCACATTGGCGTTGCCCGTCATGTAGCGCGGGATCCCGGTGTATTCGTCGGCGAGAATCGAGAACTTCTCAAAGATCGCCATCAGCTCTTGAGAATTGCTCCCCGGCTGGAAGAAGTTCACGGGCGGATTCGCCCCGGAACCCATGCCGTTGTCCTTCACCTGCCAGATCTTCCACGGATACATTTCCGTGATTTCGGCACCCACGGGCAGTCGCGCCACGTCGACGCAGACCTGCGGCCCCGAAGAGATCCCCATGTTGTCCACGAGCGAACGCGCCGCCGCGTTACAGACCGCCTGCGTGTCTTTGCAGAGGTCGGGAATGGATTTGCCCCAGAAGCACCCGGGGACGTTCTCCCACGAGGTTTTGTAGTAGGGCTTCCGATGCAACGGATCCGGGTTCACCACTGCCTTAATCACCCAGCGCCCAATGAGCCACGCTTCAAGGTGGTACTCCGCGAGCGGATCTTCCACTGCAATCTCGTCACCCATGCCCCAATCCAGGAGCTTTTGTCCCTGCACCGAGCCCCAGAACTGCAGAGCGTCAATCCGCTGAGAGGGATTCAACGACAGCCCGAAGTTCTTCCCTTCGACGACCATGCGTTGGCTGTCAATGCTGAGCCAGTCCTGCAAGCCGTTGCGCCCGTACTCATCGAGCACTGCGTTAATGGCTGAAGAGCTGTAACCCTCAACATCTCGTAAGGCGACAAGGTCGGCACGCGACAGCTTGTGTCGCTCGATCAAATAGCCATCGTCAATGTTCGTCGCGTCCGGAGCCGGATAAATGTTGAACGGATCCACACGCTCCCATTCGAGCTTAAAGGCTTCCGTCACGTCAGGCTTAGGCTGGTTGTCTTGCCCCTTCACCCACTTCAACTGCGGGCGCTTATGCACGACCGGGCCTTTGAGGAATGCCGCCGGGAACGTCACGAGGTCGTCAATGAACTGATCCATCGCCGCTTCGAAGCCGCCTTCGATGAGCTGATCCTTCATCTTCTCCGTCATGCGCTCCGCACGCTGCTTCGCCATCTCCTGGATCTTCGCGAAGGCCTGATCCCGCACCGCGAGCATGAATTCCTTCACTTCCGCGTCCGACGGGCGGTAGCCGTTCATCAGCGCCAGATACACCTGCTGCGCCGCCGCGGAGATAATGGCCTGCTTCGTGTCATCGTCAACGTCACTCACCGGCGTAGGCTTTGCACTCCAGGGGAGCCCGTCAAGGGCCTCACGGAGCCACGACGCACCGGCCCGACACTTGTTGCTCGTGATGAGCATAAAGATCGGCGTAGAGCCCTGTTTACGGAGCTGTGCGAGCATATCGGGGTCGTACTCACCCTTCCTTTGCCGCAGAGCCGATAGCATCGCGGGCTCAATCGTGTTTTCCTTCGCGTCTCGGGCCTCCTGCCAACAGGCTTGAATGTAGCCCGCAAGCCCCTGCACCACGGCTTGATCGTTGTCGGCCTCGGCTTTCGCCTTCTCGTCCGCAATCAGCTGTTCGCCGCTGCGGATTTCGAGAATCCCCCCGACGTTCACCACCCCGGGAGCCGCGCTCGCCGTGATGTTCATCGGGAGAGCGGTCTTTTGTTCGTTCTCAAACATATCGGTAGTCCACCTTCTTCACGGGTACCGCCTGCACGTTACCCTCTTGGTTATACACGCCGCTCGTATCAGCGTGCAGGCACAGATATTGCAGAGCATCAGCAATATCCGACCACGGGTGACTCTTTTCCGGCTGGTCTTCCGCCTCGCCGTCCTTTTTACGCCTGTAACGATACTTCCCCGAGAGGGCAGTTATCAAGTCTGCGCAATGCGTTCCGTCAATGAGAAGGTAAGGTTCTCCCTCGACCACACGGCTCAATGCCGCGTCAACGGCCCCTAATCGCGCCTGGAGCGCGTTCGTAGAGGCGGTGCGTACTGCAAGGCCTTCCGCTCGGATCACGTCAAGAACGGTCTTTTCGTCCGTCTGAGCGCGGGTGTTCCCCGCCGGGTCAATGATGAGGATAACAGGCTGTCCGGGGAAGCGTTGGTTCAATACCGGCTTCACCTTTTCACGGATGAACTTCTGCGCCCCCATGCCGGTCGCGGACACGCAGTCGTAGATGAGGATGCGCCCCTTGTAGTCCACCTGCCCGAACACCGCCGCCGGGTGAAGGGCCACGTCCATGCCAATAATGATCGGCGAATTGTGGTTTCGACTGTAGTTGAGCGCCCCGTCCGACACATGAAGCGACCGAGCGAACGACCGAAACACCGGCATACCGGCCAAGGACTTACCGAACTTTGCGTTGATGTAAACGTCAATCCAGTCAGGGTCTTTCCCTACAGCAAGGTTCGTGTAGTAATCAGGCGGCAAGTACTCCAACCAGTCCGCCTTCGGATCGTTGCCACCGGGCTGAATTGTCACGTGGCAATTTTCAGGCGGATTCGTCAGGAACCCTTCCCAGAAGGTGTCCATGTCGGGAGGGTTCGTCATCCCCCAGATGTGAGCGTTGGGCTTTCCGTCCTCGGTCACACAACCGCCGATCGGGTAGCCCTTTTCGTCTTTGCCCCACTCAGGGCGGGGCGGCACCATCTTCTTATCCGGAAAACGCCCCAGACGCCCCTGCACCGTTTTGAAAATCTCTTCGTTGATTTCACGGAATTCATCCATGACGGCGAAGGAAATCTGCAAGGACAGGAGGCGCTTCACGTCATCTTGGTCGTCGAGGCCACGAAACATCACCTTACACTCGACATCGTCGAACTTCAGCATGAACTCGTAGTTCGTCTTCGAGTAGCCGCCTGCAATGCCGTCCGGAAACCAGCTCAAGAAGTCCGGAATAGACGTATCGCGCAACTGTTCGCGGGTGTTACGGATCCACACACAGCGCGACCGTCGGATACCGTCGGCACAAGGTGCCATGCGCTTCGCGTGGTACGCGATCTTGATGATGCCGGCTGTGGTTTTCGTCGAACCGACGGGACCCACCACGAGCGAGATGAACTTCTCGCTCGTAAAGAACGGCACCAGCGACCGGGGCGGCGTGTAATTCAGAGCTTGTCCCAATTTATCTGCCCCTTCACGTCGAGCTTTTTGAGCTCTTCAATCAGGATTTCCTGCTTCATCTGGATCACGTCGAAGCGCTCGTTAAGCTCCTGCATCTGCTCCGGCTGGATCCGTGCTCCGTTGACCAGCATCCCGATGAGCGTCCCGGCACAAAAGCCCAACAGCCCCATCTTCAGGCACTCACAGAACATCTTTCGCCTCCGGTTGGTGCTCGGCTACCCAGCGCACACTCATCCAGTCGGAGAGATTCGCGTAGCGCCCCTTGTGACTCGTCGCATAGGCCACGTGCTCGAACGGCGTCATGTGTCCCGCCGAGAGAAGCCGTTTCGTAAACGCCAGGTCTTCCTCGAACGTCGTCTTCTTACCGTCGTTACGGGCCACGGAGACACGGGCACACGCGGCAATCGCACGGGGCACCAGGTGCTCCGTCTTGTCGGGGAAGTACTCGGCGTAGGGAATGTGCACCTCTTCAACGGACACACCTGCCTTCTCGCGGGACTCATTCATCGCCTTCGCCAAGGACTGGATTTCCGGCTGGGCATCGGGGGCCAGACGGAGCTTGAAGAAGTTGTCAATGTCGGTTGCCGTCACGATGGTCCGGATCGGCAGGAACGGCTCCAGAATGCGGTTCACCGTCTGCTTGGCGATCCCCATCTTGAGCCAGTTCTCCGCGTAGTCCGCCGCCGTGTTCGCGGCGTCTTCCCATTGGCACTTGAACTCTTTGAGGACTTCGTCCCCTACGAGCTCACCACCCGTCATACCCTTCTGATTGAGCCGCACCTCGTCGAAAAACACCGGATGCTTGCGCACCTCTTCCACGAGCACCCGCGTGGGGGTTGCACGACTCGAAGCCGCGTTGCGGGAGAACTGGCGATGCGTCATGAGCTCCGAATGGATGTAACGCGGATACATGAGCTCCCACGTGATGATCTCCTGCTTCGTCGTAGGGTTCCACGTCCGCGCAAGCACCGTGGCCGTTGACTGCCCGATCTGCGTCGTGGAAAGGTTCGTCGTCATGTACATCAGTCATCTTCCTTCACAATGTCAGCCTCAAGGGCTTTAGGGGTCTCAACCACGACCACGTCCGCTTTCCTTTGGTTAGGAGGGTTTGACGGTAAGTTGATCGTGATTGAGAAAGCCGGTCCCGTCGGTTGGGTCTGCGCCGGGGTATCGAACCCTGCGAACTTCCCGACGGCTAAAATGGCCGCAGCCTTTTCCTTCACCGGAATGTCTGAGCGCATCGCCGACGTGTAGAGGTCGGTCAGCATCGAGTCCATCAGCATCCCAGCCTTGTTGCGGAACGTCGTCCCGTTGCGGGCCATCTCCGCCCGTTGCTTCTCCACGGCGCGGTTGAGCTCCTTGCGCTGGCTTATGACCGCCCAATCGCTCTCCGAGAAGCCGTAGCGCTTTGCCACGGCTACGGGATCGTCAATGCCGCTTGCGAGGTCGTAGATCATCCGGGGGTCCATCCCCCGGTACTTCTCAGTGAGCGTCGCCATTCTTCTGCTCCTTCTCCCGCTGGGCCCGGTAGAAGTCCACCGCGAGACGGATGTAGTGGTTGTAGGTGCTGCCCACCTTCGCGCTCTCAGACTTCAACCAGTCGAGTTGGCGCTTGGGGAGCCGGACATTCACCTTCACAAGTTCTGACACGGCCATCGTCACATCCTCGGCAAAGTCGGCCCGCGCTGATTCATGTACTTCGAACTGCGGGACGTGTAAGGGTGCTCACACTGCACGGCACCTCGGAAAAAGAGAATCTGCATGATCCCTTCGCCCACATAGACCCGCACCGGCAGATGCGTCGTGTTGGAGAGCTCCATCGTCACCTGACCTTCCCAGCCGGGTTCAAGGGGCGTTACGTTCACCACCAGCCCCACGCGGGCGTAGGTCGACTTCCCCATGCAGATCGCCAAGCAGTCCTTCGGCATACGGATCGTTTCTTCGGTGCAGGCAAGCACAAAGCCGTGCGGCGGGATTTCCAAGAAGCCCCCGTTTGCAACCTTCTTCGTCACGAACGCGTCTTCGAGGCTCCAAGCGTCGTGGATGTCCAAGTGGCCGGGGTTCGAAGAGAGCGGACGCGTATCACGGGCCACCTTGAAGTCGCCGGAGAGGCGAACGTCGTAGCCGTAGCTCGAAAGCCCGTAGGAGCAGATTTTCTTGCCGTCGGCGTCCTTATTCACAGACACCGCTGAGAACGGCTGAATCATGCCGCGGCAGTTCGCTTCTTCCTTAATCTGTCTGTCCGAGAGGATCCCGGGCATTCCCAAAATAGGTGCTGATTCCATTTCTCATCTCACGAAAAAAGAGGGGCGATGGGGAACTTCCCGCTCTCGCCCCTCCGGGTCTCTGTGGAACTCGGCAAAGGGCACCCTCAGAGAATTTGGCGGAAGTGGAAGGATTCGAACCCTCGGAGCCTTTCGACCCATCGGTTTTCTAGACCGCTGCCTTAAACCACTCAGCCACACTTCCAATGTTTGGGAGGAACTAGGCCCCGGGGCTTGCAATTCCCTCGTAAGTCCAGCCTTCACGGCGTCCTCTTCACCGCTTGACCCGTTTAGCTCGTCAAGACGCTGCTACCTCCCTATAACCCGCGGGTAGCCTCCGGGGCGCTCTGAAGGCCCGCCTTGTTGCACATCATCCGGTGAGCTTTCCCTCAGATCGGAGGGCGCAATACCGCAAGCTCAGCGTGGCGGGTCAATTTTTAAGGCTTGGGCCGGATTCGAACCGGCGACTCCTTCGCGTTCTAACCAACTGAACTACCAAGCCAAAACTGGCAGGGGCAAGTGGAGTTGAACCACTGTAGCTGGGGTCAAAACCCAGTGCACTTCCGTTGTGCTATACCCCAGTAATCTTGTTCTCGTGCTTCGTGTTCCTGCCCCTAAAAGTGTTCTGCTGAGAATCGCAATTAGGGCAAAGCCAACGAAGGTTTTCTAGCGCGTTGTGTGTCCGATCTCCGTCAATGTGGTCAAGGTTTAACGAGAGCGGAGCCCCATGCCAATCTTTCAACCCGCAAATTGCACATCTGTACTCAAGTTTCCCCTCACGAAGAACACATCGCCGCAACGAAGCAGTCGTAATCTTTGAATTCGAGACGTCTTCAAAACTTAAAACAGGCTTCCGCTTGCGCGAGCTCCGAGGATCGAAATGAGAAATATCAATCCGAAATTCCTTGAGGTATTTCCGCAGCGTGTATTGGTTTGCACCGTTAGGGTTTAATCCTAGCGTCCTCAAAACGCCCGTATACGTCAAAGACTTACTCACAACCTCGCGAAGCAGCTGCTCATTGTCTTTCCAATCGAAACGCATCAGCTCGCTCCCAACAATACTTCAGACGGCTCCGGGGATTTCAAGTTTTCCCGCTTCTGCCTCAAAAGTGCGAGCCCGGAATGTCTATGGAAATGTCAGCTTTCCAAGCTCGCGAGGTTGTAGGAACCGAAACCGTCTGAAGTAACGGCTGAGGGGCCCCCAAGGAAACCATCTCGAAAGAAACCAACCTCTCAACCGTCACCACAAGTATACACGATTTTACTTTACTCGTGGATTACACGTTGGAACGTTTTTTGTGGTGACACGTGTAGACGAGTTCAAAAATTGGACTTGCTTTATGGGTGCGAATTAAGACCCCCTCCCCGGGGGTCGGCTCGCGGGGTACCCCCACCCCCGGCGCTCCTAGGGTTAACCCTTTCATTTTCTGACTGTGCGTATGGTGAGACGAGTGGAAGCCGCTTAAGGTTCCCGCAGTGCAGTACGTCAGATCTTTAACAATTTGTCTGCTCATTACCCTCATCCGAGGTCGCAAGTCGTAAGCGCGCATAGGGCGCTACGCGGATACAGGCGAGGAGAACTTTCAGAGAGTGCTAGAGAAGCACGCCGTAGGCGATTCGGTGGAAAAGCCACGGTACTACGTCGCAGAGACAACCGCCCGCGCTGAATTTTGTCCCTGACGCTCGATAAGGCAGGCCGTACAGACGGTAGGGGAGGAAAAAAGTCTCTGAATTTCGCACGCCTTAAACGGTTTGATTAGTCAGACTTTTTAAGGCGTGCGATATTGCACGCTTTTGATTTCAAAGGTGAAAATATGTCTAAAGAATTACCCGTTGCAATCGTCTCTCAGCTCGAAAAGCTCACGGCCGCGCTCAATGCGTCCGATACTGTAACTGCTGAGGCGGTTAAAGCTTCTCAGGCGGTTTTAGGTGCTTTCACGGGGGCGGCTTTTGCCTTCTCGAAAAACGCGGCCTATCTGTCCGCTTTCATGAAAGAAGGTTTCAAGCGGCTCGGAAAGTCTGCCCTGTCTAAGTATTCTCGGCAGATCAAGGACTACATTCGTCACGAATGCGGCATCTCGGAACTTAACGGCGTTTACAGTGTCAGCGACACTAAGGCGTTACAGAAAGCGGCTGACGAAGTTAAAACGTTTAATGTTTTAACTTATGAAAGCGCTGAAACTATTTCCGAAAAGGAAAATAAAAAGGAGGAAAAGAAATTAGAAAAGGCGAAATTCACTGACGCCTCGGCGAAGGATCGTGTTTTAATGTTCCTTAACGCTAAACTCAGTGAAACTCAGGAGCGTTTAAATTCTGAGGAAAAGAAAACCGGTAAAAACTTTAACCAAAAGGAAATTGATAAGGCACGTGATGAATTGAAACTGATTGCGAGCGTAATCAGTTTCGCTGAGAAGCAGTAACCCCAAGCCCGCCGACAGGCGGGCTATTTTTATGGGCTCGAGAAATTGAACCCATAAAAATAGGCGTGTGTTCTTACTAGGTAAAACTAGTTAGTTTTTTTTCTTAACCGTTGACAATGTCCGCAAAAAAATTGTGCCTTTTTATAATTTTGGTCGTTTTTACGGCCAAAATGCCAGGGGGACAACCCGCGTCAGCGGGTTAGACCACCTAGATCTTAGACCTAGACCAACTCTTCACGTCGTGGTCTAGCAGTTTGGTCTAGCCGAAAATTTCCAAGGGGAACCCTTGATTTATATATATTATATAATAATAATTATTATTATAGTATAACTAGACTAGACCGTTAGACCACTTCAAAAAATTCATTTCTATATACCGGCTTCCTCTTCTAGGTATTTCTACCTAGAGGTACGTGTACCTCTATACGTCAAACAGTAAAACCATGTGGTCTTGCGGTCTAGTCGCGACTAGACCAATCTGTTAGACCACACTACTAGCGTTTTTGGTCTGATCTGATTCTACGCAAAAACATTCAATTAGATTTAAATAGTCTGATTTGGTCTAGTGGTCTCGGTCTACTAGACCACGGGCTTAGACAGTCCAAAGCCCGCCATTTGTCTAGTCGGTCTAGCCGGTCTACCAAACTCGTGTCGGCTCCCCCTTGGAAGTCATCGAACACATACCAAAGCTTATCTATTTATCCGATCGAAAGGAGGCTACATGCAACCTAAAAAAATCTACCGCCCGGGGAAGTACCCCGAAGCGGACGACCTCGACTTTGGGCCGGACGGTTTCGCCGTTTGGTTCAAACGCGATGAGGAGCGGCGCATCTATGTGATGGTGTCGCGGCTCGTCCCAAGCGCTTCCCAACACAAGTCCATCTTAAGAACCATTGGTGCGGTGGCATACGTTGATATTAACGTCGATAATAAATACACCTTCGCATCATTTACAGGAGGAAAAATATTAACCGTTCAAGTGCCGACAGTCTTCGATGGGGTTTTATTTATTAAATCCCATTGGAAATTGGTAGGCGAAGACTAATATATTCAACCAATAAAAGGAGTAATTAAATAAATGAAAGTCTTAAAACAATTCAAAACGAATATCCCCACGTGGGCCATTCCCTATTTGGAATATGGGGACGCTTCAAGCGAGAGCTTTTCCGAAGAGGACGCAGTCACCATTGAGGAATGGCGGGAGGAGCTGGCAAAGGACGGCTACACCTCTCCGACGCTCGACTACCACTGGGGGACGGAATCGTTCATTACTGACGTGGCATTCGGCCTGCCGACCGAGTGCGTGGAAACCACGGTGACGCAGTTTGTCCCGTAAAGGAGCGTGATATGAAGTTTCTAAATCTGACGCCTCATCCCGTCAAGATTTATGACGAGATTGGGGAACTTGTGCTGGAGCTGTGGCCCGCACCAAACATGCGTACGCCGCGTGTCGTCCGTGTCATGGCAAAAGAGGGAGACCTTGGAGGTGTGCCGGTATTTAAACCCGCCTTCTCTGCCCCCAACAACCTGCCGCCGCCTCAGACGGACACGACTTATATCGTGAGCCGGATGGTTAAACAAGCCGTGCCGGATCGGAAAGACGTAATGTGTCCCGGTGATGCCCTGAGAACACCTGAAGGTGTGATCTACGGTGCCCGTGGGCTTTCATTTTGAGAGGAACCATGAAGACTTACACCATAACAGAGAAGGATGTTGCCCGCCTCAAAACTATGACGGACGAAGCAGGCGGCGCCCTTGGCAGAGACCTTGTCCATGGCATTGAGAACCAGGACAGCATTCTGGATATTCATAGGAACGTCATGTCGACAGTAAAGTACTGCCTCATCAATCGTTGGTTGGAAACGGTTGCGCCATCGCTCTCCCAAGGGTCAATGAACCCTGAGTACTCAGGCTACGAGGACGATGATGCCTTCAAAGGGTCGTATGAGTCCTATGGGTTCGGCCATGAAAACTGAGGCCTATCATCGGCGGTCGCATCCTGGCCGCCGTTTCATTGTCCGGCTTTCCAACATGTAACCTACGTGTAATCCCTATATTCCAACATGTAAACTACGCGTAAAATAGACAACCGTAAAAGCTTCACTATTTAAGGAGTCAAAGTATGGAGAAACTGCTCACCATCCAATCCATGGCTAACGAGCTTGGCATCAGCTATGCAGCTGTGCTGAATTGTCTCGCCGCCCGTGGCATCAAGCCTATTTACAAGCTAGGCAAAACCGGCATTTTTGCGCCCTCAGCTCTGCCGCTGTTGCGCACGGCGATAACGAATAACCCGAACCCCAAAGAGTCCACGGCTAAAGCCCGAGCGGCCAAAGCTGCCAAGGCAAGGGCCACTGCTCCCGTGTCCAAGCCTGCCAAGAAATCTGCCAAGGAGCTCCCGTCTCTTCCGGACTTGTCCCTGAAAGGACCAGTGAAATTAGAGGACGAGCCGGTGAAACCTCCGGTGCGCACTCAGATGCAGGAGCTCGCTGACGCAGTGCTCATGCTGGCCGAGCAGGTGGAGAACATCGGACGGGTGCTGTTGGAAATCAAGTCCAACCAGTTGGACATGAAGCGTCAGCTGGAGAAGATGAACTTTAAGGCACATTTGTAAGGAGGAGAAAGTGAAAAGGTACGAATTAAAAGACAAGGAAAGGCAGGCCGCTTTGGAGAAAGTTTTCCCGGGGTTCGGGCGGCTTCTCAATGAGGCGTGCTCCGTATGCCCCGCTGACACCGTTGTCCACATATCAAGCCGCAGAGTAGCGGGGCAAGATTTCCCACACTTCTACGAGTTGAGTTTTCCTCGGAGCATCATCGAAGAAGTTGTGGCTTACGACCCTAAGGGATGGAACGACTACCCGGAAGTCACGCCTCCAGAATGCGTGCTGATGCAGATCGAGGGGCGCGATGATGATGACGACGCCTTTCACTTCTCAGGGTATTTTAAAAACAGGATGTGGGTTGACGAATACGGCTATGCGCTGGCGACGAACATCTATACGGTTGAACGCTTCCGGCCATGGGATGAGAAGGAAGAAAAATGAGTGCTTCCACCGTCAACATTAAACGCGACGAGATCTCACTTGAGGTCTGTGGTGTTGAACAGGCAGGGTTCTTCAATCCGTTCGTCCCTGAAGTACCTTTGGACACGTGGGGAATTCATTTGAAAGTAGAAACAGAGAAAGCCTTGATCCACTTTCATTTGTTGCCTAGTGAAGCGAAATGCTTTGCCAAGTGTTTGCGTAAAGCGGCCAAGGAAGCAAAGCGACTGCGAAAGGAGGAAAACGAATGACCAACGGCGCAGCACATTTAAACATGTTCACTGATGAGAACTATGGCATTGCCATCACTCACTTTCGGGACGGTGTTGAGCTGGAGATCAGTCATGTGGCTGACCCATCGAACCCCTGGGTACTGGCGGTACCGACACTGTCGTTTGAAGAGGCTGAAGCCTTGGCGACGAGCCTGTTGGCCGCCGTCCGCATGGGGCGTATCACGGATAAACACATAAAAGCTCGGGAGGAAAAGAATGAATGATCGTGAAGTCATCCAAAAGTTGGAAGAGATCAGGAACGCAGTGGATCGGCTGACGCTGTTGCTCTATGCCTACGTCGCCCCAGAGACTTCCAACCGCAAAAACGCGCACGAGCTGTTTGATGCGTATGAAGAGGTTGTGAAGGAGCACTACCAGCGTTCTCCCCACTTCACTCCGAACAATCCCTACAAACCCAGAGATTACGACAAAGATTAAAGGGCCTATCACGCCCGCAACAAGGAAACCAATCATGAGATTTAAGAATCTGAAAAGCTCCATCATCGCGCAGTTCAACCAGCCGGAAGGGTACAAGTTTGTGCCCTTCATCGTGGGGAAACCCGGCGGCGGGAAGTCAAGCTGCGCCCGTGAGATCGCCGACGAAATTGCCAAGGCCCACAACATCCCGGCGGAACGCATCGTGGAGTTCAACCCGTCGTTGCGTGAACCCTCGGACATCCTCGGCCTCCCCGATCTCAGTGGGGACTACTCTCGGTGGATTCCTCCGAAGGAGTTCTACGACATCCGAAAGGGACAGGGGCCGAGCATCCTCATTATTGAGGAATTGTCGGACGCCACGATGGACATGCAGAACCCGTTGTGCCGTGTGATCCTCGATCGGTTCGCGGGGCAGATGCCTCTCTCCGAAGAGTTGTACATCATTGCCTCGGGCAACCGCACCGAGGATAAGTCAGGGGCCTCTCGCCTTTCGACAAAGCTCGCCAATCGTATGCGAACCTTGGAGTTCACGGAGAATTTGGAAGACTGGACGAATTGGGCTATGAAGAACAACGTCCCGGCAGACATCATGGGGTTCCTCGCCTTTAAGCCCAGTCTGCTGTCGGACTTCGACCCGTCCCGTCCGTGTAATCCTACGCCTCGCTCGTGGGCTGACGTGGCACGCATCCCGATGACGCTCCCCAAGGCTGTGTACCGTGAGCACGTGGCGGGTGCAGTGGGTGACGGCGCGGCGGCGGAGTTCACGGGGTTCCAACGCCTGATGAAGAACCTCCCCGACTACGACAAGGTGAAGAACGATCCGGAGAAGGCACAGTTGCCGGACGATCCGGCCACTAAGTACGCCATGGCTATCCGCATGGCGGCGGATGCGACGCCGGAGTTACTGCCCAACTTCATCACTTACGGTGAACGACTGGGGGCGGAGTTCTTAATCCTGATGCTCCGTACGATGGCTCGGGATCCCAACAAGGCGAAGTGCCTGCAGACCAAGGCATACACCAACATCGCCATCAAACATGCTCGCGCCATCATGGGCGTGGAGTAATTCAATCGGGCCGGGGCAACTCGGCCCATCTCATAAGGAAACCAAAAAATGTGTGAAGTTAGTTCTCTTAAAGACCGTTGTGTCACCATCACCCTGAAGCGTAACCAGTGGAGTCCCAAGAAGTGGGACAAGGAAGTCACCAAAGGCGTGGAAGACACGGCAGGTGTGAAGGACGTCGGCAAGTACACCAAGCAGTTGCTTAAGGGTAACAAAGACCTGAAGAATCTGCAGTCTAAGTTCGGCGAGGTGTATCAATATGTACAAGCACATAGTCTGCCGTGGATGGCGGACGGGGTGCGGATCATCCCGTCGGCGGAGCTCATCGACTTTACGAATGAAGTTGACAAGCTGAAGTCCGAAGCCATGGGGCTTGTCTCGCAGTTGTACAACAACTGGAACACCGCTGTGCAGGAAGACGCGAATCGGATGGGTTCGCTCTTCAACCCCGATGACTACCCCACGGCGGATGAGATGGCGGCCTGTTGGGCCATTCGCCTTGTCATCGCACCGATCTCTGATTCAGCGGACTTCCGTGTGGACGTGGGTGAAGAGACGAAGCAGGCACTCGACAAAGAACTTCAGAACGTCGAGGCCCAGGCCACGGAGCACGTGGTGAAGATGCTGATGGATCCCATCAAGGCTATGGCTGAGAAGCTTTCAGTGCCTAAGGGTGAAGCGGGTTCGGTGTTCCGCGATACGCTCGTCACCAACCTTAAGGACGCAGCCAACCGGGCGTTGAAGTTGAACATCAACGACAACGAGAATATCGAAAAGACCTGTCATCAGGTGCTTGCTGTGTTGGACGGGCTGGACGCTCAGGACTTGCGGGATTCCGACGGGGTGCGAGCGTCCGTGGCATCCGACATGCGGCAGATTCAGAACAAGTTGGCCGCTTACTTTCCAAGGGGGTAACTATGGCTCTTGCACCTACTCCTCTCGTGCCTAAGCCGGGTGAGCTAATAATCAGGGTCCAGTATTGTCGTGAGGATTCTTTCAGGGGAATCGCTTTGAACATCGGGACGCTGGCCGGGCTGCATGACCTTTTAAATTTACCGACTACTAGCAGGACTCCGACTAGATCCGGAGGAACGGTTCTTTACGTGTCAGATTTGCTCTGCATTTATCCGGATCATGTGTTGCTGAAGGGCGATGCAATAACTCTGCTCCGGAATCTTTTGCGGTGGTTTTCAGGAAAGGGTGAGCTTTCGTCGCTTGACCTGAAGGAAGTGCTGAAACTCTGTAAGGAGTTTCCGGGTAGATGTGCCATTGAAAGACTGAAGGGGTAATCATGAGCGAATTGCTGGAAGGAATGCCACGCCCGCCCTTCCCTACGGTACGTGGCCTGATGGCTACGAAGCTGTCGAACGGCGATAAGTTGCGCGTCCACCTCGTTAGAGAGCCTTGGCGTTGCCTCAGGTGGGACGAGATCGCACTGCTTATCAGGAACGCTGTCAGCGTCGCTGGCGGTGGCTCTCCCGAAGGTGACAAGTATCTCATGGAGTTCTATGAGTACACCAAGGGGAAAGTGGAAAGGCGCCTCATCGAGCGACTGGGGCCGGAACCTTACAAAAAGAGGATTTAAATGGGACTGAATTTATTCGATTCAATGGGTAACACCGTGCCGACGAGTGAAGTGATTAAACGTCTCACGGAGTGGTACGACTGTGAGCATGCCTCTGCAGAAAATGGGGTCTACGCCGAGACGATGGGGCTCGTGAAAACCATCCTCACGAAAGATTTCTCTCCCAAAGAGGTGCACGACCTTTTCACTGATCGTGAGGTTACGGGGGCGCTGGATGCTGAAGACAGTGGGCACATTGCCCGCGCGATATTGCAGCACCCGCTCGCGGTCCGGGCTTTCTGTTGGGATGTGAAGCCGGGCGATATGGAGGAAATTATGTACGAATACTTTCTTATACAACTTATCAATGAGGATATGGGCGCGATTATGCAAATTAAGGAAGTGGCAGACGCGGCAGTAGCTAAAGCGGTTACGCAGAGGATGAAGGAATGACATTCGGATACGTACAAGAGCTTGATCTCACAGATCCCCAGGAACTTCTTCAACTTTTGGAGACGGACAACGAAAGCTACGGGGCCACTGGCCGACTGGTGCGAACGTCTCCCAAGGAGATGATTCTTGAGAATCCAATGTATTACTTCTGCAACGATACCGAGGCTATGAAGATCATCGACAAGATCCTTGAGGGGTTCATTTTGAAGGTCCCCGAAGATAGCAGGTGGCTGGATGGTTTGGACTTGGGATTCTTACAGAAATTCCTTGCGCATTATGAAAAGGTAATTTCCTCGTACGAGTGCGTGCAAAAGAGTATCCAGAAGAAAGTAACAGAGAGGCTGCAGAAATGATGAGACCGGACTTTGGTTTTTACAGCCGCGAAGGGCACTGCTACACCGATGCTGAAGTGATTCAGAGGTTCGGGGAAAAAGCGCGCTGGGGGCACTACGACCTTGCTGTAGGCGAGAGTTCTTTGGTCGAGCTCGCTCACAGGATATTGAATGGCCTCAGCACATGGGGAAAAATGAACGCTTGCGCCCCTGTCTTCCGGAAGGTCCCCTACCTCAGCGCAGGCGTGTTGGCTTCGGCCATTACAGAGCGCGACCGTGAAACCTACGGCGTACCGGAGAACGGTGTCTTCCCCTTGGTAAGCAACTGTCTGTCCGCTATGGGGAAAGCCCACGACTTGGATGCCCTTCAAGCGGTGCAGAACAAACTGGACATGGTCATGGCCCGTTTGGCTATGGAGAAATTGCGGGGTGAGCTATGAAACTCTATCGGCATGGGTGGGGAGAGTTTGATCCTAATAACACATGGGACTTGCAGAAGCTTTTACTGGAGTCGAGCGGGGCGACGAATAAGCGTCCTATCGACGACATCATTATGTTCCCAAGTCTCTACCTTAGGGGTGAAGATGCTCGGTTCATGTTTGAGTCTTTGATTGGGCGACTGCTGAATGTAGAGCCTATTGAGTGGGAGATGAAAATCCAAGCTCTCATTGACCACGAAGTTTCTCGGAGAACGCTTAAAAAATTGCGAGGCGAATAAATGAGCAAATACAAATATGAAATCAGAAAGGGGCACGAGTGCGAGGACATCGCCGATGCTGTCGAGGAAATGCTGGGGTTTGTCCCAGAGGAACGGTACGACCATGTGCGTGAGTGGGTTGCAGATGCAATCCTTCTTAATTCGAGGAATGACCTCAAACTTAAGGTGACAATGGACTACCTCAACGACCTGAAGATCGACGGTTGGACGGGTGACATCGCGAAGATCTTTGAACCCTACCTCGACATCGCCATTACCAAAGTCATCGAACGTGGAGCGGATCGTCTGGGGGTTAATGAACCGGGCAACGAAGACTTAAATCGGGCAAAGGCGGTTGTCCGCAGGTTCCAACGGGAGACGAACCTCTCCTACAACCACATGCTGCTTTATTTCATGAATGGGGCAACGGTGTTCATGCTTAACTATTTATTGAACGACGCATTGGAGCGCTTAGCTCAAGAGAAGCCCAAGGTGTTCGTGGCGCTCATTGAACATTTCATACCCGAGGCGGTCAGTTTGAGATTGAAAGGAGAAAGCGATGGACAAGAAAGTAATCAAGACTGCTCCATGGCAGGCTGAGGACATCCCGTTCCGTGAACCGGGGCGGCGGTGGCAGAAGATGAAGTACAGCTTGCAATACGCAGTTTGCTGTGTTGCTGGCTGGACGCTGTACTCCCTCAGTGTGGTGTTTCTCCTGCTTCAGGGGATTGTATTCGGCTTGTGTGTAACTGCGTGGATTTGGATTCCGATCCTTATCTGCATGTATTTTCTCAAAGGTTAAATCATGGACATCAAGAAAAGAGTTGAAAACGCCAAGGTGAAGTTGTTGCTGGACTACCCGTTCTTCGGGTCAATCCTCTGCAAGCATCCTGTGGAAGAGACGGACGCTGTGCCGACGGCGGCTGTGACGTTCGACGGCCACATCCTTTACAACCCGAAGTTTGTGGAGAAGCTTGCACCGGCAGAGCTGGTGTTCCTCTTCGCTCATGAGGTGATGCACGTCGCCCTCGCCCACCACGCTCGCCGGGGTCTGCGCGATCCTGAGGTGTGGAACTACGCCAACGACGCTGTTATCAACGATATGTTGACGCACGACAACGTGGGCAAGATGATCGAGGGAGGTTTCATCATTGAAGGGGCCCGAGAGAAAACGTCGGAGCAGGTCTACGACGAACTCATGAAGCAGAAACAGAAGCAGAAGGGCGGCGGGCTTGGTGGTTCAAAGGGTCTCGTCGTTGACGACCTGATGCACGACAAGGGCAACCACTCTCAGGAAGAGTGTGACGAGGCTATCGCCGACGCCAAGTCGGAAGCGGCGGAAGCCTCTCAGCAAGCGCGGATGATGGGGAAACTCAGTGCTGGGTTGGAACGTTCGCTCGGTGTCTTCATCAACTCCAAGGTACCTTGGTGGCAGACGCTCGAACGCTTCATGGTTGGGCACTCGCAACAACATCAATCGTGGAACCGTCCGAACAAGCGGTATCTGCGGACGGCCTACCTGCCCCGCCGTGAAAGACTTCCGAGTATGGGGCCTATCATCATCGGCGTGGATACGTCGGGTTCCATCACGTCAGAAGATCTTGCCAAGTACTTCGGGCATCTCAACGCCATCATTGAGCAGTGCCATCCGGAGAGTGTCACGGTGTTGTACACGGATGCCAAGGTGTGTGCCGTTGACGAATACATGCCGGAAGACTACCCGCTGGAACCCCGTAAGAAGGTGCCGGGCGGCGGCGGGACGGATATGTGTGAAGTCATCAACTGGGCGAAGAAGAACGGGGTTGAGCCAGACGTGTGCTTGATTATGACGGACGGATATACCCCGACGCCTCGTGCTGAAGAGGTCCCCTTCTCGCTTATCTGGCTCTGCACGACGGACGCCTTCAAGCGTTACAAGGACGTGCCCGGCGAGATCATCTACGACGAAGGAGAGTCCTGATGCTTGGCCCCGGAAACATCGTATGGCGTGAAGGAAAAGAATTTGGCTTTGGCCCCGTCGATGCGAACGGGGGCTACACCGTTGTTTTCCATAAAACATGGACAGCAGTGTGCCCCTACTTCTGGGTTATCAGGGAGACAGGCAACGAGCTGATGCCCTTTACGATCAGCACCGGGAGGGAGCTTTGGCAATTCAGCACTTGGGAAAAAGCCGCTCAGTTCGCCTTCGAGCAAATCCTGATGCGACGACTGAAGGGGGAAGCATGAGCCTGCCATTTATGTGGGTCACCGCATGTGAGGTTAAGAGCCCCGCCGGGGTCAATTGGCAAAAGGAGAGGGTGCCCCCCGGAAATCTTTTCCAAAGGTTCCGCACGATTGTTGGGCCAAGAGTTTACTGGATCGAAGTTACTCACCGTGGGCGCACTTTCCTTGTGTTTAAAGGCGGCCCCATCGGGGAGTACCCGGACGTTAAAGCGGCTATGGAGGTAGTTGACTTGAAAGTCGTTACGGCAAAACTAAAGGGGAAGTTATGAGTCTTCTTAAATGGGACTGGATTCACTTCACCGAAGGTGGTGCAAAGCTGGCGGTTCTCACGGCCGCAGAGCCGTACAAGTATTGCTTTGAGATCAAGCTGATGAAGTTTGAAAAAGATGTGTGGGATTTTGACCACCCGGAGTTTTGGGAGACAAGGTATCTCCTCACTGGAACTATTTGGCAGGGGCGTTCCGCTCGGCTGGAGCAGCTGAAGGCATGGTACTACACACTCGAAGATGCTCAAGCAGCCGCCGAAGCTGTACTCGTTACAATGAAATTGGAGGGAAAGATATGAGTGAGTTCAACTGGAAATTCCACAGGCTGCGTCCCTCCACTGCCTACGACCTTGGGCTCTTTCGAGTACGAAAGGGATATGACCTTGAGTTTCCTCATGCCAACGTGATGGTTGCTCCCCAAGAAGATGGCACATGGAGCGTCGGAGGGCGCATCTTCCTGAGATGGGATGCCCCTATGGATTATGACGAGGAGCGCTTTGAACAGGCTGGCTTTGCTTCTTCTGACGATGCGAAAACAGCTGCCGAAGCATGGATCATTATGTTGAAACTACAAGGAAAGATATGAACGATTTTGAGTGGCACCTTACTACGGGCTCTTACACGCTGATGGTCTATCCCGTGGTGTATGCCGACATCAGTCGCGGGGAACGGTCTGAGCACTGGACACTTCGGATGTCCCTCGTTCCACAAGATTCCGGCAGAGAAGTCAATGTCCACGAGCACTACAAAGACTTAATAGAAGCCATGCGGGCGGCAGAAGAACGCATCATCCGCGCAAAACTGGAGGGGAAAATATGAGCGTATTGCAGTGGTACTACAGCAATGGGGCTCACTACCCGGTTGGTGACGTCAGTGCGTACTGTTGTGTCATGTGCATTAGCCGGGCGAAACGTCTGTGGCGCGCTGGTGTAGCTGCTCGGGGAGAAGAACCCTTGTTATTCAGGGGAGATTTTTCGTCGCTTAAAGCCGCCAAGGCTGCAGCAGAGACGTGGCTTGTACAGTTGAAATTGGAGGGAAAGATATGAACATCAGACACGTCATGGGCTACTGGTGGGAGAAAGACCCCGAGGAAAAAGTATGGGGGCTCTGTGCTGATGATCTCCCGTGGCGACTGGAATCAGAGATCGAACGCATCGGCCCTAACAACTACACCATGTGGATAACAGACCGATGCAACCCGGCTCTTCAGTGTGAAGTCTCGAATTGGCGATCTCTCAAGGCAGCGATGGAAGGTTTCGCCCTGAGGGTTTTGGAAGAACGTTTGGCTGGGAGATTGGTATGACTAAAGGTGACGTTATCACGATTGAAGGGCTGGATTGGTATCAGCAGGAGATTGGCACGTACGTTCTTTGCCACGTACCAAAGGGTGTGCAGGCTTTGATAACCTCTGCCATGGATGGTGGGTACGACGTTATTGGCTACGTGATTCAAGGTGATGACTTTGACCTCTTCGACGGGCGGAGTTGGTTCGTTAGTCTGGACGATGCCATGAAGGCTGTGGCCGCATGGCTCGTGACGCTTCGGTTGCAGGGAAAGATTAAGGAGGAAGACGATGGAGATTAAAGATAGTGGTTTCTACGTTGACTTTTGTAGCGGGTATTTTCTGTTTCTGAGGATCAGCGGGCTTCGCCATAAGGACGGCACTTGTACGTGGGTGGTGCACAAACCGGGGGAAGACAAAGAAATCTCGGTGCACACCAATAAGCGCGATGCCATGGATGCGGCTATGGCTAGGATCACTACATGGAAACTTCAGGGGAAGATCTGATGAGGGCAATCGACTTCGATGGTGTGGTGCAGTTCCGTGATGAGGAGAATTGGCTTCTGCTGGTGGTAAGGCACTTTATGCCACTTGACGGCCCGGATGTTTGGGAGGTGGTGGCACCGTCAAGCAGAGTCCTTGAAGTGCACAAGGATAAGCAAAGCGCTGTGGATGCCGCAATGGCCATCTTAGCTATACTGAAATTGAAAGGAGAAATCGAATGAAGATCGTTAACTACAGCAGGTGTGTCGAGTTCCGTAGCGACAACTGGCTCCGAACCTTGCTAAGGGTGACTTCCTACTGGTCGCTCGATCAGGGTGAACGTTGGATAGTGGAAACCTCGTCCTGCAGAACCCTGAAGATGTTCTACGACAAGCAGAGTGCCTTGGATTTTGCCATGCTTACTTTGACAACGAAAAAATTAAAAGGAGAAATCGAATGAAGTGGGAAGAGGTTATTCGTTCTAAGGGCATAAAGCGCTGTGGCTTAGTATGGAATAAGCGGCCGCCGCTGTATCGCGATGATCTGTACGACCACCGGTACGTCTCGGAATGGTTGCCCGGGTCTCGTCGGATCATCATGTTTTTCTACAAAGGAAAGCACAAGCGCTACGAGGTCGAGCTCCACAACTTTTACCACGGCGAATCGGAGTGTTACTGCGACATCGGCGTGTGGGGTTCGTTTAACAATGCAGCTCGGTACGCAGCGGAATGGTTTGCCCTGAAACGTTTGAAGGGGGAAATATGAAGTGCTTCAAAGGGAAAGTCGACTTGCCGATTCCATTCTATGCTGATGTAGAGGGGCCGGTGCGGTTTACTTATAAGGGCATCAGGCTTTGGTACACGCCGCCTACGCATCCATGGGGCGAGTCCGTTAATGCAATGTGCAGCGTTCCTGAGCCCGACATTTTCTACGGGTCGGATGTTATTGCGTATTTGGATTTCAAAAGGTTGTGCTGGCAGTTGTACACAGAGGCCACAAGGAATAGCGGCTTCATTAAGCGGGAAGATTTTCGTGGCCCTGCGTACGATGCCTTAGACAGACTGATTGAAGCGGCGATAACTAAGAGACTTAAAGGAGAGATTGATGAGTGACAACTGGACAGACGTGACGGAAGATTTTAAGGGGCGCTATGCCAAGGCGTACGCCTACCAAGCTCCCGTTTGGTCGGAGCGTTTGCGAGAGAGTGTACTCTGCACGGTGGGGTTCGTCAGCAAGACAAAACGGCGAGACCCCTACCAGGCGGACAGCCTGATGGACGCAATGTTTCTGGGGAACTTCCGCTATGCGAAACTCGCCAAGGAAGCCGTCATGGTGCACCTCGTGACGAAGGCTCTCAGGGGTCAGTATTAACCCTAGAACGGAGCGCATTGAATGTTCTAACGTGTAAACTACGCGCAAACTAAAAGAGGAAGAACTCATGGTCGTCATAGACTTTGAAACGTACTACAGCAAAAAGTTCTCCCTGAGCAAAATCACCACGGAAGAATACATCCGCTCGCCTCAGTTTGAGGTCATTGGTGTTTGCGTCAAGGAGGACAACGGGCCGGTGGAATGGATCACCGGAACCCTTGAAGAGATTAAGGCCGGACTCCTGAAGCACGACCTCTCCATCGTCTGCTGCCACAACACGGCGTTCGACGGTGCCATCCTGAGCTGGGTGTTCGACATCCATCCGCGACTGCTCGTTGACACGCTCTCCATGTCAAGGCCTATCATAGGCGCGAAGACGGGGGGCATGGTCGGCGGCTCGTTGCGAGCGCTGTCAGAGCACTTCGGCATCGGGCACAAGGGGACGGAAATTTACAACACGCTTGGCAAGCGTCGGGAAGATTTCACGGTCGAAGAACTGGAACGGTTCGGCGAGTACTGCAAGCAGGACGTACGGCTCACCTACGAGCTGTGGAAGATTCTCGCTCCCACCTTCCCTCTGCTGGAGACGGCGCTCATTAACGTGACGCTCAAGATGTTCACGGAACCCGCCATCGTGCTGGACAAGCCTATGCTGGAAAAGCACCTCGCCGAGGTGAAAGCCAAGCAGGCAGAACTCCTCACAAGAGTCGGCGTTGATCGCTCGGTCTTCATGTCGAACGATAAGTTCGCAGAAATGCTTCGCAGTCGGGGCGTCGAGCCGCCGACGAAAGTCTCGCCCACCACTGGGAAAACCGCCTATGCCTTTGCCAAAACCGACCCCGGATTCCAAGCCCTGCTCACGCACCCGAATGAAGAGATTCAGGCACTTGCGGCGGCCCGGCTTGGTGTTAAAACAACTATCGAAGAGACACGCACACAAGCCTTCATTGATGTGGCATCTCGTGGCACGCTCCCTGCGATGCTGAATTACTACGGGGCGCTCAATACGGGGCGCTTCAGTGGGGGCGGCGGGTTGAACGTGCAGAACCTTCCTCGCGGCGGCGTGCTCCGGCACTCGATGCGGGCTCCCGAGGGCTACGCTATTGTGGCGTGCGACTCCTCTCAGGTGGAAGCGCGTACGTTGGCGTGGTTCGCCGGGCAGGAAGATTTGACCGAAGGTTTCAAAAACAACGAGGACATCTACTCAAAGTTTGCGACGGAAATTTATGCCAAACCGATCAACAAGCACGACTACCCGGAAGAACGACACGTTGGTAAGACGTGTATTCTTGGCCTCGGTTATGGTGTCGGTGCCGGAAAACTTCAGGGTACTCTGGCAAATGGATTCATCCGCGTTTCCATGCCCCTCGAAGAATGTCAGCGTATTGTGGGTCTCTACCGGTCTCTTTATACGAACATTCCAGCTCTGTGGAAGCAGTGCAACACCGCCATCGAACGGATGTACCAAGGCTACGACTCCGTGATTGGGGTTGGGCTTCAGCTCCACGTCAACGGGCGCGAGCGTTCCATCGCCCTCCCCAACGGCTTGAAGCTTTGGTACGCCGACATGCAGGCCACCCAAGGGCAGTACGGCTTGGAGTACACGTACCAAAAACGCAAGGGCATTCGCGCCAAACTCTACGGCGGGGCGCTCACGGAAAACATCATTCAGGCACTCGCTCGAATCATCGTGAGTTACCAGATGGTGGCGATCTCTCGGTGGCTTGAAAACCGCTGTCGAGAAGAGAAAGACGGACGTGTCCGTCGGATTGTAAATATGGTGCACGACGAGGTCGTCGTTGTAGTACCGAAGGAGGAAGCAGAACTTACAAAAGCTTACATGATGAAGGCGATGAAGACGCCTTTAAACTGGTGTAAAGGTTTACCCGTAAGTTGTGAAGCCGACATCGGCGAGACTTATGGTGATGCGAAGTAAAGTGTTGTATTTTTGGTATTTCTAAAAGTTCTAAATCGTAACAAAAAGTTCAACTCTGTATAATAGCCGGATAGGAGGTATACAGAATGGATGACCTTGTTTACGATCACGACAAACTCAAAGCCGCAATTGATTTGCTGCTGGATCTAAAGTTCGGGGAGGCCCGTTCTGACGTGGTTCGGAGCAATTTGACTGGTGCGGCGAAAACCTTGAAATGGTTCTGGGGGCCTCGTCTCCCATTGAAGTATTGCTTGGAAGTTGCTGAGCAGCCCGGTGGTCGACTTTGGATGCTGGATCTGCTTGACAAGGTTGACCGTAAGCGAGACACTATCGCCAAAGAACGGGAAGCGTCAATTGGCCCAAGAACAAAAGCCGCTCAAGAGACGCTTAGGAACTCCGTTCGTAAGAACCGCCTCCGGGAAACGGCTGCGATTCTTACAGAACGCATCCGTCGTATTTCTCGCGGGGAATCTCCGCTTACGAAGGACGATGAAAAAGAATTCCTGTCTCGCCGTCGGGCTTATTGGAAACGTCGTACTGTTGAATTTTTAGAAGCTGCCAAGCAGACCACAGACATGGAAAAGTTTGGGTCTGGTGGCTTGCAAGCCAAAATTGCGGACATTCTTCTCAACGAAGAATTGGGTAAGTATAAGCAGGCGAAAGCCGGTATCTACAACTTGTCCAGCTCTTCTCAGAGAAGATTGAACAACAATCCGAGAGATAAGAAAATGAGGGAGCGCGTCGAAACAGCAATGGCCGCTGCCTTCAAAGCCTCTCAACAGTAAAGCGTGGGCGCTCCCCACGCTTGGGGAGACCCTATGTATATTCCCGCTTGGTCGGCATCATCTGTTGATGCCTACACGACCTGCCCTAAAAAGTATTACCACCTGCGCGTTGCCCGTGACGTACAGGACTTCCCGCCCAGCGATGCAGTCATTGCAGGGCGTGAGCTCCACAAGGCGTTCGAGAACGCCGTCAACTTGGACGAAAAGCTTCCGGCGACGTACGCCCACTACCAAGGGCTCGTCGACAAGATCAAAGCTTTGCCGGGCGAAAAGCTCGCTGAATACCCCTTTCAACTTGATGAGTTCCACGAGCCCTGCGAGAAGCGCGGCGCGTGGACACGAGGCGTCGCTGACTTGGTGGTTAAGCGCGGCAAGGAAGCCATCATCATCGACTACAAGACCGGCAAGCGTAAGCCGTCCGAGCAGCTTGCCCTCTACGCGGCGTATGCCTTCGCATACTGGCCGGAAATTCAGAAGGTTCACACTGCCTTCATCTGGCTCAAGACGAAAGAGATGGACAAGAAGACCTATACGCGGGAGAACATGGCCGAAATCTGGCAATCGTTCCTTCCCGCCGTCGCTCGGATGCGGAAATCGTACGAGACAAACGATTGGCCCGCACGTCCCTCTGGATTATGCCGCAACTGGTGTCCATGCAAAGAATGCAAATTTTGCGGCTTGTAAGTTGGAGCTTCTAAATGTTACAGGATGACGACCAAAATCTCGACGAAATCGAAGCGGAATTACTTGTAACGGAATGGGAATTGGATCATGAAATTCTTCAAAGACGTTTGGAAAAGCGCGGGGGTGATGGGCCTGTGCATATATCTAGCGATGTTCCTTATGAACACGCTCTTTCAGTTCATAGGACTGCTGTCGGGCATGAGCTACAGAGATGCGCTCTTTCTGCTGGGCATCACAATGGCGATCGCCATTTGCGCGTTTGTGGTGTGGGCCGTTGAGGAGGACGACTGATGGGACTCTTGGGTAAAAACTCCCGAACGTTCCGTCCGGAGTGGGTCGGTCGAAGCAACCACTCACTCCATCCCGAGACGGCCAAGGTTCGGCGACTCGTCGCGGAGCAGATCACTAATGGGGTAGTCGGCTTTACGGCGAGCCAATTAAATAAGCTCTTCGCCGACACCGACCTCCCTGATGACGGCAAGAACGGCGGACGATACAGGATGAGCGCTTATAAATTCTTAGCACAACGGGGGTGGAAAAAGCAGACACTCTGCCCCACCTGCGTAGTTTGCTACTCCCCCGCCGCGAGCCCCGG
>OIYY01000156.1_pt1 | contig 52861 bp, 84 predicted proteins | sample 1588341 | NCBI WGS metagenome assembly OIYY01 (sample SAMN03283287) | human gut metagenome | biome: human-associated habitat; material: feces | host: Homo sapiens | place: Peru | collected 2012
CCCATAAAGATGCGGTGGCCGTCCAGATGGGAGGCAAAGGTCACGCCCTCTTCGGTGATCTTGCGCAGCTTGGCCAGACTGAACACCTGAAATCCACCGCTGTCCGTCAGGATGGGGCCGTTCCAGCGGGTGAACTTGTGCAGACCGCCCATGTCTGCCACCACCTTGTCACCGGGACGAAGGTGCAGATGATAAGTATTGCACAACATCACCTGCGCACCGATTTCCTTAAGGTCATGGGCCGAAAGGCCGCCCTTGATAGCACCGGCGGTGGCCACGTTCTGAAAAGCGGGCGTCTGCACCGTGCCGTGCACGGTCTTGAACTCGCCCCGCCGGGCGTCGTGTTCCTGCTTGAGCAGCTTATAGGTCATCAAAGAAGACATAGTTTTTATTCCTTTCTGTGCACGGAAAACAGCCGTGCGATCTTCATGAAAAAGCCCGGGATCAGGCTCATCAACAACAGAATGCCGAGAAACGGATCAAAGGATCAACATCGCATCCCCTATACTGACGGGAGTCAGGATGCCAATGCGGAAAGCAACGCAGTTTCGAGTCTTTCTATAAAATTCTGAGCGCCGCTGGAGGCTTTTATAGCATTCCTGTGAAACTAAAGAAGGTAAATAATCTGTACGGCAAAAAAGCCCCGTGTGGGGCCTTTTTGTTCGGTATAGCGCCGCGTATATCTATTTTAACAGATGCTTGCCGATAATGCAACCGCTTTTTGGACGGCATCAGCGGCCGAGCGTAAAGCTCACCCCGGCAAAGTCATCTGCGGTCAAGACATAGGTTCCGTTGTCCCATGCTTCGTTGACAAGCATCTTGGCTTCTTCCCAGCTCGCCGCTTCGACGGGTACGATCTTCTTCAGGTATTCGACGATGACGACATCGTAGGTGCTGGTCCGGGGCGGAAGCGCTACCTTTGCGCGTTCCATCATTCTGTCAAGAATCAGCTCGTCCTTCTGAAGCTCGCTGAAATAGTCCGGGTCGCCGCCTTCTTTTCCCGCTTCCTCCAGAAGAAGCTCGCTGTTCATCTCCTGACAGAAGTCGATGCAGTCGCGGATGGTGTACGGCTGATCGTTGTCGGCGTTCTCGCCATCCTGATTATCATGCAGGGCGAGATGGAACTTCTCGTCCATCATCAGGCTGTAGTCATGCCCCTCCAGATAGCCCAGCAGCACTTTGGCCTCAATGGCAGCAAGCTCTACGCCCTGCCGAACAGACACGGCCATCAATTCCTCAGACTTCGTAATCAGCGTCATAAGCGCTCTCCTTTCATTCCATACAAACTTTTCCGACCGAAAGCAGGTACGAACACCAGCCGTAGCTGATACCGAGGGTGATAGCCCGGTTGTTTACCTGTTCAATCGTGTACTTCGGTGGTTTGAACGGCCTCGGCTCCCCTGCCAGCAACTCCTCAAGGCGGCGCTGTTTTCTGCGGGTGGACTGTTCCTTGCTCCGTTCGGCATAATACTCGCGGTTCGCCAGATAGTATCGGTGGAAGGCTTCGGCCTGACGCTTCTTGGCGCACTCCTTGCAGAACCGCTGGCGGTTCGTCGGGTTTTCAATCTCCCTGCCGCACACCTCGCACTTCTTGCCGGTCATCTGAAAATCCTCCCGGAATCCTTATCCATGAGAACAACCCGGCCCACGATCTCGAACCCGGCGAGATCGGCTACCTGCTTCAATGCGCTGACCAACGCGCTGATGGTGCGCATCCGGGCAGCTTCAAGCTGCTCCTCTTTGCGGATGTTCTTGTGCGCCTCATACGGCGTCGGGTCGTTGTAATGCTCGCTGTTCTTCAATTCCACGGTCAGCACCTCCTCATCAGCAGATCATCGGAATCAGAAAGAACCACAGCGGGTACGTCTGCCCGGTTACGATAACGGCTGCGACAATCGCGGCTCCAACAGCCAGCCACTTGGCGGCATCAGACATTTCAGCCCACATCAACTTCTTCCTCCTTTGGAGCTTCAGGGTATGGCATCCATGCAAAAATGTCATTATCATCGTAAATTCGGTCCCAGACATATTTCCAGCGGTAGACCGTTTTACCCCGAATAACAGCACGTTCATAAATCATCGGGCTGGACTTCTTGCTGCCCCTTTTAGCTGCTATTACAGATACATGAGCCCATGATTTTTCATCGCCCGGAATATCAGGCATTCTGTCCGCAGTTCTTACCCACCGGTTACTCGGCTCAACAGTAGGCGCTTCGCTCACCATATCGGCGCAGTATTCAGCAGTGGATTCACATTCGTTGGTTGCTTCGTACCCAACGCGCCGGGCGAATTCTCGCATCTCCTCCTCAACGGGGATTGCGTTTATAAGGCGTTGTTTGCTCATATTGTCCCCTCCTCAAAAATCCCAGCTGTCAGGAACGCCAAGACGGCACTCACCATCGCCGTTGTTGCTGGTCGGCTTGTCAAAGGGACAGCCCGGACAGCCATTCCCGGCATCAGAGTGAGCCTTGCAGAGGGCCATCAAGGAATGAGCCATGTTCTCAGGACTCATTACCTCTCCTGCGCTGGAGTTAGCCTTGCGCAGCATCGCCATCGCTTCGTCCTGCTCTTTCTGGGACTCGCAATGGATGGTGATGTCGAAGGTGTCATCGTAGACGGCCCATTTGCCATCTGCGTTGTAGAACAGCATCAGTTCCTTACTCATGCTTCTCCTCCTTCAACAGCGCAGCCCCAGTCCAGCGCTTTTCCGCACTGGCCGCAGAACTTGTTGCGGTTGCCGTCCTCGTTCTTCAGATAGTCCCTGCTCCCGCAGTGCGGGCAGGTGAAGTCAAAAATAGCGCCGGGAGCCAGCGGCACTTCAGGAATCTGCATCTTCAGGGCCACCATGCCCATCCGGCAGGCTTCCTGCACGGTTTCGAGGCTGTCGTAGTCCTCATAATGGGTGGGGTTGAGGATTTCGGCTGCGCGTTCATTGGTCATTTCTATCACCTTCCTTTGCCTGACTCACAAATGCGGAAACGTCGATAGATGCAATATTCATGCCATGGTACACATCATCGGCGAAGGCTTTATCATCGTCATTGAGAACTGCTTCCAGCGCGTCAACTGTGGCCTTCAGAGCTGCAACAACAAGCTGCAAATCAGCACGCATATAGCCCTGTGCAAATTCGCAAATGCCGTCGGTCATTTCGGCAAGCGCGTCATTGATGAGCTTCTTTGCGTGACTGTCGGCGCCAAGCGAGAGGAGCAGCCCGGCCTGAGCAATATAAGGAACATTTTTTGAAAACATAAGCATATAAAAACTCCTTTCTTATACGAGCCGCTGGCTCATCCAACTATCGAACTCACTGAAGCGGAAGATGCGCAAGGCACGTCGCCGCTCAAGTGAAACGGCAAGCCACAAATCAAAAAGCGTTGCATCGTACATCTTCGTATCAACGCACAGGTCATTGTGCATACAGTACGCGGTCCACAGGGCCATGAGTTGACTGCGACAGGTGGCATTGCAGAAATCTGTCGTGCTGTCCTTGACGTAATCGACGATGAACTGCCATTCGGACTTCTCAGTCATCCAGATCACCTCCAATCTTGTAGGTCTTGCCCCGGCTTCGACCAGTCCCCTTGCGGTACTCCGCAATCCAGACCGTCTTTCCGCTCTTGTAGTGGCGGAAGTGACCTCTCACAGTAAAGGAACAGGCCGGGCTTGCATGGTGGCCTCTGGGAACCACTGTAAGCCGTTTTCCGGTCGAGTGAATGATGTATGTGGTGCTTGCCGTATGCGGCTTTGTGGAGCTTTTACGTTCAGCAGGAGCCTTCGAAGTTGTTGTAGCTACGCCACCACGGATGCTGCCCGTTCCATACGTCATCAGCGCCATCAGGGAGCCATACACGGTCAAAGCGCCCTGTTCGGTTTCGGTGGGGTTGCAGTCCGCAGGAAGCGTGCTTACTTTCTTCTTCCACAGGCCGTTGCCCAGCGGAGCAAAGACAACGTGGCCGAGCTTCCGGGCCGGGCTGTCGAGGTAGAGCTTCAGCTTCTTGTCAGAGCGGAAGCACTTGATGGAGATGCCACTCTCGACAATCTGGATTTCCACCTCTCGCAGGGGAACTGGCATCGAACGAACCAGATCGTTGTGCTCATCTCGCCATGCGAGGAGCTTTTCGATGTCCGCCGCTGTGACCACAATCTTGTCCATCATCCAGAATCCCTCCCAACGAATGTGCCGGCATAAAGCCGCCCGCCGATCATGTAGTGGTAGTATTCATGCCCGCGCTGGATGTCAGCCTGTCTACCGGGCATAGGCCGTAGAACCAGCGGATGCCCAGCAATCTGCACCACATATCCTCCAGCCGGGATGAGCGCTGCCATCCACGGCTCCACCGGACTGGCCCGCGCCGGGCATCCATCCATGCAGCAAGTGGCAGTAACCGGGTCCACATTCATAGCGAACATGGAAAGCTGCTCATATCCGCTCATAATCACACCCACGCCGGTTCGACGGGCGATTCAGGCAGGCTGCACAGCCAGTCAATCACATCCTGCGGAACTTCTTCGGTCTGCCATGCGTGACCATACTGGTAGCCACAGACCGGGCAGGGCTTGCCGAGAATGCCATCGGGGTGTTCATCAGGATGGAGCCATCCGAGGGTCTTCGTTTCGGTCGCGCCAGCCATTCCGGGGTAGAGCGGCTTCTGCGGCTCGTAATACAAAGCTGCCTTGCCGGAGATTTCGTGAGGGAGCGTAAGGCTGTACGGCAATTTGGCAACCTCAATCTGGTCATCGCTCAGGGCTGCGGTCATGCCATCGCAGAGCATCTTCCAAGAGCTTCTCTTCATGGATTCCTGCCGTCGAAGGGTTTTGCTGTTCAGCCGGTAGTGGTACAGAGTGACAGGCGTTGCCGCCAACTTGTCCCAGCCAAGCTCCTTCTGGTGCTTGCAGTACGGCCGCATATCGTTCAGATGCCACTCATCCCAGATGGAGCAGAACTTGTCGAGCATTTCCTGCGTCCATTCATCGCAAGGGCGACCTTCGCGGATTGCATCAACGCACTGACCAGCACTGCCACGGCAGTTGCCGCTCGGCATGGGGCCGATAACACCGGTGATGCTGAGTCTGCCATTCTCAAACTGGATTTTGCAGAACGCCTGTGCAGTAGCTTCATTGCCGCTGCGGGTGTAGACCTTGCAGAAACACGGACTAACGACCTTTTTCATGCCTCTCTCCCCTTTCTGGCTTCAGCCATGATGATGTCCATATTTCTTTCCAGCAGTTCTACCATGTCCTGCCTCCTCTGAGTCAGCATTTCTGCCAGCTCTGCGTAAACCGCCGCCTTGGTGATGACCCGGCAGTTACAATGTACTGCGAGGATGAGGTCATCAAAGGTCAGCCCATCCAGCAGACTATCGCAGGTGCTCAGGTCTTCGCCGAGCTTCCACTGTCTATCAGTCATCGTCTTCATCCTCCTCTTCCATAGGAACCGTTGCCAGCGCATCGGCCAGCGTCTTCAGCATTTTCTTGATGGCATCAGCATCATCAACCAACTCGCGGATTGTACTGGGACATCCGCCCTTCCCGCGACGCTCAACCCACATTTCTGCGTGCTCATCAGGGTCGAAGCATTCAGCGTAATCAGCGACCTCCGCCGGTATGTCCTCACCTTCAATGTAAACGACGATGTTCTCACCAGCCGGACTCCAGCTCTCCAACTCACTACCGTCCGAACAGCGGTAGAAGCGCCAGTTCAGGTCATCGAAGACCTCATCCATGCTGGAATACTGTTTCTGCGGTTCCGGCGGTGCAGGTTGCTTCAGCTCCAGCTCCGCAAGGGCGTTGATGGTCTGCCGGAGCTTGCTGGATAGCGGCGAATACGGATTTTTCAGTCCGTTCATCCGTTCCTGGAGGATGAGCCGAGCAAACTTCAAATCAGACAGCTCATCCAGCATCTTAATCGTGTACCTCATAGTGTCCTCCTCAAAGTGACCCGCAGAAGCATCCGAGCTTTTGCCACAGGTGAAACGTCTTCATCGACATCGTGACCTCATCGGGAACACCCCGACCAACGGTCCAGTCATGCGCCTGTCGGAACAGGCGACCGGCCGCACGGCGATCTTCCTCGGTGAAGTCTGCCAACCACGCCCGGCGGCGGCGACCGGTGCTCCAAGTGCAACCGTAGCGAACCATGCAGATGAGGTCGTACGGGATGTTCGCCCGGACTTCCTCAGCGGTGAGCTTCATCATCCGCTTTGCCATATCACTCGTCCTCCTTAATCCTGAAGAAAGCCATTGCGCTTGCCTTGATGCTGCTCGGCCATCCGTCCGGGTAGGGGCGCTGCGTACCATCCGTAAAGGGAACCATTGCGGTGGCCTCTACAGCCAACATCTCGCCCTCGTACTGGTAGGGGCGGCAGCGGAACGTGCGAAGCTGGATGCGCTCGCATTCCATCGTGCCAGCCCCCATACGCCGCAGATCATCCGCATTGCGTGCCGCGTTCGGGTCATACCCGGCGGCTTTCATGTGGTCCAGAACCGTCATATCAGGCAACCTCCTTTCCGACAACATTTAGGCAGACGTAGAACCGGCCATCAAGGTCTTCGACCTCCCAGAAGTAACCGCCGGTATACTGGCCGCCGACAACTTCTTTATCCTTAAAAAGGCCGTCCTTGCAGTTTTCCTTGATAGTATCTCGCCAGCCATCAAAACGGGTATCACCAGCCAGCGCCTTGAAGAAGCGGCTCACTGCGGTCTGCCACATCTTGCAGTCGGTGATGAGGTCGGCGCAAACCATGCCGTTCGGCTTGTTCACGATAGCGACCAGATCGACGTCCTGCTTGTGTGCGTCCTTCTCGAACTCGTCGAAGTTGGCGTATTCTTTCACCTTCAGCATTTCTAAATCCTCCGTGTTTTGGTAAGTTATTTTCTGTATCTTCATTCTAACTTACCGAACTGGTAAGTCAAACTTATACTGAAGATTTCACAAAAAAATTCACCGTATACCGAAGGAACTTTAGACAGCAGTTATGCTCTGTTCCCGAACCTATCTAAGAACTGCTGGGCAACATGGGCGCTTACCGGGGTGATGGTATGATGCTGGCATCCAGAAAGCTGGTAGAGGACGGTGAAGTGGTTCCCGGCGGCATCCTCGAACAGCTCCACATAGAAGTCCTCAAACATCACAGACTTGTTCGTGCAGATGGACTCCGCCTTCCGCGTATCATACCGAACGCCGTCTACCGTCTGGGCCACCGCAGGGCTGCTGCTGTTGTTCAATACTGGGAGTCCGGCCCCGGCGGCATCGCTCATGTCGATCTCGTACCCGGCAAAATGCAGGGCTTCCGACAGCTCATCAAAGGTGAGCGAGTTGTTCTTCAGCCTGCCGCTGAGATTCTGCGGACTCCAGCCCATGTGTTCAGCCAGCTCTTTCTGGGTCTTACCAGCCCTCGCAAGAGCGGCGCGTACCATTTCCGATGCCCGCATACTTTTACTCCTCCTTTGCCTGTCGCTTCAGCTCGGAAGCATCAATGGTGATGCAGGTGGTGTTGGCGACAATGTTATCGGCAATCCCCTTGCCATGCTCATCCAGCAGGGATTCCAGCGATGTAGCGGTGAGCCGCAGGGCGGCAACCATGAACGGGAAGTCCATCAGATCGTAACCGCTGGCGACATCCATCAGCTCCTTAGTCATTGCAGTAATGCACTCTGCAGAGATGCTGCGGGCATCATCGGGCTTATTTGCAAGCACTGCCAGCGTCATCCGCAGCGCATAGGGCATCATTTTCTCAGCCATTGTTTTTGTCCTCCTTATACTCTCCATCCACAATCAGCGCCTCCCCAGAAAGAATCTTGCCAGCCATACAACAGCCATCGCCCCGACGATTGCCCAGAAGGCTGCGCACAGGACCTCTGTGACCGCTTCCAGCCACTGGTCTACTAACAACGACCATATCAGTATCATGGTGTCCCTCCTTCAGCCAAAGATCAGTTCGCCGAATAGGGCGTACTGGATGATTTCGTCTGCACACCCGGCGTCGATATAGCTCATCAGTCTTCCCCTTCCTGGTAGTCGTAGTCGATGCAGCCGTCCTCATCAGTGATGCGAGGCTTTCGCTCATGCACCAAGGCGAACCGGCACTCTCCGCCGTGGTTGAACTGGCAGGACGAGGACTCGCACTCCTCGCAGAGCTGTTTCAGGTACAGCAGCTTGGCAGACTCCGGTGTCCGCTCAACAGGCGTTCCATACAGAAGATAGGCGATGCCTTTACTATGCCGCCGGTCGAACCAATGCCAGATTTCTTTACGGTTGATACCGGGTCCCCAGCCCATGAACTTTTCTTCGATGCACTCGGTTTCCGGGTTCATGGGTACATCGCCAAACTGCGCCCAGAGCTCTTCCAGCTCCTCGTCCCGGTCCCGCAGGGTTTCGATGTCCTGAAGACCATCCATGATGTTACAGTAGTCGATATATGGAATACTGGAATGCAGCTCGTTCAGGGTATCGATTGCGTGCAGTTTGATTTCGTTCATTCGTCTTCCTCCTCCATAAGCGACAGCCAAGAGTAGATTTCGTCGCCCAGCTGCTTGTCGAACTCAGGATGCTCGTCCGGCGAGAACGGCAGGTCAATCTGCTTAATCTCTCCGCTTTCATTATCGTAGACATCCACTTCGATGCGCCCGTCCCCAACTCGCAGGGTCAGGTCCAAGATGCGCTGTTTCATCCGAACACCACCTCCCCGAACAGAGCGTACTGGACAATCCCATCCGCACAGGCGGCATCAATCTGGCCGCAGTCAACGGAGCCATCGGCGCTGTCCACAACATCGCAGTTGGCGTAGCAATTTTCGAGCCACTGCTTAAATCCAGCGAGAAACTTGTCGAGATCGAGCAAATAACAGGTCTTGTCATCCTCAAACGGTTCTTCGAGCCAAACGGCGAGTTGCCCACCGCGAGAAATCTGGTCGCTTGCGTACTCCCCAAGATACTTGCCCTGCACAACAACGCGCCTGCACCAGTAGTTGATGCCGCCCTCCAGCGCAGAAACCATGATGTCGTCAACATCCTGCCGGGTCAGCCGAGCAGTAATCTCAGCATGAACCTCGAATTTCTTTTCATCAGTCATCTTTCTTCATCCTTTCGTCAAATTGCTGGGTCAAAAATCAGGCCGTCCCACTTCCCGTTCAGCCTATCGGGGTACTTCCCGGTCGGAACCATGTACCTGTCCGGGACTTCCGGCGGCAACGGCCGCTCGTTCCTCAAATCCATACCAGCGTCGAACATCGAGAGCTGCACGGTCTGGTTGGTGCGTTCCCGCAGAAGTCGATACCAGTAGATGATGTGGTTCCGAACAAGGTTCAGATTCACGCCATCTGGCCATGCAGGGTCAGAGCAGCCATTCTTTTTCAGGTCATCCCAGTGCTGATATTCAGCATCCAACCGCTCCCTGATCTGAGCTTCATTCATCTCCTCAGGGGGAATGTAGCGGCTCACAGGTGTGCCTCCTCTCGTGTGATGTGGCCGCTCGTCCATGCTCCAGTATAGGTTCCGATTTCGGGGAGCCGGGTCAGCAGGGCGGTCTTCATGCTCTCCAGATACCGCTTGTACTTCGCCCGCTGGAGGCTGGAGAGCCATGCGCTCTGGCAGTCGGAGTAGCCATCCTTCTGGATGAGTTCGACGGCCAGCGACCACTCGTTGTCCTCAATGCAGATGTAAAACAGCTCATTTTCGAGGATAACCCGGCGTCCCCTGTCAAACCAGACACTATCGCTTGCAGCTGGCTTAAAGCTGGGGCAGAGCTTCCGCATTTCATTGCAGAAGCATTCGAGAACGTCTTCTTCCTCGTAGCTGCTTCCGATTTCATCAAGAAGCCATTCATCGCCCGAAAAGTCTTCGCAACTGAGGTCGCGCTGTAAGCTGGTTTCCTCCTCTTTGGCGTAGGGGTCATTTCTGCGGTAGACCCGCAGATCATCGTTGTCGATGTAGAACAAGCCCTCATACGGGCCGGTCACACAAACATTGCCACGTCCCATAAATCAGCCCTCCGCGTCTCCGAGGAACGAGATGACATCTTCGAGGCTGGAGGATGCAGATTCAAGCATATCGACTGCATTTTCTGCAACCTCATACCGCTCAGTCCCCTGCAAGCTCTCAGGGATGTTCTCAAAGGCTTCCTGCTCCTCCTCGTGAAGCTCATCAATCTGGTCCTTCAGCTCATTCAGGGCATCGGCAATCTTGCTGATACGCTTGCGCCGCGAGTTATTCATTGTCACAGTCCTCCTCCACTTGTTCGTTGCAGGAATCATCAGACTCTCTGTACGAGAAATAGTAATCATCAGGCGGCTCCGTCACGCCGCCGAACCGGTCAAGCCGGCCGGAACAATCATACATCGGATTCATCGCCGTTCTCCTTCAGATAGCAGTGGTCAACGGCCCAGCCGTTCTTGTTGCCGAAGTCCTTCATGTACCAGTCGAGGCGAACCATCTGGTCGGTGCCATCCAAGCAGGAACCGAACAGGCTGGTGGAGCAGCAGCTCGACCGGAAAGCCTTGTTGTCGCTGCTGACCTCATAGGTGCGGCTGCGCAGCGGGTAATGGCGGTCAGGCCAGTTGCTGTCAGCAAATACGATGCAGGCGCTCAGCGGCTTTGCAAGCTGGGTCTTGTTGTGTTCAACGAACAGGTCCCGCAGTTCGGGATAGGTCATGTTCTGGTTATCCATAGCTGATACCTCCATCAGAGAACGAAGCAGATAACGAGCAGGGTGACGGCAAAGGCTGCTGCGCCGATGGCAACGGCGTTCAGCACGTTGTTGAAGCGCTCCCGGTCGGCATCTTTCTGGCGGCGGGCAGCGCGGCTCCGCTGCTGTGCGGGGCTGTTCAGCATCCGCAGGAAGCAGTTCGGGTCGTTCTCCCACTCACGAGCAGCGGTCATATTCTTGTTTTCCATAACTAAAACCTCCAAAATATCATGTATCTGCGGGTGGCTCCCGCGACGCCCATCAGGCGTTTCGGCCGGTGCCAGCGGCCATCATCAGGCGGGGTTATTCTTCAGCGGTGTACTCGTCCATGCCACAGCTGGACAAGCCAGCAAGGAATACGCGGTGTTTGCCTTTACTGTCCCGCTTCCAGTCGCCACCCATCATGCAGATGGCGGTGATGTAGCCTTGATACAAGCCATCGCAAGCATTCCGCTGGGCTTCGGTCGCGTCCTTACTGTTCAGACCAAACCACTGAGCATCCATAGAGAGAGCCAGAGTGTTCAGGCCGGTGTGAATCTGCTCTACATACATCTTTTTCATTTCATTGTCCTCCGTCTATCTTACCGTTTTGGTATGTTTTTCTGTATCTTCATTCTAACTTACCCACCACTGGTGTCAAACGAAAAACGAAGATTTACAGAAAAATTTTACGGAGTACATCTGGGAGTTTACCGGCGGTCAATAGACCATGCCTTCCGGGTCAATGATGGCGCATTCCTTACCGTGAACATAGTAGGCGTTGTCTCCCTCATCCACCCAGACCCGGCAATAGCCAGACAGTCCAATTTCCGGGCTGCTGGCTACGCCGTCCCACTCCGCCTTGCGGGTCAGTTCGCCGACCACCGCAAAGCCAATGTCCGCTGCATACCGGCGGGCGACGCTCTCAGTAGCAGGCATGAGCGGTGTTGACGATGCAGCGAACCATCTTCTCGATGGCCTTGTCAATCGGGCAGTTCAGGAATGGAAGATTCTTGTCGGTTACAATCTCACTTTCAAGTATCCAACCGTGCTCGTTACGAGCCTCAACCCAGCATCTGCCATCGGCTTCGCCGAGCTTGATTGAAAACGACAATTGCGCTTCATCGCAGTATTCGAGGTAACCCCAGAAGATGCAGGCCACATTCTTGCTGAGGCATCTGACCGACCACTCCCAGTTGGGGTCGTTCTGGTCGGCCTCGGAAACCAACTGGCTAATCAGTTCCTTGTGTTCACGCAGATCATACATAGTTCTCAACCTCTTGACTTTCTCCTGCCCTCCTGATAAGATGGAAACGAGATGGGGCAGGTCCCATCCCGTTCCGTTTGGCTAGGTTCCCACAGGGTCGCAAACTGTGTGGGGAACCTAGCCTTTACTGTTTCTTAGACTCGCCGGTTGCGGGGTCGAGGACTCCGGCAATGCACTTAATGCACTGCGTCGCTTCCTCGTCCGTGTGGCCGTGAGCTTTCAGCCAGTCGATCAAGCGGCTGGCTTCCAAATCGGTCATGCTGCACTCGCCTTTCATTTTGTTACACCTCCTGCTCGTGCTTCCAACTTACCAGCCGGATGCTGGTAATTGTAGATAACTTACCTTTTTGGTAATTTATCTTAGTATCATTATAACTTACCCAACTGGTAAGTCAATCTGTTTTTTAATTTTTTCAAAATATTTTTTATATCCACTGGCTATTTGATGCCGAGCCGCTGGTAGCCTCTGGAAAACCTCTGGATTTGCATTTTGGTTACGGGTAAGAGTGTATTGGAAATTGTCTGGAACCTTCTGGGAAGGATTTGTCAAAAGTGCATAACAAAATTTGGCTATTTTGAGAATTGATTTTTCTGCCGACGTTGTTCCATCGGATTTTCCACACAAACAAAAAAATCCCCTGCTAGCTTTCATTGCCAACAGGGGATTTTCTATGTAGGATTTATAATTTGCCACCGACGCGCTTTTTATCGATAAGCCGGTAAATTGATTCCAAGGATTTTTGAACCGCTTGCCAGAATTCATGCTGATTGTCTTCAAATCTCTTTGGCTTATTTCCTGCTTCGACAATCAAATCTTCAAGCGAGCTGCATTCCTTTACCAGCTTATCAAAAAATATTTTATCGTCGTACCTGTAAAAGAGTGCAGCCATACTCATGTCAGCCAAGGCATCACAGAGATTGTTTCCATTGCACAAAATGCCTTTATCATCAAACCTAAGCGTCGTTCTGGCCTGCGGAATTTTCTTGATGAGGTAGTCATCAAAAATAACACCGCAATTACTAGAGCGAATCGCAGCAGCAGCCGATTTATTCGCTGTAAACGCAGCATAGATGGATACTACGATTGCAAAAAGAGATAAAACAGCAGAAATAATGTCAATCACTTACTGCACCATCCTTTACATAAGCATCAACCGATCGAGGATAACTTTTTTGGGATTGTCAATTTTTGGGGCGATGATGTCGAAATTTTTTTCCATTCCCTCTCGCCCGATTTCAGTATAAATTTTTCCAAAAAAGCCCTGAATGAAGGAAGATGCCAAATAATCAATTTGCTCTGGAAATTCAATGGTAAAAGGTTGGTCAAGATTGATCTTTCCATCAACCTGCTCGCTGAATAACTTTCGGCCATAGCTGTTTCCGGCGAGTTTTGTTAAACTCCTATCCCTTATTTCGAGAGCGACCTTTTGTTCAGTCATAGTCTGTCCTCCGTCTCCATAACGAAATTCAAGTTGTATGCGGTTCCGGGAAAGTAGATTGGAAATGGCAAGAAAACATTCTTATCCGGAGCACAATGCTGGAAGTCATGCTCCTGATTCATTCCAATCCAATGTTCTGCATCATACTCCAAAAGCGGCTGTAAGAATTGCATCTTTCGTCGTCCCGAAAGCACATAACAGTTGTTGCTATCGGCCTGAGTCTCAAGCCATTTTATCAAGGTCGGAAGTCCGGTTCCGCCGGTAAGATATTCGTTCGGTCTGCCGGATATGCGATCTTGGAAAGCGCTTAACATGAAAAATTCGTCATCGCCATAGTCTTCCCTGAAAAACCGTCTGTGATACATATAGATTTTACGCAATCGCCAATACCGGGCGCTGTCACTCTTATCGCGTAACTCGGGGTTGACACATAGCTTTGATTGTATTTGAGACGAAAGCAAGGTCGGCGAAAAATTAACAACGCAAATATTTACGCCGTAATACTTTGGTCCAGTTGGATTATTCCGGCGAACATAGTCGCGTGGCGTCACATCAATATCAAGAAAACAATCTGAGCAACTATGCTCAAGCGCATTTCCAACAAGTTCTACAGCAACTTCAGAAAGCAAGTCGCTGCGAGTCTTTGTAATTCCAAGCCCCTCAAAGAACAAGCACAACGTTGTAATTGCCGACGACAATGTTTCGTCAGAATTTTCATTTGCTAAAAAAAGCTTACGATAATAATTCTTGCCAACGCCAAATCTAAATTGACGGACAAAATCCATGCTAGACTTTGTGGATTTCTCCAGAGCACATAGGGGCGACTGTCCGATGCCATCGGTAAAAATATTCGTTTCTTTCTTATTGTAAAGCAATTGTACAGATATACCGTGATCAGCAATGATATGTTCTAGGTAACACTCTAACAAAACGTATGTGAATTTTTCGTCGAACACGCCGTTCGGAAATGCAATTATAATTGATGAAAGCTGGCTGTTGCTGTGAACGGTAAGAAAAAGCCCCGCGATGAGTTCGGAAACCGTATCGACTGTCAACACCTGCTGATTTCCATAAAATATACAGGATTTTCCATCCGGATAGAAAACAGGGATATGCGCTTTAGCAGATATCGCATTCTGCAATTGCCGCTCAAGCAGGGTTACATTCTTCATACATGCCACCGACTTAACAGTTCTATAATCATACCGATATACTATGGTGCTTTCAAGACTATTATAGCACATATTTTAGACACTAACAACAAAAAATCCCCCATATTTGCCTTATTATGGGTCAAATACGGGGGATTCTTTCATTTTACGCTGACTTTTCGCTGAATCAGCCCAGATTCAGCGTATTCTGGGCAGCGGCCTGCTTGGCGGCAACGTGGTTGGCGTCGATCTGGGCCTCAATACGATTTTCGAGGTACTGGGTCGTATCGCCGAAGTTGCTCTTGATGTAGTCCTGCGCGTCGCTGCTCATGCTTTTCAGGGCGGCAGACACGGCCCGCATCAGGGCTTCCTTCTGCTCCGCCTCATTGAACGTCCCGGCGGCTTTGAGGTCGTTGACGTATCTCTGGTTCATCGCGGCTACGGCGTCGGACACCGCGCTGCCGATCTCGCGGACGAGGCGCTGCACCTTGATGTCGTTGGTCTTTGCCACGATGAACTCGATGAACACGGCAATGCCCTTCTGGATGCAGGCGGTCACGATGGGGACGCAGACCAGCAGGGCGATGTACAGCAGGCTTCTCGTAAACTCATTCATACTCGGTTACTCCTTTCATTCAGTGGACCTGATTCTTCAGGCTGTTCATCCGCTTGTCGCCTTCGATGGCGGCGGCGGTAAAGCTGTTGTTCTTCCACCACGCAGCGACGCTGGTGGCAATGGTCAGGCCGGTGGTCACGAACTGCTCGACCTCCGAACTTTCGATGGGCAGCAGGGGCTTCCCGGCGGCGCTCGAAACCTGATTCGCCAGGGCGAACGCCAGAGCGGCCGTGCGGGCCAGCGTAGCGATGGACACTTTACTATTCGTCATAGAGCCTATCTCCTCTCACAGGTACTTATCAGCGCCAGACAGCGCCTTCCACGATGCAGGTCCGCAGATTCCGTCCACGGTCAGGCCATGCGCCTCCTGCGCTTTCATCAGGGCGTTTTCCGTACCCTCTCCGAACAGGCCATCAGCCTTCAGCTTCAGGAGCCTCTGGAGCATGATCGTTGCGCTGCGGTTCGCGTCCCCGGTGCAGCCCCGGCGGATGGTGGGAAGCACGAACTTGTTGTAGGTCGTGCTGGGGTACTTTCCCGGCGTGGTGCAGAGCCACGTTGCTTTCGTGCCACGGGTGTCGGCGTGGACAAAGGCTCCACGGCTGTGCCAGTAGATGCCGATGCCGCCGAACCCCACGGCCTGAGCAAGGATGCCCAGTGCCACAGGGTTGATACTCCGATTCTCCGTCCTCCAGTCCGCCGCCATGCCGTAACGATGCTTAGAATTCTGGCTTCCGCCCACAGCCGCATTGTGCGTGATGCAGCGGTAGCCGGACGTGATCTTCAGCGGACGGTCCACCTTGTCCCGGATGAGCTGGAGCTTTTCGGCCAGCTCCGTGTCCACCGACTGCTGTCCGCAGCCGCAGGGACACTCGAACTCGGACTTGGTGAAGTTCTTGGTGAGCGCGGTCTTATCCCCGCGCTGGAACGTGATGATGCTCAACTTACACACCTCCTAAAAGCCAATCTGGGTGAACACGAAGCCGATAAAAACGCCAATAACAGCGGTCACGACATACCCAACAGCTTTGCGCCACATTTCGCCGTCACGGTCTTCCAGTGTTTCCAGCCGTCTGCCCTGTTTTTCCTGCTCCTTCACCATGCTTTCCATGCTCAAGGCCAGCTTCTCGACCGAGGTGGACAGTGCGCCCATCTTGCTTACGCTTTCCTCCAGCAGGGCAATTCGTCTGTCCTGACGGGCGTTTTCCTCTTCGAGCCGGCGCTTGAACTCCTCATGCTCGGCTCGCGTAATAGGCTGGTCCATCTATCTGAACCTCCTCTCCTTCGTCATACAAAAAATGAGGGGAGCCGGTTCTCCCGACTCCCCTGCGCGATCACTCGACCTCGACTTCGAGGTCCTTCAGGATTTCCTCAACCTGCTTCCGAATCAGCGCCGGAACCTGATCGAGGGTCTTCTTGCCCTTCACGATGAGGGTTGCATAGATGACTGCCATGATGCCTTTCTCCTTTCTCAGCAATATTTTTAAGGCAAATTCCCGCAGGCAGCTCATGCGTTGCCGTCCGCTACAAGAATGGCCTTGACTTCTTCCCGCAGGCGCTCAGGCACCTGCTCGATGGTTTTCCGCCCCCGGCGGATGAGGTTTGCATAGACTTCAGCCATGATTACGCCTCCTTATCTGCGGCGGATGTGACCGCGATGAGCTGTTCGTACACATCGCACAGCGCCATCTGGGTATTATCGAGGTTGGACTCCAGAGAGGAAACTTTGGTCTTCAGGGCCTCATTCTCCTCCTGCAATTCCGCCATCGTTTTCTTCTTCTGCAACTTAGCTACAGAATCGACTCTTACTCTGTTCAAACCCATTACTGGAAACCTCCCTGAATCGAAGCGATATAACCGCTCTCGCCGCTTGCACCGCGTTCTGCGGTGACGCGGAAATTGAATGCGAAGCCGTTGGCCGCAGTCTGGTTCGTGAACAAATGGTTCCGGCCATTCCGGGCCTCGGTGGTGGCATCCTCCCATACCGGCGAGCTGTCCTTGCCGTTGTTCGTGACCTCCACCTTGAACACAGCGTCGGCGGGAATCAGACCGCCCACGGTGATGGCGCAGAGCGTGATCTGGGCATCTGCCTCCATCGGCTGCGCCAGCGTGATGCTGGCGGCGGTGACGGCTTTCGTAAAGGCAAAGGTCTTGGTGACGGTGGCCTTGCCGTCGGTCACGGTAACGGTCAGGGTGTGACTGCCGTTCGTGATCTTCTGGAAATATTCACCGGTGACGGCAAAGCTGTTGGTAGCCTTGCGGGTCGCGGTGTAGGTGCGCTTGGTCGTACCGTCCAGCTTCTCGGTGACAGTCAGGGTGTCCCCTGCGTCCTCATCATCCACGGAGTACGAGATGGAGAAGCCGCTGGACTTCGTGCCGAGATTGGCTGCGCTGGAAGTCGTGATGGTCGGCGCAGTGTTGTTATCGACCGTGCGCTTGGCGGACGTGGTGTAGCCGGACTGAGCGTCATAGCTGTCATACGCCTTGACGCGGTACATCACGGTGGACCAACCCTTGGTGATGGTATCGGTGTAGGTCAGAGCATTGCCCTTGTACACCTGCGTGTAGGTGGAGCCGCCGTCGGTGCTGCGCTCCAGAATGTAGCCGCTCAGGTCGCCGTCGCTGTCGCTGGCCGCAGTCCACGAGATCACCAGCGTGCTACCGCCCTTGACATCGTTCGGAACTGCGATGGAGGGCGGCGCAGACGGAGCGTTGTTGTTGACCACCGTGACCTGCGAACTGGTGCGCCAGCCGGACTCCAGACCCTCGGTGTCGTACGCCTTGACACGGTACATCACGGACGTGGTGCCGAAGGCAACATTGTTCGTGGTGCTGGTGGCCGTACCCTGATAAATCTGGCTCCACGAGCTGCCGCCGTTGGTCGAACGCTCTACCTTGTAACCGGCGAGATTGCTCTCGGCATCAGAGCTTGCTGCCCACGAGATCGAGATGTTCGTGCCGCCCATGATAGACGAAGGAACGGAGATGCTCCTCGGAGTCGAGGGCGCGGTGTTAGTCGAGACCGTGCCATCGTCAGACACCAAGAGAGTAGAGGGCAAAATCAAAGCAGGGCGGATGCCGTGCGAGTAGGAGCAGCCGAGGTTGCCCCAGCCGCCATTGGAGCTGACGCCCAGGGCGCAGTAGGGGCCGTCGTAGCAGTACGGAGAGCGGAGCGACCAGTAGTCGGCCGAGCCATTGAGATATGCGACACGCTTAGAATCCGAGCTATTGTCCGCACAGCCCTTGAAATAGGCCAGCTCCGCGCCTTCGCCTCTCGGCATATAGTCGAAGCTGAAGCTCGTTTCGGTCGCACTGAGAAGGAAAATCTTCGCAGACAGGCCGTTCGAGCCGCTGGTGACGGTCGTAGACGTGCCGCTGCCCTTGCGGTACGGGAGCTTTACCTGCTTGATGGCGTTCTTGATGTTCGACTCGAACAGGTTCAGGAACGTGCTGTTCAGGTAGGAATGGATGGTGCTTTTGGCGTAGTCGTTGGTGTTCGAGCTATGCCATGCGCGGCTTTCGTAGATGTCTTTCATCAGTAGCCAAGTGCCGTTGCAGCTATCGTCATAGACGCTGGACGGCTTACCCTGATGGACGACGATGAAATCTTTGGCAGAACCATTCACTTTCAGCTTGATGGTGCTGCCGATTGCTTTGGAACTCAAAGTCACATAAGCCATAAAAAAGAACCTCCTGTTGTGTATTACATCCACGGCGGAATGCTGTCGGGCCGCGGTTCGGGCTGGAACAGGTCTTCGCGGGGTGCAAGCTCACCTCTTTTCCTGCGGATGTTCTGCTCCTGCTTCACCCGGCGCAGGGCGCGGACGCTCCTCGTGGAGTTGATTTTTCTCTGAGGCTTTACATCCACGCCGATGATTGCCGAGACCTTCTTGGCATATTTCAGCCGTAATGCGTAGGTGTCACCGTAGAGCACCTTTGTGAAGCCCTCCCGGTGCGTTCGGTCGAGATATGCGATGGACTCAGAGCAGACCTTCTGGACATCCCGGATGTCGTCAAGCGCGGCTATCTTCTTGAAAATCTGCCGAACATCTTTGCGTGAAATATCCTCGGCCACCGTTTTCGTCGCTTGGTTCGTATATTTCAGCAGCTCCCGCGCCTTGTTTCCGAGGAGATATTCTTTGTCAGCCATGCGCGCACCTTCTTTCAAGGCAGGGGCCATTTCTCGCAGCCTCCAGATCGCTTGCAAGACCATAGAAAGAGCAGCGGTCGCCCAAAACTATCAGGCGACCGTTGTTTCCACTATGAGTGATGCCGCAGAGCATCAGGTTCGTGCTGCACACGTATTTGCAGGGAGGTTCGAGGCTGACGAACAAATTCCCGATGATGCAGGAAAGCTCACCGGGCAGACACGAAAATTCAATGTGTTCCATCAGAACTCGATCCTCTTTGCCGTGGTGTTCCAGACACCCTCTACCACCGTGCCGTCCAGCGTTTCAAATGTGACCGTGAACGGATTGCCGGTGACAGAGGTATTGAACATCAGCTCCAGCAGAGCCAGCCGGGCGGACACGTCGGAAATACTGTTCTGGATGGAGTGGTGGGCTTCCTCGTTGTCGTTGTGTGCATCCACGAGCTTCTGCGCTTCCTTCAGGAATGCCGGGAGCATCGTGACCGAGCAATACTGCTCTACGTCCTCTGCCGTCATCCACGCCTCGCACTTGTAGTCAACGGTGACGCCCAGTCCCTCGCCGATGACGATGCACACCGGGAAGCGGCGGACATCCACGCCGGTATTGGATGCAGCGCTGACGTACTGCGGGTAGTCACCCAGCGTGCCATAGTAGATGAGGACTTCGCCCTTGTCCGGGTCAAATGCGAACACGCCGAACTCCCGGAGCCAAAATCCGTGGTCAAGCCCGCCGTTCAGGTCGGAGCGGTACTCCACGATCATGCGGACGCTGGCTCCATCATAGACCGGCGCGGTCGATGTGCCAGCGGCCACCGGCTCTACCAGCGCGGTCATCGTGGCCGGCTTCACATCATCCGGGATAGTGCCGCTGCCCACCATAATCTTGGAAATAGGGAGCTGCTGCCCGGCAACCAGCTTGGCAATCAGCTCTCGGCCGCTGTCAGTAACAACAAAGCCATAGTAGCTCATAACTCATCCTCCTCAAGTTCAGGCAGTTTTGTCTGCGTGATGTTCTGTGCAGCCGGGACCGGCAGCACAGTGTCGATAAACGCTTCGCCGGTGGCGATCTCCGGCAGGGTCGTTGTCATGTAACCCCGGCCCAGAATGGCCTCGACCGGTACATCTGCGACCATTTCAGGAGCCTCGGTGTTCGCCACCACCAGAATTGCTACGCCCGCCGCTTTGATGAACGGAGCGTTCAGCAGCTTGGAAACGTCATCCTCCTGTGTCAGGGCATCGGTTTCAAAAATCATGGTGGCCGGGATGTCCGGGTCCTCGCGGTAATGCAGGGGCTTATCCCAAAACATTTTGAACGCCCGGATGATGTCATAGTAGGTGCAGTTGTTGGTGTTCTTCCAGATTTTGTATATCAGGTACGTCCGGTAGGCATCATCATCCAGCACATAGACGGATTCTTTGGTGCAGGCCAAAGCACCAGCTTCAAGGCGGGTCAGAACCGCATTGTCGCCGATGCCATCAAGCTGCTTCCCAACTGCGGTCTGGATATTCCGCTTGTCGCGCAGGTCTTCGTAGAACTGTCGAACCTCGTTCAGCTCATCACCAACGGCCTCCATGAGCGCGTCGATGACGGGTTTATCCTTGAACTGCTCCACAAGATCATCCCGGAGCTTCTGGACGTAATCAGCCATCCATGACCACCTCAATCCTGTTTTCGTCCGTAACGGCCCGCTCCCGCGCCGAGATGGACACGCTGCGCTGGGTATAGCCAGTGGGCATATCTCCGTCATTCGGCGTGGCAAACAGCCATACGTCGATGTAGTCGATGCCAGACACCTGAAGGTTGAACTTCTGCGGGATGACGTTCTCGCCCGCCCCCAGTGCGCTCATTTTCTCCAGAATCTGCTCTTTGACAAGATCGACATAGTTGGTAGGCGGATTTGTGTTCGGACTTAGAGTGATGCCAACCTTGAACCAGACCTTGACGTACGTCGGGCGGTTGAAGCGCACCACGATGTCTTCGCCGTAAACGCCGTGCAGGGTAGTCTCTACGCTGCCGAAAGTATTGATGCCGCCCGCCTTTGTGTTCAGGATTTGCTGGGCAATTTCCGTTGCGTCGCCGCCCTCGACCACAACTTCGATGCTGTGCGGCCACCGTCCGGCAGAATCGACCTCATTCGTGTAATTCTCATACGGAGCGACGCTCACAACGCCCTGCACATTCTTCAGGATGGCGCTCTTGATGCTTTCCAGCATGGCAGACGAGCGGTTGTAGATTTTGTTCGTGTAGGACTTTCTGAACTCCACATCGCTCTCTGCGAGCTGACCGGCAACATAGCTTCCCACGTTGACCACGGACTCCATGCCCGGAACAGCTTTCGTGATCTTCGTAATTACGCCGTTCGGAATGAAGATGTCGCCCGGCTCGGCAGTCTCAAATGTGACGATACTGCCCACAGAAGCAGTGGTCAGGTTTTCTGACAGGACCAGCGTATTGGAGCTGGTTTCATCGACCGCCTCGATCACGATAGTGTCGTTGATGACCGTCACATGAAAACCCTTATCCGTGATGGCCGTCCCCAGAGCCTCTAGGGCTTCGCTGGTGCTTTGTTTGGGGTCAGGGGTGATGGTGTATAGGTTTCCGTTAAGAGCCACCCCAAGGGCCGTTGTAGCCGCCGGTGATGCAAGAATGACGGTGGCCTTGTTGAAAGCCGACCTCGTGATGGTTGCATCTGCGGTAGCCATCAGGCTGGTTGCCGGGTTTGTGTCGGATGCAATCACCGTTCCTGCCGGAATGGTTGTTCCGTCCAAACCCGTGCAGAGGATGCTGTAATAGGACTTCGCTGCCATTTCACGGGTGGAGCCGCCAAACTGTGCAGCATAGTCCAGACTTGCGCCGGTTGCGCTGGATGTGTACTGCGAGTGGTACACATCTACGCCAAATTCCCACAGCTCTGCAATCTCATCTGCGACGTTAGTCAGAATGTGATTCAGCAAAGACTGCGGGTTCTGCCGGGTGTTTACGCCGAGGCGGTCTGTCATCTTGCTGTGCATATCCTCAAGGATGACATCAAGGCGTTTCGGATTCGGCCCCTGCGGGGTCAGGCCATATTTTGCCACGGGATTTTGACCTCCTCTCTAAAGCTGTCCTCATCCGTGTTGAACGTGATCTCCACGGATGCCCTACGGCTTTTCTTGTCGATGTTGAACAGGATTTCCGATACATCCGTCACTCCATCGACCGCCATCACGGTTTCCCGGATAAGATGCCGGAGTTTGGACTCATTCGGATTTTTGACCAGCAGGTTCTCAAAGTACGGAAAGCCGAGCGAAGGCATCAGCCGCCACTCTCCGAAGAACCAGAGCAAACGAATACGGACAGCCTGTACCATGCTGTCCGTAGCTGAAATGTCGCCTGCCGCCGATAGTTCTAAGTCCCCGGCGGCATCGAGCTTCAGGTCTATCACGATTTCCCCTCCTTTACTGCGGCTTCCCTGTCATGCCGCCGCTGTCGCCCCTGTGAATGTGGTTTGCAAGGCTGATGCTGCCGTTGGATGCTTTGACATCATCCCTTGCGGTGATACCACCCTTGACCGTGAGCTTTCCGGTGATGTCCACGCCGTCAGGGGAAATTGCCAGCACCGCGCCGCCGACTGTGACCTGCACAAGGCTCGGCTCCACTTTGACCTTGGCCGAACCGAGAGTCAGTTCTGCGGTCTTGGGCGTGATCTTGGCTTTTGTGTCGCCTGCGGCAATGGCTACGGCATCCTCATCACAGGCCAACTTCATGGTGCTGTTGCCGCCAGATGTGAGGTTTGGAATGGCAATGGCGTTGGTCAAGTCGAACTTCAGCTTGGTGTCAGTTTCCTTGCCGTACATCCAGTAATCGAGAGCCTGTTCGCTGAAAACCAGCAGGCATCCATCGCCTTTCTTGATGGGCCATGCGATAGTGACGTTTTTGCTCTGCGGGAACATGACCGGGACTCCTGATATTTCTGGGAAGTCCATTGTGCTGCCATCAGGCTTTGCGAACTTTGCCTTTGGCAGAACGGTGGCAACACCCTTGGTCGGGTCGTAGCTTTTTATCTCGCCCGGCAGTACAGTGTGCATATCCTCCGTCGCGCTACGGGCGCTTTTATTGATCTGGTCAACAAACTCCTGCATCATTTCTGTTTCACCTCCAGTAGGCGAGCTGTGCAGCTCCACGAACCTTCCATGTTGTCGCCCTCAATCCGCACCGAGTAGACCCGGAAATAACCCTTGACTACTTTGCTGTTCAGGTACACATAATCGTCCAGCCCGATTGCGGCGTTCATCAGGTACTCCACGTCCCAGCCGTAGCTGTATCCCTTGTCCTCATTGGAGATTTGGACACGCTCTGGGAGGCCCAACAGGCCCGTTTCTGCCGAAAGCTCATACACCTCGCGGCTCATCGTATCTCCCGGCTTTTTGACCTGCAAGACGCCGTTGTTGATGCTCCAGACCAGCCCGCTTGTTTCACAGGCTTTCGTCAGCACATTTCTGGCCGGGCCAACGTAGCTGTACCCATTCGGAATGTCCTTGAACTCTGCATTGTAGGAGAAAGAGACCGTCACTCCCATCTGGTCTGCGGTGTCCTGAATCAGGGTCTTGCAGTTCACAGCCCCGGAATAACTGACGGAAACGTAGGTGTCGCGGACTTCAATGCGGTTATCCACCAGCTCGATCTCCGTTGACCTGTCTGCACCGTCAGCCTTCGTCGTGGCAAATGTGACCACGCCGGTGAAGATGAGCGGACGGGTGTCGCCGTACCCCGCATGAAGTACGACCACGCAGTCGTTTTTACTCAGCTCTGCAAGGTGTTCGTCGCTCAGATTCCAGATGGTCACTTTGGCCGTATTCTGGCTGTTGGTGTCGGCCTTTTCTACCGAGAATGAAACGTGCAGCGGTCGCTTGCCGCTGCCAATTTCAAACCCAGTCGAGCCTGCCTTGCCCGCCGCCAGCCGGTATTGCCTGTCGAAATTCTTCACGGCATTCTCCCCTTTCGATGGCAACAAAAAAGGCCGCGTTTTCGCAGCCCTGAAGGTTTCCTCTTACTTCGCCTTGCTGAGTTCCTTCTTCAGCAAAACGCATTCCAAAATGATATTGTCCAGCCTTTCCACAATGGATTCTTTCTTTCCGGCCGGTGGCTTCTGCGGAGCATCCTGCTCAGATTTTTCCGCTCTGAGCCTATCAGCCGCCATCCTGCATCCGACTTCCTGCGCCTGCGGAATGACCGTGTTGATAATCCACTTGCAGTCATCGTTCAGAACAGGTTTCTTATTCATAAACTTGATAGCATTTTCCGCAGTGAAGAAGTAGGCCATCACCTTTCCCCGCTTCGTGTCCGTCTGCCAGTCGGCGTAGTATTTCACCGCCTCCACGTTGCAGCGGTTCTGGCTCACTGCCTTGCTGGGGGCTTTATACCCCGCTGCCGTCGCAATATCCTTGCTGCAAAAGAGCGGCGTACCATCAGATTCATAAATCACATGGATTTCCCTCTTGCTCTTGTCGGTAAAGGTCATGCTTTCAGGCATTCCGATCACCTCCGTAGAAGCAGTTCCGCAGCCCATCGTTACGGGCTGCAAAAATTTCCCGGAGAATCACAACGGCGCGTTCCGCCTGCTCCAGCTTGCCATCCGCGAGGTTGCTGTCCACCATGTCGATAGCGACACCGACATCGCCCATACGGATGACCTCGCGCTCAAGGTCCATAGCACTCATATCAGCACACTCCTTTATCTTGCAAGAAGCCCGCCGACATGATATAATCGTGTCAACGGAACTTCTCAGGATTGTTCCGGGCAAGATGTAGGAACCAGCGGTGCTTTGTGAGGGCGGGCCGCTGGTTCTTTTTTGTTTGCCCGGTTCACATCTTCATTCTAACTTACCGTTCTGGTAATACAATGAAAGTGACCAATGATATGAGCGTTTTGCGAAAGTTTCCCGTTTTGGTCAGTCCAAGGACTGTCCGGCGGACAATCCAACGGATTCCATGTAAAATCGGCCATTTTGAGCGACATTCATCCCAAAACCTCTGAAAAGCCTCTGATTAAACCCGGACTTTACCAGTAAAAGTATATGGAAATTTGTCTGGAACTTTCTGAGAACGAATTGTCAAACCCGCCATCGAAGATTTGTTCAAAATGAGAATTGATTTTACCAGATGATTTGTTCCAGCATCATGCCGGGACAAACACAAAACGAGCCGTCCCATCGGCAAAATCCTGCCGACCGACGCTCTCCTTTTCGGTCAGGACAGCGAAGATGCCGCTGGGCATATCATCCCGGCCGAACAGCAGGTTGAGCGGAAACTGCGGGACCATCTTGACACCAAGCAACAGTGGCGTTCCGAGTGAATCCATCACTCCGAGCATCCAGTAGCCGCCGGTGTCATTCCATGTGAAGCGCAGTTGATACAACCTGCTTTGGAGGGGAACTTTGACAACGCTGTCGTTCATGTCCGGGACTTCGATAACGAAGTAGTCCACGAACGCCCTCCTTATCCCAGCAAGCCGAAACTGCTGGCAGCGTTATAGAGAACAGAACTCCTGCTGGAGCTGGACGAACCAGACGAAGAACCGCTGGATGAGCTGCTTCCCGCCGTGCTTGCGGCGGTGGTGCTTGCTTTTCCAGCGGCTTTTCCTGTTTTACCCGACTTGCCGTAGCTGGCCGGGATTTCTGCGGTGGCGGTTTCCGTAACCTCGATTTTCTTGAAGGAAATCGGGATTTCGCGGGCGTAGCCGACCTCCACAGACTTCTTGATGTTCATGCTTGTAATCACCATGTTGGAATACACGCAGTCAGTGGTTGTGACTTCGAGAATCTTCTTGGCGAAATACAAGTCCTTCAGCCGACGAACAACGCCCTCCGTCTTTCCGGGGCCGGAGCCTGTACGCTCCCGCCATGTCACCGGCGTATCGGTCACATAGAGCGTCATGTTCAGGGTGTCGGCCTTCAGCACGATGGTGTCGCTTACACTGAAGCCCTTTTCGGTCGGGTACTCAGGCACATCCGCTTCATAGCCTTCTTCGGAGTCGATCAGGGCATCAAACTCGATGTCAGCGACGCTGACGGGCTGTTTTGCTCTTGCCATGTACTCTCACCTACTTTGCAAATGCCAGCGCACGGGCCATTTCGCCGGTAGCATCGCCTGCGGCCTTATCCATAGCCTCAGAACTCTTTTGCTGCCCGGCACGGTCGCCGTTGAACTGGTTGTTGATGTTTACGTTCTGGGTCACAGTGCGCCCGCCTGTCGTTCTGCCGGTTGCGCCTCGCCCGGTGGCTTTGGAAACCACATTGGCCTTGGCGATGACTGACATTTCGCCGGTCATGCCTTCCAGTGCATCCTTCACCTTCTTCTTGCCGGAAGTGATGCCCGATGCCATCAGGTCGATCATGTCCGGCATATAGGTGTGGAAGTCGCTCAGAGGGCCATCCTCCGGCTCCGAGAATCCGAGGAACGACTTGATCTTATCAGCTACACCTTTTACAGCTTCGCCTACACGACCTACCGCAGACTGGATGCCCGATACGATGCCGTCGATGATGTCGGAACCCCACTTCAAAGCCTCAGCCGGAAGTGAAGTTATCCAGTCGATAGCGGCTTGAAAGCCCGACACAATAGCATCGCGGACATTGCCGATCGTAGTCTTGATGCCTTCCAGCAGATTGCCCGCTGCCTCACGAATCTTGTCCCAGTTTTTCCAGAGTAGCACGCCGATTGCGATTGCAGCGGCGACTGCCAGAATGACTGGGCCGAAAGCGCTGGCAAGAATGGAGATTACCGCGCCGACTACCTTGATAACGGTGATGATGCTCTTTACGACAACAAAGGCCAGCTTAATAACGGAAATAACCGCTTTCACAACGGAAATAACGGTTGTAATCACGCCAAAGATAGACGAGATGCCCTTGACAGCGGCAATGACGGCCACCACGCCCACGGCAATTCTGCCGATGGATTCGCCGATGTCCGTCCACGCTTTTTTGTCAACCTTTCCACTTGACAAGCTCTCGAAGAACCGTGCAATGCCGGGAGCTACCTTGGCTACGGCCTGCTGTATCTTCTCGAACGCCACGACTGCCGCCGTTCGGATGCCCTCGAAAATCGGGACAATCACATTGCGGATGCCCTCGCCGATGTAGCCGATGGCCTGCTTGATTTTCGACCATACTTTAACGATGTTCTGGCGCAGCTTTTCGCAGTCCACGCCAGCTCGTTCGAGCATGGTTCCGAGCAGGCTGTTGTCACCCCGCATGAACGAGATGAAGTCCTCGACCATAAGGGCCAGCAACAGGAAGACCGCAAAGAACGCCAGCGCCTTTCCGTGGCCCAGCCCTATCGCCCGCGCCAGCTTCGTAAAGTCGCTTATGGCCGCTCCGATCTTCTTGAGGTTCATAGCCACGAACATAGCCGTGAACGCTCCAGCCAGAACAGCAAGGACGCGCTGCGAGCCGCCCAACTTATCTGTAAGGTCGGTGAGCTTTTGGAGCCAGTCACGAATTATCGTCAGGCCCTTCGCACCAATGCTCAGAACCTTCTGATAGGTCGGCAGGAAGAACTGGCCGACTATCGTCTTGATTTCCTTCAGCTTGGCGATATAGCGCTTTTTGGTGCTTTCGTAGCTGTCGAGGCTGCGTTTGCAGTCACCAATGGCATCCGGGCTTTGCTGGAGGATGGCCTGATAGTTAACCTGCATCTTCGTGAGCTGGTCCAACTTATCGTAGGTTTCCTTCAGCCCCAACGTAGCCATCGCCTGCGCTCTGGTGCTGTCATTCAGGACTGCGCCCAGCGTCTTGGCAGCTTCAGACTCGCCCATGACTGCCTTCGTCATGGCGTTTACGGACGTTGTTTCGTCCATATTGCCAAACGAGGCAAGGTCAAGGGCCAGCGAGGTCATCTGCTCGGCCATTTCGGCGCCAGCTTGGCGGGTCATACCAAAGCCGACCAGCAAGTTCTGCTGATCGGCAAGGTAGGTCTTGATGTCATCCTTATTGCGGCCGATGGCATCGGAGTATTCCTGCGCCCATTTATTGACCTCATCCCGCATATCGCCAAAGACAACATCGAACTTGTTCTGCATCTCCTCAACGGAGGATGCCACCTCAACGCAGCCATCAACGGCACTCTTGATGCCCGCGACGGACAGTGTGATGCCGACCGCGCCGAGGACTTTGGAGGCCATCGACTTCAGCGATTTGATGCTGCCCTCTACCTTTCGCTCAGAGGACTCATCGACCTTGTAGCCAAACAGGATGCCGATGTCTCTGATGGTCATGCCGGTCAGCTCACCTCCTTAGCCATATCCTCTACCCGGCCGGCTTCCACGTCCTGCTCCATGCGGTACAGTGCATAGAGCTTCAGAGCTTCGTCCAGCGTATAGCAGTTTTTCAGCTCCCACATGGATGCCAACCGAGCTTTGATGAGGATATACATTCTCAGCTCAAGCTCTGTGAAACCGCTGAGGTCGAGGTCGCCGTAGCGCTCCGGGCCTGAGCCATCGTCCTCTCCGCCCACTCGGCGACTTTGCCAAATCGGTCGCCGAGCTTCTTGAAAAAACCGTTGTAGTTGGTGCGGATGACCTCAAACGCCAGAATAAACATATATACGCCTCGGACGGCAGGGCCAGAGTGTCCGGCTTCTCCACCTTCTTGGTGGTGCGGGCGACCTGCTTCAGCATACCGGTGATGTCGGCCAGAATCTCGTCCTCGGTCTTGTCTGCCCACTTGGTAGAACCCTTTGCGCCGGTCGCAGGGACGTACAGCGGCACATCGTTGTCCTTGGACAGAACGCCGCGCAGGCCGGTTTCCTCATCGCCGTTCCACGCAATCTTGTTGTTCAGGTAGTCGATCTGGTAGCGGGCGGACTCTGCCTTGCGGGCATCCAGCGACTTGCCTGCCATAGCAGAGGCACGCATTTCCTGAATGGAGTAGCCGTAGCTGTCACCCAGAGACTTGATGATGGCGGTGGTGGGCTTGCCCTTCACATCAGCACGGGGCAGGTCGGTGGCGTAGTTGCTGATAATCTTCGCCATACCGGTCTTATCGTAGCTGTAGTAGGTGACGGTCTCGGCACCGGGGTTGATTTCGCTGGACACCGGGAACAGCTTCAGCGCGGTGAACTCCGGGTACTCCACATCGTAGGACTGAGACTTGACGTAATCCAGCTCGCGGGCGAAGAACACGGAGGCATCGCTGGCATCATCGAAGTTCATCTGCGGGGTTTCGACCAGAGCGGCCGGAATCTTGGAGTGCAGCAGAGCGTCGTAGTCGTTCTGGTCGTATCTCATGGATTTCTGGTTAGTGTTCATCTGATTTTGTCCTCCTTCTCTCAGACAGTAGGCTTGGCATCGTCAGTGGATGCAGCGTGACCGTCAGCACCGCTTGCGGCAGGAACGCCGTACAGCTCCACCGGCGCAACGCCATTGCTGGCCGCGCCGATGAAGCGACCGGGGATTGCGATACCGCCCTCCTTTGCGAAGCAGCCTGCTTCATCGCCTTCCACGATTATGTGCAGAGCATCGCCATAGGCGGGTGCAGCGCCGGTCGCCAGACGTACCCATACGCGGCCACGGCGCATGACACCGACGTTCTGGTTGTTCAGGACGTAGAGCTTGCCCTCCAAATCCTGCTGGCGGTCGAAGCCGTTGATGACAACACCCTCGAAGTTATCAGCGGTGCTCGCGCTGGTCGGCAGCGCAACGCTGCTGCCCGGAACCTTGCCGGTGACAACGCCAACGCCGAAATGCAGCTTGCCGTTCTCCTCCTCGTTGAAACGGGAGTCCACCGGGTAGTGGAACATATCGTAGATGCCGCCTGCAACGCCCTTGCTGGTTGCATAGCCGTAGGTTTTCTGAACACCCATCTTACTTTTCCTCCTTCTTCATTCTGCGGTCGATCATGCGCTGGCGGGCCTCGGAAGCGGAGCCGGTCTGCTTCACAGGGGGCTTACCATCGCCGTGCATCATCTGGGAACGCTGATAGTTGGTATCCTTGCGCTCCTTCATCTCGGAAACGGCCATGTCAAACGCTGCGTTGACGTAGGCGGCGCTCTTGCCGTCCAGATGCAGGGTGGGCTTCAGCTTGCCCAGAACAGCCTTCTTGGCATCCTTGACGCTCATGGCTTCCAGACCATCCATGTTCAGGCGGTCGCCGACACGGACAACACGCAGCAGCTCGCGGAAGTCGTTGGCGGAGTCTGCACGGTCTTTCTTGTCCTGTGCGGTGTCGCCGCCCTCATCAGCGTTGCCTTCATCGCCGTCGCCATCGGTCTGAGTACCGCCGCAGTCGCCCTCAGCGCCATCAGTGGTCGTGCCTGCGGCCTTCAGAACGTCGATAACGCCCAGCAGGGTGTCGATGTCCTCGTCCTGCTGCGCGATTACGCCCATTGCGCCGGGCATATCTGCCGGGTCGCCCTCAGAATCGCGGCGGTCACGGCGGTCTTTGACCTGCTGCACGGCATCCGGCTGTTCGCCCTCAGCAGCACCAGCAGTCTGTGCGGGCGGCTCTGCGGTAATGCCGCCATCAGCCGCAGCACCAGAACGCTCTGCGCGGCGTTTCTTGAACGCCTCCACAGCAGCGGCCAGCTCCTCCGGGGTGGGAGCGCCATCAGTTCTCTTGGTGGTGTTTTCCATGTTCAGTTTTTCTCCTTTCATGCAGTCGTGGCCCTGCCCATCAATGTTGAGCCGGGCCTGTTCACCAGCCCTCGCCTTATCGACAAGGGCAAGATGGTTGATTTCGATGTCCCGCTGAATGGCATCATAGGGTTGCCCCTCCCAGACACCGGGCGTTTCATCCAGACGCAGGTTATAGCCGCAGGACAACTCGCGCATTTTGTACTTCTTCAGGCTGTCAGTGTCGTGGATGATGATTTCTGCTCGGACATCATTACCATCCTGATAGCCCTCCGACAAAATCGTGCCGATGCTCTCCTCCTTCACGTTGTCGGTGTCAACGTAGCCTGCATCATGCGTTACGATGATGGGCTTTCCCTTGTAGGACGCAAGGCTCTTTTCAGCAAAGACTTCTTCGGGCAGCCGCAGCTCCCGGCGTTCGGAACCGTCCGGGTTGTGATAAACAAAAATGCCCACCGATGTCACGATGGGATGGTCTACAAGGTAGCCCTCATCTGTGAAATAGGTGGCATCCAGCGGCAGGCTGTCGAAGCGCTGAACTATCGTTTCAGTTCCCATGTTGAACAACTCCCTTCTCAGGTCTTAGAGGATGGTTTCATCCACGGCCATCGCCCCCTTTCGTGACCGGCAGGTCAACGGTTTTGATGTTGAAGACCGGCAGTGCGCAGCAGCGGCACTGGTAGTCCATGCCGGGATTGCAGCGCCGCCCGGTCTTTTCATCGACCACCGGCGGGTCATCCCAGCGGAACCGCTTGTGGTTCAGTGCAGCGTGACTTGGGCGGACACGGCTATCGCCTGACGTTGACCAGACGTACTCCACCACGCCCGCGTCTTTCTGTTGCTGCTGGGTAATGTTTCCGTTCAGCTTGGCAATCTGGTCGCGGGCAAGCAGTTGGGCGTGCCGCCGGTCTACGCTGTACGTCCGCTGAATCTGCTTGACGATGGCCGTCGTGGTTTCGCCGTTCCGATAGCCCTCCAGCACGATCTGGCGCATACGCCCCAGACTTTCCTGCGGGATGGTCTTAATGAGCGCCACATTATCCTCGACCCAGCGTTCCATCATCGTTCTGTACAGCTCGCCGGTGTAGTAGTCATCCATCAGGTCGATGCCCAGCGTGGACTTGACGGCTTTCTTCCACTCACGGATGCTCAACTTCCGCGTGAGCTTTGCCATAGACTCAATCTTGCTGCGCAGACCAAACATAGAGGTGCGCCGCTCCAGCTCTACAGTCATCTTAGAAAAGACGGTCTTGACCTTGGCAATCAGGTCTGAAGCGTCATCATGGCGCTGGTCTGCTTCGCGCTCTGCGCGGGCCGCGTCCCTGATCTCCGGCAGATACTCCTTCAGCAGCTCGTTCAGGATGCGGATGTACGCATTGGTGACCCGCTGGAACTCTCGTTCCGCCTGAACGGGGTACTTTTGTGAATATTTGCATATCAGGTTATCGTGACTGCCGAAGCGGTGGCGGAGCAAGTCTTGTACCATGTGTCCGTGGACGGTATCATTCACTGTTTTCGCCTCCTTTTCTGGTTCCGAACAGCAAAAAAGCGGCGATTTGTACCGCCGCAGTTGAGATTATGGCTTAATGCCCTCTGAGAACTTCTGATGAGTGCCGGGAAACGTCCCAAATGTGCTTGTGGTATAATTTTGTGTCCGAGGTTTGAAAGCTGCTAGATGGCTTTATTTGCGGCAGTTGCGAAAAGCCCCTGCCTGACGCTCGGTCCCGCGCCCGCACCGTTGGCAAATTTGAACGAAGTGAAAATTTGACAACAGGTTACGGTTTGGTTGGGTAAGGTACGGTTATAGTCGGACGCTCCGCCGGATTGTCCGGTGGACGTTCCTGCGGATTTTGGCCTGTTTTCGGCCATTTTTGAATATTTATCCAAAAAGCAAGTGGATATATTCTAAAAATAGCCAAATTCAGGCTTTACGTTTTCCGACCATTTCGGTGATTGCGGTGGAAAAGCGGTTCTTTTTAGGTTTACATTCGCCTTGATGTCGGTTTACAATGCAGTGAACTGCGGTAAAACAGGCGGTTCCTTGCACAGCAGGCGGAAGGTTTCCCGGCCCTTCGGGGTGATGAGCGTCTGGGTCCCGGCCCAGTCGTTATGCCGGCCCTTGCCCTCTTTCACCTCGAACAGGCCATTGTTCTTTGCCGCATACGGCATCAGCTTGTTCTTCTGGTCACGGTAGACGTACTTGTGGTCGAGCAGCCAGCCGATGAAGTCCTTCTCCTTGATGCCCAGCTCCTTGGCGGTTTCGCGGAAGTTGGTCAGCAGGTTCCGGGCCACCAGCTCATCAAAATACTCGGCCTTCGGCTGCATGATCTGGTTCTGCGCCGTCAGCTCCTTGATGCGGGCATCGCGGTCGGTCAGGGTCTTCTGCGCCACCAGCAGGGCCTTTGCCATAAGCTCCTGCGGGGAAAGCTCCTCCTGCCCGGCAATGTAGCCACCGTTCTTGCGGATGCTGGGCAGCACCACGGCCGTGACCCATTTACGGAAGGGCTTGGCTTCCGGCTTATCGCTGCGCAGGATGACGTTGTACAGGCCGGACTCGCTGATGATGGTCATTTCCTGACTGCGGCCCATGCTGTCGATGAGGTGAGCCTGACTCACTTCATCGGAATCAAGCCGTTCAGCTACCCTCGCCGGGGTACTGAGGCCCAGCACATCGCACACGTCCTTCAGGACGAACCACGGCTCGCCGCTGACATTCATGGTGCGCACCAGCTTGTTTTCCTCGTACTTGAAAATCGTGACCTTGTTCATAATCTATCTCCGTTCCGTTTTGAGATGGAAAATTCGGGCAAAGAAAAAGAGCGGTGGTTTCCCATCGCTCTAAAATGTTGATGATATTTTTAATGGTCAGTAAATATGCGTACCTGCAGCGGTCCCCATTTTCTGGTATCCTGTGCGGGCGGCGGGGGCGGAGGCGGAGAATCCGGCTTTCTGATAATCTTACCAGAGGCTTTCTTCTCGATTGCTTCGGCCCTTTTCATTGTAGGATTTTCCTGCAAGTATTCCAGGCCTCTAAGGGTAAGTCGTACACTGGAAACAGACGTGACTGTTTTGTGACCAACGCTCTCCCTCGCGCACACCACTTCGATGTAATTTTCTCCGGCGAGCATCGCCAACAATGAAAGCCACCTCCGTTCGGAGATGGCCATTGTTTTTGCAGATATGCAAGTCATATCAGGTTCATCGTAATCCAGCGCCTTTTCCAGATACCGCAGGATGCGGTAGATGACTCTGAAGTTGTCCATGCTCACTCCACCTGCTTTCCTGCGGCCCACGCCTCGCGGGCTTGGTTCAGGCTCATGTGGTTCTCGCAGTCCTCCTCATCAGGAAACTCCTCCTGATAGCGGTCGTGGAACCACTTGCAGACATTGCAGACATCGCCGTCATCGACAAGTTCGGTCTGTCCGCACACCGGGCATTTAACTGCCTTGCTCATCGTCTTCCTCCTTCAGGTCCTTTTCCCTGTTGAACTCGTAATACTTCATAGCGGCTTCAGGCCGTGCCTCGCCAGTTTTTCGGTTGCACTTGGCCTTCATGTAGGTTTTGAGCGGCCCACCGGGAACGCCGGTTGCGTACTCCGTCGTTTGGGTGTTGAACCGAACAACTACGCCATCGGGCCGAGCATAACCAACAACATCGCCGCCACAAGGCTGCTTCAGGAACTCAATGCCTTTCTGCTGGTATTCCTCCTTCGTCGCAAAGCCCATCTCAGCCAGCCCGTGGCGGGCGGCATGATCTTCAAGCCTTGCAGGAGAAGCAAACCCAGTGCAGGGGGCATTTTCACCTTCGGGAGATACCGCAGATTCACTCTCAGCGGAACCAGAGCTACCGCCCTCGCTCTCAGCGAACTTCCCGTTCTCATCCCGTGGATGGTCGGCTTCGTTGAAGTCCATCCTATCTTTCATCTTAGCATTTTGTGCTTCCGATGTCAAACCGGGATTTGACGATAAAACGTCGAGCAGAGCAGTGATGCTCTGGGCAAACGGTGGGAACAGGCGTTCCGGGTTCTGAGCGAACAGCTCGGCCACCTTTTCGGCGGTGATGAACCCCGGAGAGGACATCTCGCCATCAGCGCACCGGATGCTGCCGTCAAAATCCGTGCAGAGGAACACATGGGATGGGCAGTACGGCGGTTTCAGGTCGCCCAGGAAGGCTATCTGCATGAGGTCTTTCGGCGTGATGCCGAACTCCTCCCGCGTTTCGCGGATGGCTGCATCTTCTGGGGACTCCCCCGCCTCGATATGTCCGCCCGGTCCACCAACAGAGCCGCCCTTCAGGCGAGTGCCGCAGAGAAACCGGCCATCCTGCACAACAAGAACGCCGACACCATAGTCAGTGTCGGCGGCATCGGCATTGGTGGTCGGCTGAGTGGCCGTAGGTGCTACGGCAGCGCTCTGCTCTACACCGCCCGGAGCCTGCCCCTGCTCAAGGTTTTTCTGGGCAGCTTCCACGTCGCTCATAGCGCTCGGCTCCGTACCCAGCAAGGACTGCACCAGATCATCCTCATCATCCTCGGAGATGATGTCCTCGACATCAAACTCCTCATCGGATGCAAGGCGGCGGCGTACCTCGGTGGGGTCAAGGGCCTGCATATCGACGTATGCCTGCGCAGTCTGGGCTTTGACCAGAGCCGTCTGGGCCTTGGTTTGGTCAACCGTGGCCTGTTCCGTGTCACTCAGGCTCCACAGCGGGTTGAACTCCAGCTTATAGTCGGGTTCCTCCGTCACGTCACCAGAGGCAATGCCTGCGCGGAACACAACATCCAACAGCGTTCGGAGGTTGCGCTTCAGCATCAAGCGCTGAATCTTCTCCACGAAGTTGTAGTAGCTCTCGAAGTCACTGTCGCCGGTGGCGTTCATGCCGGCCGGTGAGCGGCCAAACAAAATCGTCTGGGGGATGTTCGTCAGCGCGGACAGCATATTGCAGGTCGCGTCGATTACATCCTTGACACCAGAGAACTGGAACGTCTTGAAGTCGTACTGCTCGCCCTCGGAGTCAATGGCGATGCTGTTCAGCAGACCACGGGAAGTGTCTACAAGCTGTAGACGTTTCAGCACTTGGTTCTCGCCGTCATCTGTGGTCAGCAGAGAGGCAAGCCCCTTCATGCTGTAGATGGCCTGCACACTCCGCTCCAGCAGTTTCACGCTGTCGGTGTGGGCAGTCACGGTTTCCCGCAGCGCCCGACGGATGCGGACGTACTCAGGCATACCCCAGAACAGGTAGGTTGCATTGGAGGTCTGCTCCGGCAGAACGCCGTTGCGGAACACCAGACAGCGGCTCTCATGGACCTTGAAGGAACCGTAGATGCTGGAAACATAGTAATATTCCGGCTGTCCGAACTTGGACACCCGGTTCCCCACGCCCTTCCCGCCGTAATCCTGTTGGTACAGGCTGGCGTAGTCGGGCTGCACGATGGAGCGCTCATAGACGCGCAGTTCATCAATGCTGCGGATATGTTCCCAGTCAACCGGTTCTTCCAGCCCGCGCCCATCGTCGATCAGCATGACGATAAGAGCGCCGCCGTAGAGCCGCGCCCACTTGATTGCGGTGGCGGCTTTCTCCTCCCATTCGAGATCATCCAGAGCGTCTTCCACAAAGGCATTCAGCTCATCACTTTTCAGGTTCAGGTCGAAGCCGTGCTTCAGCGCTTCTTCGGCAGGCGTATCAATGATTTTGGAGAACAGGCCGTTGCCCTCATACAGCCCGGTGAGCTGCATATCAGGGATGACCGGCTCCCGCTCAAACTTGTACGCCTCGGAGTTGTCCTGCTTGGTTCCGTACTTGTTCAGGAGGTTCACATAGCCATCCTCACGATGCGGACGCACAGCGCCGTTCTTCCGCCGGAGGATTTCACGGCCGCGCTCGTTCAAGCGCCGACGCTCGGCCTCATCTTCAGGTATGTGCATTGCGCTTCCTCCTTCCTGTTAAAATTCGATGCGCCCATCCGACTCATTCCAGATGCCGGTGGACACCACAACATCCGTCAGGGTGTTGAAGGTGACGTAGTACGGGTTGCCGGTAATATCAGCACTGAGAATCAGCTCCAGCAGCTTCACGCGGGCCAGCAGGTCGTTGATGCTGGACTCATGGCCGTTAAGCAGGCTTTTCAGCAACGTCCAGAACAGCAGCAGGTTCCCGCTGCCCAGATACTTCTCGCTGCTTGCGGTCATGTTGTTGTAGATGCCCTTGATGAGGTTGTCATCCGCCTTTGCCACACTTTCCTGCGTGGCGTAGCCGGTGAGGTCTACCTCCGCAGAGTCGACGATCTCAAAGATGCCGTGGATGAGCTTGTACGCTCTGTACTGCTTCCCAGCTTCACTGTTGTTCTTACGAAGGAAATAAATGGTGTCAGCGTTGGCCTCACTGGGCGCGGGGAGAGCATCGACAGGGACGGCTTTCAGATGTCCAGCCCCATTGACCTTTTCCTCAACTACATCCGTTGTAGCATAGCCGGAGTCGTTTTCCAGCGCAGAGGTCTTGGTCGGAACCTCGATGTTCACGACTTTGTTGTCGGGAGCAATGGCCTGCCCATTTCGCTGGATGCTGACGATGACGTTTTCTTCCGCATTTGCGGGAGCATGAGCCGACTGTACATGATCTTCGCAGGTCTTCAGAGAATCGTTGATGTCCTTGATGATGTCTTCCATCGCAGAAGACATCTCTGCAATTTGTTCTGCCGTGTAACCCTTTGCCCTCAGAGAAGCAAGCCTAAGCGCTTCAAGCGTGTTGAGTTTGTCGCTCATGTTCGCTTTCCTTTCCAAAAATAACAGCGGCAGGAGTCCATTCCCCTGCCGCCGCATTCTTACTTATGGGTTATCAGGCGGTTGCGCCAAAGACGTCGGTCAGCATCTCAGTGACCTCGGTGTCGGTGGCGATGGTAACGACCGCGGTCTCCACGCCATTGATCTTGATGTTGCCTTCAGTGGTGCTGGCCTCGACCTTGGTAGCGCCCTCAGCGATACCGTCAACCTTGGTGGAGGTGGCATCCCACTTTGCCTTATCGCCGGTAGCGATCTTGTCCAGCTCGGCCGCATTAGCGTGGGAGTGCTTCTTGCTGACGGCATCCTTGATGTTGGCGTTGGTCTGGTCGTAGGTGTCCAGCAGTGCCTTGTTGGCATGCTCATGGGCCTTGTTCAGGGCGGTCTGCACCTCGGTCTCCAGTTTTGCCTTAGTGATTGCGCCGTCGGTGATAGATGCGGTGACCTTATGGGTCTGCTCATCAATGGCGATGACAACCATATCACCCTCAGCAGAGCCGGAGGTAACGTACTCAATCAGGCCGCCGACATCAATGTACAGGGTGTCGTTGGTGGCGTTTGCCAGAACCAGCTTGATATAAGTGCCTTTGGGCTGACCGGTGGGGTTGGTCACAACAGAGCCAGACTTAACCACCATATCCTTCGGGATGTTGATAGCCGCGCCAACGGCAGCGCCATCCTTCATGAGCTGGTAGACAGCAGCATAGTCGCCGGACTCCTCAGACTTCATCACAGTGTAGCCGGGAACCTTGATGTCAACGGCCTTATCATTGATGTCCTGCACCACGCCGTTGACCTTAATGGTCTCCAGCACGTTGGCCTGTGCGCCAACATCTTCCAGAGCCTTAACACGAGTAGCAACAGCGTCGCTCTCAGCCTTAGCTTTCTGTGCGAGCTGCTTCAGGTGCTTCAGGCGGGCCAGCTTTTCCTCATTGTATGCCATATCGTTCATTCCTCCATATCTCTATCAGGTGTTGTCGGCGGGAAATACTTCACTCAGCATCTCGCTCACTTCGGAATCGGTCGCAATATCGACTGCGGCAGCGCCCAGAGGGGCGAGATCGCCAGCAGCGTTCTTGATGGTGTATGCGGTTGCAGCGCCATCAGAAACCACGGAGAGGACCTGACCGATGTATGCGGTCGGGTTCGTCTTTGCGTAGTTCTGCGCCTCAGCCAGAGAAGGCCAGACGCAGGTCGGGTCAAGAGCAAAAGCATCCTGACGTTTCATGCTCAGGGGGAACTCCATGTTGGAGTATGCCTTTGCGGTATTGTTCACAGCCATGTTCAGTTCCTCCCCTCTCAGCCCAGCGTAACCTTGAGGACTGCGGCATTGCCATAGGCAACAGCAGGCTCAAAGACCCAGACGTTGTAATCCTTCGCCGCATAACCATTCGCGCCCTCGACGAACACGGTGGATTTGGTGAAGGTGCTGGTGACATCCGCATTCATCGCGGTTTCGTTGATGACCTTGGTGACACCCTTGGCAGTCGCAATGCAGGCAATCGCCACACGCTGCGCACCGACGGGAACATTGATGGTCAGCACACCGGCGGCGTACGCCTTGCCGGTCTTGCCCAGTGCGCGGATGGCCGCGCTGTCCAGAGCAGGCTTGCCAGTGGATGCACCGTAGAACACATTGCGGAACGAGGTGTAGGCGGCAGTGTCTTTGGTCTTGGAACCTGCCGCAATGGCAACCACCGGGCTGGATGCAGCACCGAGGTTGTCCTTTGCGGTCACGCCTGCACCGTGGGTGGCAGTCACGCGGTACTTCAGGCTGGACACGGCATTGCCGCCGCCTGCATCGCCGATGATGAAGCCAGCACCGCCGTTGTCATCGGAGCCAGCGGTCAGGGATGCTGCATCAGCAGTAGTCACCTGCGTGGTGGCCGCATTGGTGATACGCTCGACCTTCCAGTTGGTGGCGGTAACGCCGGTGGCCGGACCGTACTGGTAGGAACCGGCGTTCAGGGAAGCGCCAGAGTAGGCCGCAGCAGCCACCTTAGTACCGGCCTCAACAGCACCAGCACCAGTCAGCGTGAACGTGCCAATGGACGGCTGGGCGGTGATGCTGGGCTGGAGGCGCTTGCTGAAGATTTCAGTCAGCGCATCCATAACACTCTTGCCTTTGGTGGAGAAAGTGGCCGTGCCGTTCTGGCTCTTGGTCAGGTTGCCGACCTGCGTATAGCCACCGGCCAGCGTGATGTCCTCGCGCAGGATGACCTTATCGGCATCGACATTGCCGGTCATTGCTACCCACGCCTTGCCATCGTAGAAGTAGGCGGACTTCTCGTAGGTAGAGCTGCCAACGGTGGTCGTGACCACGAAGACATCGCCCTTCTTGAGGGTCACGTCAGCGTGCGCCTTGAAATACGCGGCGATGACCGAATCATCGGATGCAGACAGTTCTTCCTTCGTGCCTGCATACACCGTGCCGCCAATGCCGCCAGAAACGGCATTCAACTGGTCGATGGTCGCATAGTTGCTCAGGTCAACGGTGGTGTCATCCAGACGGACAACCTCATCGCCGACCTTAGCGTAGATGTCGTAGTACCCGGTGGTATCGTTCATCACCAGATACAGGACATTTTCCTGCGCCTCATCGTTGGAAGGGACCTTATCGACTTTCTCGAAGCGTGCATGAGCAGAGTTTGCAATGGCGGTGGCGATGGCAGTGTTGATTGCCTCGGTCGTCATGCTGTCTGCTGCATCCATCTTACCATCAATGATGGCCTTCAGAGCAGCCGAGAGGTCAGCTTCCGAAATTTCGCTCTTTTTGGCGAGGGAGCCAAGCTCGGATGCCAGCGTGTACTTCGCCAGCTCCTGCTTCACTCTCTCCGCCTGCGCCTGTAACTGAGCGAGGGTTACAAGCTTGCTTGCGGATACGGGCATTTGCATACCTCCAAAATTATATTTCACAGCAGTTTCCACACCGCTATGACAAATTAAGGCCCTCTTTCGAGGGCGAGAGGACATCAACCGAATACCTTGTTGAGCATATCGGCCACATCCTTATCCGTGGCAACATCATCCTCACTGACGTTCTTGTCGCCGGAGTCCGAGCCGCCGGGGTCAGGTTTGGGGGCATCCGATTTGCCGAACACACTGTCCAGCATATCTCCGACCTCCTCATCCTTTGCGACGTTCCCGTCAGCAACCTGACCCTGTGCCAAATACCGCAGCAGATCACAGTCGCCGCCGTCGCCGCACTTCTGAACGGTGATGGCCTGCATGATGTCCCACTTCTGCGTGGTCTTCTTCTGCCCGTTCAGGCCAAAACCAACCACGGAAACGTAGAGCTTTCCGGGCTTCAGCACGTCCTTCGGGATGTAGAACGCCTCATCGGCAAACTGCACAGGAACAGGCTTTGGACAAGCGCTGCTCGTGAAGACGACGATCTTGTCCAGTTCATTCCACGAGCTGTCAAACTTGAACGCCGCCTGCACGATGTCTACGCTGCCCGCAACAAGCTGGCCTTTCAGGTCATGGGTGATTTTCTGGTCATTGACCGAGAAAATAATCAGCATTGCATTCACCTCTTTTCTTACGTTATCAGCGAACGAATATCAAACGTATTGTCGTTGTAATAGGCGTTCGCCTGCGAATAGCAGTCAACTTGGTCATCGTGCGCACCGCTGGGGAACGCGGCCATTTCTTCTACAAAGTCCATCACCCACGGGCAGGCAGACGCCGCAGGGATGTAGACGTTCCCAGCTTCAGCCACGGCGGTGGTTGCATGGGCGCGGACTACCTTGCCGCCAAACGGCTCCACAGGGATGATGCCGGGAATTTCCTTCTTCAGCACGTCGATGACCGCTGTGCCGTTGGCTTTGTCCTCGACCAGCTTTCTGGTGGTCTGGGGCCACTTGGAGGAAAGCCCTCGCATGGCATCCAGCGTTTCCGTGAAGCTCATGCGGCCACGCACCTGATCGAGCAGATAGCGGTCTGCGCCTTTCCTTGCCCAGACCTGCCCGACAACAAAGTCCGAGCCGTCCTTGTCCTTGAAGGTGCAGTCCCACGACTGGATGAAGTCGTGCAGGCCGGACGGCAGCGCTGCCCAGCGCTTCCACCACTCTCGCTTGAACATACCGCCGGAGCTTGGTGTGGGGGTCTGCATATACAGAGAAGACCATGCGTATGTACCGACGGTCTCTTTCTGCTGTGCGGCCCATGCTTCATCATAGCCGCCCGCAGGCCATAGAGCTTCACCAGCCTCGCGGCCCAGAGGGTCGGTGGCTGGGTCTTCGCAGATAGCCGGGAGCGAGATGATGTCCCAGTCCTCGACCTTGCCGTACTCCGGGTTCAGGAGCCGGGCAGCAAGGTCATCTTCGTGCCAGCGGGTAAGGATGATGATAACAGCACCGCCTGCGTGCAGTCGGGTACTGACCGTGGACTGGTACTCATCCCACAGCTTATCGCGGTAGGTGGCCGATTCAGCTTCGGCGCGGTTCTTGATGGGATCATCGACGATCAGCAGGTCTGCGCCATAGCCGGTGATGGAGCCGCCGATACCGACGGAGATCATGCCGCCCATGCCGTTGTCGAGGTTCCAGTTCGTCTTGGTGGCCTGCACTTGGGAGATGGTATGTCCAAACAGCGCAGGACCGAACTCTTCGACCTTATCGCGGTTCCTCTTGCCGAATTGCTGGGCAAGGTCGCCGCTATAGCTGATCTCGATGACACGTTTCTCTGGGTTCTTGCCCAGATAGAACGAGGGGAAGGTTTCAGTCACGGTCATGGACTTGCCGTGGCGCGGCGGCATGAATATCATCAGCCGCTTGGTCTTCCCCTCCATGATGCTTTCCAGCTTCTCACACACGAGGTCAAGGTGTCTGGCTCTTTTCCACCTGCCCATGTGGACGTACTGGACATAATCGGCGTAGTGCCGTTTCGCCAGCGCAATCCGGGCATTTGAGCCGAGGTACTTACGCTTGGCAGGCGAAACATTATTCCGCGTCGCCATCAAGGCCCTCGTCCATTTGAGCCAGACGGCGGAGTTCATCATCCGTCAGGTTATCGAACGGGGATGTCTGAACAGCTCCGTCAAGCGTAACCTTCTGGGTCTGGGAGAACTCATCCCGGCATCGGTTGTTGAGCCAGTACATCTGCGCCATCGTATCGGGGACGGCTTTCTTGGTGAGCGTTCGGACCCGCACCGGCTTCTGTTCGCCCGTCCGGGGGTCTACGTCGATGACGCTTTCCTTTTCCTGATACTCGAAGCCTACGGCACGTTCATACAGCGACCGCTTCACCTTTGCATCGGCGACTTCCTTCCCGTGCTGGCAGGCTTCATTGAACGACGGATACGTCTGCCGCCAGCGGATGATGGTCCTACGCGAAACATGGAAGGCATCAGCAATGTCCTGATCTGTTGCGCCCTTGATAGCAAGCGACCATGCCCAGTCATCGTGGTACGCCGGATTGTACTTTAGAGGCGTAGGCATTTGCTATCACCTACTTCCCTGCCAGATAATCCGCAGCCCAGTATTCAAGGGCCTGCCACTTGTTCTTCGGGCCGATCTCGCCCTCCTTGACCATCTTGTCGAGCGCCTGCGTGATGGTATCAGCAGCCTCTTTGGGGATGGCCGGGGAGCCGAACAGGTTAGGCAACTGCACCCATTCCTGACTTTCATCAAAGTGCAGGTCATCGAACAGGGACTCGGTGGCCTTAATCATGGCATGGATGGCAGCGCCGGTGTTCTTGACGTTGGCAAACTGCTGGTACTTCGTGATGGTTTCGATGAACTCCTCGTGCTGGTCAATATCGGCAACGCCCAGCATATCGGGGCTGAGAGACCCCAGAACCTTCACAAGCTGGTCCAGATCGCGGAGCTGGTGCGGCAGGAAGGTGAACGTGACGTTCTTCCAGTCGAACTCCACCTTCGGAGACAGCAGCTTCTCAAGCTCGGCCATAGGCTCGCCGATGATGTCCTTGCCGATATAGCTTTCCAGCATATCGTCCACATCGTCGATCATCTTGGCAATTTCCTTCAGAGTGGACTGGTCATCAAAGCCACTGATGGCGTTGTGCGCCAACTGCTTTGCAGCCACCTGAGAGCGCCGCAGACCGGTGGTGTCCAGAATGACAAAAAGCTCCGTCAGAACACCGCTGTCCTTTGCAGAACGGATGCGGTGGTGGCCGGAGATAATCTCGATCTTGCCGTCGATGAGTGCGCAGAACGGGAGGCTTTCAAGCTGGCCCCGCTTCTTGATGTTGTCGGTGAGCTGCTTCTGCATCTCGGTCTTCATAATGCGAGCGTTGATGTCCTGCTCGCGGAAGTCGGTCAGCTTTACTTTGGCAATGACCAGACCGGAACCCATGTCGGCGACCGTTTCATACTTTACGGCTGCGCTGCTGACTTGGTTTTCTCGCGCTGTTTCTGCCATCGTTCTTCCCTCCCTAACCATTCATTCAATGCCTGTTTGGCGTTTCTATCGTACAAAGGCGACTCGTATGTGAGCCGGTAGCCCATCTTCTTGTCCGGGACTTTCTTGGTCAGCTCCATCAGCCCCCGCATTTCCTTGGCCTCCGGGTACTTGGTCATCTGCACCGTCTTGAGGGACTTGGCCTTTTCCTTCTCCAAATCCGTGCAGATGTTCATAATCAGCGGCCTATTCTGTGCAAGCATGGTCAACAGCCGCCCCAGCCGGTAGGTCTTATGGGGAACGGTCATGCCGTACATGAGGAACACAGCATCGGAAACCTGCGTACCGAAGGCTCCCATCGTGAGCGCTGACTTATCCAGCCCGAATACGCCAGCCAGTTTGCCGTCGATGAGGACGGCCATGTTGATAGGCGCAGACGAACCGACAAAGTTGTGCGTCCAGAGCTTTCTGTAATACTGGGCGGCGGTGCGCTCGATCTGGGTAATCTGAATCTTGCTCTTGCGGGTGATTTCATAGTCACGCGGCAGGATGCTGCAATCCAGCGGCTCCAGCTTACCCTCGTTCGGGCGGGTAATCATTTTACCCTCGGCAAGCATGGTCGCCTCATCCGGGCGGTTGGTAGTCAGGTACACGTTGATGCCGTCACGCACACCATACCGGGCAAAGACAGGATGCCCGGCAGTGAGGCCCGGTGCGTTCTCCTCGTAGCACATCAGAAGGCACTTGGCATCGTTCATCTTGTCGTACAGCTCAGTCAGCCCGGTCTTTGGGTCAAAGATGCCGTACTCAGGCTCCTTCCACGTCATGCGCCCGCCGGTGTCATACCACTTCTCGAAGCCAGCGGCATAGGTGGGCGGGTTTGCGACCACAAGACAGTGGGGGTCATCATAGCACGTTTCAAGGTGCTTCCACATATCCAGCGGGCGGTAGCTCATCCCATTTAAGGACTGCTTGGCCCTGTCGAGCTGTGCACGGATTTCCGCCAGATGTTCCTCCTTGCGGTATTCCAGATCGCGCATGATGCCGTAGAAGTATTCTTTCCCGGCATTCTTCACGGTTCGCAGATACAACTGCGCATAGAGCGCAACCGCAGGGTCAAGCAGCTCCTCATTCGTGAAGCCATCCGCCCTGATTTCCAGCTCCTCAAGGGACTGGCCCGTGATGGCGTACCCCATGATGGAGGTGAACATCGAAACGTCGCTGGCCTCGATCTCGCTGGGCTTGTACCCACACTGCGCCGCGATGTGCGACATGGCGAAAGCGCCGGCGCACGGCTCAACGAACCGGGTGTACCCCTGCTTGCGGGCATTTTCAATCAGCGGCTTCAGAAACTTCTGCTCCTGAGCAACCAGCGTTCCGAGGAAGAATGCTCCGGGGTTCTGGAACTTTGCCATTCATATCACCGACCTTTCTTTCAAAATTGCCCCTCTGGTTTCGACTGGAGCAGTTGCTTTCCAGAGGGTGGGTTGTTTCCGAAGACGTGAACGTCTGGAAACTCCTTGTTCGTAGGCATAAAAAATGGGAGCCATGCTGTTTCCAACATGACTCCCTATGGTTGGTCCGCCGAGCAGGGATTGAACCGTGCGACCCCCTGATTAAGAGTCAGGTGCTCTACTTTCTGAGCTATCGGCGGGTATTACCACATTTTCATCTGGACTGCATCAGACTCAACCGCTTTCTGCGGTTCAGGCTGCTTCGCCCACTTGTTTGGTGACGGGTCGGGCAGCTCCTCGATCATTTCTCCTGTTCTCTGAAGCCACCATTCTGCGAACACCAGTCTATGACACCACTCTCCGGGCTTTCGGACATCTTCGTAGCAACAAAGCACTACGGGCTTGCCCATGTCCTCATAATGCTGGAGAATCTGAGCAATCCGCGCCGTCCCCACTCTGTCCATGTGCTGAAAGTAGGGCGGCGTGAACCGCTCCCGGTTGTATTCGTTGAACAGATAACCCGGCGGCGCGATCTCCATGATGTTGCCTGCAAGCGTATACCGAAGGGGGAACTTAGGCGCTCCCCGCGTTATCCCAACGACTGTGTAGTTCCCGGTCTTGAGTTCCGGGTTACTGTACCGGCTGGTGTAAATCATGTGCCTCGCTCCTTCCGTACAAGCCCACCAGAATCTTCACACCATCAGCTATCTTCTCATCGAGATCATAGCCGAGCTGCTTGTAGAATCTGCCGTGGACCATGCACTCATACGCTCTTGTCATCGTGGAGGACTGCTCCTTTGTGATGCCGAGCCTGAAGTCCTTTGCAATCCGCAAAGCCCCTTTGAAGTCGCCGTCTGCAACCAGACGTCTGACTTTATCGGATTTTCGTTCCATCTGTCGTACCTCCTGACCTTTTCGGTAAGATTTTGGGCCTATCTTCATTCTAACCCTTTACCCACCGGAGTCAATCGGTTTTGCATTCGGAGCGAAATATTTTAGCTTCACAGCTTGATACGAGGCCGGATGTGCCACTCGCGGTTTTTCCGGGGTGACACATCAGTTCACGCTTCGTATCTTACCACAGTGGTAATAGCACTGCAATAGCAACTTTTTTGCAACTTTGCCCAAATTTTAGTCCAACCATCCAAAAATCAGGGCGCTCAACTTGGAAATACCCGCCTTTTGGTCGCGGAATACGGTTGACAAATCGACGTGTTCTTCATCGGCGATCTGCTGCTGAGTCTTGGGTTCAGGGGCAATGTAGAGGTCGTAAATCGTCCGATACCGACGCATTTCCTCCGCACGCTTGGAATGCTCACAGCGGAACTTGTAGTATTCCAGCATACGGTCGATGTGCTGTACGATGATGCGGGTGTGGGCGGCACTCTCCTGAATGCTCCTCACCACCGGGACCCTCATCCTGCCGTCGCTCTGACTCATCAGCTCCTCCATCAACTCCTCGAAGTCATCATCCTCGGAGAGCTGGCTGGCTTCATACACGGCACTCTTGCTATGCTCCACAAAGCAGTGGTAGTTCTGAAGCAGCAGCTTGGTGTTATGCAGGCGCTTGTCCTTGACGGCCTTTCGGTTCCGCTCCGCTTCATGCTGGAACTTTTCAATGGCTGTTTCCGATGCCACCCGTACGATCTCCTGCATCATTTCCGGGGGAATGGTGACGTTCATGTCTTCCTGTGCCATGTCTAAACCTCCCATCATGGGCTTCGCCCCCTTCCCCGCCCACGGGGAAAGAGGCTTGCCCTGTTTCTTACAGCGTGTTGTACGTTCTGCGCAGGAGTCCCGCCTTATGGGTACTCTCCCATATGAAATTGCCGCCCGTTACATTGCCGAAGTGACCGTAGGCGGATGTCTGTTCATAGATGGGCAGACGCAGGTTCAGGGCATCAATGATTCCCAGCGGGGTCAGTTCAAAGCAGCGATCTACTGCATTGCAGAGCTTTTCCTCATCCACATTGGCCCCGAACGTATCAATACGCAGGGACACCGGGAGCGCCATGCCGATCGCATAGGCCAACTGGACCTGACACCTATCGCACAGACCCGATGCCACGACGTTCTTTGCAATATGCCGGGCCATGTATGCTGCACTGCGGTCAACCTTCGTGGGGTCTTTGCCGGAGAACGCACCGCCACCGTGGGGAGCATAGCCGCCATAGGTGTCCACGATGATCTTCCGCCCGGTCAAGCCGGTGTCTGCCGCAGGGCCACCCTGCACAAAACGCCCGGTGGGATTGATGTACAGGTCGTAGGTGTCGATGTCGAGCCACGGGAGGTACTGACGGGCTTCCTGCAAAACAGGCGTGATGACATTTTCCACCAGCGGATACATCAGCAAGGGAAGGCTCTCGTCTGTGTGCTGGGTGGAGATGACGATGGTGTCGATGCGTTGGGGCTTCCCATCCCCATCATATTCCACCGTTACCTGCGTTTTGCCATCCGGCAGAATAAAGGGGATGGTTCCATCCTTGCGGGTCTGGGCGAGCTTGTAGGCCATCTTGTGCGCAAGCATGATGGGCAGGGGCATCAGCTCCGGGGTTTCGTTGCAGGCGTAGCCGAACATCATGCCCTGATCGCCTGCGCCGCCCACCGTGTCGCTGGTTCCCATTGCAATATCGGGGGACTGCTTGTGGACGGACACCATGACCTTGCAGGTGTCGGCATCAAAGCCAGATGCCCCGCCGGTGTAACCGATGTCACGCAGGACCCGCCGGGCAATGCCCTCAATGTCCACATCGACCTTGCTCGTGATCTCGCCTGCGATGAACACCGTGTCGGTGGTGCAGCAGGTCTCACAGGCCACCCGGCCCTCCGAGTCCTTCGCCAGCACTGCATCCAGCACCGCATCAGAGATACGGTCGCACACCTTGTCGGGATGGCCCTCGGTCACAGACTCAGACGTAAACAGCTTTCTCATACCTTTTCCTCCTCAGCATTCTTCTTGTCTTCCTGCTCGTGGTGACATACAGCAGCGGCCTGCAAGAGCCTCATCAGCTCATCCAGACGAACACTCACCATAACGGGCTTTTCGCCGTGGACAGAGAACGAAACCGTTCCCCGCATATAGCTGGCGAGCATATTGCACTCTGCCGTACCCATGCTTTCGATACCAGCCGGTTTGCCATCGACTGCCGCGAAGGTGGTCATGGCAGCGTTCACCGTCATCTGTACCCCGTCAGGGATGCCGGACACCTGTGCAGGGACCTTTACGACGTGGCCCATAAGGGGATTCTTATTTTCTTCCATGTGTTCTCCTTTCTCAGAACGGGATGTCATCATCATCGGGCAGCGGGCGGAAATCATCGTTCGTGGGTTCCGGCGCTGCCTGCGGGGTGGAGCTGCTATCTTTCTTGGACTCGCCGAAGAAGACCTGATCGCAGCGAACCTCCGTCCGCTTGCGCTTCACCCCGTTTTTCTCGTAGGTGCGCGTGGTAAGGACGCCGCTTGCCTCGATACGCTTTCCCTGCTTGAAATACCGGGCAACAAACTCAGCCTTCTTTTCCCACGCCACGCAGTCGATAAAGTCCGTCTGGTCCTTAACGCCGGGCCGATCAACCGCAACCGTGAACTCCACCACGGGCTTACCGTTGGGAGTGGTGCGCAGTTCAGGGTCGCGTGCCAAGCGGCCGCTGATGGCAATAATGTTCATAGGGTAGCTCCTTTCATCATCGTAGTAGTCGAATTCCAGATAGTTCTTCCCGAATGCTGCCCGGAAGTCTGCGACGCTGGCTTTATGGGCCATCATGTACTTGATCTGCCAGAACTGCTTCAGGGCATCGGAGGTTTCCCTGCACTGGTGCGCCGCATACCGGCCGTTCCGATGGCAGCTCTCACCGCATAGGCTCACCTTCAGCCCAAACCGCTCCGACTTGTCCCGGAAGGGACCTCCGAAGACGTGGTGTTCTTCCATCCAGCCGATCTTTCCGCACAGAAAACAGGTTCCGTACCTCATTCAGCATCACCCTTCTGGACGTTGGGGTTCTCCACCTCCAACAGGATGCCGCCGCACTCCAGACACTCTACCACGATCTTCTCCGGCTCCTCATGGTCGCCGACCTGAACCGTGCCGAAGCTGTTGCAAGCGATTTCCTCTGCCAGATGAGGTTCCAGAATGCTGTCATCCACATGGCGGGGGTCTTCTGCAAGGTAGGCAGAGCCGAGGGCGATGATGCCGTCTGCGGTCTCCGCGTAGCAATGACCAGCGCTCCGGCTCACCGTCATCCGCTCGCCCACAAGGACTTTGAGGATGCCCCACAGGTCCTCGATGCCGCACTTGCCGGGGTTGCGCAGGATGTAGCCCTTGTCATCGCTGATGACCGTGTAGTCAACATCCACGATGCCCTCCGGGAGCTGAGGCCGCTCCTGCTCTACAGGGGGCGCTGCATTCTGGCGGTTCTGCGCCGTGTCGAAAAGCGATGTCTGCCCATCGTCGATGTCCTTCATCACATACTCCATCAGCTCCTCATCCCACACCAGCTTGCGGTTGCCAGAGAGGTTGCCGGTCGTTTTGTCCTTGACCTTAATTTCGGTGCTGATCTCGTGGCTGAAGCTGGGCTTCATCACCTGCACGGTGTCCCCCTCCCGCGTTGCATCGAAGTTCCGTTCCGGAGCCGGGGTCAGTGCCACGCTGATTTTGCAGTTGATGGAGGCGCTGTCGCTCTGGAGCCTGTCCATCTTCTGAAGCAAGCGCTGGAGGGCGCTGTCGAAGTCCATCTTGAAGGCGTTGAAGGTGTCCGCGCTCAGGGACAGCACATACGTTTTGTCGCTCATAGTCATTCTCCTTTACTGTTCATACGGTATATCTGAGATTTCAACGATAACGCGCGGGGTGTCGGAGTAGAACTTCCGAACCAGCGCGTCTACGATCTGGGCATCATCGCGGTAGGCAATGCCGTTCAGGGCATCGCAGATGATTTTGCCGATGTTGTCGAAATCAGGCTTTCGTGTCGGGCGTATCAGGCGGTCGATCATGGCAAGGTGCTTTTTCCTGCTGACCGATTTCGGAACGGAGAGGAACGCAAAAATTCTCACGCTCAACATGGCGTCATCAGCAAACCGAACCCCGGATTGGATTCTGTACTCGGTCTTTACGAGGTTTTCGTACAGAACCGTGTTTTCCGGGGTTCTGGCTGTCGCATGACCACAGACGGTCGAGAATTTCGGACGTTCTTTGCCTCTTGGCTCTCCGTAGATGCAGAACTGCGTCCTCATTCCCCTGCCGCCTGCTTCGGCTTATCGTTCGGAGTGTACTCCAGATAGTATTCGTAGCTTTTCTTGCCCGGCCGGAGCTGCTTGCTCTGCCGGACGGTGTAGTCGTTCTTTACGAGGATGGCAGCTACCGTCAACCGGTCCTCAACGCTTGCGATGATAACTTTATCCATCGTTTCCCTCCAAAAAGTTCTTCATCTCGTCAAATCTGCGGGCCGCTTCCGCCTTTCTCCACGACCGACCTGTGAACTGCATCGGGTAGCACATTTCAAAGATACGGTCATAGATGCGGGTATAGCGGATGTCCGCGGATTCTTTCATTTCAGTCATGCTCAGGTTCGTGGTGAGGATGATGGGAAGCTTTGCTCTGTACCGGCTGTCCACGATGTCGTAGACCTTTTCCAGCGCAAAGTCCGTGCTGCGTTCAGCACCGAGATCATCAATGATGAGCAGCTTTGCCCTGTTCAGCCGGGCAATCAGGGCGCTGTCGTCCTCGCTGAACCCCTGCATGGTTTCCAGCAGCTTTACAAACGAGGTCATCACCACCGGGACCCGCAGGTTCAGAAGATGGTTTGCAATACAGGCTGCTGCGAACGTCTTGCCCGTTCCGACTCCGCCGTAGAACAAAAGCCCCTGATTCTTTGCCAGCATTTCGTCGAAGTGCTTCGCATACCGCAGGCAGAGCTTCAGGTTGTAGGCATTGTCTTTGGTCTGCTGGAACCCGTCAAAGCTGATGTCCCGCAGGCGTTCGTCCATGAGGCTTTGCTGTTTCAGCGCTTGTGCTGCCCGCATTTCCCGGTCCTGCATGAGCATCTGCTCTTCCTGCTTCCGCCGTTCAGCCCGGCAGCGGCAGGACACCGGCATCTTGACCCGAACTTTCTTTTTGGGGTCGAACGGAACAGCTTTCAAATCGGGCATATTGACCTCTACCTGCCGACGGGTATGGCAGTTCCCGCAAACGAGGAACCCTTCATCGTCGTAGTAATCACCATTCTCCGGCTGATTTGCCGCCTGTGCCTGACGTACAACGCTCTGCAGCAGGCCGTCAAACTCACCCATTCTGCTCACCCCACTCCCTGAACGGATTATCCTCAGCCGGTGCTGCCTCGCTTACGCTTTGCTGAAGCAAGCCCGGTTTCCTCTCCTTGACCCGATCTACGACCCAGCTAAGGATGGCACGGTAGTCATCCTTGTACTTTTTCCCTTTCGAGCCTTTGTAGAGGTCAAGCTCCACAATGCAGGCATCGGTAAAGGCTTTGCCATACATTTCGACGAGCCGGTCGTAGTTTGCTTCGCTCATCTTCACGAACTCCGCATAGGATTTCTTATCGGGTTTCGGCTTTGCAGGCGGCTTGACTTCTGGCTCCACAGGAAGTTCCATCTGTTCCGGCTCCGGGGTCTTCGGTGCAGGCTTTGCGGCCTCTCGCTCTATCTGCCGGGCTTTCCGCTTTCGTTCAGCATCCAGCCTGCGGTTTTTCTGGAGCTTATACCACTGCTCCTGCCATGTGTCCCAGTCGTGGATGTAAAAGCCGTCGGCCGCCACATCAATCCAGCCGGTGTCCACAAGGGCTTGAACCACTTTGCCCATGTCGAGCTGGCAGTCCTCGCCGCAGCCGTACAGGTATCGGCTCAGGACTTCGAGGTCGGCATCTTTGACCAGCCCGGTCTCATCGGCGTTCTTCATGCCCCAGAACCACAGGAAGTTCAGGATGCCGAGGGCTTCAAACTTTGAACACCCGATGGCGCGGTATAATCTACGGAGCTTCGTACCGTCCACCTCCTGATGTACGCTTATCCACGGCATCCCCTCACCTTCCTTTTCCGCCGGTGGCTTTATTCTTCGGCTGCACCGTCATTTTTGGTGTCTTCCTCAGCTTCCAGCTCCGCCTTGTGGGCTGTGCAGATTTCGACCAGCCGCTCGACCACCTTGTTGTAGGTGGACATCTTCATGCCGGTCGTAGAGGTCATCCCCATCTCCTCGATGATGGACTTGACCACGGCGTTGCCCTTGTCCTTGCCGAAGTTCGCCTGCGCCGCCTTGAAGAGCTGCTGGCGCTGCTCCTGCGAGATGACCGGGTCTTCTTCCTCGGCGGGCTGTTCTTCCGGCTTCTGGTCATCCAGCTCCTTGTAATCCACCGGGATAGCACCAGA
>OIYY01000157.1_pt1 | contig 52797 bp, 42 predicted proteins | sample 1588341 | NCBI WGS metagenome assembly OIYY01 (sample SAMN03283287) | human gut metagenome | biome: human-associated habitat; material: feces | host: Homo sapiens | place: Peru | collected 2012
GCACAGTCGCACCGCCAAATGCGAAGCATTCCACTTTGCCCCAAGGCTGTTTTTTTATGTTTTTGTTTTTGATTCCACCCACGATTCCGGCAACAATGCAGAATCTATCCCCAGGAATGTTCCACTGAACCGAAAGAACCGTCCCTTTGGTTTGTTGGTAGACCGAAAGAACCGTCCCTTTGGTGTGTTCTCTGCTTAATCTGTTGAATCGGTGTGAGGATTTTTCGTGATATATACACATAGCAGAAAAGCGCTGGATATTTCTATCCAACGCCTGGTAGCGCATAGGGGAGTCGAACCCCTCTTGCAAGAATGAAAATCTTGAGTACTAGCCGATATACGAATGCGCCATTCTTTAGCGACTCAGCGCGAACTAAAGTCGCAGAGGTTAAGCGTAGTTACTTAATTAAGCAACGCCCAATTTATTCACATAAAGAGCAAGTTTTGACTTCAAGTTAGAAGCCTTGTTCTTGCTGATTACGTTCTTGCGAGCCAACTTGTCGAGCATAGAAGAAACCTTCTTGTAATCTTCAGCAGCCTTCACCTTGTCAGTTTCAACACGCAATTTGCGTACTGCATTGCGCATAGTCTTTGCATAGTAACGGTTACGGAGATTACGAGTCTCAGTTTGGCGAATTCTCTTAATTGCTGATTTATGGTTTGCCATAATTATTTTAAATCTTTATAATTTTCGTTGTTATTATTTGTAGCGCATAGGGGAGTCGAACCCCTCTTGCAAGAATGAAAATCTTGAGTACTAACCGATATACGAATGCGCCATTTTCAACACTTGGGTGTTAAAGCGAGTGCAAAGTTATAAATCCTTTTTTAAATGACAAAATTTTTCGGTCACAAATCGCTAAAAAATCGTGTTTTTCTTGGTTTTTATTGTTTTATCTGCCACATTTTCACTAATTTCGTGAAAAAATCAGGCGTCGGCACGCCACAAAAAAGACGAACAGCATGTATGAATCGCTTCACGGAATAGTGCTCAACACTATTAAATATAACGACCGCCACAACATCACCCACATCTACACCGACCGACGTGGGCGCATGTCGTTTTTGGTGGCGCAGGGCAACACCGCCGCCGCCCGAATGCGTGCGGCTATGTTTATGCCGCTGGGGCTGCTGCAATTTGAGGCGCGCATCGTGCCGGGGAAGGATTTGTGCACGCTGCACGATGTGCGACGCACCCACGCGCTGCACAGCCTTTACGCTGACCCTGCGAAAAACGCCATCGCCATGTTTATCAGCGAACTCCTCTCTCACTCCATTCAGGAATGTGAGCAAAACGATGCGCTGTATCAATACATCGCCACATCGGTGCAACTGCTCGACACCATGACCGACGGCGTGGCAAATTTCCACATCTGCTTCCTCTACCATCTGGGCACTTTTCTCGGCATTGAACCCGACATGAGCGACTACCAGGAGGACTATTGGTTCAACATGATGGACGGCACATTCCACTCGCGCCCGTCGGCGGGTGGGCTTAATCTTCGCCCCGAACAGGCGAAAGTGATCTATCTGCTGTCGAGAATGACGTTCAGCAACCTCCAAATCTTCCGTTTCAACCGCGAGGAGCGCAACCAGATGCTCGACACCATCCTCACCTACTACCGCCTGCACAACTCCACCCTCGGTGCCCTTCGTTCCCCCGAAATCCTCAAGCAACTCTTCATCTAACGCACCTGCACAAATAGCGAATCACAACGTAGGGACATGCCTGCCCCAAAAAAACAACAAAGGGAAACCGGATTGGGGCTTCCCTTTGTAGGATAATCTTATATGTGGTGATTATTGGAGAATCTGGTTGATGAGTTGGGTAACGTCGCTCACGTTGATTTCGCCGTCGCCATTGATGTCGCACACTTCGTCGGTGTAGTCGCTTGTGCCGAGAATCTTGTTGATAAGGGCGGTAACGTCGCTCACATCCACTGTGCCGTCGCCGTTGATGTCGCCTACCTCACCTGCTTCTTTATAGTAAGAGAAACTGATATTGTCAACATACACTTTAGCGGTGGTGCTGCCACCCACTTGAGATACACGGAAGTAGGCTGGTTCGCTGAGTGTAGGCATCTTAAACGATGCTTTACCCTCTGCCGATGTTTGCACATTCACTTCGCCAAGATCCTCCCACTCGGTTTTGTCGATGCTGTATTGCACTTTGAATTTCGCTGTTGTGGAGGTTGGATTGAAGAAGTAAACCGAAATCATAAATGGGTTGATGGTGATAGGCTCTGCTGTGGTGATAGCACTTGGTTTTTTCATTGCCACAGAATAAGTGCCGTCGCAAGCATCTTTGCCAGGAGCCGCCACTCCACACTTGGTGAAATTCCACGAGCAGAAGCGTCCACGCACATTGGTGGAGCCTGTGGCACTGGTGGTGCCCATCGTTTCAAAGTCTTCCACAAGCATTTCCACATAGCCTTCCTTGTTCACCTTGAAATTAATCACACCATTAGTTTCGGTGATTTCCGTCAATCCGAAAGTGTTGTAAGTGCCATTCCAAGTGCAAAGGCTTGGAGTGGTGGAGTTGTTGAGCGTCATTATATTTGATGTGCCGGGGAATGGGTCGGAGGCTTGTGCGCCCGATGTACTGTTTCCGGCACGGAGCAACTCGTAATAGTTGTGCGAAGGAGTGGCGTTCACCTTGTTGGATTCCCACACTTCCAGATTTGTGGAATCGACACGGAACACCAGCATACCATGACCTGGCAACATCGCATCCCAACCCGTTTGTTGACGGTTTTCGAGCAAGAAGAACTCTTTATCCACTGGAGTTTTCAGCATATAAGCCTCATTGTTTTCCTGCATCGGGTTCAGTTCAAATTTGCCTGTGCTGGTAATCACTTTTGGGGTGAGGAAGCCAGAGGCATAACGCTGGAAGGCTGAATAGCCCACTGGCAAGCGACCAAGTTGAGAATAACTGCCGCCAGCCATCACGCTCCATTGGCCAGGGTCGTGGCTTTGACCGCCAGCCTCGTAGTCGGTGTCGTATTCGTCAGGCAAGCCGAGCACGTGCGAAAACTCGTGGCACACGGTGCCGATACCGTCGAGAATGGTTTGGTTGTTAGATTCCCAACCGTAGAGTTCAACCGAACAAGCATATTTGCCCATTCGCTTACCGTTGTATCTTGGAATATCCACATATTCAAGCGACCATTTGTGTGGCCACAAATATGCGTCGCTGTTGCCGCTATAATTTGCACCATAACCAGCCACAATGAAGTACATCATGTCCACAAGTCCATCGCCATCGGCATCATATTTGCTGAAATCGACGGTAGAGCTGAGGTTGGCGATAGCTTGCGCAAACACAACCCAAGCATTTTTAGTGCCATTCATTTCGGTGCTCTTCATATCCACCTCCACAGGACCTACCACATCGAACTGTGGGGCGAACTTGCCCATACTGTTTTGGCTGAAATAGTCGCGCACGCCACCGATAAACATTGAGCCGTAGCGATTACTTGTGCCGTTTTCGTTCTTATAGCCCTTGTAGTTCACATCGTTGAACATGTGGTCATACACCGAGTGGGCATCGGAGCGCGAAAATTTCCTATCAGAGAAATTGACAAGAATCACCAATCCACGGAAATTCTTGTAGTAACTGTCGCTTTCCTTGGTTGCCACTTTTCGGCGCGACTTGCGCGCGCCTTCGTTGTTTGCCTTTTCAATGAGCATTTTTCCTGTGGCTTCGAGGAACGAGACATCATTTGCCGTACGCTCCGCCTGGTTGCGGGCGATTCGGTCGGTGGGGGTCAAACGATTGTTCTGCAACTGCGCATACACATAGTAGCCGGCATCGTTTTTCACAATGGTGTAGCCATCCGCTGTGGTGGTGAAGTGATAAAACTCATCACCGTGGCCTTGAATCACGAGTGTGGAGCCATCGGGTTGTGTAACAGTCACTGGATAGGGATATGCTGGCACTGCCGACGCACGAAACATCGCCATCAGGCAGATAAGCAGCAGAGTAAATTTCTTCATTGTTGGTTGGTCAAATATTTTGGTTATTATATATTTAAACCCAAACCCGTCATCGCTGACGGACTTGGGTTTAAGATTGTTGCAATTATTTCAAAATTTGGTTGATAAGGGCGGTAACGTCGCTCACGTTGATTTCGCCGTCGCCATTGATGTCGCACACTTCGTCGGTGTAGTCGCTTGCGCCGAGAATCTTGTTGATAAGAGCGGTTACGTCGCTCACGTTCACCTCACCGTCGCTATTGATGTCGCCTGGGAGAGCGGTTTGCTGTCCCTTTTCGGTGTAGTAGATCGACACATTGTCGATATATGAGGCAACTGTCTTACTACCCGACACCATGCCGATGCGATACATCACTGCGTCGCGGCGTGAGATGCTCACTGGCCAGTAGAGGGTGATAGTGGTTTTGCCCGCCACAGTTTGTGAAGTTTCGTTCATGAATTTCACTGGGGTCCAAGTTGTGCCATTGTCCTTTGAAATGCTCAACGCAAACTTTGCTGTGGTTGAGCCTGGGTTAAACACCTTCGCACTCACTTGATAAGCATCGTAATAAGTGGCCCCACTGGTCATTTGGCTTGGGAGTTTCATCTGCACAGAGTGTGCGCCGTCGGCCTTAGTGGCCGAGCCTGGGGCTGCCACGTTACACTTGGTGAATGTCCAACTTGTGAATTTTCCTTCATTGTCCTTTGATCCGCTCGTTGTAGTCACAGGCATAGCCTCGAAGTCTTCCACATCTGCCACGATGCTGCCGTCAGAGACCACACGGAATGAAATCACGCCATTCTCCTCTTGAATACTGGCAAGGTTCCATGGGTTGCGAGTGCCGTTGAAAGTCTTGAGGTGAGCCTCGGTGTCGTTGGTAATCATAGGAATACCACGAGTGCCAGGGAACGCGTCGCTTGCATCACCTTCGCCACTCATCACACGGCCAGCGCGAAGCAGTTCGTAGTAGAGGCGAGCAGGGTTGTTGTTCACGGAGTTGCCTGTCCACACGCTCACATTAGAAGAGTCAACGCGTGCCACCAGCAAGCCATGACCTGGGATGTGAGCGTCCCAACGTGTTTGCTGACGGTTTTCAAGCAAGAAGAATTCTTTGCTCAAAGGCGACTTTATCATCATGATTTGATTGCTTTCGCCCAATGCTGGAAGTTGGTATTCGCCAGGAGCATTGATCACGGTTGGCGTAGCGAAGCCCGAAGCGTAGCGGTCGTAAGCAGAGTAGGCTGCTGGCGTGCGGCCGTAGTTGTTGTAACTGCCGCCCGACATGATTTCCCAGTCACCAGGATGTTGCGCCTGACCCCCTGAACCTTCATAGTCGGTGTCGTAAAGGTCGGGCAAACCAAGCACGTGAGAGAACTCGTGGCAAATAGTGCCAATGCCATCGAGAATACCGCTACTTTCAGAGTAGTATTCGCAAGAGCAAGCATAGGTGCGCCAGCGCTTGTAGTACATTGTCGATTTATGAGGCCAAATATGGTCGTCAGCCTCACCAGTGTTAGCGCCCACACCTGCAAAAATCATATAGAACATATCCACATAACCATCGCCATCGTTGTCGTAATCCATGTAGTTTACACCATAAGTGGAAACAGCCTGCTCGAGAGCGTTACGCATCAGCGCGGTTTGTGAGTTTTTTGAGTTTGTGATTGAGTAAGGCACGGTGATAGGGCCAACCACGTCGAAAGTGGGAGCAAACTGTCCCTTACTGTTATCTTCGTAGTAGTCGCGTACGCTACCAGTGAACTCGCCCCAGCGGGTAGCAGAGCCGTCGGGGTTGGTGAAACCGGTGTAACCTTTCTTGTTAATCATATCGGTGTAGAACTGGTTAGCATCGGAGCGAGAGAAAGAATAGTCGTTGAATTGCACCAAAAGAATCAAACCACGGAACTTGCTGTAGTCGATGCGTGCCTTTGGAGCAGCGTCACGTTTCGCTTTAGCCGACTTGGCAACAGCCACTTCAGCCTTGTCGATCATGCCCTTTGCCACGGTGCTGAGATAGAGATTGTCGGCTTCTGAACGCTCGCTGATGTTGCGGGCCACCATAGCGGTAGGCTCCAGTTTGCCTTCGGCACGCTGAGCGTAGGTGAAGAAGCCCATCTCGTTTTTCACAATGGTGTAGCCATCTTCTGTGGTGTAGAAGTGGTAGAATTCATCACCATTCAAACGCACGGTGAGTTCACGACCGTCGGGTTGAGTAACTTTCACAGGATAAGGTGTTGCAGGAACAGCCAGCAACTGAGTGGCTGTCAACAATGTTGCAACTAAAGCAAAAAAGAACTTTCTCATATTTTATATTAAAAACATTATATTTTTTGGTCAAAACACGGTTTGCAGTTAAGCCAGCAAACCAAAGTGTGCAAATATCGCCATTTTTCCTCATCAAAACAAGAAAATCCGAATTTTTTCTCACACTTTCACAAATAACCACACTTCTTCACCAACAACAGCGGTAAATTCACACCGCATTCTCTAAGTACAAACCATTAATACCCAACACTGTGCACATGTCGTTGGGTTACATCCATGGAGCCATATAGAGAGGTAGATAGGTGATGCCTTCCTCCTCTTTAAGGTCGGCGGTATGAAGCACGGTGGGCGTGGTGATATACTCACCAAATTTTGCCACGCATTTATTAAGCGAGGTGAGGGTGTATTTTTTAGTTGATTTCACCTCAATTGGGATGATGTTGTGCCTTGATGTAATCGACGACTTCGTGATCAGAAAATCTATCTCCATTCGCTCCGAGGGGTCTTCACGACTCGACTTGCTGTAGAAGTAGAGTTTATTACCTCTCGCCTTGAGCATCTGTGCCACAATATTTTCCATAAGCATTCCCTCGTTCACTTCAAGCGAGCCTCGCAAAAGCGCTTTATAGAGTTCGACTGGAGTTTTCCCGTTTTCATCAAAAGCATGACTGATGAGCAGACCGGTATCAGCCATATAGCATTTCAGCGTAGTTCGCTCCATATTTAGGCGAAGCCCGATATTTGGTGCCGTACAACCGTAGCAAATGTTCACAATGCGAGAATCAGAGAGCCAGAAAAAGGCATTGTCGTAGTCGCGGTACGATGTGCCAGGCTTGATAGCCGAAGGACTGAATTTCTTCTCTCCCCTTTGGAGCATGGCAGGAATTTCGTCGAAGATGCTCTGAGCCTTAAGTTCGCTTCCTGTGGCGTATTTGGCAATATCATTACGATAAACACTTAAAATGGCACGTTTGGCGGCATCGGCCTTGTCGTAATCTTTCGTTTCCACATATTTAAGTAGGGCTTGCGGCATACCTCCCACTATCATATAGTCGCGAAACAGATTCATGGCTTTACGATGCAGACCTTCCATCGGTTTTTTCTTTTCACAGCACTCTCTAATGCGCTCTGCCAACAAATCCTCACCCATCGCCCAAAGAAACTCCTCAAAGTCCATCGGATTCATCTCAATAGCCATTTCTTCGGAAGGGATGGTGATGTCTTTCACATTCTTCTTAATGCTCACCAAAGAACCGGTTTCGATATAGTGGAAGCGTCCATCTGCCACCAAATATTTAATGGCGGCACGGGCGCGAGGGCACATTTGCACTTCATCGAAAACAATGCACGACTCGTGCGGCGTGAGTTTCACTCCGTATTCAATCTGCAAATTCTGCAAAAGGGTGTCGATGTCGCCGAGATACTCGTCGAACCACCCTTTTACTACCGATGAAGCATTATTAAAATCAATTAAAAGGTGTGATTTGTACTCGTTTTTTGCAAAGGTCTCAACTATAAAACTTTTACCAATTCTTCTCGCACCTTCCACGAGTAAAGCGCTATCACTCCTATTTTGCTTCCAATCAAGTAGTTGGCTGTATATTTTACGCTTGAAGATTTTCATTTCACAGTTTTTCAAGAGATTTTACACCACAAATTTACAACTTTTCAAGAGATTTTCAAAGCGGTTTTTACAACTTTTCAAGAGATTTTTGTGGTGGATTTCACAACTTTTCAAGGGATTTTTGGTGAAAAGCGGTGATTTTTATTGTGGGTGGTGGGGCTTAGCAGTTGTGGGGTGGTTTGTGGAACTTTTGGTGGCGGAGTTGGCAGGTGGAGGCTTTGTCGCAGCAAGAGCAGGAGCCTTTGCCCGACTTTTGATTTCTCCACACACGCCTTACCGACAGCCCCACTGCCAGCAACACCAATATCAATATAATCCAACTTTGTATGTTCATTGCTTCAAAATCCACTGAACTCGGAGAACTCGGAGCGCTCCGAGAACTCCGATTTTCTAATTTCTAATTTCTAATTTCTAATTTCTCTACATAAAGCACTCCAGCAGGAGTTTGATGGCAAACGCCACGATCCATGCCACAACGCATTGCCATACGACCATCGCCCAGGCGTGACGGTTGCCCAACTCGTGGCGCACGGTGGCGATAGTTGCCACGCATGGGGTGTAGAGCAAGCAGAACACAAGAAGTGCGTAGGCTGATGCCACGCCGAGAACCGAGGAAATCGACACGCTGCCAAACAGCACGGTGAGGGTGGACACCACGCTCTCCTTCGCCATAAAGCCCGAAATGAGCGAAGTGGTGATGCGCCAGTCGGCAAATCCGAGTGGCTCGAAGATTGGACTTATCACGCTTGCCACGCTTGCCAAAATGCTGTTTTGCGGATCAGCCACAAGCGAGAGGTGGAAGTCGAACGATTGCAAGAACCACACCACGATGGTGGCGATGAATATCACAGAGAAAGCCCTCTGCATGAAGTCTTTACCCTTATCCCAAATCAGGCGCAGCACGCTCACTGCCGTAGGTATGCGGTAGTTTGGCAGTTCCATCACAAATGGCACAGGCTCGCCGCGATAGATGGTGTTTTTCAGCACAAGCGCCACGATAATTGCCATCAGAATGCCCAACAGATAGAGCGAAATCATCACAAGCGCACCATTATTCGGGAAAAACAGTTGGGTGAAGAACGCATAAATCGGCAACTTTGCCGTGCAACTCATAAATGGCGTGAGCATAACGGTGAGTTGACGGTCGCGTGCCGACGGCAGTGTGCGGCTTGCCATCACACTTGGCACCGAGCAGCCAAATCCCATCAGCAATGGCACAATGGAGCGGCCTGAAAGTCCGATGCGGCGAAGCGACTTGTCGGTGACAAACGCAATACGCGCCATATATCCGCTATCCTCCAGTATGGAGAGGAAGAAAAACAGCGTGAGAATGATAGGAATGAAACTCACCACGGCACCCACACCACTAAATACACCGTCGATAATCAGCGCGTGCACCACATCGCTCACATTCCACGATTGAAGCAAGGCGTCGGTTTGCGCCGTAATCCACTGGATGCCCTCGTCGAGGCATTCTTGCATGGTGCCGCCTATCACATCAAATGTGAGCCAAAACATCAAGCACATAAACAACAGGAATGCCGGTATAGCGGTCCAGCGACCAGTGAGCACCTCATCAATTCGACGGCTACGCTTATGCTCCACACTTTCTACTGGTTTCACCACCGAGCGACCGCAAATTCGCTTAATGTAGGAATATCGCATATCTGCCATTGAAGCGGCAGGGTCGAGGCAACGCTCGGCTTCGAGTTGTTTCAAAATGTGGTCGATGGTGTCGCGCTCATTATCGGCAAGGTGAAGCGCTTCAATCACTCTCGCATCGCCTTCCACCACCTTGCACGCCGCAAAACGCAGCGGTATGCCTGCAGCCTGCGCATGGTCTTCAATCAGGTGAATCACGGCGTGAATGCAACGGTGCACGGCACCTCCATGGTCGGTAGGGTTACAGAAGTCGGCACGACGTGGTCCCTCTTGGTAGCGTGCCACATGAATGGCGTGATCCACCAGTTCCTCCACACCTTCGTTTTTGGCTGCCGAAATCGGCACAACAGGTATTCCGAGGCTGGTTTCAAGTTCATTGATGTCGATAGTGCCACCATTGTTGCGCACCTCGTCCATCATATTCAGAGCAAGCACCATAGGTATGCCCAATTCCATCAGTTGCATGGTCAGATACAGGTTGCGTTCAATGTTGGTGGCGTCCACAATGTTGATGATGCCCTGTGGCTTGGAATTGAAAATGAACTGGCGCGACACTATTTCCTCGCTCGTGTAAGGCGAAAGCGAATAGATGCCGGGCAAGTCCACCACCTCGGTATCGGGGTGTCCTTTAATAACGCCCGACTTGCGGTCGACGGTCACGCCCGGAAAATTACCCACATGCTGATTCGAACCAGTGAGCGCATTAAACAGCGTGGTCTTGCCGCAGTTCTGATTACCCACAAGTGCAAAAGTGATTTTGCCGGTAATGGGGGCTGGATTTTCCTCGCTTTCGGTATGGTAGCGACCTTCCTCGCCCAAACCGGGGTGCTCTGTGCGTGCCGAGGGCTGTTCGGCAGGCTGATGTAGCTCTCCGCCTTCGCATGTGGGGCAAATGTCGATGTCGATTTTCGCCGCATCGTCTTTGCGTAGCGTCAGTTCGTAGCCGTGGATAAGAAGCTGCATCGGGTCGCCCATCGGTGCGAATTTCACCAAAGTGAGTTCGCTGCCAGGAATCACACCCATATCAAGGAAGTGCTGACGGAGTGCGCCGTCACCTCCCACCTTAGTAATAATGGCCGATTGGCCAATTTTCAATTCATCTAATGTCATAACACATTATAATATATTATATAGCCTCCGTTTCGCGCGCCGCCATAAGCATAAAAAAGTGCATCAGCGGCAACTGCAAAAAAGTAAGCCTTACGCCTAATTTTCCAAGTTGCAAAATAACAACAAATTCACCAATTTTTCAATACCTACTTTTAGGTATTTTTCACTAAAAAAGTCATTATAAAAGACTACAAGTCTACGAGTCAACAGGTCAACAGGTCAACGGGTAGTTTCATTCCTCCATAATTTAAAAAAAACACACCGATTTAATCCATTAGAACCCAATTTACACCTTATTTTATAGGGACTGTCAAAATGTATCATAAATTGGTTTTTGGTTTGTTTTATTACCATCATCACCCTTTTCGACCATACTGTATAATCTCTGCCCAATAATTATTCACAGATGTGATTGGCGTAGTAATATGTGCTTTTTGGGGTGGGGAAATGGGGGTGTGGGGGTGGTGTGAGAGGATTTAAAGCCCGTTATACAAATTTTTACATTTTTCAAACGATATAATTGTCAGAATTGCGAAAAAGATTTATCTTTGTCGCTGATTTTAGAGATGAATATTCTGAAATTAGGTGTTATTATTTTTTGGATTTACTAATTAATTAATTTTCTTCATTCATGACTACACTGACTATTGCTATTGTTGTGGTGTTTGTGATAGGTTACGCATTCATAGCGCTTGAGAGTTTCACTCGCGTGAACAAGGCGGCTGTTGCGTTGCTGATGTTTGTGGCCACTTGGACACTTTTTATGTTTGACCCCGGAAGTTATCTCCCCAATTTCACTCCCGATATGGTGAATGGCGTGCTTGAAAAGCATCTTGGCAGCACTGCCACCACGCTGTTCTTCTTGATGGGTGCGATGACTATCGTAGAGGTCGTTGATCAAAACGGTGGATTTAATTTCGTTCGCGACATTTTGCGAACCACCAACAAACGTAAACTGCTGTGGCGCATCGCATTTATGACATTCTTCCTCAGTGCTATTCTTGACAACATGACCACCAGTATTGTGATGGTGATGGTGCTTCGCAAACTCGTTGACGACCACCACGATCGCTTAATGTTTGCTTCGCTCGTGATTATTGCCGCTAACTCAGGAGGCGCATTCTCGCCAATTGGCGACGTGACCACTATCATGCTTTGGAACAAGGGCTTGATTACAGCTGGTGGCGTGATTAAAGAAATATTCCTCCCATCGCTCATTTCAGTGGTGATACCTGCGCTCATCATGCAATGGATGCTCAAGGGTCACCTCGATGCCCCTGCCACTACCTCTAACGTGGAGGATCATGTGTTCACAAGCTTTGAGCGCAAGGTGATTTTCTTCCTTGGCGTAGGTGGCTTGTGCTCCGTTCCTGTATTCCACAGCCTCACAGGTCTTCCTCCATTCGCTGGCATTCTTTTGGTGCTTGGTGTGATTTGGACCGTTATCGAAGTGTTCTATCGCACAGAGCGTCACACACCCGACAGTATGAATCGCCGCGTGAGCAAAGTGCTTGGCCGCATTGATATGACCACCATCCTCTTCTTCCTCGGTATTCTCATGGCTGTGAGCTGCTTGGAAGAAATCAAGGTGCTTCACATGGCAGGCACTGGGCTCAATGAGATTTCTGGTGGCAACCACTATCTTGTGACTGGAATTATCGGTGTGATTTCAAGTGTTGTAGATAATGTGCCATTGGTGGCTGGCTGTATGGGCATGTACACCGACCTCGTGGGCGACTTCGCCGTAGATGGCTTGTTCTGGCAGCTCCTTGCCTACTGTGCTGGTGTGGGTGGCAGCATCCTCATCATCGGTTCTGCCGCTGGCGTAGTGGTGATGGGTCTCGAACGCATCAGCTTCGGCTGGTATTTGAAGCACGTCAGCTGGCTCGTGTTTGTGGGCTATGTGGCTGGTATCGTGTCTTATTGGTTCCAGAACTACATCGTTGCACTTCTCGCATAAAGCATCAAAGTAATTCTTGAATTGCTTGAATCAAAGATTTGCACTATCTTTGCAAAAGGATAGTGCAAATCTTTCCATTTAGGCGATGCCTCCGTAGTTCAACGGATAGAACGAAGGTTTCCTAAACCTTAAATCAGGGTTCGATTCCCTGCGGGGGTACTTTTTGTTGCTAATAAATTGTTCGTCAATTTGTTGGCAACTTTTTTGAATTCCTATGGCTCAGTGGGAATTTGGTGGGGGGATGCAATAGCATTATTGAATAGATGTCTTGTTGAAATTTTTCTTGGAGTTTTTTCTCATGGGCAGTGTGTAACTCTTTGTGTATTTGTTATTCGCAAATTACGAAAATGAAAAACAATATAATAAAGAGAATGATCTGAAAAACGATTTTGACATAATTAGTTTCTTGTTTGACTTTCTCGTTGCTCATATTTTTTGTGTTTACTTTTTTCCTGTCATCTGAGGGTAGTAATTTGGCTAACGTGCGTATTTGTTCTTTTCTTTCTTGTAAATCAAAGTTAGAAAGATTTCTGTTGTATATTCCGTAACGGCGATTTAACTTGTTTGTTGCTCTAAGGTATTCAGAGATAATTTTTTTTATTATTGAAAAGTTGTTTTCCGTTAGTTCTTGTTTATATAACGCATTGACTAATGCGAAACCAATTTTTTCAACACCTGTAATATAACAAATATTTTCTCTGTCCTCATTTGCTAGTTGTACTTCATGCTTATATTTTCCCAAAAGTGCTAATTGACCTTGATAAAAGTAATCTTCTAACTCTTGGTAACGTTGATACAAATAATCGGTATCTCCATACAGTCCACATGCGGACATAAACTGGGTATAAGCAAGATTTAAGAAAAGCGAGTTTGCTATTATTTTTGCATTCTTGACTTCCTGATTTTCCCCATCTTTTGTTTTTGCATATTTTACCATATTTTTTGCGGCCTCAATTAATTCTTGGGCAACTCTTATCTCGTTGAAGTAGCCCCCCGTTATATATCTCTCTGTCGGTTTCATTTCGGGAACCCCTGCCATGTAAAACATTTTCATCTTCCATGCTTGCGATGATCGTGGGTTGATTTCTAATGCTTTCTTTATATAAGATTGAGCTTCTTCAAAATTTGACACTTTAGCAGCTTCTTCAGCTAGCTTGATAAAGTTATCAAAGTCCTCACTTTTGTCTATTTTCACAAGTTGAATGGCGGATTGGATTTCTATACTGCTTCCACAATATTGACAAAATCCTGTTGTTCGCGATTCGTCAACCTGAATATCTGCGCCACAATTCGGGCATTTAGCACTTACAAGTCCCATAGCTTTATTTGAATAAATTAGTTATATATTTTGAAATCAGCAAAATTGTACCGTCAAGAATTGATAATATGATGAAAACAATTATAAACCAATTGTCATTGAATTGTTGTGGTGAAAATAAACTTAAAATAAATTCAAAAGCCCCTATCAGCAGAAAAATGAAAGATAAGGAGATTTTGAACGCGTCTTTTAAATCACATGTTTGTACGACCGCTAATAACAGGGTCGTTACGATAATTACTAAAGAACTTATACAAACATTTGCGAAACTGTAGCATGATAGAATTAAGCCGATTAGGATGTTTGCAGTAAGCATTGCGCTAGCAATATAATAAATATACTTTTTCATAATTTATGGAATTTGAGGAGGCACAATAGGTGGAGGTGTCTGTTGGTTGAGTAGTTGGGCAAGTTCTGGAATGGTTGACAATCGTGCCCATTCGGGCATCCCTGGTGTCCAAACGAGGGTCTCGGAATTAGCTGCGCCTTGTGCAATTAAATTGGCTATTGTTTGGACTGTGTGTCCACCAACTTGCTGCCCATTAAGATAAACATGATACACTGTTTGGTTCTTTATTTGTGGAGGTTGTTGTTGTGGATCTGTGTTGATGAGATTGTTGGCCATTTGACCGAAAACGCCACCAGTTGCTAAACCAGCCGCAAGACTAGCTCCCATTGCCATCATATTGCCCCCGGCACCTTGGTTTTGTGCAACTTTATCAAGGACATCAAAACTTCGACTCATTTGATAGAACTCCTTCCCCTCAACATTGAAACTTGCAACTTTTGCTTTTGCTTCTCTCAACTTATTAAATGCAGGGTCTTCTTGAGGTACATTGATTGACATAATTGAAAAATCAACCATTTGTAACCCATACTTTTCAAAGTTTTTAGAAATCTCTGTATTACAAAATTCCGATATTTCAATAAGGTTATTATTGATATCCAAAATCGATATTTTTTCTTTTGTAATACACTTTGAAATGGTTGCTGTGAGGAACGATATGAGTTTGCCTTTAAAGTATTGGTCAACGGTATTCACATCAAATGAAGACATGTTTCCTATTAATGTTTCCAGAAATAGCTTTGACTCCTTTACTTTTAGTCCATATTGTCCGAATGCGCGAACAGGAACAATAATGCCATACTTTGGATCCTCAATATTTAAAGGATGCGTGGTGCCCCATTTTAAACCAAGCCTTGTTATATTATTAACAAACCACACTTCAGCTTTAAAAGGAGATTCTTTCCCAAATGGTAAATTAATAAGTTTGTTGAGTATCGGAATATTTTCTGTCTTAATTGTGTAAGTGCCAGATGTGAACTCATCGCAAACAGCACCTCCTTTAACAAAAAATGCAGTTTGTGATGGGTATACAACAAGCTGTGTTCCAATCCTCAAATCGTCAGAGGGAAATTTATGACAAAAGGTGTTTTTGTTGGATTCCCATTTTACAACGTCAATTAATGCCATAAGCACATCTGTATCCGTACGCCCCCATAGGAATAGTTAATGGTTTATAAAAAGAAAGCGCGGGACGATGTCCGTTGTCAATTGAAACAAAGGCATCGCCAAACGCCTACACTGAAAATTGAACAACCCACCTCCCACGCTGAAGCTTATATAGCCTCCCCGCTAGTAGCGTGGGGATGGTAAATACAAGCACAGCGAAGGCGTTTCTGGCTGCTTCAATATCCTTCAGTGTAAAAAATTGGCGATTTCTTGTTCCTGAAATTGAAGCGAAACGCTTTCGTAATAATATGTCGGTGCATAATTGGTGGAACAGCCCACTTCTGAGCGTAAACCAACGCAATATGCAATCGCAAAGTTATGAGATTTTCTAAACAAATCCAATATTTGCGCATAAATTTTCTCGTAATATTCCCATAGAAGTGCATAGGAGCAATTTTATGGTGAATATTTTTAAAAATAGTGTTTCTTAGACTTGTCGTTTGTTCTTTGTGAATGAAAAGATATTGATAATTATTTTTTGTGTATAGAATACGATGATGTGAGAACAAAAGCGTATAGATAATTATTTGTATGGGGGAAAAGGAGAGAGGTGCTCGCTTCGCAGCGGACACCTCTCATCAATTAGGAAAAATAGATATTTATGAATAAGTATTACTTGCTATTGTGTCGTTTCGTTTAGAAGTGGATATCCACGCCCACGCCAAGTGCGTTGTTGGTGCGTGTGAAATCGCTCTTATACTCCATGTTGGTGTTGGCGTCGATTTGTGACATCTTCTTGTGACCATAGATGGTGGTGAAGTATGCCACGTTCACATCAATCATTTTGCTGGCGTGGATACATGCGCCCATGCCGATAGAGTTGCTGCTCACCACAAATGATTTGTCGTCCATATAGGCGTCGGTGGTGCCGTAGTTGGTGCTTTGCCAGCCAGCGCTGAGTGTCAACAACTTGTTGGCATCGTATTCCACACCAGCGTTGTATTCGATGGTGCCACGCTTGAGCAACTTGTTGTGGTTGTTGTAGCCAGTGGCTTGCTTGTCGAAGAAGTAGTGGAAACCAACGTTCACGGTCAACTTGTCGGTAGCCTTCATACCAGCGCCGAGAGCGAGGTAGGCAGGAATATCGTTAGCCACCTTGGTGCCGTCTTCATATTCACCGATAGCCTCTTTCAGTCCCTTGTCGAAAGTTTGGCCAAATGCTTCCATTTTGCCTTTGAGGGCTTGTTGAGCGTTAGCCACCACAGATTCGTATGGAGTGCCAGCGTATTTTTCAGCCAATTTTGGGTTGAGCAGTTCCACGCCGTAATCTACAGCGAGCACTTCGGGCAAGTTGCCGATGCTTGGAGCCAAGTTCACCGACTTGTTCTTCATGCGCAGGCGAGTTTTGAACTCGTATTTAGCGGCGAAGTTGAAACGGCCGGTCTTGAAGTCGATACCGATGTATGGGGTGAAGCCCTTACCGTTCTGGTCGCAGTTCAGCTCAATGTTGGCAGAATTTGGCTTGGTTTTGTCCACCATCATGCTCAAAGGCACACCGCTCACGGTGATGTCTTTCACATAGCCGTAGTAGTTGGCGATAGCGAGCACGCCACGCACACCGGCAGCCACGGCAAGATTGTCGTTGAACTTGTAGGCACCAGCCAAAGATAGGCCCCAGAAGTATTGCTTGCCACGCATGAAACTGTTGTAAGAGTAAGCAGGGCTCTTAAACACTTGGCTCAAACCTGGGTCGTGAATGCCCAGAGGTGCCATCTGCTGGCTTGCTGCGTCGATGCCGGCTGCCAATTGGCTCACGCCGAGGGCTGTGTTAGCCACGATGCGCTCAAAAGAGCCGAGGCCGTTGTCGAATTCGCATTTGCCACCGCCACCAGTGAGGGCGAGGTTGGCTTGGAGCGACCAGTTCTTGATATTATACGCGAATTGCACCGAAGGGATGATAGGTGCTGTGGCCTTACCCTTGAACTCACGCTCGGTGGTAGGGTTGTTGGTGTTGTAGGCGAATGGTGCGTATTCGTTTCTGATTGTACGAGTTTGGAATGCTGATTGGAAATTGATAGAGAGGTGTGCGCCATCAGCGAGAAACGCCACACCGGCAGGGTTGCTGTAAACGCCGTCGATACCGATACTTGCCTCACGGCTCATCATACGGTTAAACGCCACGTTTTGGTTTGTGTTTGTGAGCAGGCCGCCACCTTGCGCTGAGAGTGTCATTGCTGCTCCCAAACCAATCAAATAAATTTTCTTCATTTCGTAATATTTTGTGTTATTATTGGATTGCGGTTGCAAAATTACAACAAAAAATCCGATATAATGTCCAAAAACACAGATAAAATGGTAAAATTATCGCAATCCGTTAACTTGTGTTACAATCTATCTTAATAACTGCAAAAAGCAACGAATTTTAACAAGTCGAAGAGTCTACGAGTCAACGGGTCAACGAGTTTTTTGTCTGACGAGTCGGACAGGTCTGACAAGTCGGACAGGGGATTTTTCGGAGATTCGAAAATTCGAAGATTCGAAAATTCGATATTTCGGTATTTCGGGAAATCGGTTGGGCATTGGTTTGTTGGCTTTCGTTTTTTTTGTTACCTTTGCAGTAGGCATTTAAAGTTTTGCATCAATATGGCTGATGGAGAGCGGAGTGCGCACTGTGTGCTCCTGCTGCTTCGTGGCGTGAAGAATATAGGTATGATATCTCCCGATTATTTGTTGATCTTTCAATCCTGTGCTATGACGGTGATGGCGGTGATGGCACTGTTTCTGTTTGCTTCACGCTTTTTCCAGTCGCACACCACGCTCAACTACGAAAAATCGCGCTGGCTCCTGTTCACTGCCATGCTTCTTGCCGTGGTGCACTATTTGTTGCAGATATTTCTTGGCTTTCGTGCCGCGAGCGACGAGTTGGGTGCGCTGGTCAATATGCTGTTCTACACGCCAGCCGTCTATCTGGTGTCGTATGCATCGCTCCGCATGGTGAGCGACCGCAAGCATAAACGGCTGTATATGCTTGTGGGTTTTGTGAGTGTGGCGTTGATATTGGTGTGTTTCGTTGTGGGCTATATCTGCTATCGTAGTCTGAACATGCCGTTGGCATTGAAGTCTATGGCTGTGGTGTTCTACATTTCGGTTTTCTACTATGCCTTTTATCCTCTCCACGAACTTTTTCGTGTGAAGCAGTTGGTGGAAAACGAAACCGGTGGCGATATTCGCCAGTTCTTTATATATATGCGCGTGGGCATGGCTGTGCTATTTGTGATATGCATTACTGTGCCGTTTGTGATATTCTCTTTGAAAATACTCGCAGTCTTTGGACCTATCCTCTTGGTGATGCTGGTGGTGTACGTTTTGAGTTTTATCTCTTTTGGCTTCAAACTCACGCCTGTGAGCGACATCATCGACGAGGAATTAGACGACGATAAAGCAACGCCCAATTCAGAAGAAGAGGGGGGTGAAGAGGCCAGCGCGCCAACCGCCACCCTCACCGAACAGCAATGCAAGCAAATTCGCACCGCCATCACCTCGTGGCGCAAGGCGCAAGGCTACAGCCAGTCCGACGTGAACAGCACCAACCTTGCCGCTAAACTGCGTGTTCCGAAACGCCAACTCATACTCTACCTATCGGTGTGCGAGGGAAAGACTTTCCGCGTGTGGCTCTCAGAACTCCGTATTGAGGAAGCCAAGCGTATGCTGATTGAAGACGAAAACTACAAACTTGAGACCATAGCCTACGCCTGCGGTTTCAGCCATCGCAATTATTTGCAAAACCGCTTCAAAGCCATCACTGGTTTCACGCCCCGCGAATGGCAAGAAAACCAGAAAAAAACTAAGGAGTAAAACCCCGTATCGGGAAAAAACCAAAAATAACCAATACATTTTTGCGATTTTACGGCGAATTGTCGTATGTTTAGCGATTTCGCTGTGGAATAGGTGTTTAGGTGTACGATTTCTATATAAGTCACACACCAAAAAACCCTTAATCGTACACCCAAGGGTAGGAATCTTATACTTTTTGTTAGGATATTGCCATACATTTGCACCGAATTATAAAGCGATACGATTACGTATGAATACGATTGATATTTGCTCAGATTTTGACATAATGGCGATATGCTTTGGAGCCATAATAGTATGCATCCTTATAGGCTATGTGTGCTACAAAATTGACAAGCACAATCGCGAAGGGAAATGACGATTAACAATTACAAGGTGCCCTAACAGTGGAAAAAAATATCACTAATATCACGGAATTACATGGCTTTGTGGGTGTGGAGGTTCGTAGAGGGTGAACCTCCACACTTTTTTCGTGCCCCCCAGCCTTTATATATTATAACCAGCCTTTATATATTATAATATGTGGGTGTGTGGGGGTAAAAAGGGTTAAAAGAGGGGAATTTGTTCGGTGGTATTGAAAAATGTATTAACTTTGCACCCCAAAATGATTGTATATAACCACCCAAAAGATTGTATATAAATAATGAACGATATTTTCAACACTATTAGTCAGGCTATCATCAACACAAGCGATTTTGTGTGTGGTGTGCCAGAATTTTTGCTGCTTATCGGTGGCGGTCTTTTCTTGTTTGTTTATTCGGGCGCGGTGTCGGTTCGCCGTTTGCCTTGGGCTATTCGCGAATTGCGAAAAAAGCAAGCCAACGATGGCGGTAAACAGGAGGGACAAATCAGTTCATTCCAGGCATTGATGAGTGCCATTGCCGCCACTGTGGGCTTGGGCAACATTGCCGGTGTGGCTATCGCTGTGGCTATTGGCGGTCCTGGCGTGGTGTTTTGGATGTGGGTGAGCGCCCTTGTGGGTATGACCACAAAGTTTTTTGAAGGTTCGCTCGCCATTATGTATCGTGGCAAAGACTCCGCTGGCGAAACGCAAGGTGGCACCATGTATATGATTACCGAGGGCTTGGGCAAGAAATGGCGACCACTCGCCATCGCATTCACCGTCTTCGGTATGGTGGGCACGCTTTGCTTTATGCAAGCCAACCAACTCACCGAGTCGATTATCACCGTTTCGGGCATTGCCCCTACGTTCTCCACCAAATTCATTATCGGTGTGGTGATGGCTGTGATTGTGGCGTTTGTGATTTTGGGCGGCATCACCCGTATCGCTAAAGCCGCTTCACGCATTGTGCCAATCATGGTGGTGTTCTACTTCCTGATGGTGCTTGCAGTGGTGCTGCTCAATTTGAATCTTGTGCCAGCCGTGTTCACCTCCATTTTTGAGGGCGCGTTCAGCCTCAAGGCAGGATTTGGAGCATTCGTGTTTGTGGCGCTCACAGGCGCAAAGCGTGCCGCATTCGTCAACGAGGCTGGTGTGGGTACCGCTTCGATGATGCACGGAGCGTCGAAAAACAATCAGCCAGTGCGTGAGGGCTTGATAGCGATGCTCGGTCCGCTCATCGACTCAGGCATTGTGTGCACGCTCACCTCCATTCCCATTATCATGGCGAGCCATTCGGGCTTGGCGTTGGCCGACGATGCCGGGCTGAGCAACGCTTTGGGCGCATTCGATATGCTCCTGCCACATGTGGGACAGTATCTGCTTATGGCAATCGTGCTTTTCTTCGCGTTCAGCACCATGTTCAGCTACAGTTACTACGGCTTGAAGTGTACCAACTACCTGTTTGGCGCAAACAATGCGAAATACTATAACTACTACTATCTCGTGATGATTGTGGTGGCTGCCGTGATTAAGCTCAACCTGCTGGTGGGCATCATGGACCTGGCATTTGCCGGCATGGCGGTGTGCACCATGTTCACACTCATTCGCCTCGCTCCAAAGGTGAAGGAGCAAATGAAGCTCTACTTCGCCGAGGAAGGAAAATAAGGCCGCAGCCTGATGCAGATGTTGGATAAATGTCATCTGCATCAAGCGAAAGCCACAAGATTATAAAAAAACATTACCTTTGAAACCAAAATATGCCGAACATGAACTATCAGCAAATATTAGAGGACGTATATCAGGAAATCAGGCCATTTGAAAAAGATGGCAAGCAAGCCGACTATATCCCTGCCCTGGCACAAGTTGATCCCGACCAGTTTGGCGTGTATCTCAACATTCTCGGCGGCGAGCATTACAGCCTTGGGGCATACGATACGAAATTTTCCATTCAGAGTATATCGAAGGTGTTTTCATTGGCTATTGCCCTCAGCATCTTGGGCAAAGACCTGTGGACTCGCATCGGCAAAGAGCCATCTGGCTCTGCCTTCAATTCGCTGGTGCAACTCGAATACGAGAGCGGTAAGCCCCGCAATCCGTTTATCAATGCCGGTGCTATCGTCTTGGCAGATGTGCTGCTTTCGAATTTGGACAATCCCGAAGAATTTTTCATCAATTTTGTGCGCGAGTTGGCTGGCAACCCCGACATTCAGTATTCGCAGGAAGTGGCAGAGTCGGAATTGAGTTGCAGTTACCTCAATGCCTCAATCGCCTATCTGCTCAAGCACCACGGCAACCTCGAAAACGATGTGGCAGATGTGCTGCACCTCTATTGCATGATGTGCTCTGTGGAGATGAGTTGCAAGGACTTGGCACAGGCGTTCACCGCCTTTGCGCGTAGCAACGAGCCGTTTTCGCACGCTGGCGTCAACCTCACCGTGTCGCGCGTGAAGCGTATCAACGCCATTATGCAGACTTGCGGCTTCTACGATGAGGCAGGGGAGTTTGCGTTTTTGGTGGGACTGCCCGGCAAGAGCGGCGTGGGCGGTGGCATCGTGGCGCTCTATCCCTCGAAATACACCATAGCCGTGTGGAGTCCACGCCTCAATGGCAGGGGCAATTCCATCATGGGTTTGAAAGCCCTTGAACTATTCACCACCCTTACCACTGAATCCATTTTTTAAGAAATTAGATATCAGAAATTAGAGGTTAGAAATTAGAGAGGTTAGAAATTAGATTTCTGCCTGATTTTTTGAACTTAATCTTGGGGGAGACTTCGGTCTCCCTTTTTTCGTATTGCTGTTGGACGTTCTTGGGGACTTTGCGCCCCCGCCACTCAGACTCGTCCGCTGTGTTTTTTTCATTGTTTTTCCCCGAAAATCGTTGCACTTCTATTTGGACACTGCACTGGTTTTGCAACCGATTGCGGTGGTGGGTGTGCGAATTAATGAGGGCGGATGTGGTTTATTTGATAATTTAGCAGTAACTTTGCTTTATCACAAAAAACATGATTATTACTCAGCGGAGAGTTTCTCCGCCACAATGTATGCTCAAAAATATGAAAAAGTCACTTCCTATTATCAAAGACGACCCTTGGCTTCTGCCGTTTGCGCCTGCCATTGAGGGCCGACACGAAGATGCGTTGAAAAAAATGAAGGAACTTGCCGGCAAGGGCAAGCTCAGCGATTTTGCAAACGCCTACAATTACTATGGCTTGCACCGCACTGATAATGGATGGACATTCCGTGAATGGGCACCAAATGCCACCGACATCTACATCGTGGGGCCATTCAACGAATGGACAGAGTGTGAACCCTACCGCATGAAGCGACTCACCGACGGCAACTGGGAAATCAACCTGCCTGAACGCGCCATGGCGCACGGCGACCTCTTTAAACTGCATGTGCACTGGAATGGCGGTTGGGGCGAACGCATCCCTGCCTACGCCACACGCGTGGTGCAAGACGACACCACCAAGATTTTCTCGGCGCAGGTTTGGAGCCCTGAAAAGCCCTACGAGTTTAAGGTACACGACTTCGTGCCTACAGTCGATCCGCTGCTCATCTACGAGTGCCACATCGGTATGGCGCAAAACAAGGAGGCAGTAGGCTCGTACGAGGAATTCCGCACCGAGGTGCTGCCACGCATCGTGAAATTGGGCTACAACGCCATTCAGATTATGGCTATTCAGGAGCACCCCTACTATGGCTCGTTTGGCTACCATGTGTCGAGTTTTTACGCTGCATCAAGCCGCTTCGGCACTCCCGAAGAGTTGAAGCATCTTATCGACGATGCCCACGCCCACGGCTTGGCGGTGATTATGGATATCGTACACTCCCACGCCGTGAAAAACGAGGTGGAGGGACTGGGGAGATTCGACGGCAGCTACGACCAGTACTTCTACGGCGACGGCCGACGCGAGCACCCGGCATGGGATTCGCTCTGCTTCGACTATGGAAAAAATGCCGTAATCAACTTCCTGCTGAGCAACTGCAAATTCTGGCTCGAAGAATACAAGTTCGACGGTTTCCGCTTCGACGGCGTGACCTCGATGCTCTATTACAGCCACGGACTGGGACAGGCGTTTGGCAGCTACGACGACTACTACGACGGCTCGCAAGACACCAACGCCATCACCTATCTCACCCTTGCCAACATACTGATTCACGAGGTGAACCCTCACGCCATCACCATCGCCGAGGAAATGAGCGGTATGCCAGGACTGGGACGCGCATTTAAAGACGGCGGCATGGGCTTCGACTACCGTATGGCGATGGGCATTCCCGACTATTGGATCAAAACCATCAAGGAGAAGAAGGACGAGGATTGGAAGCCGGGCTCCATTTTCTGGGAACTCACCAACCGTCGTGCCGACGAGAAAACCATCAGTTACGCCGAAAGCCACGACCAGGCTTTGGTGGGCGACAAGACCATCATTTTCCGCCTCATCGACAAGGAGATGTATTGGCACATGATGGTTGACGACCACAACGCTGTGGTGGATCGCGGTATGGCGCTGCACAAGATGATTCGCTTGGCAACAGTCTCGACCATCAACGGTGGCTACCTCAACTTCATGGGCAACGAATGGGGACACCCCGAATGGATCGACTTCCCACGCGAGGGCAACGGCTGGAGCCACAAATATGCTCGTCGCCAGTGGGATTTGGTGGACCGCAAAGACTTGAAGTACCAGTTCCTCAACAACTGGGACACCGATATGATGCACCTGCTGGGCGGCCAACACGGCTTCCAGAAATTGCCAATCCGAAAGTTGTGGGATAAGGACGACGACCAAGTGCTCGCCTTTATGCGCGGCAATCTGGTGTTTGTGTTCAACTTCCACCCATTCAAGTCGTTCTCCGACTACGGCATCTTGGCCCCCGAAGGCGAATACGAGCCTGTGATGGACAGCGATAGCGTACAATACGGCGGTTATGGCAACATCGACAGCACCATTCACCACCTCACCCAGCACGACGACCTCTACAACGAGGCGCACTTGGGTTGGCTGAAACTCTACCTGCCATCGCGCAGCGTGCAAGTGCTTCGTATGCTCCCACCAAAGCGCAAAACCACCAAGAAAAAAGCCGCCCCAAAGAAAGTGGCAACAAAAAAAGCAACCACCAAGGCCGCTACAAAGGCTGTTCCAAATGCCGCTCCAAAGACCACTCTAAAAAAGAAATAGCCACCATCGCCCAAACCGATAACACGGCAAGAAACTGCGTCGCAATCCTTGAAAGGTTGCGACGCAGTCATTTATATACCATTATCGATGCAAATTGACGCCATAACGTAGGGACATGCCTTTGGCGAAAGCACTGAAAATATACGTGTTTTTGGGGGATTTTTGAGGGCAAGGGGCGTTTTTTTGGAAAAAAATGACGGCGATAGAGGCGTTTTCCCGGTTTTTGGGAAAACGCTTTTTTGTGGGGAAACTGTTCGAGTTGGGGGCTTGTGAGGGTTTGTTAGAGGCCGTGTGGGCGTTTTTGCGCAGATTGCGCTTTGGGGTGTGTTTTCCCCGTGTTTTTACGGGATTTTGGTGTAGATTTTCTTGAGGTTGGACACGAACATCGTGACAGCGCACTGCACTGTCATCATGTCGAGGCCGTAGAACATCGCCCTGCCGTAGCCGAGGCTCCGCTTGACGTGGGCGTTCTTCGCCTCTATCTTGTACCGCTCCCGCCGGCGGTCCCTGAAGTCCTGCGTCTGTGAGTGCTCCAGCAGCCTGCGCTGCTCGGGGGTGAGCTGCGTGACGGAGAACGTCTTGGTCTTTGCGCCTTTCAGGCATTTCTCTCTCATGGGGCATACCGAGCACTTGGCGCGGTCGAATGTGTAGAATGTCGCCTTGCGGCCGTTGTCGTTCTTGTAGGTCACCGAGCGCTTGCTCACCGCCAGGTGCCCGTTGGGGCAGATGAACATGTCCGCGTCCTTGTTGAAGGTGAAGCCGTCGCGCCCGTCTATCCCCGAGCCGAGGTTGGGGTGCGGCGGGGCGAGCAGCTCGAAGGAGTGCTCCCTCGCCAGCTCGAGGATGGGCTGCCCGGAGTAGGCGGCGTCGCCGAGCACCTCGTCGACCTTGAAGTCGCCGTTGGCCAGCACGTCGGCGAGCGCCTCCCTGCCGGGCAGCGCGTCGCCCACCTCGCCGGAGGTGACCCTCACCCCGACAACCATGTCCGTCTCGGCGTCCATCACGATCTGCGTCTTGTAGCCGAAGAACTCGGTGTCGGCGCTCTTGTGCCCGACACGGGCGTCGGGGTCGACGGGGCTGTACGAGTAGTGGTCGGTGATGTCGTCCACCAGCTCCCTGAAGCGGTTGAGCACCCTCTTGACGCGGGGGAACTCAGCGGCCTCGCCCAGCAGGCCCTCCACGGCGGCGATGAGGGCGTGGCAGTACTCCACCTCGCCCGTGAGGTCCCTCAAGGAAATGTCCTTGTCGGTCCTGATCCTGCCCTCCATCTCGGGAAGGAGCGTGTAGACCTGGTGGCGGAGCTTCTTAGACCACTCCTTCAGCGCGGGCACGGGCCTGTAGAGCGAGGCGGCCGAGACGGTGTGGGTGCCGTCGATGATGGCGCGGATGTGTACCCTGTTGTCGTCCGAGCGCCTGAGGATGCCCTTGCCCTCGGCCATCTCGAAGGTCTTGGCCAGTAGCAGGTCGGTCAGGTTGGTGTCCCTCAGGCGCGTCCTGCGGAACTTGCACAGCGTGGAGTCGTCCACCGGCATCTCCTCCGGGGCCATGTCGAGGAAGAACTTGTAGGCCATGTTCACCCTCACCTCGTTGACGAGGTCCACGTCCGAGAGCTTGGAGATGACCTTCAGTATAAGGTACTTGAACATCATCACCGGGTCGTAGGCCGTGCGCCCCATGCTCTCCGAGTACTTGTCCACGAGCTCCCTGTAGATGAACGAGAAGTCGATGTCATCATGAAGCCTCCTGAGGAAATGGTCGGCCGGAACGAGAATGTCATACAGTCCCGTGTACTGGCTCAAAACGAGTTTCTTCTGCTGTGTAATCATACCTCTAAGTTACTAAAAACAAACGAATTACACAAATAATCCGTCCCTTTTTTTTAATAAAACCACCACAAAATCAACCACTTGCGCAAACGCCCCACCACCAAACGCCCGCACCCCACCGGCAACGAAAAAGCGCTCCCACCTATTATTGAAAGTTGGGAGCACCCGTATGTAATCAGCAAAAAAACGGCAATATCGCCCCCTGCCGACTTTTTCAGTGCTTTCGCCTTTGGCATGTTTCGATGCAAACAGCAATGGGTGATGCGCATATCCGCCTCACTGTGGTGCGAAATTAGCGGAGCCAGTCGGTGATGCGTTTTTTCACCAGCGAGGTTTCGCACAGAATGCGGATAAATTCTTTTGATGCCATATTCTTATAAACACCCTTCAATGTCTGCACACAGCCTTCCATGTGGCAACCGTCGTGGTTGATAGGTATTGCCACCAGATCATCAACATCTTCCGTGGCCGATGACGACAGCACAGTGTACATCCCCGTGTTGCGCACCAGGCGCAGAAGCGGTGTCACCTCGTCCATTTCGGCACGCACATTGAGTTGGGTATTGGTTTCGGAAAGTATGCGGTCGAGCACATTGCGCGCTTGCAGTCCCTTGGCTGGAAGCACGGCAGGGTAATCCACAAGGTCGGCGAGGCTCACTTTCTCGTGCTTTGCCAACGGGCTGTCGCGGCGCACAATCACCGACAGCACATCTTCAAACAGCAGGTGCGACTCGATGAGCGGATAATTGTCCTTCGGGCGAAACGAGAGCACGAAATCGAGTTCGTGGTTCATCAGCCTGTTTATCAGTTCGGTCATGGGTTTGTACACGATATTGAGGAAAATATCGGGATAGAGCTTCATGTAGTCTTTCAGCGTTTCGTGCATCACCATATTGAACGAGTGCGTTACGCCAATGTTCAGCGAACCGCACTTCAATTCGCGCAAATCATTCATGCGGCGAGTGCAATTATCGGCTGAATCGATAGTGGTGACGGCAAAAGGCAGCAGTTCCTCGCCAGCCTTCGTGAGCGACACCTTATGCGATGTGCGGTAAAAGAGCACCGTTCCCAGTTCTTCCTCCAGTTGTTTGATGGTTTGCGAGAATGTGCTTTGTGTTACGCACATCTCCTTTGCTGCTTCAGAAAAGTTGAGCCGTTTTGCGGCAGTGACGAATGCTTTAAGACACCTTAATTCCATAAAAAATTATACACTTTGTAATACAATTTGCAAAGTTAATATTTTTTTTGCGCAATATTGATAAAATTCTCCTTTCTCATACGGTGCTCCATCAGCATTCGCTTCTCATGCTTTGGCAGCATCAGACGGCGGATAAAGATATTCGGGATTGCCACACCTATGGCGATGCAGATGATGATGAACGAGGCGCGCATACCGTTGTTCATCGCCACGGTCACTTCGCCCACCACGCCGTGCATTTTAATGATGGCAAACAGCGCGCGATACATCAGCACGCCCGGAATCATCGGAATCACGCTCGGAATGCTCAAACAGTGGTGCGGTGTGTGGTGCCAGTGAATGGCTTTGATGCAGATGATGCTAATCAGCGCGCTACCCACCAGCGAACCGATAATAGGCCCCATATCGAGCCCTACATTGCCATTGCTGGCGCCAAGACTAACGAAATTTCGGGTGCAGACGGCTATCACGCCACCCATAGCCACCACGCCCAACAGACGGCGGGGCGTGTTGAAAATCATTGAAAAGCCCATAGCCGAAATAGCGGCGGCGATGGAAAATTCCCAATATTCGTGGTGCGGTGTCATCGACAGGTCGTTTACGAAATTATCAATACCCACCACCTCGATAGCAAACGAGATGCCGAACGCCATGGCGAGGACCATGAGCAGCGTGTTGATGGCGCGCGTCACGCCCACCTGCTGGAACCCTGACAGCATATCACTCACAAAATTGATGAGAGGCACACCTGGCACGATAAACAGGGCGCAAGCCATCATCGGATGCCACGGCGTGGTGGTCTGAATCCACGCAGCCAGTTGGAAAGCGGTGGTGGTGTTGGCCACGCCAAACATCCACGCAATCATGGTGCTGACAAATGCCACTATCGTGATATTGATATATGGATTCATTTTTTTGCTTGCCAAATACATGCGCATACGCAATCCCACTGCGGCAGCGATAGATGCGTAGAAGAACGAAGGCCAGTCGCAGCCAAACTGAATGCAGAAGCCACCACATGCCAGACCGCCACCCAGAGCCACTTGCCAAGGCTTATAGACGCGTGGGCGAGCACAGATTTCATCGAACTCCTCCTCAAACTGGTCGAGGGTGTAGTCGTTGGCGATGGCACGCCACGAGAGCTTACTGATTGCGCTGATGCCAGCCATGTCAATGGCATGATTGGAGCAACGCTGGAATTTGGTGTACGAACAGCGGTCGTCGCTGTAGTTCACCATCAGCAAATTGTAGTCAGCGTAAATCTGCAAATTCTCCTCCTTGAAGCCGAGGAACGCTGCCGTGCGCTTCATGTTGCGCAAAATGCGCTGCGTGTCGGCAGAACTCTCCATCAGTTTGCAGCCCACCTTCAGCAGCACTTTCATTCGTCGAATCACATTAGCGTCTTCGCACTTATTGTGAAGTTGTAGAGGCTTAGAAATCATCGTCATCGTCCCAATCATAAAGTGAATCAATAGAATTGTTATCGTAGGTGATGCAATGATGCTTTTTATTGAATCTCCACAATTTGCGTGGCAATTTACCTATACAAGAAACAAAACCAACAACACCATGACAGATACTCATCAAAAATTCTACAACTAATTTCATAATATATCTCCTTTTTTCGACTACAAAAGTACAAACTTCCCACAGCTCAAAAAAGCATCGGCTAATGATTGTATGAATAGCAGGTATTGATAAAACCGATAGCAAACCGATTTTACGTTAGCACATAGTTCAATAATGATGTTGTCGGTTTTGGCATTTTTGGGTGTTGTTCATGGTGGGGGATAGGGTGGGGTGTAAAAAAGAAAGCTGCTTTCCACCTTGTGGAAAACAGCTTCAAACTTTTTTGCTTATCGCAGTGATTACTTCTGAGCAGCAGTATCAACTTGAGCAGCAGTATCAACTTGAGCAGCAGTATCAACTTGAGCAGCGGTATCAGTAGCAGCGCTATCAGAAGCAGAATTTGAACCAGCACCCTTGTTGCAAGAGAAGAAAGAAACACTAGCGATAACAGCAAGTAATAAAACTAACTTTTTCATTTTCGTAAAAATTTAAAATAATAAAACAATAATTTTCGTTGTTCAGTTTAAAATCGATGCAAATTTAAGACAAAAAACTCATATGCAAACTATTTTTCAAGTTTTTTTTTGTTTAAATTGCCACAGTTGCATTTAATTTTTGTAAAAATTTACCTTTTAATTTGTCTAACTATCTAATAGTCTGCAAGATAATTAAAGATTTTTTGGTTTAATCGCCAAATGTTAAACCTTGTTAAACGTAAAAAGGTGGGTAGTTTTCTTATAATTTATAAGGAAAAACGTGTGTTTTACCTATTAATGACTATATAAGAAGCGTTTGATACTACGTTTTGGAGTTTTTTCAAACTCGTTTGCGATAAGTTCAATTCTTGTGATGCGTTCGTAAGGGGCTACGAGCTTGTTAAGCTCGGTGCGAATCTCTTCCATCTTTTCTGGAAGCTGGTCGCGCGTCACGCCCATAGCGTCCATTGTATCGTAGTCGGGGTAAACGAGACCCACGAGTTTTCCGCCACGGTCCACCACCAGACTTTCGTTTACGAAAATCATATTGTTGAGTTTAGCCTCGATTTCTTCAGGATAGATGTTCTGTCCGTTTGCGCCAAGCAACATTGTCTTTAAGCGACCACGGATAAACACGGTGCCGTCGGCGCTGAGTGTGCCCATATCGCCAGTGTGCAGCCAGCCATCGTCGTGAAGCACCTTGTCGGTGGCCTCATAGTTGTGGTAGTAGCCCTGCATCACGTTTTCGCCACGCACGCAGATTTCGCCAGGAATGTTTTCAGGGTCTTCGCTGTCGATGCGGCATTCCATGATACCGGGGAGAACGCGGCCTGCGCTGTGAGGCACAAATTCACGCCATGGGGTGTGGCTCACCAGTGGAGCGCACTCGGTCATGCCGTAGCCCACGGTGAATGGAAAACGGATTTTATAGAGGAATTCTTCCACTTCGGCGTTGAATGGCGCACCGCCCACGATGATTTCCTCGAAGCAGCCACCAAACGCATCAATCAGCTTCTTGCGAATCTGGTCGTAAATCTTTTCGTTGAGGTATGGAACAGCCAAAGCCCAGCGGAGCATACCCTTGCTGATCATTGGCACAATCATCTTTGAGTAGATCTTCTCAAGCACGAGAGGCACCAGAATCACGAGGTTTGGCTTCACTTCGCCCATAGCCTTCACAATCACCTTTGGCGAAGGGATGCGGCCGAGCAATGTGATGTGGCCACCGATAGCCAATGGCGCAAGCATGTCGAACGCGCAGCCGTAGGCGTGGGCGAGAGGCAGGAACGAGAGGTGACGTGAACCGCTGTAGCACAATCCGGAATTGATGCCATACACGATATTGCCGCAAAGGTTGTTGCCAGTAATCATCACACCCTTGCTGAAACCAGTGGTGCCAGAGGTGTAGTTGATGTCCATCAGACGGTCGCCAGGCACTTCGGGGTACTTTATGTCATCTACGGTGAAACCGTTGGGATAAGCGGCAGCGAACTTATCTTCGAGCGAAGCCAGCACATCAGCCACCACTTCATCTTCCTTTTGCTCGTAGAGCGTGCGGTCGTCGAGCGAGAGAGCGGCGCGCACCATGCGCATATTCTCGAAGTCGAGGCTCTCCCAGTTGCTTTTGCTGGCGAAGAGCAGTTTTGCCTCGCTATGATTAACGATGTGTTGCGCATCGTTAGGGTTGAAGTCTTGAAGAATAGGAACAATTACAGCACCATAGGTGATGGTTGCCAAAAAGAGAGTCACCCAAGTGGGGTTGTTCTTGCCGATAATGGCAACGTGGTCGCCTTCTTGAATGCCGATTTCCTTGTAGAAAAGATGAATTTTTGCAATGTCGCGTGCGAAATCAGCGTAAGTGATGGTCTCTTTTGTGTTGTAATCAGTCAAGCATGGGCGGTCCCAGTTGTCTTTGAAACTCTGCTCAAAAATCTTGACAGTATTTTCTTTCATCATAATAGTCAATAATTTAAATGTAATTGCAACTGCAAAGTTACTCATTATATTTTAATTATTGCACAAAACATCCCCAATTTGTGCAAAAAGGGCAGGAGCAGATACCATGTGATGGTGATATACTCATTTGATTTCCGCGCTCGAATCCTCGAATCCTCGAATCCTCGAATTTTCGAGATTTCGAATTTTCGAGCCATCGACTCGCTGACTCGTTGACCCGTTGACTCGTTGACTTTATAGAACTTTCGGTGGGGTGGTGGGGATGTGGGTGCTGAGCACTCGCCATGGCTTGGGGTAGAGGTTGTTGGCGCGGTTGCCGAGGTTGTTGGCAAAGCCGATGGGCTTGCCGTGGTAGGTGAGCAGCACATAGCCTCGTGGCGCGTCGGGCAGCACTATCGCCTCGCCACGCATATACGCCATGGCGGTGGCGTAGTCCACCTCACTTTGGGCAAATGCCTCGCTGGAAAGGGCGGTGGAGAGTGCCAAAGCATGACTGGGCACGCAGTTTTTCCCCTTCACGGTGCCAACCGTCACGCCAGCCTGAAGCACACGCAAGTCGGCAAACAGCGGCATCAGCGGAGCGATGTCGGCAGGAATGGCAATTACCTCATCATTCGCCACGCTCAGGGCATAGTGCTTCGGATTTTCGAGCCAAGCGTCAACCCCTCGTGGCACAGGAATGGCTTTCGCCTTTGCGCCCTTGCTCTTTTTGGCGCGCAACTCGGCACGGCGTTCGTCGTCGGGCTTACGCAGCACCGCCATAAACAGCCCCTCGCCATTGGTGCGGTGAGGCATGAAGCGGTAGCAGTGGTAGGGGCTGTCGATGGCTGGGTGAATGTGCCAATCAGCCTCCACCGGAATCTCCACCGATTCGGCACCGTACTGCTCCACGATGTGTGCCACCATTTCCTCGTTTTCCTCACGGTTGTAGGTGCAGGTGCTGTAGATGAGCACACCGCCGGGGCGCAGAGCGTTCCAAATGTCGTGAATGATGCTTTTCTGCAACGTGGCGCACTGCTTCACCAAGGCAGGTGTCCACTGGTTGCGTGCTTCCTCGTCTTTGCGCATCATGCCCTCGCCGCTGCATGGCACATCGGTAGCCACCACATCGAAAAAGTGATGGAGTTTGCCCAAGTCGTGTGGAGCATTGTTGGTGACGATGCAGCGCGGACTTCCCCATTTCACGATATTCTCATGCAGCACACGCGCACGCGCCGGCATAATCTCGTTGGCCACTACCATCGAATCGGCAGGCAGTGCCGAAATGGCTGTGGTGGTTTTTCCGCCCGGTGCGGCGCATAGGTCGAGGTAGCGCACAGGCTCCTTCACCACATGCTTAATCACATGGTGGATAAACATCGACGAAGCGTCTTGCACATAGTATCGGCCCGTCTGGAAATCGACGTCGAAAGTGAACGGCATACGCTCCTTCAGGTATCGGCCAGTAGTGCACCATGGCACACGCTCCACGGCATCGCCGCTCAAACTGATGCCACGGCCATCGTTCACACGAATCGCCACCGAAGGCTCGGTGGTGGTGATTGCCTCCAGCAGAGCATCGCACTCATCGGGGAGAATGCCACGCATCTGCGCTATAAAATCGTCGGAAAGTTTTATCATATCGTCCGTCATTTAAAAAGGCTGTGCCGCGATGAATGTGTGCGGCACAGCCTTTGCTTTGTTATGCTATCGTGAGCCAAAGCCGGCTCCGTGCGTATGCTAATCGATTAGAGAAGAGTGGCAGGGTCGAGGTTCTTGCCTTCGATGTCCTTGAAGTAGCGGTAAGTGCCCACCTTCAATTCCATAGTTGCGTCTTCGTCGCAAATGATGATAGCCTTGCGGTGCATTTGGAGCACGCTGAGAGTGCACATTTGTGAAACAGCACCTTCCACAGCGTTGCGCAATGCAGGAGCCTTCTTGTAGCCGTTTGCAATAATCATCACGCTCTTAGCAGCCATCACGGTGCCAACGCCTACGGTGAGAGCGGTTTTAGGCACTTTGTTCACGTCGTTGTCGAAGAAGCGGCTGTTGGCGATGATAGTGTCTTGAGTAAGAGTTTTCTGACGAGTGAGTGAAACGAGTGAACTACCTGGCTCGTTGAAAGCGATGTGTCCGTCAGGACCTACACCACCCATGAAGAGGTCGATGCCACCAGCAGCTGCGATGCGTGCCTCGTATTCTTCACATTCCTTATCGAGGTCGGCTGCGTTGCCGTTGAGGATGTTCACGTTTTCCTTCTTGATGTCGATGTGGTTGAAGAAGTTGTTCCACATGAAAGAGTGATAGCTTTCAGGGTGATCTTCAGGAAGTCCTACATATTCGTCCATGTTGAAAGTCACAACATTCTGGAACGAAACCTTGCCAGCCTTGTTGAGCTCGATGAGCTTCTTGTACATGCCAAGTGGTGAGCTACCAGTAGGGCAACCAAGCACGAAAGGCTTTTCTGGGGTTGGGTTTGCAGCGTTAATGCGAGAAGCAACGTAGCACGCTGCCCATTCTGATACTTTGTCGTAATCAGGTTCGATGATAAGTCTCATAATCGAAAGATTGTTTTTTAATTAGTTAGTATATTCCTCTTACAAAGTTACGAAAAATATCTCAATGCGCCGTGCTAATTCGCCGCCTAAATGAATAAGGAACTTTTAAAAGCAGTTAAAAGCAGTGGTGCTTTTAAAAGTTAAGGAGTTAAGAAGTTGAAGAAGTTAAAGAAGTTAAGACGATAGCTTCCGATTTGGTAAAGTCTTTTTGCACGATGGGGCGTTTTCGAATTCGTTGGGGGGATTTCGAAGATTCGAAATTTCGAGTTTTCGAAGATTCGATTTTTCGATGGAAGTTGGGGATGGGAGGGGAGAAAAAAGTAGGAAGGAAGCAGTGCTTCCTTCCTACTTGGGGATTTAGGATTTATTTGAGGTTATCTTCTTCTTTTTTTCTTTGAAGTGGTTTCCTCTTTTTTTGCGGATTTTTTCTTTTTGTTGGCTTTTGGCACGTTGAGTTTGTCGCCAGGGTGGAGCATGTCGGCATTCTTCAACTGTGGATTAGCCTTGCGGAGTTGGTCGGTGCCCAAACCGTAGCGGTGTGCGATGCGTTCGAGCGATTCGCCTTCACTCACGCTGTGGCTTGTTGGACGGGCTTCTTCCTTCTTCGCTTTTCTCTTGCTTCTGCGGTCGTTATCGCGGTCAGCCTTTCTGCGCTTCGACGATTTCACCTCGTCGCTGTCGTCTCTCTTGCTGCGCTTGTTTGTTTTCGCCTTAGCCTTTGATCTTGCCGATTCTTCTTCTGCCACATGGCGAGTGGTGCGCTTGCTTGCTGTGGCCTTTTCCTTCTCGATGGCTTCTTTTTGCTTCTTGCTGTTGCTTGCAGTGGTAGGAGCTGTTTCAGCCTTTTGCTTCTTGGCGGTGGCTGGAGCTGGAGCAGGGGTTTCGGTCTTTTGCTTCTTTGAAGCAGTTGCGCGGCCGTCGATTTCATCGTTCACGCTGTATGACTTAGAGCGTTGCGATGTGGTGGTAGAAGTGCTTGCTGTAGGCTTTGGCGCTTCCTTCTTAGGTGCGGCTTGCTTGGCGGCAGTGCTTTGCTTCGCTTGTGCCACAGCGTAGGAAGTGGTGGTCTTTGGCTGTTCGGCTTGCTGCTTTCGCTCGCCAGTGATTTTCAGCACCTGACCACGGCTCACGTGCTTGCGGTTGAGATTGTTGAGTGCCATAAGTTCTGCCACACTCATATTATACTCGTCGGCGATGCTTTCGATGGTCTCGCCGCGTTTCACCTTGTGGTATTTAGCCTCCACACTCTCATTGTTGCTCACAGGGGTGGCGCTCACTGTAGGCTTAGCCTGTGCCACTTGGCGTTCCTGTTTGGTTTGCACCACGCTCTTGGCTGCCTCTTGAGGGTCAACCATCTGTTGTGTCACAGAAGATGCGCGGTTGCCTGGCTCCACCACGTCGCGAGTGGCGTAGAGGTCTTTGCGATAACTCATAATGCTGTCTTCCACCATGATGTAACTGTAGATTTGCTGTGATGGCAGCGCGAGCGAGTAGGGGTGAGTGTCGCCAGGAATGATGTCGTGGCGATATTGAGGGTTGAGAATACGGATTTCCTCGATAGGAATGTTGAGCACGCTGGAAATCTGGTTGAAGTTCACGCGGTGGTGCACCATCACAGTGTCGATAATCAGCGGCTTTTTCGACAAAGCAGGGCTGATGTTGTGCTTCTGATAGTTGTTCATCACATAGGTGGCAGCGATGAAGGCAGGCACATAGCCACGGGTTTCGCGAGGCAGATATTCGTAAATTGACCAGAAGTCGGGATTTTCGTTGTCTCTGCTCTTGGCACGGCGGAGCGCCTTGTTCACATTGGCAGGGCCGCAGTTGTAGGCGGCGATAGCCAGCGACCAGTCGTTGTAGATGCCGTAAAGTTGCTTGAAATAACTTGCTGCCGCATTACTTGAGCGGTAAGGGTCGCGACGCTCGTCAACCAGCGAGTTCACTTCCAGTCCGAGTCCCTTGCCGGTATCTACCATGAATTGCCACAGACCGGCGGCACCTGCGCTCGACACCACGTTAGGGTCGAGAGCCGACTCGATGATAGGAATGAACTTGAGTTCGTGTGGAAGTCCCTCTTTTTCCAGAGCGCGTTCGAAAATAGGCATGTAGTAGGGCGACATACCCAGGATTTGCGACACCATGGTGCGCTCTCTGGTGATGTAGCGGGTGATGTAGGATTTCACCACCTGATTGTAGGGGAGTTCAATTCCCGAAGGAATGGCTCTGAGGCGCTGAATGTATTCAGCGTCGCTCACTTCGTTTGGCGATTTGCTCTCCACGCTGGCATCGACCACCGCATAGTTTTGCAAATACCAGTTTTTCTGCATTTCCTGAGTGTTGATTTCAAAGCTGTAAGGATACACGATGGCCTCGTCGGTGATCGATTCCTTCAGCGATAAAATCGATTTCTTCTTTGGCGCAGCCGACATGGTCAATGCCGCAATCGCCAACACGATTAATGCGTTAAATCTGAAATTCTTCATACTTTATCGTCGTTTGTTTTTAATTCAAAAAGTAAAGGCACACTGAAGTCCGAACGACGGTATTCGCGACTGCTTCGTGTCGATAGCGGCAGGGGCCACGTCCATCGTAAGGTCGGAGGAAATGTCGAAGTGTGCGAGTGAGGCGTCGACGTAAGCATCGACAATATTGATGAAATACACAGCCACCATGCTGATGATGCAAATGTCGCGATAGCGGCGGTAGTATGTTCGCTTGTTTTTCAGAGCGCGCGTGAGCCATTCCTTGTCGAGGTCGCTCTCCTTCACGGTTTTCGGGAAGAAGTTCATGTAGCTGCGCGTGTTGGGGTCGTTGTCGGTGATGTCGCGGTAGGCTTTGGTGTAGTCGCCGAGCATACGGTTGTTCCACGCCGTGCCGTAGCCGAGCCCCACGAAAGCACCCACCACAATTGGGATTTTCCAATAGCGGCGGTTGTAGATTTGTCCCAAGCCGGGGCAGAGTGCCGAGAGCCACATGGCGCGCTTGGGGTCGGGGTTGAACACACGGAGTTTGCCCAGGTTGGTGGCGGCTGCCGTGTCGGGCACGAAGGTGGCTTGCGCCAGAATCAACGAATCGTTGGGCTCGAATTTCACGGTGTCGCCAGCCTCGTCGAGCACAGGGGTGCGCTCGTAGGTGCTGGGTTTTACGGTGACGGCTGCCGAATCGGGGGGAGTGCTTGCCACAGCCTTATGCCCTCCGGTGCGAGTGCGTGTGGGCTTTTCGATGCCGCCAGTGGTCTGCGCCATGCTGCCCACAGGGCAAAGCACAAGCAGGCATAGTGCAATCACTGTGCCTACAAATGTGCGAATATGTGGGTTAAATACCTTTCTCACAAGGAGTTGGTTGCCTCTCCGCCCACTATTGAGCAGGTGGGGATGCTATAATTAATGTTTTAATGTGTCAAAGATACGAATAATTCTCTCTAATTCCTCTTCGTTTTTGAAAGGAAATGAGATTTTTCCTTTACCGTCCTTATTGCAGGCAAACGAAACCGCCACGCCAAACGACTTGCTCAGGTGTTGTTTCAGCACATCGTAGTCGGCGTTGTTCACCTTTTTTGCAGGTGCTTTTGGCTCGGTGCTGCCTTCTTCGTTCATTTCCTTTGCCCTTTGCTCCACCTGACGCACCGAGAGTCCTTTTTTCAGAATCTCGTTGTAGAGTTTGAGTTGCATGGTGGGCTTTTCCACCGAGAGCAATGCTCTTGCGTGGCCCATGTCCACAGCCTTGTCGCGCAAGCCGAGTTGCACTTCGGCCGGCAGTTTCAGCAGGCGGAGGAAGTTGGCGATGGTGGCGCGCTTCTTACCAATACGCTCGCTCAATCGCTCTTGGGTGAGGTTGTATTGGTCGATGAGTTTGCGGAAAGTGAGCGCAATTTCGATGGCGTTGAGGTCTTCGCGCTGAATGTTCTCAATCAGCGCCATCTCGGTGAGTTCGCTGTCGTTGGCGGTGCGCACGTATGCTGGCACGGTGTCAAGGCCTGCGAGTTTGGCAGCACGGTAGCGTCGCTCACCCGAAATAATCATATAGGTGCCGGCTTCTGCGCTACGCAGAGTGAGGGGCTGGATAATGCCCAACTCGCGTATAGAGGTAGCCAATTCCTCAAGTGCCTCCTCGTCGAAGTTGATACGAGGCTGGTCGGGGTTTGGCTTGATGAGGTCGATTGCTATTTCATTGATAGCCGAACTGCCGCTCGGCTGCACATCGTCCATTGAGATGAGTGAGTCGAGTCCGCGTCCGAGTGCATTTCTCTTGATTGCCATAGTGGAAACTTTGATTTAATGTGGTTACTTTTTCTTACGGTTTTTACTGATCAACTCTTTCGCCAACTGGGTGTGGCTGGTGGCACCACGGCTGGTGGGGTCGTAGAGAATGGCTGGCAAACCGTGGCTTGGAGCCTCGCTCAAACGAATGTTGCGTGGAATCACGGTGCTGAACACCATGTCGCCGAAGTGACTTTTCAGCTCTTCGTAGATTTGGTTGGCAAGGCGAAGGCGTGCGTCGTACATGGTGAGCAGGAAACCCTCGATTTGGAGCGATGGGTTGAGTTTCGACTTGATGATGCGCACGGTGTTGAGCAACTTGCTGATGCCCTCAAGTGCGAAATACTCGGCTTGCACAGGAATAATCACCGAATCGGCTGCTGTGAGAGCGTTCACGGTAATCAATCCGAGCGATGGGCTACAGTCGATGAGAATGAAGTCGTATTCTTCCTTTACGCTTGCCAAAGCCTTTTCGAGCACGCGCTCGCGGTTGGGCTTGTTGATAAGTTCGAGTTCCGCACCCACCAGGTCGATGCGGCTACCCACCAAGTCGAGCCCCTCCACGCAGGTTTTCACCTGTGTGCCGAGAATTGGATAATCGTCGACCAGACATTCGTAAATCGACGACGACATCTGTTTAGGGTCAACGCCGAGGCCCGATGTGGCGTTTGCCTGTGGGTCGGCGTCGATAAGGAGCACTTTCTTCTTGTTCACAGCCAATGAAGCTGATAAGTTGATGGCAGTGGTGGTTTTACCCACACCGCCCTTTTGATTGGCTATTGCTATGATTTTTCCCATAATCTTGCGGGTGTTTTTATTTACTCTGCAAAGGAATTACTTTTTGTTCAATTACAAGTTAAAAAATGCGTTAAATTGAAATAAATGTTGATAACTCGTCACTTTTGTTAATAACTATGCGCTTGTTAACAGGCGTTTGCGATGGATGGTGCTTGATTTCCTCCCTTTTTCAACATTCGTATTTTTTTGCAAATATGCAGCGACTTGGTATGGTGATCAGGTCGCTGCATATATATTATATAGTGTGTAGGGTGCCGAGGTTCGGTTTTGCGCTTCGGTACTGCTGTCTATGTCGGGGGGATTATGTGTCGAGGGTAGCGTAAGTGGCGTTGTCCTCGATAAACTGGCGGCGTGGTGGCACCTCTTCGCCCATGAGCATGGTGAACACGCGGTCGGCTTCTGCCGCATCGCTGATGGTGACACGCTTCAGCATACGGTTCTCTGGGTTCATGGTGGTGTCCCAAAGTTGCTCTGGGTTCATTTCACCAAGACCTTTGAATCGCTGAACACGCACATTCTTTTCTTCGCCAGCGCCATACTTGTCGATAAACTGACGCACCTGCATATCGGTCCAGCAATATTCTGAATTATTGCCCTTGATAGCGCGGTAGAGTGGTGGGGTGGCGATATAGAGGTGACCGTTCTCCACGATTGGACGAATGCAACGGAAGAAGAAGGTCATCAGCAGCGTGGCGATGTGGGCACCGTCCACATCGGCATCGGTCATGATAATCACACGGTGGTAGCGGAGCTTTTCGGGGTCGTAGTTGCGTGGGTCGGTGATACCGAGCGCACGGAAAATGGTGACTACCGATTCGCTTTCGTAGATTTTGTGCTCAAGCACCTTTTCCACGTTCAAAATCTTACCACGCAGTGGAAGAATGGCTTGGAACTGACGGTCGCGGCCTTGCTTTGCTGAACCACCTGCAGAGTCACCCTCGACGAGGAACAACTCCGACTTGGCTGGGTCCTTGCTTGAGCAGTCGGCAAGTTTGCCTGGCAGGCCAGAGCCAGCCAATGGCGACTTGCGAATGATTTTTGCGCGAGCGTTTTGTGCCGCATGACGTGCCTGTGCAGCCAAAATCACCTTTTCGATGATGGCTTTGGCAGGTTCGGGGTGCTCTTCCAAATAACTTTCGAGCGCAGCCTTCACGGCGGAGTTTACTGCGGTGATAGCCTCGGTGTTGCCGAGCTTGGTCTTGGTCTGGCCCTCAAACTGAGGTTCGAGCACCTTCACCGACACCACAGCGGTCAAGCCTTGCAGGAAGTCTTCCTTCGAGAGTTCCACCTTAGCCTTTTCAAGCGCTTTCGACTTTTCGGCGTATTTCTTGAGCGAAGTGCCCAAGCCCATGCGGAAGCCCTGGAGGTGGGTACCACCCTCAATGGTGTTGATATTGTTGACAAACGAATAGATGTTTTCCTTGAAAGTCTTGTTGTAGGTCATTGCCACTTCCACAGGAATTTCGCCTTCGTTGTTGGTGATATGAATCACATCGCTGATGAGCGGTTCCTTGCCTTCGTCGAGGTAGCGCACGAAGTCGTCCAAACCGGTTTCGGAGTGGTAAACCTCGGTGCGTGGCACACCGTGCTCGTCCTTGTCGCGCAGGTCGGTGAGCGAGAGGGTCACGCCAGCGTTAAGGTAAGCAAGGTCGCGGAGACGGTTGCTCAAAATGCTGAACTGATATACTGTGGTTTGGAAAATGGTGGCATCGGGATGGAAGATAACGGTGGTGCCGTGATCTTCTTCCGCACATTCTCCAATTATTTTCACTTCGCTTGTGGGCTTGCCAAAAGCGTATTCTTGCATATATACTTTGCCTTCACGGCGCACTTCGGCGCGAAGGTAGTCGCTAAGTGCGTTCACACAACTTACGCCCACACCGTGCAGACCGCCCGACACTTTATAGGAGCCTTTGTCGAACTTACCGCCGGCGTGCAGCACAGTCATCACCACCTCAAGTGCCGACTTGTGGAGTTTTTCATGCTCGTCCACAGGAATACCACGGCCGTTGTCGCTCACGGTGATAGAGTTGTCTTCGCCAATGGTCACAGTGACCTTGTCGCAGAAACCTGCAAGGGCTTCGTCGATAGAGTTATCTACAACTTCTGATACCAGATGGTGGAGTCCTTTCACGTGTGTGTCGCCAATATACATTGACGGACGCTTGCGCACAGCTTCAAGGCCCTCGAGCACTTGAATGTTAGACGCTGAATACTGTTCTTCTTGCTGTTCGATTAATTCTTCTGACATATATTTCACACTTTTCGCAAGGGTCAAAACATCTGTTTCTGGGCCTTTTTAGAGGGTTCGTAGCGCATGTTTTGATGCTTGCGTCATAAAACATACAAATTTACGAAAAAATCCCTCAATCACCAAATTTAAAGCCCTAAAATCCACAAATTTTTCCCCCACCACATCACCCCAAATTCACCCCGCAAATTCCTTACCAAATCCCCACCCAAATCCTATCCCCAAAAAACACCATCAAAACCGTCCCTTTGATGGTGTTTGTCTTAAATAACTGCGTGTGAGGTGGTTTTGGATATAAAATAAAGAAAAAATTTGTGTTGGGAATGAAAATGTGTGAGGTTTCGTTTTTTTTGGTGTTTATTTGTTATATTTGCAGTTGAAAAACCTATAGATTATGGATAAAAGGCATTTGTTTTCTCGTGCGTTGCTATTTGTGGCAATGGTGCTCTTGCTTGGCGTGGCTCAGGCTCGTGCGAATGTGTTCAGTGATTTTAACGAAAAGGAGCAACAACTGTATCAGAATGCTCTCCACTTTATGGATAATGGAATGGTGGATACTGGCATTGACTTGCTCAAGGGGTTGGATAAAGCGCATCCTTCCAACAGGGCGGTCGTCTATGAAATTGTGTATGGATATATTGTTAAGCAAGATTATGAAGAAGCATATCAGTGGGCGAAAAAGCTGTTGAAGCTAAAAGATGCAGATGCCGACTCATACTTTATTGCAGGTAATGCCTTCGATTATGTGGGGAAGCGCAAAGAGGCTATTGAAATTTATGAAAAGGGTTTGAAGAAGTTCCCTAACAGTGTCCGCCTGTGGGTGGAAAAGGGCAATATGGCATATATGATGAAGAACTACGATGAGTCTGTGGGATGTTATGAACATGCCATTGATGTTGATCCGAATTACGACGCGTCGTATTATCGTCTTGCCAACTTATATGCTATGTCAACCGACCCTGTTTGGGCTGTGATGTATGCTCAGAATTACCAATTGCAAGCGAGCAAATATGAGCGACTGATGGAAATGGGGAAACTCATCTATGATTTGTATCGCGAAAATGTGACTCGCAAAGATGGCGAATGGATGGTGACTTTCACTAAAAAAGTGAATTTGTCGGCGTATGCTTCGCTTGATTGTGATTTGCCTTACAATGGATTTTTTTATTATACGCATAAGGTTGTGCTTGATGAGGGAGGTTTCGCAGGTGATACACTCACGCTTGCAGATGTGGCGAGGCTGCATCGCAAATATGTGGAGATAGCCGACACAACGGCACACGACTATTACAATGTGCCGGTGCTGGATATGGAACGCGCAGCGCTGCACGAAGGACATTTAGATGGCTATATTATGTGGATGCTTCGTGGAGCCGACGTGGGATTTGGAAACAAGTATTTTGGAACCGAACAGTGTGATTCGGTGGTAGACGCATTTGTGGAATGGTATAATAATGATTATAACAAAAGAGGTTACAGAATGGGCGAGACTCGCCCCAAAACCACGGTTACTGCACTTGTGCCAGTGCCTCGCGTCGACGACCTGAAGGATGAGAAGGCTTGCAGGGTGCATCGTGATGAAATTCGCGCCATTGCTAAGTGGGTGCTTGATGCTAAGCCAGATACAACCAGTTTGTTGCAAAAAAAGATGTCGGGTGCAATGTTTGTATGGGTAATGAATACCGAAGAGGTGTCTTTGGTTATGGATATGAATCCGTTGCAACTTCAAATGCATATTCTGCCATATTTTATTGCTGCGACTATTGAGCATTTGCTCGGTCAAAATAAGAGGGAATTAGACTGCTCTGATTTTGTGAAAGTGATGATGAAGGTGGTTTACTATGCTCGCAAGTATAAGGATTTGCTTGGCTTGACCGAAAAAGAACTGAAAGTGATTAATCAAGACGATGAAACGCTCAATGCCTTATTCAAGGCTGATTTCGAGAAAGTGAGCAAAAAGAGAAATATGAAGAGTTCAAGAAGTTAGGTTCTTGTTTCCCCTCAACAATCATCTGAGAAATAATTAGGCATTTTTCGCAAAAAAAACACCATCAAAAGAACCGTCCCTTTGATGGTGCTTTTGTGTAAGGTGCTGTATTGTAGTGATTTGAGCGGTACTAAAAATGGGTGAAATGCGACATGGATGTGTCGGTTTTTTAATCTGATTTGAATTTTATCATTTATAGACAACAAAATTAGCACAAAATGTAATTTTATCATTTATGGACAACAAAATTGCAAAAATTATGGTTTTGTTGTTTATGGACAATGAAATTGCAATAATTGTGGTTTGTGGGGAGGAGAAATGAATAGCGAGGCTGTGTCGGGGGTGACACGGCCTCGCTTTTGGGTTGCACCTGTGGGTGGGTTGCACCTATGGGTTGCCCCGCTCTTTTTGGGAGGGAGGGGGGCGGTTAGAGGGCGGATTTTAGGCGGGTGATGAATTCGTCGGCTTGGGCGATGGTGAGGGTGAGTGGGGGGAGCAGGCGAATCATATTGGTGCCGCTTGCGCCTGTGAACACGTGCTGCTCGTGAATGAGGCGGCTACGCAGTTCTTTCACCGGATAGTCGAACTCCATGCCTATCATTAAGCCACGGCCTCGCACTTCCTTGATGCCAGGAATCTTTTTCAGTTCCGTGAGCATGTGTTCGCCCACTTTTCGTGCGTTCTCCACCAGTTGCTCTTTCTCGAAGATTTCGAGCACGGCGATGGCTCCGGCGCAGCCGAGGTGGTTGCCGCCGAATGTGGTGCCAAGCATTCCATACACAGGCTTGAACTCTGGGCTACAGATGAGTGCGCCCATGGGGTAGCCGTTGCAGATGCCTTTCGCCATCGTCACGATGTCGGCTTTGATGCCGCTCCACTGGTGGGCGAAGAATTTGCCCGTACGGCCGTAGCCGCTCTGAATCTCGTCGAGGATAAGCACCACGCCACTTTCTTGGGTGAGGGTGCGGAGTTGGTGCATAAATTCGTCGGATGGAATCTGAATGCCGCCCACGCCCTGAATACCCTCGATAATTACCGCTGCCACATCGCCTTTGGCGATTTCAGCCTTCACGGCATCGATGTCGCAGAACGGCACGATGGTCACGTTAGGCGTGGCATTGACGGGGGCTTGGATTTTGGGATTGTCGGTGGCTTCCACGGCAAGCGAGGTACGCCCGTGGAACGCCTTGCTGAAGGCGATTACGCGTGGCTTGCCAGTGTGGAACGAAGCCAACTTCATCGCGTTTTCGTTGGCTTCCGCACCAGAATTGATGAGGAAAAGTTGGTAATCGTCGTAGCCGCACGCCTTGCCCAGTTTTTCAGCCAAGCGCACTTGCAGACTGTTGATTACGGAATTGCTGTAGAACACCAAGTTTTCGGCTTGCTTCTTCAGCGCGTCGATATAGTGGGGGTGGCTGTGGCCGACCGAAATCACGGCATGGCCACCGTAAAGGTCGAGATATTCGGTGCCGCTGGCATCGTAGGTGTGGCAGCCCACGCCCTTCACAATCTCGATATCGAATAATGGATATACATCGAATAATTTCATGACTTTCTTCTTTTGGATTATCACACAGATTCAACGGATTTTTTTATTCAACAGATTGCTTTTTTTTTCTGTTTAATCTGTTGAATCTGTGTGATATTGTTAAAATGCTGAGGCTTTGAGGGCGAGGCCGGTGCGTTCGGGCAAGCCGAAGAGCAGATTCATATTGTGTACGGCGGTGCCAACTGCGCCTTTCAGCAAATTGTCGATAGCAGATGTGATGAGGATTTTGCCGTCGATTTTATCAACGTGAATCAGGCATTTGTTGGTGTTCACCACATCTTTGAGGTCGATTTCCTTGTCGGTCACGAAAGTGAACGCGTGAGGAGCGTAATATTCCTCGTAGGCGCGCTTCACATCTTCCAACTCGGCATCGCTACGCAGGTAGAGCGTGGCGAAGATGCCACGCGAGAAGCAACCACGCATCGGAATGAAGTCGAGTTCGCTATCAAAACCAGGCTGGAGCAGCGTGAGCGACTGGCGGATTTCGAGCAAATGCTGATGCTTGAACGGCTTGTAGATGCTCACATTGTCGTTGCGCCATGAATAGTGCTTCGTAGGGCCTGGTTTCACGCCAGCGCCGGTGCTGCCCGTCACGGCATGGATATGCACATTGGCGTTGAGCCAGCCGTTTTTCGCCAGTGGGAGCAATGCCAACTGAATGGCGGTGGCAAAGCAGCCGGGGTTGGCGATATGCTTGGTGGCTGTGGTGATGCGCTCGCGGTTCAGTTCTGGCAAACCGTACACGAAATCGTGCACACCGTCGGCGATGCGGAAGTCTTGCGCAAGGTCGATGATGCGGAGCGATTCGGGAATCTCGCTTTTATGCTCTTCGAGGAAAGGCTTCGAGAATCCGTGAGGCGTGCAGAGAAACAGCACATCGATTTCGCTCAACGGCGTGTCGGCCACGAACACAAGGTCGGTTTCGCCGATGAGTCCTTGGTGCACGCTGTCCACACGGTTTCCGGCGTTGCTGGTGCTGCTTATCCATTTCAGTTCCACCTCAGGGTGGCAAATGAGAAGTCGGGTGAGTTCGCCGGCGGTGTAGCCGGCGCCACCTATGATACCTGCTTTAATCATCGCTCTACAAATCCTCCTCTTTGCCGTTCTTGATTTGGTTGTAGTGGTACACCTTCAGCGGATTGGCGTAGATTTTGGTGAAGCCCTTCACATCGTCGGCGCTCCACGCCTTGTTCATTTCGCCATATTCGCCAAAGTTGGTCTTGCTCAAGTCGTAGTCGCTCTCCACGCCCACCAGTTCATAGCGGTAAGGCTTCAGGTCGATAATCACACGGCCGGTGACATTGCGTTGCGACTCCACCAAGTAGGCTTCGATGTCGCGCATCACAGGCTCCAGATAGTAACTTTCGTGGAAGAACATGCCGTACCAGTTGCCCAGTTGTTCCTTCCAGTATTGCTGCCACTTGGTGGTGGTGTATTTTTCGAGCAACTTGTGGGCGGCGATAATCAGCAATGGAGCCGCAGCCTCGAAGCCCACACGGCCCTTGATGCCGATAATGGTGTCGCCGAGGTTGATGTCGCGGCCTATGCCGTAAGGAGCCACCATCTCTTCAAGGTCTTGAATTGCCTTCACCTTGTCGGGGTAGGCGGTGCCATTGATGGCAGCGATTTCGCCCTTTTCAAAGTCGATGGTGATGCGCTTGTCCTCCTTGGCTGTCATCTGGCGCAGGAATGCGCTTTCGGGCAGGTTTTCGTTGCTGTGCAGCGTTTCCTTACCGCAGATGCTTGTACCCCACAAGCCTTCGTTGTAACTGTATTCGAGTTTCTTGAAGTCGCCTTCAAAACCGTGGTCCTTCAAGTAGTTGATTTCATAATCGCGAGTGAGCGAGAGGTCGCGCGTAGGGGTGATGACCTCGATTTCGGGAGCCAGCACTTGGAAAGTGAGGTCGAAACGGATTTGGTCGTTACCTGCGCCTGTGCTACCGTGTGCCACGCAATCGGCGCCAATCTCCTTGGCGTAGTTGATGATAGCGATGGCTTGGAACATACGTTCCGAACTTACAGAAATAGGGTAGGTGCCATTGCGCAGCACATTGCCCATCACCATATATTTGATGCTCTTTTCGTAATATTCTTGCGTCACGTCGAGGTTCACGTGCTTCACAGCACCCAGTGCCAGCGCGTTTTTCTCGATGGTCTCCAACTCTTCGGCGCTGAAGCCGCCAGTGTTGGCAGTGGCAGTGTAAACGGCGTAGCCGCAGTCTTCTGAAAGATATTTCACGGCGAAAGAAGTGTCGAGGCCGCCGCTATAGGCGAGCACCACTTTTTTGCGCTCTTTGTTTTTGCCTTTTGTATTCATGTCGGTGTCGTATGTGATTTCTTCGTTGATATGTTCGGCGGGGTCGTAGAGCAGTGCAGTGCACAGGCATTTAGCGCCGCCATTGCGTTGTAGAATGTCGAAATTCACGCAACTTTCGCAACCTTTCCAGAATTGCTCGTCGCGGGTGAGAACTTCAAAAGTCACGGGCTTGAAGCCGAGTTTCGTGTTCATGTTGAGCACGGCAGCGCCAGTGGTGAGGCTGAACACCTTAGCAAGCGGATAGCGTTCGCGTGCTAAGGCGAAAACTCGTCGTTTGATCATAGTAGCCACGCCGATACCTCTAAAATCGGGGTGAACGATAAGTCCTGAGTTGGTTACAAACAATTGGTGGTCCCAGCTTTCGATGTAGCTGAACCCTGCAAATCGGCCGTGGTAGAGCGCCAAAACTGCTTTGTTTTGTCGCATCACTTTTTCCAGATACTCGTGTGTACGGCGAGCGATACCAGTGCCACGAACTTTGGCGGCTGCCGCCATCGTGTCGATAATCTCATCTATGTATTTGAGATGCGACTCTCCAGCCACCACAATTTCAATGTCTTTGATGTCAATCATTTTTTTTGTTACTACGAATCAAATTTCTAAATTCCGTTATTATCTAAAGTCGCAGCCCGCACATAAATATATGTGAGGCGTGTCGAGAAAAAATCAAATTAGTGTGTATTTTCGTGTGTGAAAGCGTGTCACCTCTCAGAGAAAGGCAGTGAATGGGGGGCTTAGCCGATGATGTCGGCAGGCAGGAATCGGGCAAAAAACTCGTTCGATTCCTTGCGCGAGATGCCCTCTCGGAGCAACACGAACACCGTGTCGGCACCAGCGATAGTGCCCAGCACCATGTGGGCGTGGCTCATGTCGATGTCGTATGCCAGACCGGTGGCATAGCCGTTTCGGGTCTTGATTACCGCGATGTTGCCAGAATAGTCAAGCGACACAAACCCGATTTGCGCACCGCCTGTAAGTCCCTTCTGCCCCTTCATGAGCATAGAGTCTTGCAGTTCGTTGCTGTCGGGGATGATATACATGTATTCGCCCGCATCGTTAGCCACTTTCGTCACCTTTAGTGTCTTCAAGTCGCGCGACAGGGTGGCTTGCGTCACCTCGATACCATGCTGCTTCAGCAGTTCGGCAAGCTCGTTTTGGCTTCCGATGCAGTTCTTTTTTACTAACTCTATAATTACTTGGAGTCGATTTCTTTTATTCTTCACGATAGCAATGATTTGTGAGTTGGTGGATAAATGAAATTTTTTGGCTCAGTAGCGTATTTAAATTAATTATTGGGGGCTAAACAGTGCTGTAAGTACTTGACTTTCTTTCCCACATCAATCAGACAAAGGTAGTAATAAAAATTGTAAATAGAAGAATTTCGCCAATATTTTAATGAATTTTTATACAAATCCCCACTCCAACTTCACATTCAAAACAAATAATGGCATTATATGGTGGTTTTATTCACAAAAATAATTCGGGGAAATTTATGGGGCGCAGGGTCGGGCATCGGAGATGCCAAATCGTCAATGGAACCAAAAACCTAAAAAACAGCCTTGGAGCAACGTGGAATGCTTTGCATTTGGCGGTGCGACTGTGCGCTTTGCGTCATTGGAAACGAGTTTCCATGCCGCCAACCACACAATCCCTCCGCCACCCTCTTACGAGGGCCTTCCACTTTGCCCCAAGGATAAAAACCGCTCGCCGTTTCACGGCGAAAAACCCCTGATGATAAAATTATTTCTTGGTAGGAGACAATGTCAATCTCTCAAATCAATACACCATAGCATAGGAACATGCCTTTGGCAAGATTCCAATGCACTAATACATTACAGTTTACATTGGAAATATGCCGAAGGCATGTCCCTACGTTATAATCGAATGGATTTTCGATGCAATTAGAATTTGTTATCGTTGTTTTGAGGGAGTTCGTTCTTCTCATCGTCGGCGTAGGTGCCGTATTCGGCTTCTTCTCTACGCTTCTGGCGATAATACTCCTTTTTCTTCAGCACAAAATGCAGTGCCACGATGATGACGAGTCCTACGCCGATTACACCATAGTAGTGCCAATAATCACCATCTGCCAAACGCTCGCGCCCCAGCCATGCCATCAGGCATAGATACAGGAACAAGCACAGTGGCACGAATACCGACATCTTAATTTTGCTCTTCATTTTCTATCTCCTTTTTGTAGGGTGAGGTTTCGGGATTGAACTCACCTTGAATCAAATACTCATATATTTTCACACAAGCCCACGCATCGATTGCGGCATAACGCTGCTGCGAATCGGTGAGCGATTCACATTCCCAGTTGGTAAGGCGCTGCGATTTGCTGATTTTCTGATTAAAGAGAATAGCAAAAATTTTCTGTAGGCTAATGTCGCTGATTTTGTAGCGTCCCACCATCTTTTGGAGTTCAACGAATCCACCCGGAGCCACATCAGTCACTTTCGAGAGTTGGCGGAAATCGTCTTGAGTGGAAAGCCCAATCTTCAAGCAATGGTCGTCTGCCAAATAATCGGCAAGCACCTGCGGAACGCCAATCTTATTGACCCTGAAAAGAAAACAAATATCGGAAGTTGACAGCTGAATCAATGCCACCTTATGGTGCTCACCTTTTCTGAACGATGGGCGCGTTTCGGTGTCAAACCCTACAACATCGGCTTTGCGGAGCACTTCTACAGCCGCTTTCAATTGAAACATCGAATCAATCACCACCACCTTGCCTGGGAACACCACCTGTGGGAGCGAATTAACCTCGGTTTTATCAATCGCAATCTTATACATTTGTCTTCTGTCTATATGTGGTTTTACTAAAAAACTCTGAAGCATAGTTGCTCCAGAGTTTCATATATAAAGTTTTGTTGGATAATCAATTATTTAAGAGCATCCTGTACCTTGTCGTTAGGAACCATGCGCTCAACAAATACATAGGCACCAGTCTTTTCAGAGCGTACCATCTTAATAACTTTGCTATATGTACGTCCTTCACCAGTTTGAAGGGTTGCAACTACTTTTTTTGCCATGATTCAAATATTATTATTTAATTTCCTTGTGGATAGTGTACTTCTTCAAATAAGGATTGAACTTCTTCAATTCCAAACGTTCTGTTGTGTTCTTGCGGTTCTTAGTGGTGATGTAACGTGACATTCCTGGCACACCGCTTGCCTTTTGTTCTGTGCATTCAAGAATTACTTGAACTCTATCGCCTTTAGCTTTTTTTGCCATGATTCTCTAATTACTTTACAAATGTTTTGATTTCTTTTAAGTTACCTTCAGCAGCAGCTTTCTTCAATGCTGCATCGAGACCGATACGGTTGATGATACGCAAACCTGCAGCTGACACGGTCAAGCGGATCCAAGTTTGTTGTTCAACCCAGTAGAACTTACGATTGAAAACGTTTACGTTGAATTTACGTTTTGTTCTTCTCTTAGAGTGCGATACGTTATTACCAGTAATCGCCTTCTTGCCTGTAATTTCGCAAACTTTTGACATAGTTGTGTTTAATACAATTTAAATGTTCAAAATTTATTTTTGATTACTCGACTCAAGACGGTTACTTCTACCTCGCAGTAGCACAATATCCATGGCCTAATGTGGTCCACCATCACTTCGCGAAGTGAGAAGGCGACGCGCTGTGTGGCTGCCATTGGGGCTAATAAAAATATCGTCCTACGCTTTACGCATTGCCTAAAGCATCACAGCAATGCATCGAAGTTTCAACGATCATGTCACAGAACAGGACTAACGGGAAGTCGTAGTACACTGCCTTGAAATCGACTGCAAAGATACACATTTTTTTTCATTCCACAAAACTTCTCTGCAATCAATCACGCATTTAACCCAAAACGGTCATTAAAAATCACAAACCCTAATGGCCGATTGAGGGTTAAGCACAAAAAAAAGGAACAGCGCATACGCCATTCCTTCTTTTTATGTAAGAGCTGAAAAGAGCTTCTTATTTCTTAGCAGCTTCGAGAGAAGCTTTGCGGAATTCCTTCATTTTCTTCTCGATTTCGAGAGAAGCCTTGCGGGCACGAGTACCAGCAGCCTTGTTTCCGTTTTCAACTTGAGCAGCAGCGTCCTTTTGGAATGCTTCGTAAGCAGCAGCGATTTGTTCTACTAATTCTTTCATTGTTGTTTCGTGTTATTGGTTAGTTAATAAAAAATTATCACGGCAAAGATATATAAAAAAATGATAAAATGCACAAACTTTTTGCGTAAATATGTGACTTCAACGCCTTTATTTCATGAAAAAACTCAATTTTTCAAGAAAAAAAGCGCGAAACACGGCAAAAAACCTCAAATTAACGTTGTTTTGCTATATTGGGCAGATTTATAGCACATAGCGTTGGTAACTTTGCAATACAATAAAGAAAATGCAAGAAAAATGGCTACCACACACAAAATCTCAAGCACCGACCTCATCATGGCTAATCTGAGCTGGAACGGTCGAACCATGGCATCAATCGCAAAGAGCAACTTCACATCTATCGACGACGTGGTGCGACTCATCACCACCATGGCAGGCAAATGCGTGGGGCTGGCAAAGCTCACCATTCGCAACAAGACACAAGGGTGGGCCATCAACATGGGCATCAGCACCGCCAGCAGCATGTCGATAAAAAACCTGATGAAGCCGATGCTTCCACAGAAAGGCACACAACTGTCAATTCCATTTTAATCCATGAAAAGCAAAACACCCTTTCGGCACGGCATTATAAGGGAAATGTCGTGCCGAATGTTTGGTGGTCTTATATTTTGTAAGTAATTTTGCAAAGTGACAACAACATCAAACAAAATACAGAAGAAATGAAAAAAGCAATGTTTTTCGCATGTGCAGCATTGTCGCTTGCAATGCTCTCATGCTCTGGCGGCGAAGCAAAATCGTCGGAAAATGCAGAAGAGGTAGTAAAAGAAGTGGAAGATAGCGCCACCATCATTGGCAAATGGGCAGATGCCTCACAAAAGGGCTTTGAACTGGTGGACGACAGCAGCGCCAAAACCATCGGTGGCGGCACCGAATATTTGGAGTGGGCTGTGAACGAAAATAACGACACCCTCACCCTCATCACCGCTACCGACACGCTGCGCTACGGTGTGCAGTTCAGCGGCGACAAGCTCACCCTCACCGACGGCGAAGGCAAGACCACAGAATACACACGCCAGTAATATCGGCACTCATTTTTCAGCATACAGGCGTTCACATTTTTGCGGACGCTTTCTTTTTGGGCTCAGTGGAAAATTTCTGGGGATAGATTATGCAATGTTGCCGAATCGTGAATGGAATCAAAAACAAAAACATAAAAAACAGCCTTGGGG
>OIYY01000158.1_pt1 | contig 52598 bp, 81 predicted proteins | sample 1588341 | NCBI WGS metagenome assembly OIYY01 (sample SAMN03283287) | human gut metagenome | biome: human-associated habitat; material: feces | host: Homo sapiens | place: Peru | collected 2012
CGGACTACATCCGGCGTTTTACTTCCCGCGTATCGGTTGCCAGTGACCTGATAATATTTATCAGGTTTAACAGCCTGGTAATGACCGCCAGTTACAAGCGCGTTTGTAACGAAATTCTCGTGCTCTAACTGCTCAAAAGTAATAAATGCGTCGCGAGTGTCTTTGTCTTGAATATCTTTAGCCATTGTATAATCTCCAATATTATTACTTGATCACTTTGCACTCTTTGAATTTTTTCATGCCGCCAAATTGAGCATCAATGCCATTATCTAACAGCGTGTAGCGAATTGTTCCGGCCCAGGTTTCGAGCTTGTATGTGTTATCGAATTCATGCTCAATGACGTAGCCATTTGATATAAGTCGCCCGCCTTTGAGAACAAATTTCTCGTCACCGCAATCGTAAGTCACTTTATTATCGCAGCCAGTTAACGCAATGGTCGATAAAATTACAGCAGTAAGTAGTTTTTTCATTTGCTTGTCTCCGTCTTGTTTCGATGTGAGTAATATACGGGAATCCTTTCCCTGTTTTTTAGCAATTCGTGCTATTATCCAAATGATCTTAATTCGAAATCTTCCTCGGCTTGGTTGGCAACTGATTTAAATACGGCCTCCAGGGTTTCATATCCAAAATGCCTTGCAATTTCTTCCGCTGTTTTACCTTCCGCTTCCATGTTGCGCATTTCGCAATAGTGCATTTCCATGTTGTTTAGGTATTTGTTCCCGGTCGGGATTGCCTCGTCGATTTTATCCCAAACAATCCAGAAGTTTGTTTTATCTGCGGCGTTAAGTACAAAGCTCATTTTGTTTCCCTCAATTCGTTTCGTTGAGGTGAATATAGCAAAATCCCGCGAGTGGCTTTTAGCAATTCGTGCTATTTTCCAAATCATATATAGCCAGCTTAAATTGATTGAATCCGTAGGCCACGGCTGCGAACCCTCCGCGCTGGCGAACGGAACGCAAGAAAGCTTTCTGCTCGTCGCTGACTGGTGACGCCTTCCCTTTGCCCGATTTGTTGACCCGCTTCAACTCTATAGCCGCGAAGGGGTAAGGCGCATTGATACCGATCAGGATAATGAAATCAGAAACGCCTTTAAGCAATCCGGCTTGCTCGTCCCTCAACGCGCTGGTGATGGTCTTTTGCCCCTCGTTCACAGTGTGCCAAAAAAGCAAGTGCGGGTAGTGGTGGCGCAACCACGCCACGCAATCGACCTGGTGCGCATCCTCCTTGCGCGTGTCTGCCGGATCTCGTTCGTAATATTCCAGATAATCACCCCTATCAATCATGATCAGAACTCCCGTTTGTAAATGATATCCTCACCTTTGCCATTTTTGCGGTGCGTCACGCGAACCGGGGCCATGATGTGATGTGCATTCCCCATGATTTTGCGTGCATTACGATAACTTGCCGTTACACCTGCAATCCTGCGATCCACAATGTGAGCCAGCGCCGCTTGACGCCATTTTGCTTTGCAGATCTGGCTGTCAGATTCAGGGAAAAACTTCTCGTAAGCCTTGAACGTTTCGCCGTGCGCCTCAAGCTCATAGCAGAATATGATCCCCTTCTGGTTTTTGGTCATATCCACCCGGAAGGATTTCACATTACACCAATCGTTTTTAGTGTAGTGCTTTCCACTTAGCTTTTTGTTTGGGTCAACCAATGACGCATCGCAATGTCTGCAAACCCTGGCTACCACGTCGTTTTTTGTCCCGCATCCGTGAACGATGATTTTTCCGGTTCGCGGGTCTTTCTGATCCTCACAGGTTCGCGAAGTCCAGAAATGCTCGCAGCGGTTGCCGTCTGCGTCGGTGTGAATGCAGCGGCGAGCGTGGAAGCTGTTTTCCGTCCCACAAATCGGGCAGAATTTCGGATCTTTGCCCGTTGAGAATCGGTTTTGATACTGCGCCTGCTCAAGTATTGGATCAAAGTAAAGCTGGCCTAACTCATCAAGGCATCCGGCGAAGTCTAACACCAAGTGATCATCTTTCTTGTAACCCTGGTCGATGTGCCATTTTTTAAGCAGTCGCATTCCTCGCCCCAGCAACTGAATCAGCAAGGTTAGCGATCCGATTTTACGCAGGATAACAGACGTATCCCAAAACGGCACGTTAACGCCAGTGGTTAAGGCCATAACCTGGAAAATGTATTTAACTTTCCCCTCGAAAGCCTCGCGGAGCCATGTTTTGCGCTGCTGCTCGCCAGTCTTGCCAGTAATGATCCGGTAAGTTGTGCCAGGTGGCAAGGCTGCTGCCGCCTCTTTGCAGTGACGTTCCCCGGCGCATGTTACCAAAACCCCGTTTCGGTCTTTGCAGATCTCATGCACGCGGGCCATGATTTTTTGCGTCATGGTGGCGTCGCTGTGAATTTTTTCCTCCATCGCCTTTAGGGTTTTCAGGTCGAAATCTGCAACCCCGTCCTCGCTTGACGCCTCGAACTCTGATAGGTCATATCCGAGACCATCCACATTGCCAAAGTTGGTGGGGACAACGGAACCAACTTCGATCAGGTAGTTGGTGTCAATGTTCGTAACCTGCTCACGCCAGAATCCGCGAACGCGCTTATCTTCAACGAGGATTGGAACGACGCCGCGAAACTCCGAGCCAGTCATTCCGAAAATGCGCAATTCATGCCCGTAGGTTTCTTTGCAACGGCGCTGCATTTCGCGAATGATAACGGTGTATTGGCTGCGCCCGGTTCCCTTCATTGGCTCGCCGTCCTGGTTGAAAACATAGGAGCCGTCACCATTCAGGACAAACGCGCCTTTTTTAGTGGTCATTTGCTCGTATGGCTCGTTGTTCTCGATCGCCTCCGCCAAATCTTCCCAATCGACTTGGTGGCATTCATCGATCCCGATAACGTGCGGCACGTAGTCGCCAAGCGCCTTAAACAGTCCATTCGAAACGGTTCCCTCCGATCCCACTACGATCGGAAAGTATGCGCTTTTGGTTTTCAGTCCGGCGCAGTAGATGGAGTTAGGCACGCCAAAGTTACTAATCTCTTCCGAATCCTGATCCACAATTTCAGCCTGGCGGGCCAGAACCATCATTTTCAGCCCCATGCGCTTACACTGCGCGGCTACCATTGCGAAGATAATTGTTTTACCAGCGGATACGGACGCTTTCACAAAGAAAGGATGCTCGTAATTCTTCATGCGTTTTGCGATCTCGGTGTACGCGACGCATTGATATGGATAAGGCACGATATCGCCAACCGTAAAGCGTGATTGCAGCGCCTTAATGACTGCATCGCCAAGTGTGGAAATCTGCCGTTTGATATTTGGAATTGCCATTTTAAGCCTTTAACGTTGGTTCGTTTGCGGTTATAATAAACGCCTCAAAACGAAATTTTTTAGCAAAAAGTGCTATAGGAGATATTTTTATGAAAGAGCCACGCATTGCAGTATCAACCGGAAAGATTGACAAGCGCACACTCAACGGCAACAACGGAACCCGGCGCGGTAAAGACAGAAAGCCACGCAAGCGCAAGACGGGTTACTATGTGCTTAAAGATGAAGTGCGGGCAGGTCTGCGGGCGCGACTGGATATTATCCGCGAATATTACGGAACTCAAGCGGAAATGTGCCGACGCCTTGGCGTTACCCATCAGACAATCCAGCAATGGCGAAAGCGTGGCATGATTTCCGCCAGCGGTGCCGAGCGGGTACACCGCGACTACAAGCGCCAGGGTTGCAAGGGTTATCGCGCTTCATTCTGCCGTCCAGATCTGCGTTTCGACTCCAACGGCAAAGCACTTAACCGCAAATGTGACCGCCGCGAAATGCTGCGCGTAGTCAAGGAGTCTGATTTTGCGGATAGCACAAAAAGCTAAATGACGCGATCGCGTGTGTGGTAGATTCCATGCACGCGATTTTTATTTGGAGAAATCAACATGCAAATGATGTATCAGAAAGAGGATGTTTTGCCGTACATGAAAGGGATGTGGCGCGACGCGCTGCAATCTATCTGCGGTTTGCATAGTGACGTATTCAACAAAAAGCACCAACCATGCCCGCATTGCGGAGGTAAAGACCGTTTCCGCTGGACTGACAAATTAAACACGGACGGCGACGGCGGCGCGATCTGCAACGCATGCGGTAATGACTCCGGGATCGGCTGGATGATGAAGCTAACCGGGGAACCTTACAGCGAGGTGATTAACATCCTGGGCCGTTTTCTTGGGAAGGTTCCGCAAGAGTATGTGATCAAGGCGAATAAGCGAGCCTCTCGTTCGTCTGGTTACAGCTTTGGCGCACAGGCTCCGCATGAAAGCTGCGTTGCGGTAATGGAACGAACAATAAAGGCAGACAGAACGCCCCTAAGCACCTATGAAGGGATTTTCCCGCCAGATGATGAATCGTATTCCGTAGGCGTAAGAAACGCTGGCACGCCGGAAGAGGAGCTAATACACGCTATCCCGTGCATGCTCGTACATGATGATGGCGTTGATGATGAGATGTGCAACATTCTGTTTATTGATGGCGAGGCAACGCAAAGCTTTTACGCCAAGGATTACACAAGGGGATCGGTTGCCGTGACTGGTAAGACGGACAAGACGATTTACCTATGCGTTGATTGGATTGATGCACAGCACACTCATTTATCAACCGGGCAAGAGGTTTGGACGTGCTTTAGCCAGTATAATCTTGAGATGGTGGCCCACCGCTACAAAGGCCCGCGACAAATGCGCGTAGTTTGCAGGACAACGGATCGCGATGTTTTGATAGCGGCAGAAGAAAGGGGGCTTGACGTAATGATCCCGATCGACAATAATTTTAAGCGAGGGATAGAGCGAAAGCTTTACAAGCCTGAATCCCTCTTGTGACCCTCATTGTATTATCTCCATTGGTTTTGGCCCCGCATTGATTTTTGTTGCGGGGCTTTTTTTATGCCTTGCGCAATGCTAAAATTACCCCTGTCATTAACAAAACGTGCTATTTAGGAGATTTTATAGATGGCTATTTATCGCAAAGGTCAGGCGTCAATGGACGCTCAAGGCTACATTACTGGATACGGCACAAAATGGCGTGAGAATTTAACGCTCATTCGCGCTGGCGCTACAATCATGTTTTTAACCAATCCGGTTAAGCTCGGCGTTATCACTGAGGTTGTTAGTGATACATCTATTCGCGCAATCACTACTGGCGGCGCAGTCGTTGCGCGTACAGATTATGTGATCTTGCTGCATGACTCACTGACCGTTGACGGCCTGGCGCAAGACGTAGCCGAAACTCTGCGTTATTACCAGGGGAAAGAAAGCGAGTTTTCGCACTTCATCGAATTTTTGCAGGGCTTTGATTTTGCAAAGCTGGAAGATCTGACCAATCAGACAAAGGACGCAGCCGCAAAGGCGAAGACTTCCGAAACAAACGCCAAAGCGTCAGAGGGGAAAGCAAAAACCTCTGAAACCAACGCAAAAAACAGCGAGAATGCAGCGGCGGCAAGCAAGAATGCGGCAAAAACAAGCCAAGACGCAGCGAAAGCAAGCGAGACGGCAGCGGCGGCAAGTAAGAACGCAGCGGCGGCAAGCCAGACGGCGGCCAAGGCGTCAGAGAACGCAGCGGCGGCCAGCAAGAACGCGGCGGCAACAAGCGCGGCTAACGCCGAAGGTAGCGAGGTTGCAGCGGCGGCAAGCGAAGCGGCTGCGGAAGCAAGCAAGAATGCGGCCAAGAATAGCGAGAACGCAGCAAAGGCAAGTCAGACGGCTGCAAAAACGTCAGAGAATAACGCGGCAAGCTCAAAAACTGCGGCGGCAAACTCCGCGAGCGCAGCGAAAACCAGCGAGACAAACGCCAAAAACAGCGAGAACAAAGCGAAAGAGTACGCTGATAAAGCCTCTGCGATTGCCAGTCCTCTGGCCCAATATAATTGGCCCGTTGGCACGGCGGCAAATGAAAGGTTTGTAAAAATCGCAAAGCTCACTGATCCGGGTTCGTCTGATTGCCATGTTACGCTAATGATCACAAACGGAGGCAACTATGGGGCGCGTCAAGGCTCAATAGATTTTCTTGATGCATCAGCGCGTGGGCTTGGCAACACCACCATCACCGCTTCAAACGTTCGCCAGTTTATGCAGATTCGCCGCATTGGCGATCCGAGCCTTGCGGAAGATAACCAAATGCGATACGGGGTTGTTAAGGGCGATGGTTTCTTTGAGATTTGGGCTTACCAGCGAGCTTTCATTAATAACGTAAAGGTGGCGATTCTGGCAAAAGCAGGCCGAGTTGATCTTTATGTGCCGACTGGAGCCGTTACCCAAGCAGAAGCGCCGGATGGTTGGGTGAAAAGCGTGGCTATTCGCGTATATGATGAGGTTAACAAGCCTTCTCGTAGCGATCTTGGTCTTGCTAACGTTATGGAAATTGGCGCTTTTGGTCTTGGTGGCAGCGGGATTTCACACAGTGACATCACCAGCAACGCAGACTTAATGCAGCGCATGAAAGAGAAAGGCGGTCATTTTTGGCGCTCAAGTCAGAAGCCTGGAACTACCTCAAACGTTATGTCTCACGGTTCCGGCATATTCTCTCGCTGCGGTGACACTAATTCAGCGATTAACATTGACTACGCAAGCGGGAAGGTTGTGATACTCGCCGCCAATGACGCAAGTCTCGCCGCTGGGAATGTAAAGGTAAATACCCTTTACGGCACAGCAAACAAGCCGTCAAAATCGGATGTTGGCCTGGGCAATGTAACTAACGACGCGCAAGTTAGAAAAGTTGGCGACACAATGACTGGTGATCTTGATATCTCGAAAGGTACGCCGTCTATCAGGCTGAAATCTGCAAGCGGGAACGCTCATTTGTGGTTCATGAATGCAGATGGCAAGGAGCGCGGTGTAATCTGGTCGCCTGAAAATACAGCCTCGCTTGGTGAGATTCGAATTCGGGCCAAGACCACTGACGGAACCACTGGCGGGGATGTTGTCATTCGCCATGACGGACGGCTTGAGGCGAAGGATGTTAAGGCCGCTTACAGGTTTTCCGGTCAGTCGCTTGTGCTTGCGAATACTGACACAAATGCAGGTGTAAACTCGATCGCTGTTAGTGGCAAGCAACACACGCCGATCATGTTAACGCGCGACGCCGATTCTAACTTATCTATCGGGTTCAAGCTCAATAACATGAACACAAAGCTACTTGGTGTTGATAATGAAGGCGATATTTCCTTTGGTGAGAATGCCGATCAGAAGCAAAACAGCAAGATTGTGACGCGCAAGATGATGGATGCTGGTTTCTCTGTCGCTGGGTTTATGAATTTCACTAATGGATTTGCTGGCGCTTGGGAAGCTAAAAACATCGCCGACCAGAAACTTGATCTTAATTCCTTGATGATTAAGAAAAGCGACCCTGGAACGGTTTATGTTTATCAATGCCCAAGCGCTGGAGGCGGTAGCAACATTACCAACAAGCCTGGCGGGGTGGCTGGCAACTTCATTCTTTACGTCGAGTCGATCCGTAAAGTGAGTGACACTGATTTTACTAACCGCCAACGACTTTTCGGCACTGAGTCAAATCGCGAGTTCGTTCGTTATTGCAACAATGGAACGTGGTCGGCATGGCGCGAGTCGATTGTTAGCGGCATGAATCAAGACGTTAGCGTTAAGACGTTAAGCGCATCCGGTCGCCTTTCTGGTGGTGAGCTTGCGGTTGGTGGCGCTGGTTCGCTAAACGGAAACCTTGGCGTTGGTGGCGGCGCTGCATCAAAAGTGCCGGGTAGTGACAAGGGGATCGTAATTGGTCGCGGTGCAATGGTTCGCGAAGGTGGCGAGGGTCGCTTGATTCTGTCTGCCTCCGGTGGCACTGATAGACAGGTTCAACTGCGACCCGCTGGCGCTGCGGCATCGGACAATGGGATCGAGATCTCTTGCACGTCTGCGAGTGGCGGAGACACCAAAATAGCATTTGGTCAAGGCGCGGCAATCCGTAGCAACTCTTCCGGCTCGCCAATCATTAGCGCGAAAGCTGGCCAAATGATTTACATTAGGCCAAACGGTGACGGGGCGGCAAACGGCCAGGTGACTATTGCCGGAAACGGAAACATGGTTGTTGATGGCGAGGTTGTGAGCAAAGGCCTTACAGCAAAGAGCGGACAAATAACGACAAATGACGGCGGAATTGAGCTTTTCCATGCATCGCCTTACGTTGACTTTCATTTCAATAAGTCTGCTAAGGATTACACGGCAAGGATTATCAATGACGCTGAGGATCAGCTAACATTTGATTGTCGAAGTGTGCGCGCGTTGCGGGATTTCACGGCGCGAGGATCTATTAGAGGTTGTTACAATGACGCCTTCGTTGCTTGGCCCATTGAAGATCCGACTGGTGGAAATGGCACGATACTTAAAGCACCATCTTTTATCTCAAGGTTTAACGCAATTGGTAACGCTGCGCGTTGCGCCATGTGGCTTGAGGAACATAGGGGATATGAGCATCGCGCTGTTATTGAGGTCAGCAAATGGGGTGATTCTGGAACTACGCAGTATTGGCAGTTTAAGGCCAACGGCAAGATCTCAAGCACTGCGCACGGCGACGTTGTTTTTGCTGGTCTATCTGACATTAACTACAAAGACAATGTTGTTGACTATGACGGATTGCAGTCGCTCGAAAACATCAAGGCAATGAATCTCGTCAAGTTCACATATAAGGACGATGAACAGAAACGAGCGCGTCGAGGTGTTATTGCGCAGCAGGTGAGAGAAATCGATCCGTGCTACGTCAAAGAAAGTGACGCATCCTATCAGGACGAGAACGGTAACGTAGTCGAGAATAAGCGACTCGTTCTTGACAGTAACCCACTGTTAATGGACGCGCTTTGCGCAATCAAGGCGCTATCGGCTCAAGTTGACGAGCTGAAAGAGGAGATTAGAAAACTGAAAGGTGAATAATCAAAGGGGCCGTTTGGCCCCTTTTTTCATAACATTTTTACCAGCCAAAAAATCCATAAATTTCATAGGCTATCGCCAGAAAGTGCCAATTGATTACATTTATCATACATAACCAAACAAAAATATACTTTTAAAATCAATGTGTTAGGAGTAAATTTAAAGGCGTGGCAGGGAGCCACACTTCAAATAAACTTTCAATACGAGGAAAATATTATGTCTGATATGACTCTTTTACCAACTGGCGGTTTCGGCGGTGATGCCAGCGCGGCTGGTCTTGGTGGCGCTGTAGGTGGCCTGATCGGCTCCTGGTTCGGCAATGGCTTTGGTCGCGGCGGTTGGGGCGGTGCCTCCGATGGCGCAGGTGCTGCGGTTGGTGTTGGCGCTGGTGCGTTGATGGATGGCGTTAGCGGTATCCAGTCCAGCGTTAACACCCTGGGAATGCAAATGCTGCAAGGCCAGAACACTACCAACATGGCGATCGAACGCTCCGCCGCGTCAACCTTTAACGGTCTGACCAGTCAGGGAACGCAAGCGATGCTGGCTAACGTCGAGGGCTTTGCGGGTCTTAACACCGCGATCGCATCCGGCGTAAGCACGATCGGTAACGCCATTTGCGCACAGTCTTACGAGGCTCAGCGCCTGGCGTATGAAGCGCAACTCCGCGATCAGTCGTGTTGCTGCCAGACTAACCGCACTATCGAGAATCAGGCGGAAGCAACCCGCGCACTGATTCGCGATCAGCATGCACAGGCCCAAGCCGTGTTGATTTGTGACCTGAAAGATCAGTTACGAACCGCACAGTTTGAAAACAGCCAGCTTGCGCAGACTGCGGCTCTGAACCAGCGCATTAACGAGGTCTACCAGCTTATTAACTTTAAGCTCCCGACCCCGGCAACTCCTCCGGCTGCTTAATGCGTCAAAATAAAGCGCCTTCGGGCGCTTTTATAGAGGGCTTTAATCATGAAGATTTATTTACCACGACAAAAATTACCGCGCGTTACGATGGCTCGCATCTCGTTTGGCGGTGGTGGTGATTCGGAGCATGAAGAAATGGATCACAAACACCATCACGCAATGAAAGAGGTTGCTCACAGAATGGAAGACCACCCTAAAACGTGGGACGCCTACATTGATCAGCCAGGTGGGATGATGTCTATCGTTGAAATGGAATATTCCGAGCTTATGGAAAAGAAAGCGGATGGATCACGCGCCGGAATTGAAAAAGAGTTAACGGATCTTGCTGCTGCTTGTATCTGCGCTCTTAGCAAAATGAAAAACATGTAAAAAAGGTGAACCGATATGCAAAACATTAAAACCAACGGGATCGGAGTGACTCAGTTTAACGGCATGCGCCCGCGCAATATGTTTACGATTGGTGGCGTTAACTGGTCGCTACGTCGCGATGCAACAGACTCTTCAACTTTCTTTCCTCATCACAAAGTAAATTGGCTAAACGCCGGATGTGAACCTATTGGAGATGGAAGTGTGCATTACTGCTGGATTATGGGAGTAATAGCGCCAACTCCGGGAACGATTGAGCGGCCTGTTAATGTGATGTATATCGGTTTTCACCCCCAAAAGATCATCATATCGCCTAACTCAATAACACAAGCCGACCTTGACCGCATGCATGTTTATGTTAGCGATAGCGCCGGATTTGTTAATGAATTTGTTGGCAAGTTCCTTGGCATTGAGCCAGATCAGCCAGCAACGGAACGGGAAAGCATTAGCCCCTGGCCTGTGTCGGCCAGAAAAGAAAAATACGAACCAAAAGAGCAACCACAACAAAAGGTAAGCAAAGATGAGTAACGGGATCGATAAACTTGTTGCGGAATTGGCCCAAAGAGCGCACGCGATTATTGATGAGGGTCATTCCAGAAGTGACATAATGAAATCTGCAATGCAAGATTTTAAGTCATTGGGAAGTATGAGCGGCATGTTGTCGTTCATGACGACAGGGAAGTTAAATCCCAATCAGATAGAATTGGCAAAAAGGATTGCCGTAAAAGTTATCGCTGTTTTAGGTACGATGTAATAAAGAAAGGGGCCAATTGGCCCCTTTGCTCTTAGAACGGGATATCATCATCAAAATCAATCGGCGGCTCGCTGTTTTGGCGTGGCTGCGATTGCGTTTGCTGGCGAGGCTGGCTTTGCTGCGGTGCTTGCTGCTGCCCGCCGCGCTGGCTAAAGATCAGGTTTGCGAATCCGCCAGCTTGAAGCGTGTTGTAAATCTTGCCCTCGTACTCTCGCGACTCAATGCGCAGCGTTTCGCACGAAACGGAGATTACCTTGCCTACCTGGAAAGCTTCCTGATACCAGCCATTTAACCCCTCGCTTTTGGCGTTGAAAAAGAAAGTGTAATTGGTGTATTGCCACTGCTGATCGCGGTCTTTGTATCGTTCGGACAACTCAACGATGTAAAGCGTGCCGTTTGCACCAGCCTTAACGCGAGGCTCTTTGCGAATTTCTCCGGTAATTACATGCATTATCAAATCCTTATGGGGCGTTTCCGCCCCGCTGTTAATTATTCAAAATCGGTGATTGGCTGTGATTCTACCGCCTTGGTGGCTGGTTGGTCAACCGTAGTTGCCAGGTTTTGGCGTGGTGCAGCCGGGGAGAATCCGCGAGCGCTTCCGATCTCAATCTGCGCCTTGCGGCTTTCGTAATGCTCTTTTACCACCTGCTTACTTGCCGGATCGCATGCGCTCCATGCCTGTTTTAGAACGCGCTGCAACGATTCCAGATCTTCGCATTTGTCAATGTCGCGCTTCCAGTCCTGTGCGCTCTTGACCGCGATTTGCGCGTCGTCGTCTGCCTGGCTTAAACCAAATGCAGCGGCGGCTGCGTAGCGTCGGGCGTATGTGAAAGCGGATCCTACGCCTTGCGGGTCGTTTTTGACAATCGGCAATTCCGCGTAGAATTTAACCCACTGGCCGGAAACGTGAATAACAGTCGTCTCGACCTTGATTCTGTTCGGCGCTTCGCTCTCGATCATATCCTGCATCAACATAAGGTCGTTATCTGTTAGCGCCGGGGTGATTGCATCAAGAACGCTATCGAGCGTCGCATATTTGTTTTTGAGGTGTGTGTTTTGCTTGTCTTTTTTCACCTTAACGAACATGCTGCGGGCCTTATGCAGCGCTGGTAAAACCTCGTCGAACTTTTCGGAAAGCTTCATGTTTTATCTCCTGATTGGTTGGGAGGCTTTCGCCTCCCTTGTTTTAATTAGTGCTTAACTTCGCCTTCGGTGTGGAACTTGATTAGGTTTTCCATCATGAGATCGGAGGATTCTTTAATCGCTTCAATGGCCTGCTTGTCATTTTCTCGCAGCGTCGCAACCAGAACCACGTTATCGACAGCATCCATTACGCGGCGGATGTATGCCATTTCATCCGGGCCTTCGGTTGGGTCGAGTGGCGTAACGAAATCGCGCAGTGCGAATGACAGGCGGGCAATAAATTCGCCCAGGTGGTTCACAACTTCTGCCCGTGCTTCGTTCATTTCTTTAGTGTTCATGGTAAATCTCCTTAGTGGCTTTGTTTAACTTACGGGATGCATTATAACACCCCGATTTTCATTTGTTTAGCTATTTGTGCTATTTACTATAAAAATTCTTTGTACTGGCGAGTGAACCAGTCAGGCACGTCGAGATCAATCTCCGGCTCGCCGTTTGCGTATGAGGGCCAGATGTTGTGCGCCTCGCACATGGCGAATGTCTTTATCACGCTCATATACTGCAATCGCCCGATCTTCAAGTGCTCCGGTCGCATGCGGAACGCCAGCGGCAAGAAAGGCTCCTTTTTCTCCTGCGCCAGCAGTCGGACAACTACGGGCCTTTTCTCTTCCGGGTACGCTCGTTTAAATAAATCGTGCTGCAACGCCATTTTAAGCAAGTAGCCATGATTCACCGCCAGGCGTCCGAACTCGGAAGGATTGGCGCTCGCCGTGGTTTTGTAATCGGTGATAACAATCGCTTCTTCGTATTTCACGGCCTCGTAAATCGGGTTTCCTTCTGGATCTTCTCCGGTTTTTACGGTGGCCCAAACGCCTTTGCAAATGTCGATGTGATCCAGTCTCACTTTGACTTTTACGCCGTCGATGATGCCGAAAATTGATAGCTCTCGCTGCGCCGTTGGGCTGTTCATGCATGCGTTGTGCTCCGGTATGCTTTCCAGCACTTCGCGCATCTTAACGCAAGCGTCGTAATCTTTGGCCGGGACAAGCTCCACTCCATCGGCCCGCGCCTGGCTTTCTGCGATCATTTCGATAAGCCAAAGCACATTCAAATCCTCGCCGCACTTCACCATCATCTCCAGCAATTCCGGGTAGCCTTTCCCGGTTGTACCTTTCAGACCAAAGGATTTTAATTTGCTGGCTAATGCGGTTTGGCTCGTAATCAGATCTTTAAAGTCCTCCGCCGCTGGCGCTCTGCGATAATGCTTTTCGAACAATTCGCGGCTTTCAAAGTTGGTGTGCGACTGCGTGCCGAAAGTTAGAGCCTTGCTGTTTTCTCTCTGCTTGAATTTCCACGCCGCCGGGCAACTTGAGAAGATATCCGCCAGGCTTGAACCGCTCACATACTCCGCGCACCATGAATTAGGGTCGTGATATGCGTCGTTTGTTAGTTCGTCGCTTGTGTAAACCTTGAATACGTTATCGCTCATTATCGGCTCCTCTTGTTGGTGTGTGTGCATTGTAGCTAATTTCTGCGTTTAGTCAATAGCTATTGCTGTTTTTTCTGTTTCCGAAACGCTCCCAAGGTGAGAAGAAACAGATTGAGTTTGTAAGTGCATGATATTTATTGAAATTGGTTGCTGTTTTTTGGCTGTTTCCTCGTTTCGAGTTTTGCGGAGTACCCTATTATATATATACCCACTTTGAGATATAAAAATATCCACATACAGAAATAGAGACAACGCTATAACTAGTGAAACAGTAGAAACAATAAAAAAACAATAATAGATATATATAAACTAACTTATTGTTTTTATTATATATTATAGGTGGATTTATATGTTTTTTCTGTTTTAAAACGTATTGCGATTCTGCGGAACCCGAAAACGTAAACACCGAGAAACAAAAAGAACAAGGGGCCATTGCGGCCCCTTTGGTTATGCAAGCGAGATCGTACCCGTTGCCTTGTACATCGCGATCACTCCGGTGAATCTGAATTGACCACTATCGCCACGGTTAGGCCATTGAATCGTGATGGTATGATTCCTGCCATAATCCGATGCCGGAATGCGGATCGAAAATATGCTGGTCTCAAAGTCTTTGCCATCGTTCCCCGCGTCGTAAGTCCAAACTACCGTTTCGTCAACTCGAATGGTAACGTTCTGTCGCCACGTCTGGATGATTGCAATGGATCCAGTAAACACCATGCGCCGCTCGAACGGCATCCCCTGAATGGTTGCTATCGTGTATCGAGTGCCAGGCGAAGTGTTGCCAGACCCAGGCCATCTCTTATCAACACGATCCGTCATTGTCACAACGTCACCTTCAATCTGATTTGCCTGAACCTTCCCAAGCACCCGGCAAGTGTCGTTGATTGTGATATTGTTCAATGTCCCGCTATTGCCTTCCAGGTGGCCGCGAATCCTCGCATTCATCAGGTTAGCGGTGCCATCCTTTCCGATGTACCAGCCGTTATTGCCATCCCAATTGTGCGACTGAATGAAATTACCAATCTTCGCGTTTGTGATCGTGCCGTCTTTAATCAGCGTCGACTGCATGAAAACCTGATTGTTTTCAACAACAAACGGCAGCGTTTTAAGATCGCCACGCTCCAGCGACGGGATGATTGCGAACCTGTCAGCGCTAAACAGGAATTGCGATTTGGCGTTATTGCCCTCGCCAACCAGCATAAGGTTCATGCCAGCCTTGTATTCCTTGCCGTTGTATCGGAGGCCCAGGTTTACACCGTACATCACACCAGCACTTGACGCATTCACCCATGAATCCATTTTCTGAGCCAGCGCCGCGTTAGTGTTTCCGATCTGAGTTCTCAACGTGGTGTCAGCATTCGCCCGCGCTTCCGCTTCGTTCGCAACCGCCTGATCTACCCGGTTTACATTGGCGTTGATTTCGGTTTTGGTGTCACCAACGAGTTTCGTTAGCTTCGCATCCAAACCGCTAATCGCTTGCGCCCTGGCTTCCTTTTCGGTTGCAACCGCTTTATCCACTCGGCTAATCCCGGCGTTAAGCTCTGTTTTCGCATCGCCTAACTGCTTAGTAAATTTGGCGTCCAGCGCCTGAACGGCTTCCGCCCTGGCTCCCGCCTCGTCGGCCACTGCCTGATTAACTCGGTTGATATTGGCGTTAAGCTCGGTTTTCGCCGCGTCTACCGCGTTGCTAATCGCCTTTTTGTATTCGGCTTTCAGCGATTCGATAGCTTGAGCACGCGCCCCTGCTTCATCGGTAACAGCCTGATCGACTCGTTGAATGTTGGCGTTTAGCTCAACTTTCGCATCATTAATGGCCTTGGTTAGCTTCGCATCGAGTGTGCTGATTGCGGTTGCCCGCGCTTCGCTCTCTTTGCTAATCGCTTCCTCTGCTCGCGTTACTGCTGCGTTTGTCTTGCCGATCGCAGTGTTAAATTCCGTCTGTAACTTTTTAACCTCTGAGGCTCGCGTTTCCGCTTCCGTTGAGATTAATTTCGTTACCTTCGTAATCTCTGCGCTAATGCCATCATTGAACTCCGTTCTAAGCTTCTTAACGGCCTCTATACGCGCTTGCTTTTCATCGGCTATCAAATCCATTGACTCGCCAATTTCCGCCTTTCTGCGTCCGTTCTGAACGCGCGTCCAGCGCAGATTAGTATCGGTTGCTAACGCATTCTCAATGACCGCCTGCGCCTGGTCTTTGATCTTGTTAGCCGCATCAAGCGCCGATGTTGTGGCATCTTTCAGAATTTCCGAGTTTGCGATCCCGGTGCCAATGGCGTCCTCAATCAGATCCTTGAAGCCTTCCGATTCCTTAATGTCGTTCCAAATGTCCTCAACAATATCGTCAATGTTGATTGAGGATTCACCGCGCACAAACTTAGTCCAGGCCGAAACGTTGCCGATTCTGTCAACGCTGCGAACGCGATAATAGTTCACATAACCAGCCGGGAGGATGCTGTGCCAGTATTCGCTTTGCGGATACGGAACCATCGTTAGCAGGCTTGCGGATGCCTCTTGCCCGGTTTCTGATTGTTGAAGCTCAATGTAAGCGGTGTCGCCTGAACCTTCCGGCATGCCCCATTTAATCCGAATGCCAAACACTTCATCGGTGGAGGCCGTTAAGTTAATCGGCGCTCCAGGCTCGCCAACTTTACCAGTCAGTGAAGCGGAAACGATCTTAGACCACGGTGACGCGCTGCCAGAGGCTGAAACAGAACGCACGCGGACGGAATAATTACCCGCATAAATGCCTTCAACCTCGATCTCCTTGTTTGGGGTCTGCGGCGTGTTATGCCAGTTACCATTGCCCTTGCGCCACTGCATTTCATACAGGCTCGCGTAAGGCACTTTGTCCCATGAAACGTGCATTGTTTCCACGCTAACACCCTGCAAAACGCGGGAGTAGGAGGATAGCTTGACGTTCTGCGGCGCTGCCATGTTGTCAGGGTCAACGATGCTTGTTGGTCGGTCGTCAACGTTTACGCCATAGTCGATCGCGTCGTATTTGTTCGGATCGTACTGCACAGCCGTAATGCTGTATGTAAACTCCTCGTCGCCATCGCCTTTCGTGATCTCGGTGATTACGTATTGCTGCAAAGCCAAGTCCGTGCGCTCGATCGCAAAAACGGTATCCGGCTTAACTTCGAAACCAAAGCCAATATTTAGCTCAATGGTTTTCCCGTCCGCGCTAACCTTTGAGATAGTGCGCTTAACTGGCTTACCGTCCGGCTTGTTGATGATGATGAAATCACCCGCCCGCGCGTCAATCTTAAACGGCACAAACACTTGCAGGCCGGAAACCTCCATCACGCGCCCGGAAAGGTTGAGCGTCAGGTTGCTTGACCAGAAGTTATCCGAAATCGCGATTACGTCGCCGATGGTCGGGATCATGCCTTCCAGGCCAGTAGCAAAGTTAACCGTAGTGCTGCGCAAGTTCGTTTTCAGGATCCAGCGCCCACGGCGATTTGCCTCGCTGCGGCGAGTACATCCGATCGCGGTGATGCTTGTCGGATTGTAGCCAAAGCGTAAGGCGGCCTCGGTGTCGAAAACTGGCTCGACGTCTTGCTGGTACATGTTCTGAACATCATCAAACGTAACGTTACATGATGTATACATGCTCTTTTCACTGGCGAACGTGTAGGAAAATTCCCCGTTAACTACGTTATCGTTTGTGAAAACGTAAGACGGATCGCGAGGCTTATCAACGATGATTGACAGGCTTTCGCCGTTCCAAAAGCTCATCCCACGGAAGATCGAACAAATATCAGTGATAAGCTGATACGCCTCAACTTGGCTCTGTATCACAACGTCGCATAGATAGCGCGGCTCCGTTCCGCCCTTGCCATCTGGAACCATCTGATCGCAATACTGCGCGGCCTCGTAAAGCGCCCATTTATCGAGCGGAACACCAAGCTCCCTTTGATCGAGTCCGTATCGCTGATTGGTAATCAGGTCATAAAGCACCCAGGCCGGGTTATTGCTCCACGCCTTTTTGAATGTCCCATTCCATGAGCCGGAATAAGTGCGGTTAACCGGATCATAATTCGAAGGGACGTTTATCAGCTTCCAGCGCTTTTTGATCGAGATGTTCGGGATCTGGTTCGGGAATAGCTCGGAATCAAATTCAACGTAAACTAAACCAGTCAGCGGATACCTGAATTTTGCGTCCACAACTTCCGCGTAGCTTTGCAGCTTGATTGCGTCCGTCACCTTTGCGCTTTTGCTGTCAGGCGTCACACGACGAACGCGCAAAATCACTTGATTATTAAAAGACGGTAGGTCGATTCGGCGGCTGCGGTCGTAACCGCTCGTCGTCTTACCTTCGATAACGTCGCTCAAAACCTGATTAAATGAGCCGCCATCAACCGCCATATCAACTGCGTATTCAACTTTAACGCCAACCAGATCGCCATCATCTTCACTGGTAACACCTCGCGGCATCAGCATTTTAATCCTGATCGCCGATAGGCTTTTATTGGTTACTGAAATATTAAAAGGCGTCTTGGTGGTGATTTCGCGAGCAACGGTTATTTCGCTTGAGTTATCAGTGAAGCCCTGGATGTAGCCCTGATCCTGAGTGCCGGGGCGAAACTCCGCCGTAACCCCTTCATAGTTAAATGATCCGTCTTCGTTCTGAACAACCACATCATCGAGATATAGGTTTTTTAATGAGAAATTAGGATCGCACTCACCATCAGAAACCGCCAACAATATTTTGATTTTGTTAATGGAGATTAGGTTATCTTCCATTTCCTTTGGAGTGTGCGACTTTGAGGAGCCGCCCTTACTCCCGGTTATCACATTTTTGATCATGAGTTTTAACCTTTTGTGCTGTTTATTGGTTTAGCCATTATACGGGCACAAAAAAGCCCGCGCAAGGCGGGCCATGAATTATGCTTTATCCTCTGAATAGCTCCCGGCGCTCCATATCGCACCGCCAACGGTTCGGTCTCCATATGGCAACGGGATTGGGTATCCCGCTGCCGTGGTATTCACCGCGCCGCCGAACGCATAGGATGGTTTATTTTCTGCACTCTGACTTTCGAACTTGGCCCCGCCTTGCTGCGGCGAAATCATTTGCATAACGCCGCCCAAAACCATTGCGCCGCCCATCATGAATGCGGAGGAGGCAAACGCCCCCATAGCCGCAAGCGATGCACCACCAGTAAAAAACGCAGTAGCCATAATGGCCGCGCCCAAAACAACCTGAAAAAGACCGCCAGATTTTGAACCTGTCGGGATAGGGATAATGCGGATCTCCTTTGCACACTTCCAGGCTTTTTCGTCGTGATGCCCCACGTTCCGGCCATCAACAAAAACAGCGTAGCGCATGCGCGAACCAACTTCACTTTGCATATAGTCTTTAAAGCCCTCCAGCGTCACTGAGAGCGCCCGGATTGCTTCGGGGTATGATTCAACGGCTAACTCATGAAAGACGCCGAAACGACGCCCCAGCGAGCCAGAAAGCTTGATAGTTTTAACTGTCTGCATCATAACTTTAAATCCTTATGTCTGCACACCATGACGGTGTGTTCTTGATACCATCCAGAATAGAGATCCTGGCGCGACAACTTACCGAAAGCATGATGCAGCAATTGGTTGTCGCCCAAGTAGATCCCGGCATGGTTCCAAACGGGAGCCTGTAGTTGCATAATCACCATATCACCCGGCTCCGGCTCTTTGCCAGTGGGAACAAAACCCTCTTTCAAATAGTTGTCCTGATATAAGTTCTCGCCGTGCTCCGGCTTCCACCACTCGTAAGGCTTGCGGAAATCATTCAGGATCACGCCGTGCTCTTTGTGCCAGGCCATTACCAGCCCCCAGCAATCGTATGAACCCAGCGACCAGGGGCGACCAGTCAGCGGCCTTGATTGCGGCTCAACAAAACGCATATCGCCCTCCGGCAAGGAAACAATAATCCAGGTCACACCCATTTCATCGCAAATGCATGTGTCGTGCGCGCTCGGTAGCGTCGTTGCGCCGTCTCCGGTGTGCGAATGCACAACCGCGATTAGCTCCCCGCTATCAAGCGCCTGTGCGTAATCCGACGCATCCATTTCGAAATGATTTTCAGGGTCTGCGTGAACGTTGGCGATCGGATGGAATTTTTGCACCCGGCTTTTTTGCGTGACCACGCCGCAACATTCATGCGGGTAAACGTCTTGCGCGTGGCGCATAATCTCAAGTTTAATTTTTGCGCTAATCATTGGTTTTTCCTTAGTAGTGATGCTACGGCGCAGCCGCCGAAATCCAATTCCTGATCCGCTCCGAAACGCAGTTTGCAAGCCGTAGCAGTCCCGGCGCAATAGTCCTGAGCGGGATCGCTTACAGGATTGTTATCTTTGTCGAACATCCTCGAACCATTATACCCGCATCCCTTGCCGGAACGATACCAACCACGCTGCGCCCAATAGCAAACGCTTTGCGAGGTTCGCGGCGGGATCATGATTCCATCCATATCATAAGGCGACGTTAGGTCGAATCGTGCCGTGCTTTGGTTGCAGAAATTCGGGCGCTCAATGTAGTAAACCATTTTGCGATAATCGCCATCCTTCACGTTACCGGAAGCGTCCAGCAATTCGGCTTGCGTGATCCAGATAGTAACCTTCGCTTGCATCATGCCGTTATAGGCCCGGATTAGCGCAGAAACCTGGCTATCAATATTTGACAGCGTTAACTGCGGCTTGTCAGCCTTGCCGTTACTGGTGAAGCCGATCCCCGTAATGCCGAAGGGCCGCGCCCCGTATTTCTCACCACGAAAGGTAATATCTTTCGCTGGCAACACGCCAGTTTTCCGCGCTTGCATTAACTCCTCTGGCGTGTAGGCGATATTCTCGTTATGGAATCGGTAAATCTGAGCGCCAAACCTTGTACCGTCAACCTCAATCAGCGTGATAATCTCGCCGGGGTAAAGGCTTTGCAGGCAGTTACCGAATGCCGAACTAGTCTCATTAGCCATAATCTTTTCTCCTAATGCAAATAAGGCCCGCCATACGGCGAGCCTTTTTATTATCGCATAGATGTAAATTGTTCTTCAAACGTCGCTTTCGCTTCCTGAACGGTTGCGGAAATTGGCGATGATCCGACACTTCCACTTTTCACCCGGTACAATCCCAAAACCCCATCGGGAGCCACCCAAAGAAAAGGCTTTAGGCGGTGTTTGTGCATGAATTCCAGCACCTTTTTGTAATCGGTGCCAGCGTAAACAACCGTATAAACTCGCCGCACGGTATTAAAGCCGGATGATGCAACTTGCTTGTAACCGTTGCCAAAAGAAACCTCGCGGTCGTTGTTCTCTGTCGTCATGGCCCCGCCGCCTCCTTGCGTTTGGGTACACCATGTAAATTCATCAAGTGCCATTATCAACCCCCTCTGCTATTAACAAATTTGTAAACTTCCCCACCTTGCGAGCATGCACGTTGGATCATTTCGGTGAAAATCATTCTAACGCCAGTCTCCAAGCCCTTTGGATCGTTTCCGTTGTTGATATCAACATTGATATCTCCAAAGCTGAATTGAGAGCCAGCCGCCGAAGTAGACGCGCCGCCGTAGGTGTTGCCACCAACGCTGCCGCCGTTCGCATATCCCCGCATGAGTTTATACAGGTTGCGCGTACCGATCCGCTTCGTCGCCTCTTTGGTGAACACAAATTCGCCACCATGCACAACGCCTTTTGGCTCGTACTTTCCGCCGTCGCCAGTGTATCCGCCGTTTGCGTACCCCTTCGCAGACTTACCGCCTCCGCCAAGCATGTTCGCGAACGAGAAACCGCCGCCGCCGCCACCCATCAGGCCGGAAAGCGTGTTAAAGATAACCATTTGCGCGATCATCTTAACAATCATTCCAATGATGCTTGACGCAAAGTCTTTAAAGCTGGCTTTGCCAGTGGTCAAAAACTCTGTTAGCTGATCAGAAAGACCGCTCAACGCAGACATGCCGATGTTCTCAATTTGCCCGTTAATATCGTTTACGGTTTCGCCGTACTCGGCCCAGGATTTTTTGATGCCCGCCAGCCAGTTACCGCGCAAGCTGTCCTCCTCGGCGTAATACTCTTGCCGTTTAGCCAGCATCGCTTGCAGTTCCTGATCCTCAAGGCTCCCGCCCTGGTTTAGCCAACTGGATTTGATTTGTTCCAATTCCGCATCGCGCGACGCCTGCCGATCTGATTTACCTTGCGCCTTGGCCTGGATTTTTGCGATTGCCGCCGCCTGCTCCCGTAGGAATTTTGCTGCGTCCTGCTCGCGTTTAATCAACTGCTCTTGCTTGGTAATCTGATCTCCAATTACTGCCGCCTGTTCGCGTAGGGCTAAAATCTTGCCCTTGTTAGCCAGTTCGGCCCGCTCATCTGCTGTTAACTGGCGTCGCTGCGATTCCTTCTCCAGTACCTGGAATCGTGCCTGAGTATTCCACAAGTTTTTTCGCTGCTGGCTGATCTTGTCGTTGATATCGCGATGCTCTTTCAAGACCTGCAATTGAGTTTGCAGCGCGATCAAGTCCTGCTCATACTGGTCTAACAGTCGAGTTCCCTGATCAATGGAAACCTTTTGCTCCTTGTTGCGACCCTTGAGAGCATCGGCCTCCTTGCTTACGGCCTCCTTAACTTCCTTTGACTTGCCAGCAAACTTGCCTTGCTCCTCAACCATCTTGCGATAACCTGCCGGGTTAGATAACCGCCCGTCAATTTCCGCAATCCGCTGCTCAAGCTCCGAGATCTCTTTCGCTGATTTTTTGGCTACGTCTGCTTGTTCCTTTGCGACCCCCTGGAACCATGAGCCGATTACGGGAAGCGATGAGGTTTTATTGCCAACGCTCACCAGGAAATCCGCAATCATCTTATCGCCCTGAGCCAAGATCAGGCGGATTTGGTTAACGACGCCCATCACAACATCGGCGATCATGTTCCCGGCTGTCAGCGTTATAATGCCTACTTCTTCCCACGCTTCGGACGCCCACTGTTTAATGTCAATCCACATTTTTTCAAGTGGCGTTGCAGTTTCGGCAATCTCGTCTGAACGGTCTTTCATCGTTTTAGCGAAAAGCTCCGTCGCATATTCCACGGCCTCGACCTTGCCTTTCGTCTTCTCAAGCGTGGCGATGTAGGTTAGCTGGCCTTTGTCCAGAAAGTTAAAGCTTTCGTTTAATTCCGCCAGCCCCTTAATCGGGTCTTTCGAGATCTTTTCGAAATAGCCAAGAACCTTTTCCGTCGATTCTCCAGTGGTTGCCACCCAATCCGCCGTAGCCTTTGTGATCGTCTTTAGCTCATCTTTCGTGAACTTGCCAGTTTTGGCAACCGCCGTTGCGACTTCCAGGATCTGGCCCGAAGTTGCGACCGCCGTAGAACCTGCGATCTCGTCAACCAAGGATTTGATTTCTGTCGCACTGCTGCCAGCATATCCGCCCGTCATAATCAGCGCCTTTTGCAATGTGCGCTGCGAATCATAGGCGTCATATCCAGCTTTTGCCAGGGCCGCCACCGTGCCAACCACGCCACCAATCAGAATGCGAGCCGGGGTTAAATACGACATTAACACTTTAAACGTATTACTAATGCCGCCGAAAGAGTCTTTGATTTGCCCGCCCTGCTGGATCGCAACAAGCCAGATCGGCATGCCGGAAGCAAGCGACGTTACCACGTCCGTAATCTGAGCCGGAAGCATTCGCATAGCTTGGCTATACTGGCCCGCCGTCAACCCAGCAAGCCCCATCTGTTTTTCTTGAGCTTTCAATTGCTGAATGAACGGGGCCGCCTGAGCACTAACGCCAAGTTGCGCCGCTTTCAATTCCAGCAATTCGGATCGCGTCTTGCCGATTGCGTTTGCCTGATCTTCAAGGCTCGCAAGGAATGCCGCGCCGGATTTCGCCGCTTTTTCCTTGTTCCGCGATTCCTCGATAGCCGCTCGGCCTTCCTCGGTTAACGCTCGCTTGTTTCGCTCCAGCTTGCCAATCTGGCTCTCGATCATTGAGCTAAGGTTAAAAAACTCTTCGTCAGGCACGACGCCCTTTTGCCAAAGCTTGTCGAGTTCGCCAGCCGCCGCCGATAGTCTCCTAATCTTCGCCGCTGTCGGGTCGATGGTGCTTTGCACGCTTTCGAACGCCTGCCGCTGCCGCTTGATTTCCTCGCGTAGCCGCTTCGCTTGTTCGCGTGCAATTTGCTCCTCGTTAACGAAATCCTTCACACCTTGCGCCGCTTCTTCGTTCGCTCGCTTGAATTGCTTTAACGACTTCACAGCGAAGGTGACTTGTGACACGTCAACGCCAAGCGACAAACCCGCGTATTGTTCCGACATAAATTTACCTCCAGATATGAAAAAAGCGCCCGAAGGCGCTTTTGTTTACTTTGCGTGCATCATCTCAAGTGCTTTTTGCTCCATGATTCGCAAATCGTTTAGGGCCATTTCTTCATCGTCTATTTTATAGATTCTGAATAGCATTGGCAAAACATTGTAATCAAGGCCATAAGCACCAGCGCCAGCCGATCGCCATTGCGTTTGCATAGCGCAAAACACATCCCACGATTGACTCATGCTCTCATCGAAGATGATTTCCGGCGGCTCCTCTCCTTCATAATCGGATCGGCTAAGGCCAACCGCTTTTAATTCTTCGTCAGTGGGCGGTTTCTGGTAATACAGGTAAACCGCCCGTTTTAGTTTTTTACGCGCTGGCCCGCAAGTGCGCCCAGGTATGAACCCATCAGAGCCAGAGCCGCAGCCGGATAATATTCAACGAGAGCGGCGGCATTTTCTTCGTTAAATTCTTCTTCCAGATCCCAGCCCGTAGCGATTTCAGTAATAAACTCTGCGTCGCGCATGGTTTCGCGCTGGTAAAGCTCTTGAATTTCGGTTGATTTTTTGTGCTTGACGGTAAACACAATCGTTGCTTCCTCGCCGTTCGGAAGTTTGAATTTTACGGGCAGTTTGAAATCCGGCATCGGGGCGATTTTGAGTTTGAATTTAGCCATTTGCTTTTCTCCTGATTGTTTGGAGGCTTGATATTACACAAATAAAAAAGGGGGCGCAAGCCCCCTTGATTATTACGCAGCCATAGACGCAAAATCACCTTTCAGCGATACAGTCAGCGAAACGGTTTCCATTTCGTTAACTGCCGTCTGTGGGATCTCGTTGAACGAGAGAGTGCCAGACCAAATGCGCATTTCTTTTGCACGCGGAACATACATACGCATAACCTTGACCTCGCCGGATTCATCGGCTGTGCGGAGAATCGGATAAATTGCGTTGTCGTATTCGTGCGCAAAAGTGTAGGTCAGAGAAACCGCGCTCTTGTAGGTCGGGATCTGCTGCTCGCGGTCGTCGGCCAGGCACTGGTAAGTATAAAACTGCTGCTCGCCGCCTTCCTGAGACAAATCTTGTACGCAAGGAATCTCGATCCAGTCGTTGATCTTGTAGATGCTGCCAGTACCAGTACCTGAATAAACTTTACTGTCTTTGGTGCTGAAACCTTCGATCGTAACCTCGTTGGTGTTTGATGTTGACACGCTTTTAACCCGAGCAACTTTGTTAATCAGCTTGGCCCAATTTGAGCTAGTGATGATTACGTAATCACCAGCTTTCAGCCCATGAGCGGGAGATGCCGCGCAAGTCAGTACGGGGTTGTCGGCGTTGGTGATTTTGGTCACGCTGATAGCGGCGGAGCCGCGCGTTTTCTCAACAAAAACCTGTGAACCGTTTGGAAGATGCATAGTTTATTTCCTCTTTTCTTCTGCTCTTACATAGAACCGAACCGGAACAAGCCAGCCCGTTTCGCTTTTTTGTATCGGGCGAACTTCGCCGCCCCGGTTAATATAACCAGCTTCAAGCATTTTACCATCTTCGAAAAAATCAGCAATCCCTTTCGCAAGCTTGCGGGCCTTGTCCGTGCCTACGCCTGGCGCAAAGATCACGTTAACCTGAACCATGCCAACGTAATAGCGGCATTTTCTATCAAGCGAAGCGTAAACCGTTTCGGCCTCGGCGTAGTGGAAAGCAAGCCACATGCCGCCCTTGCTCGGCGGCCTGAACTCTACGTTTTCATATGCGATCGGGTATTCGCTTTCGTATTCCTCTGCGAGCGCCTTACGCGCCGCGACCATCAGATCATAATGCATTTTTCGCCCTCGACTCCTTGATCGCCTCCGCCATGAATGAGCGCAAGCGTATTGCAACAATGCCAACCACGCCAGCCGGGGCTTGCTTAGAATGCCCGTATTCAAGCGCGTTAGCGTAAATCAGCATGTTAGAAAAATGGATTGAACGAACCGCGCCGCCTCCGTGCAAGATAGCGTGAATTGCCCGCTTGCCTTCCGCGATGGTTTTGCCCCCTTCCCTGTCGTATTGATTCAGCGCGTAAAGTGGAGGCGCGTTTGCCGTCACCTGCCAGTTACCGCGAAAGCGCCCGGTGTCCACTGGCGAGCCTTCAACAAGCGCCTTCTGAACCTTTCCGCCAAAAATCTCTACGCAGTCAACAATGCCGTCTCCAGCGGCCTCTATCCATTTGTCAATCTTGCCCTGAAATTCTCGGATCGAATAGTTAGCCATGAACCGCAACCCTCCGTAAGATCGGGCGATAGGCTACCGTTGTGCTCGTTTGCCTGATTGGTCTTGCTTCCGTCACAACGTAGCGCTCGCCGTCAATCTCGACCATGTAGCCGTTCAATATTTCAACGTCGCCGTTAAAGACGCCCAATTTATCCGTTACTCGGATTGTTTCGCCGTCAACCTCGCGAACCCTTGGCGACCGCACAAGCCCTTTAATCGTGGTTGTGATTTCCGGTTTCTCAACCTCAACCCCGCCCACAATATCAACGCCGCCAGCCTGGGTGATGCATTTAAATTCGCCGTCGCCGTCGCTGAAAAATGCGATCCCGGCGCTCGCCAGTCGCTTTATTTCTGCGTAGTTCATTGGTCGCTCCTTTTAACTTCTTTGCCGATCAAATACTCACCGAGCGAATTTATTCGACCGCTGTTAAGCGCTATCCCATCAATAAGCTCCTGTATGCTTGATCGCTCAATCCTATGAATGCAGGTAGTGGCTCTTTTTCTCAACCCGCTAATTAAGCCAAAGCCGCCGCCTTTTTTCTTGAGCAATAGCTCATACATTTTTCCCCAAGGCGTTTGCCTGATCGTTTTGCCTGAGCTATCGGCGGAGACGCGATCGAACGTCTGCGAAAATTCACCAGTCAGGGAGAATGACGCAACGCGCCGCGAATAACTTTCCACGCTCTCCCCTTCCTGCTTCATCGCGCCGTCAAGCGCCATCAAGTGAAGCGTATACAGCGCAAGCGCTTTGTAATATGCATCACCAAAACGCGAAGGGCTTACAAATTCGGATGCAAGATCAACCCACGCAACAATCACCTCAACATCAACGGCTTTCATTGGCGGCGCTAACCGCTGGATCTCAAGCAAAACGTAATCAATATCTCTTAGCATTTTTCAGTCTCCAGATATGACAAAGGGCGCATAAGCGCCCCAGGTATTAAAATTCGCCGCCATCCTCAAGCTCGGCCCGGCTCTTGCCCTCGCTGGGGTCTTTTTTGCGCTTGGCATTCGAACGCTTAATAACTTCCTGATTTTCTTTGAAATTATCAATTGTAAGCTCTCCGCGAGCAATCAGGCTTTCGAAACGCTCAAGGCTGGAACGGTCAACAACAATCTGATCGCCAGGCTTTAGCATTTCCTCGTCAATAAAAATGACGCAAACGGCGGTATTGATTAAGGTTACAGTATCTTTTTTAGCCATATTTAAAATCTCCAATAAAAAAGGGGAACCCCGAAGGATTCCCCAATAATATTACAGACCAGTGATTAACACAAGGGTCAGCGGTCGGTAAATGGTAAGGCCAGTGCATTTAGAGGTGCAAGGCACTTTGAAATGCAGGTCTTTAGGCTGCGCCGGGAGCATGTTAAACGCTTCCGGGATCTCGATACTCATGTTCATCGGATCTTTCTCGTAAACGAGAGCGGCCTTATTGCCTTTGCCATCGTAATCTTCAAGCTCCGCAATCGCTTCAATCGTCAGTCCGCCGTTTTGCTTCTGGAAGTATTCCAGATAGCTCTCGGTGGTTTCCGGCATGCGAACGGTCAGAACCTTACGCATAGACGGCGGGATCAGAATGTGAGTCGCGCGGTGTTGACCAAGGGTCAGAGTTTCGATTTTTTCGATAGCCTGGGTCAGTTCGTCGCTTGCGACCTCTGGTTTTTTGGTTTCGCCATCCATCCACTTTTTAGATACGACCTTGGTGATGTTCGGGTGATCGAAAACGCTCTTGATCTTGTGCGGTGCGGAACCCTTAAACACCAGCTTGTTAACCAGCATATCATGCGCAAGCTGTGCGGCGTTCGCCTTGCGGACTGACAGGGATTTACCAGTGCGCTGGCCCGCTTTGATTTCGTCAATGGAAATCAGGAATGCGTTACCCAGGCGGAACACTTTACCGAACTCGGAACTCATCAGTGCGTCAACGGTCGGCAGGTCGTCGGTATAATCCGCGATAATCTGAGCCAGGCCAACTTTATCGAAAGTCTGATATTCAAAGGTCTTATCGGTGTCGGAAAGTTCGTTAGTAACAGGGAAAACGCGCAGCGCGGAACCTGCTGGATAATCTTTCTCGTAAGCCTGAGACTTGATTTTATGCAGTTCCTGTGCAGTCCAAATGCCTGCGGTGGTTGCATCTGCTTTTTCGCCTCGCGCCATCAGGTGATTGGCTACAACATCGGCCTCGAAAGAATCATATTTTTTAGTCATAGTTAAAACTCCTTTTAAAAGGGCTGTTAGTTAATAACAGCCTCATGATAAGCACTTTTTGCTAAACGTGCAACAAGTTTTTATGGTAGCTCCTCTGCTACTGCCGAGGCTCCGGCCAAGAAAGTAAACGGAATCATTGCCTGAGTCCCGCTGCCATCATTGGCGGCCCAGGTAACATGCACCTCGTTAGAGCCTTCGTTCTTTGTTGACAGTCGGGCTTGCGTGTCGTTGAGTCGTATAATCTCGCACTGATCATTATCAACATGCCAAGTCCCTGTTTTATCATCCGCATTTCGTGGGGAAACCTCAACCGTAACAGTGACATACTTATTTGGTGCCTGCGGGCTTTTAAGGTTTGTGGTCAAAACAGCACCATTAACTAGCGTCCGCTCCCCGGCGTGGATGTGTGGCGCGCTCTGGTTAATCTGGATCTCAACCATATAAAAAAGACTGTTCCATTTCTGCCATCCGCCTGTGTAAATCCACCCGGCAACCTCCCAGCCTTCGGCATTCGCGAACCCATCAGCGCCGACTTTAACTGGCTGGCCGAAAGTTGGTTGTGAGTTGATATTTTCAGACAGAACCCACGCGCGACCGTTGGAGATAACGTTAATTGGATCGCCAGATCGGTAAGCCATGTAGCCTTCGTCGTCAACAAATGTTTCAATGTGTGAACGCATTGCAACGCCATAAGCAAGGGTTTTCGCAGTAAATCGATCTGAGATCTCTTTGTACTGCCCATCGTAAATGCTTTTTACGGTTACAATTTTCCCGCAAATAATGCTCTCTGCTTCTTCTGAGACAAAGCAAGCTCCATCAATATTGTAAACGCTTGAGTCACCCAAGCATCCGGGGCATTGAGCGCCCATTAAAACGCCATAATCAGCCATAGTTTTTCTCCAATAAAAAAGGCTCCAAAAGGAGCCTTTAGGATATCAGCTAATTAAAGCTGGTGCAATTGAACCTCTGCAAGATAGGTATCGCCCCACTTAGTGAAGCCGCCCGCATAAGTCCAGCCAGTCACCACTGCGCCAGCATTTTTAATTTTGCCGTCGGTGTCCAGTTTGACAGGTGCGCCGAAAGTTTGGGCCGTTTGGTCTTTGGTGATCATCCACACCCGACCGGAAGTCATTACGTTAATGCCGCCGCCAGCTTCATAAATCATCTCGCCATTTGGGGAGGTGGTCTGGAAGTGAGAGCGGATTGCAACGCCGTAAGGGGTTTTATCTTCGCCCATCGGCTCAATCAGTTTGTGACCCTGGAATGCTTCAACGGATTTTACGGCAACCGCAACGCCAACCAGGACGTTAACATTACCATCAAGAACGCAAGCGCCGTCGATGTTGTATTTTGAAGTGTCGGAAACCTGGCCCGGAAGTGCCGCCGCCATTTCACTTACATAAGATGCGTTAATAGCCATCGTTATTTCTCCTTATTTTGCTTTGCTGAGTCGGGCGTTAGGGTTTAAATCCGCGCCGTCTTCTTTCACGTTTTCTTTAGCGTCGCCTTTAATGGCTTTGCGTTGAGCCGCCATTTTATCAGACTCTTTCGCCAGATCAAAGGCAACATCAATATAAGCATCCGCCTTTTCGGAAATATCAGTGCCAGTTACCTCTTTCACGAAAGCAACTTTGATTGCTTTGGCGTCCAGGCCGTCAGTTTTCACGCCAGCATCTTCTGCAACTTTCACCAGTTCGGCGTGCGCTTCTGCGTCTGCTTTTGCCTGAGCAACGGCGGCTTCAATTTCTGCCGGGATGCCGTCAACTTTTGCCTGTAGGGCATCGCGCTCTGCTTCCAGGCCGTCGGCTTTGGCTTGGGCGGTCTGTGCGTCAGCTTTCACAGTGTCGATATATGCTGCAACTTCTTTCGGCACGTCGAACTCAACCGCGCCATCCAGTTTAATTTTAACGGTCATAACTTGATCCTCTTTGTTAGAAAATTCATCAATATCATAGGGGAAATCCTGATTGCTATCAAGGTTTAATTTTGCGATACCAGCACGGCCCTTGAACACCATAGCGATATGATTAACGCTAATGTTGGTTTGAACGGCGTCAAACCTTACCCAATCAGCGGAATCAGCTTTCCAACCTTCCGGCATATCTTCATCAAAGAAATATTCGCCCGTCGCGTTGTTACCCCAGCCTGGCTTGTCAATGTCAATTGAGCTATAGCCCACGGATAACTCCGCTGTCTTTTTGGCCTTGGCGCTGTCAATCGCTCGCTTGTCGTAAATGCTAACCGGAACCTCGACCCCGATCCCGCTCGGCACGCCTTCACCAGCGCATGCACCAACGACAACGTCTTTTGCGTTTTCCGGCGTCACGGTAACATGCCCCAAAGTGATCGGCTTGCCGCTAAAAGTCGCCAGGGAGTCAGCCTTGAAAACCTCGGAGGCGGGGCGGAACTCCCGGCGCTCGCCGAAAGGAGTTTGATAAACCTGCAAGCCGATTCGCGCCACAATAGGCCGATCCACTAAAAAGCCGTGCTCGTCAAAATGCGCTTTCACCTGCACGCTATCAAAACGTTGTACCTTTTTCATTTCATTCTCCTATCTTGTTAAAATCAGGAATGGCCCAGCATCGGCACCCGTAAGGCTCGCCGGGGAAATCGTGTATTGCATTTAGTGCAATGCGCTTACCTTCCCATTGCAAATGCTGCAATCGCTCGCGCTCGTCAAGCATACCATGCCAAAAGTAATGCGTCACGTTTGAATCTTTCAGGCGCTGGCGCATGAGGCGACTATTCCAAGATCCAATAATTCCCGTCGCGCGGTTGCTGGCCCAAGAGCTATAAACGGCAAAGCGCTTTTCCGCCAATTCGTTTACCTGAGCGGTTGTTTTGTCCGTAAAATTCGCTTGCCGAACATTCCCGGCCCAATCCTGAATGATATTGGTAAACAGCTTGTTAAAGGCCTCTGCGCTCATGGATTCCCATTGCTCGCGGGATTCCTGATACCACGGCTCCGATTGCGTGGCCCCGGCAGCAATAAGCAGGATAACGGCTGGATTCTTTGCGCCTCCGCTTGATTTAGCGACGTTAACCCACTGGCGGGAGTTGAATTTGTAGACTGTCAACGCCAGCGCGGGAAGTAGACCAATCAGCGCAGCAACGAGGCTTTTTGCGTAATCCTCTATCGCTGCTTGCGCGTCCGTTATTTCCTGATCTGTGGCGTCAAACTTCATTGCGTGCGTTTTCCGGCGCATTAAATCAACGAGCTTTGAAACAGCCCGCTTTATATCGCGGGCCAATTCTCTTTCGCTTGCCTCCGGGAATCGCCATTGTTTTACGATCCCTTTAACCTTCATCGTTGGTTAGCTCCTGTTTGCGTGCCTGGCTCCGGCTCTTGCTCCGGCTCCGGCAGCTTGATTTTGTCGGTGTCTTTCAGTTTCAGAATTGAACCCATAGAGCGCAGCGTGTCGCGTGCTTCTTCGGTATCAATGGCCTGATCTTGAATCAACTTGCATACAGAATCAACGTTTTTGTTTAGCACTTCCGCCTGATCTTTATCGCTCGGAACTGCCAGCGGTTCAAAGACGATTGACCATTCATCTTGCGTGATGATAAACGGCAGCAGGAACTCAAGGATCGGCTTGTAGTCCTCTTTGCGCTTGCGCTCGATCAGTTTGTGATAAGTCTCCAACGCTGTGTTTTGGCTTGCGCTAACGCCGCCAGTGTTTTTATTTTTAAGCACGATCTCATGAATGCCAGACAGCGAGACAATGCGATCAAGCTTTTTCTCCAGGAATTCCGCTACGCCGGAAACGTCAGAGTTTAAAACCTCGTATTCCTCGTCCTCTGCGTCAATGCCGATCGCGCGTCCAACGCCGCTCTCGTCGTCAACCTGAGCCAAACGCAACCGCGCTGCGTATTCGCCTTCGTCGTCGTCGCAAATGGCCGAAAGCCCTTTGGCCTTCCAAACTGCTTGCTGTTTGCGGCGTAGTAACTGCGTCGCTAACTCCTCGCAGTAGTTGTAATCGTAAATCGCTTCGACAAGGCGCTGATTGAGCACGGATGCACCCCAACCATCATTTTGCTTGCGCTGCTCGTTCGGTAGGCGCTCGCCGTCGATAATGCAGATCCGGGAGAAATGAACCTCAAACTCTGGAATATCGTTCCCCGGCGAGATGGTATACAAAACAGGCTCACCATAGCGCACACTGCGAGCGTTGGTTTCCCGCTTGCTAACTCGAACCTGGAAGCGGTCATAAACGCGGATATCTTCAAGCGCCGCTCCTTCTCTGACTGGTGATTTTAGCATGCGACCATCTGCAACAATGGCGACGATTGCGGATCCGCCGAACAAGCGCGACCAGCACAGTGCATCAATGATTTTTGCATTGAGTCGCTTCTCATCCCAAAGAGAACGAAACGCCGCCTCATCCTTTACGCCTTCAACGGTAAAGCCTGGTGTAACCATATCCTCCGGGATCACGTCGATAATCTTTTTCGCGATTCCGTCAGCCTCATAAAAGCTCGCCAGCGATGCATGCGCGGCGCTGCGCATAAAGAAAGGCGTTGCAATTTTCTTATCGCCTTTAAAGATCTCGTTATAGCCATCGGCCTTAACTACTTTTCGTTTGCTCATAACTTTCTCCATAATAAAAAAGGCTGGAATTGTCCAGCCTTGATTATACATGCGTTTAGCAATTCGTGCTATTTCTTCAAGCCAGCTAACCGCTTCATGCGAGAAACCGGATCATCCGCCAAGTTGAGGCCAAGGTTTACAGCATCAACAAGGTTATCAACGATATCGTCATGAGGATGCGAATCGTCGAAAGTGAAAGCGGATGTTTCGGCCAGCAATTCCGCAAGCATCGGATGCGATTCCGGCAAAGCAACGCGCCCAGCTTTCATGACTGGTGCGGCGTCCATAGCGCGGGTTGCCTTATCTTTATCGCGCTGCACTGGCTCGATATCGATCGGCATTTTCTTTTTCGCGCCCTGGATTAAGCCAGTACCGCTTGCCTTATCCTCAACGTAGATTTTGCGCAGCGTGCCGCATTCCTTATTGCGCTTCCAGCACTGATTGACAAAGGCAACGAATTGCGTTTCCAGATCCGGCGCTTCCCACTTGCCGCGCACACCGTCGATAAAGTAAACGCGATCCTTGTAAATGCCCCAATAGCATAAAACGGTGTAGTCGTTTAACTCTCCGACTTTCTGCGCAGTATCCGCAGTAATAAACGTGTACTCAAAGCGATCCGGTTTCGGTAGCGTGCATTTCTCGCCGCCGCCGTAATACTGGAACCACTCCGTTTTAAACACGTTACCGCCAAGTGCGATCGGGCGCTGCTGGTACTGAGATTCGAACGTGTACAAGTCAGCCTCGCGCAGCGCAAGCAGTGATGCGGCGCTTTCCTTCGCGGGCCAAAAAGAGTAATGCGCCACGCCGTCAATGTATACTGGTTCGCTTGTCAGCACGTCCCGATCAAATTCGGGTTTCAACCAGTCAGGAAGCGTTTCGCGATATTCTTCCGTAACCAGCGCCGGGATACTCACAACGTCAAAATCAATACCACCCATCCCGCCATTTAACAGAAACCAGGTCGAGTCGTTGACGTGTAGCCGCTGCTGAACCACTACGCAAGGCGTTGTGTCTTTCATGCGACGTGAGCGCACGGTGTTTTTTAGTCGCGTGTGAATCGACGCGCGGCGCACGGCGGAAAACATATCGTCGGGTTTATCCGGGTCGTCAAGCGTCAGCATGCCAGTAAAAAAGTCGTCCATGTACCCGCCACGCAGACCTGTAACCTGGCCGCCGATAGCACGCGAATTGAGTTGCAGCCAGACCTTGCCGTTTTCGTTAAGCGCGGTGATATCTTTCGAACTCGCTTTTGCCAGCTTGCAGGGCCAAAGCTCCTGGAATTCAGGGGATCCGATAATCTCTTTTACCCGGCTGCTGTTTTGCTGCACAAGGCCATCACTAAACGAAAGGTTAAGGTTTCGCACCTTCTTACTTTGCAGCATGGCGTAAACAGGCATATGGATCGAAAAAATTTCCGTCTTACCTGAGCCGGGAGTGATGTTGAAGATCACGTTTTGAGCTTCGCCCTTTATGATCTGCTCGACCTTCCAGCACAGCAGGGAGAAGTGCCAGTTACCTAAAAACTTCTGACCTTGCAGGAGTTGAAACCAGATCCTGATCATCTTCTCAAAAGAGACCTGGCTAACCTCCTTGATTGCCCGCTTTTGCGCGGGCGTCAAATCTTCCCATATCAACATTAGATCTTCTCCAGAATGTCAATAACTGCGTCTTTCACCTCTTCCGCCGTCACTGCGTCAATGCTGGTGTTTTCAGCGGTGGCGCTAACGTTGATTTGCGGTGCGTTATCAAGGCCCAAATCTTTACCGATGAAATTCGCGCTAACTACGCCGTTGGCCGCAAGCTGGAATTTTTGCTCATAGATCACAGAGTCGATGAACTCCATAACGTCACAAAAGCCAGGCTCTTTGCGCCACTTATCAAGCGCACACTTTGACCAGCTATTAAACAGGCGTAAGCCGTTGAGGGTGAAGATTCGCGGCTTCCGCACCTCGTCCTGATAGGTTCGACCCTGGAACGAGGAGCTTTCGGCAGATTTTAGCGCGTTGGATTCCGCCCACTCGAAATAACGGATCGCCATATCAAAGACCTGCTCCGGCGTGTAGCGGTGGGATTGATTCAGCGTGATGATATCGCCGTATTTTTTGTTATACAGGCGTTTGAAGTTATACGCCTCATGCACTTTGTTTTCGCTCATGGTTTACACCTCCTATTTTACGAGGAGTGATTATACCAAACCGCAGGCAATAAAAAACCCCGCATTAGCGGGGTTGGTTTTAACACGTATATTTGACGCCTTCGCCGTTTTCGTGCTTGAGTCGATTTCCGATCTTGCCAGCGATGCACAGGAAGCGACCGCGAACCGTCCAAACGTCTTTGTCTTTATCGTAAATCGCCGATGCGTAATGGCCTTTGCGAGCCAGATGATGGGAGCCAATGCGGCCCAGGATGAGTGCGAAAACAAAACCGAGGATAAAGCCAAGGAAAATCATCATTGTAAACTCCTTACATAGTTTATTGAAAATTGGTGTGTTTCCTGATTAGCGCCGGAATACTCCTTCGCCAGTCTAACCGCCATCTCCGCACTGCATGCAGTAACAACGGTTTCGAAATCCTGTTTGCAACTTTGGCACTGCATACCCATTTTGCGGATGGTTAAATTAACTCGCCATTGCATTTGCTTTCTCCTGAGAGGTTGCGGGTTACGGTTCCCGCTGCTATCGCCATGCATAGCCGATTTCGATTTTGCGACAATCGCGCCGCGCGTTACCCGTTCGGGCCTCTTATGTTTACGTTTTGGATGTTACCAATCAGCACACGCGGCGTCAACTTAAATCACTCGTACTCTCCCGCTCGACCAACTCGCCCGGCTAAATATCCAGCAGTCCACACGAATTTGTAGCGGTCGATAAGAACTTTAACAGGCTCATGGTGTTTCGTAATAACCTCGATCATGATCTTGTCGTTCTGGCGGTCTTTCTTCTCCATCTTGCTTACCGCTTCATTCAGTCCGCGAGCCGCTCGTTTTACGATATTCCAGTGTGCCTCGTTCAATCCAAACATTATCAAAGTCCTCTTGAGATCCAAAGGTTGTACATTTCGAAGTAGTGCATAGCTGTTTCAGTGTCGCCGCGCTCCAATGCCTCGTTTTGCTTCTCTGCGCACCACTGCGACGGTTTTTTGTATTCACCCATAGAATCACACCCCTAAAATTTGCGCCTCTTAGAATGCGTTTGAGGCGCTTTAAACACTATGCGTTTTCGTTAAATTTCATCAAGCAGGTTGCGAATGATGTTAAGCCGATTCAGTTTGTAGCAATCCCACTCTGGCGAACCCGGCTCAAGCTCTCGCGGTGAACCCGGCATCCTGTGGCTCATGCAGTCAATCAGATCTGCGACTTCATCAAGCAAAACCTCTTTGGCTTGCTCTCTTGCTTCCAGATCCTCGACCGCCGCGTAAGCCTGGATGCTGCCACCAATAACCCTGCATTGTCCAAGCGCCTTCTCTAAGTCGTCGTAAACCGTAACGCGGTCTTTGTAGCTATGCCCGGATGCGATGCGGTAGCGGTGCAAGTAAATCATTTCTCTCTCCTTTTTGCTTCAACCTGATTCTCAAGCTGAATGAAAACCTCTTTCGCGACCTCTTCCGAAAGCATGACGCAAGCCAAGTTGCCACCAGAAACGCGCCAGCCAAGGGCGCTCAATAAACGTTTTGCTTGCTCATCTGACAGGTTAATCTGGATCATTCTTCTACAACCTCGCATTCGTCTTTGCTCACGCTGATATTGTCGCCCGCTTCGATAAACTCGCTGTTACGTGGAGCGATTACGCAATAGGAGCCGTCATTGAAATGGCCGTCAACCTCAAGCACATCGCCAACTTTCAGGCCGCATTGCTCAAGGGTAATTGAGCCGTCGCCGTTGAGAGTGTCGATTTTGGTGATTTTGATTTTCATTGTTTTATCTCCGTTTCGTTTCGATGGGGTAACTATAGCAAGTTACCCCAACCGAGTTTTAGCAATTCGTGCTATTTGGTGATATCCAGCAGGGCATCGGCCAGCGTGCGGACGACTTGCGCTTGCTTGCGAATATCGAACCCATCAGGACAGCGTAGAATTTTTCGAACCTCCTCATTTGCCGCGATAAGCTCGTTAACCTGCTCTTGCAGCCGTTCGCAACGCTCAACCCAATCTTCGCCGCTTGGCTTTAGCGCCCCGCTGGTCATAATCGCGCCGCCAATCTTCGCATTATTGATATACAGCCGACCACCACGGAACACGAACGGCTCGCAATTCTGGATCGGCTCCTTGCGATAAGCCCCGGCCATGCTGTTTGAGTCGCTCGTTTCAAAGCTTACGCGATGAAACTTGCCGTTATAGTCAAGCTTTGATGATGGTTTGCCATCAATCCGCACGATTGCGGTTTGCCCTGCATCGTCCTCAATAAGCACGCGCACCTTTAAGATTTCAGCCATGATTTTGTAGTGCTTGCCCTTGGTGAAGTTGCCGCAAGTGATAGTCGGTGTTACGTAGTCGCTCATTCTAAAATCTCCCAATCTTTGCCGCCAATGTGAATTGAATGTTTAAGCTCGGTTAGTACCGGGGAGCCTAACTCCCCGATGAAGGTGTAAAGCGTCGGCCTGATTTTTGAAACCTCCGCCTCGTACACCTTGCCCGGAATTATCCAGGGCGTTTCCGCATAGTCAGTGCGAATTTTTACCAATTTGAGATCTCCTCAAATGCGAAGTAGTCGAAATCATCTTGAGTGATTGGTGCGTCACAAAGCGCGGCCTCTTCCAGCATTTCCGCCAGCGAGTCGGCGCACATGCTCGCCCGCTCGTCAAAATACATGTTAGCCATTTCGCGGCCCCACTTGCGGGCGTTTTTGTAGCCGTGCTTGCGGAGGTTTTCGGTGGTCTTTTTGCTGTCCTCCCAGCGCTTTGCGATCTTGGTAAACGAGCGGGCCAGGTATTTACGATTGGTTTTCATGGTTAACTCCTTTTGATGGTCAGTGTTTCGGCCTCATCGCGGGCCAGTTCGATTTTGCGTAGCATTTTGCCTTCGAGGTCGCGCGTTGTCAATATCAGCTTATCGCCCTCGGAAACCGCGTCAATGCTAACTCCCGGCGTGTATAGGCATTGCTCACTTGTGGTGATGAGAAACATCAAAGAACCTCGTACATTTCATCGTTTTATCCTGATTGGTTGCCTTGCTTCAATAAGGCCACTTTATCAAATGGCCTTGCGGAAGTTTTAGCAATTCGTGCTATTGAGGTGATCGCGAATGATCTCGTTAACTGTCAGCATCGGGTCGCCGTCGGTCAGATAGTAATCGTATTCGCAATAGCCGCTTACGTTGTTCATGGCGCTGCTGATCCTGATATAGTCCCGGCTGTCACCGTCGAAGGTGTATCCTTCGCGATGCAGTCGGCAAAGCTTGACCTCATGCCCACCCCTGATAAGCTCGATTATCTCGTCCGGGAAACCGCCATCCGTGCAAATCACAGGGATATCGTTTAGCTCTGCATCCTCTGCAAACCGCTTGCCGAAGTAGCCGTTACCAAATCGCGGCTTAATCACATCCTCGCTAATCCAGATCATAAACTGGCGCGGGGATTTACCATTCAGGAAGTCTTGCTCTTTTTCCTTCTGGCTTCGGTCGTTGTAGGCCTCAATGAATTGGCGATACTTAACCGGGCCGAGCATGGCAAGTGCGATCTCAAACATCGGCGCTTTGAAGCTCATCATGCGCAGCGGAACCGGGGATTCATCTTTAACCAGGCCGCCGATGGTGTCTTTGCCGCTGTGCGGTGGTGCATTCAGTACGATAATTTTTGCCATGTTGTTTTCTCCTTGGTTGCTTTGTAGGGCCATTATAGCGGCCCCAATTTCGTTTGTTTTAGCAATTCGTGCTATACGGGCAAGCCATCGGTGACTTTCAGTTTGACCCACTCTATGCGCCCCTCGCGCTCCTCCACCTCGCGCTCATACCTTGCGGCATCCTGGCACGTCCGACGCCACCAGCGGCCCTGGCCCCTGTCGCACCAGTAGTAAAATTTCCCGCGAAGGCGGATGTTGTAGGTAAAGCCGTTGTGCCACATCTTGACGTTCATTCCGCACCTCACCACTCAAATTTGCCGGAAATCATCACATCGCCAACGGCAGAAATCATAATCCAGGGCCAGCACAACACAGGGTAAAGCTTATCCTTGTCAGTCGAATCCGCCGTTTTCAGGAATGCCCGCATGAGGAAGCAACCGCAAACGTACAGAATCAGAACCAGAACCGCCAGGGTAATAACCGCGTAAGTCATAACGTTTTCTCCTTTGTTGTCTTGATGGGGTCACTATACAGCAACCCCGATTTCGTGTTTTAGCAATTAGTGCTGTTTGCGAATGCACTTAATTTCTGGCTCGGTGTACGGCACAATGACTTTGCCTATGATGCGCACACCGCTAACAATCCGCCCGGTTTCCTCGCATTTCCAATCGTCTTTGTTGAAAACGGTCTGGTAAGTGGCCCAGCACACAACCACAAGGCAGCAAGCCATGATTGACAAGCAAGCGCCAAATATGAGCTTCACAACAAAGTTATCACTCATCGCTCAACTTCTCCACGCCATGCGATTGCAGGTGCGAATGCGGCTTGTCGTATTCCGTTACCTGATAGGTTGTGATCCCAAGGCTGCGGAAGTGTTTAATCACGTTCGGCGAATCGTCAAAGGCGCACACGATGTGCTCCATGCCAATAGCGCGTAAAACCTCCTCCTTGATTACCGTGTCCTTGCGGTTATCGCTGGCCCGCCGCATAATCATGTAGTCGTATTTCACTTTGTAGCGGTCAAGCCAAATCATCGTGTCGGTTTCCACCTCATCGGAACGACCGGTCAGGATGATAACGCCCATGCCTGAGCGCCAAAGCGCATTGACCACATCAATCGTGTTCTGGATCGGACTGTCGCCAATGGCCGCCCCGTTAAATTCGCTCCAGCTTTCCGTAAGATGCAGGTCTTTGGTCGGCAGCAGGTGCAAGCGGTGCGTGCCGTCGCTCAATGTTCCGTCGAGATCGACAATTACAATGCCCTTGCTTGCCGATACGTGATAAGTGTTGCCCCATAATTCAAACTTCATTCTGATACCTCCACTAATTCGCCTTTGTTAACGTAGTATTCCAGATCCCGCTTGCTCATTTCCGGCTGAGGCCAGCCACAAGCGAGGTGCCATTTGTAATCGCCCAGGCCGCGCGTCCAAACGTGGAGGCCGTCCCACCTCCACCAGCGTTCGGCAAACCTGCTTTTGTAGGTCACATCACGCTTTAAACTCATAGTCGATCACGCCTTGCTCGTTGATAATCTGCGCTTTGTAAAAGCCACCCTTGTTGCCGAGATTCCAAGCCAGTGACATGGGGATTACGCGAATCTGCGGCTCGCTGTTTTCATGTTCCCACACGATGAACGTTACCATTTTGATTTCCTCGTTTGCTTTCGATGGGGCTATTATGGCATAGCCCCGTTCGGCTGTTTTAGCAATTCGTGCTATTCGCCCAGCATGTAGCGCTTGCCTTCTTCGCGGCCTTTCTTGTATCCGTCCAGGTAGCCGCCCATGTAGCCGCCAACAAGGATAAGGCCAGACGAGATGAAGCTTGTGATCGTGTCGTCTGACAGGTAAGCGCCAGCACCAACCAGGGATAAAACAGCAATAGTTTTCATAAACTCTTTCATAATATTCTCCTTACAGACCATGACGAGACAGACGACCAAAAACCTTGCGCTCAAGCGGTGACATTTGCGTTTTCATTAACTGGCGCACATAGCGACGGAAGCGGCGTTTGTCGGCCTTCCCATTGCGGCGGTGCTTCTGAACGTGGCGCGGCTGAGTGTCGTGCTTGACATAGCGGCCTTTGTTGTCTTTCAGCATAATGAACTTCGCGTAAATGCTTGCTCCCTCAACGCCGTAATAGCGATAGCGCTGATAGTTGAGGCTAAAGCCGCCGCCGATATCCGGGCAACCCATGCCGAAAACCTTGATCGAGCATTTCTCGGTGGTGTATCGCTTTCCGACCTGGAAGGCCGGAATTTCTGACATAATGCAAACCATCACATAGCCAGAATCATGCTCGTTAAGTTCTTTGCAGTTTCTCATCGTTATTTCCTCGTTTGTTGGTGTAGGGGAATAATAGCGCATTCCCCTGAAAGGTTTTTAGCAATTCGTGCTATTTAGTCTTTGATGAACACCATCAACAAAAACACGATCACAATGATGGATAGAATCAGTTCGCCAGCGTACATAATCACCCCCAAATCATAATTGCCAGGCCGACTAGTTGCAGCGTGAGCAAGGTTGCGCCGCAAAACATCGCACCAATCAGAATCCACGGAACGAGATTGTGCATCATTCGCCCCCCTTCATTGATTCCAGCATTGAGCAAAAACGCTCGATAGCGATTGCAGCGCCCTTTAACTCTTCGCCTTCAAGGTCTGTGATTCGCGGCGGTCGGTTGAGTAGCTCACGAATGAACTTGGCCCGCCACTTACTTTCGAGCGCTTGCACATCATCACTGGTTAGAACCTTGCGCCTTGTGTCCCTTTTCAGGGTGATGATGTAAACCGGGTCGCCCTCATCATCAAACCCACTCTTAACGCTGCATGAGCCTACCGCCTTTACTTCCCCTACACGGTTCATGATTGTGCGGACGTATCCAGGGGTGATTGATTTCACCTTTTCATCATCCCCGAAGTGCTGTCCGATAAATCGGATCGGCAGCTTGACTTCCTCCGTGTGGCCGTTAGCCAGTGCAACGGCGGCCTCGCGCAGTTTGTTGCAAAATTCTTTAGCCAGATCTGTCATGGTTATCTCCTTAAATGAATACCGATTCAGGTTTACAGATTACAAATCCAATGATGTTTTTGCCAACGTTAAAAGTTTTTATTTCGGCTCCCCTTTCCTTGGCAATCTTTGCGAATGTCATTCTCATCGATTCCGGCGACCTGTCGGCGTATTCGAGGTCTATAAAGTGAGCAATATTAGGCTCCACGGCATCAACAAGTCTGCGAATATATGCGGCAGACATACCGCGCCCCTCAACGAGATCGAAATCATCGCCGCATTCTACAATCTCCCCTCCGCGCCTAACATATAACATCTTCATGGTTGCATCTCCTCTTGTGTTTCGTTGGGCGCATATTACCGTGTTTATCCTGTTATAGCAACAATTTTTTTTCTGAAAGATACAAAATTGATGATAAGTTGCTGAAATCCATGATGTTTAATTTCTGTTTACCGGTTTCCCCGTTTCGGAAGGTATCCATATATAAATAAGCCCCTAAAATATATAATTGTATATCAACCAAACAAATCATATAGCCATAAATAGAGAAAACAAGCAATACAGTATTTAAACAAACATAATACATATATAACTAACTAATTGATTAATAAGGGTATTTATAGGTGATTTCATTGTTTATTCTGTGTCGGAACGTTGCTGGATTCTGCGGAAGGTCTGACAGGAAACAGGCGGAAACGATGCGAAACGGAACGGCTGCAAACGCCAGGAGGGAGACACGCGAACAAGCCTGATCCCTCTTCCGTTCCACAATCATTGCTAAAACTGCAACAATCAATCAATCGCTTTGCACCTTGAGCAATATTGTCAAAATGACAGTGTACGAGATATGAACAACGCATAAATCACGCACGGCTTTAGAAATAGCACTTTTTGCTAAAACTCCCCTGATCGGTTTTGGCATAATGCACTCACCGAAACGAACTGAGGATAACGAAATGAAAATCAGCAAAACCACCATCAACTTTGCACAGAAGCGCGGCATCTTCCTGGATATCTGCGAGGGTGATGAGGTGATGGAGCAAGATCGCCTGTGGTTCTACTTTGACGAGGATGCTTGCGAGCCAGACTTGAGCTATATCATGAATGCCGACGGCTCCTTTACTTACTTCGACACGCTGAGTCTGAGCCAGGACGTGAAAGAGGAATTGCCAGCGACCATTAAGAACGAGAAGCACTTGCGCCTGGTTATCGAATTCCTGGCAAGCGCAATTAACAAGTGATATAATGCCAACCGCAATCAACCAAAGAGGAGTTAAAGTTATGTTAGAAGTTCGAATTGCTGTGGAGCAACTGCGCCGCCTGGCGGATGAGATCGAGCATGGTGCTGGTGTGACGATTGGCGACTTTGATGTTAGCCAGCGCCTCAACGGCGGTGTTATCAGCCAGGATTTGCGCATTACGGTTTACCATGAGCCGACCAGCGAAAACCTGTCAACTGTGTTTGGGATTGATAACCCAACCACGGCTGACGAGAAAGTTATTCCTTGATCGTATACCGGGCCTCGTTGCCCGGTTTTTTATTACCAGTCAGAGACGGATAGCACTTTTTGCTAAAACTCGAATCCTCGAACCTGCCATAATGCAGGCCAACCAAACGACAAAGGAGATTGCAATGTACATCGGTAAAGATATTCGCCAGCGGGCCAACGAACTTGGGTTAAAGCTGTATGTCACAAGGCACGGCGATAAATGCGTGCTGAACATTTACGACCTCGAATACGATCGCATGCTGTGCAACTATGACGGCTACGGCGGGAAGTTCATCCGGGGGCGTCACAAGCTGTTAAGCCGCGAGGCGTTCAACAAATTACCGTTCACAATCACAAAGTATCGCCAACTGCATGATGTGCTGGTGTTGCTGCATGAGATTGTCAAGGCGGAAAAGGCGGCAGGTAAATTGCAATGGTCATAAGACTGGCTTTCTTTTACGAGGCGTGGGCTATTCCGGTGGCAAACGACCATTACGGCGGCGATGGTAAACGCGCGAAAAGTCATGGCTACTGGAGAAAATAGCACTTTTTGCTAAAACAGCGGTGGGGAAACCTGGTATATTATCCCCATCGAAACGAAATGAGGATTGCAAAATGAAATACACCAACACTTACAACGGCCACACTTACTGGATTGAAGGCGGCGACAAGGTAATGATGAGCAACGGCGAAATCATTCGCACTTCCAACATGGATATCCCGACCTTTAACGCAATGATTTTCAACGGCGATATGGTGGCGATTGAATCCAACAAAGAGAACTTCCGCAAGCTGGTTAAAGTTGCCAAGGCTGCGAACCCTGGGTTTCAGATCCGCTATCTGGCTTTCGTCGAGCACATGGGTAAAGAGGCTTTTGTTGGTGATGTAATCAAGCGCAACCAGGCCTATATGTCATGGATTAGCGACCGCAAAAAGCAATACTGTGAAATGCGCAGGCATATGATCCAGATTGACCATAATACGGGCCACCACGTCATTTTAGATCACGACGACTTCACGGATTTTATTGTTAGCGGAGACTGGCTGTGATTATCTACCAGGATATTGAGACCGGGAAGCTTTACAGGATCTCCAGGTCTCGCGTGATGGTCTGGAATTATCGAGAGGACGGTTGGCGGCGAGTCAACCACATTATCCCGGCAGACCTTGCGCATTATCCCTACATCGGGATACGGGTTGAAATATACCCGGATGAGGATAAATAGCACGAATTGCTAAAACGGCGAGAGGGCCAGCCGATATAATAGGCCCAACTTCAACAAACAAGGAAAAATGAAATGAAAGCAAAAACCGCTCTGATTCTGGCTCGCCTGGAAAAAAACGGCAAAGTAACCGTGAAAATGGATCGGGCTTCCGGCTTCTCCGTAGTGACCATTACAAAGCGTGCGGGTGGTTATGTTGTTGGCACGATTCCAGGCGATAAGCTCACGCGGGCGAACGTCGCGGATCTGAAAGCCATGCTAATAGCGAACTCAATTTATATAATCAACTGGCGGTAATGCCCTGATTGGTGGGCGGGTCAATGGCCCGCTCTCAGGGTGGGAGGGTTAAATGATGAATAGTGTTGAAAAACTAATCAAAATACTGATTGCAGTCTTTATTTTCCTCGATTGCTTGCTTATAGGTGGAATGGCGTTCCTGCTGTTTGATGAGATTTGGAGAAGTTTATTATGATGGTTCAAGATGCATTTTTTAAGCGGCTTCACGATGCGGAGGCCGCTGGCTTAAACAAAGAGGCGGCGCTTGAAGTCGCCTATAAATTTCTGACGCTGGATGATGCGCTGGGTGATATGGATATGGATATGGAATCCGGCGCTTTCTTTGCAGATCCAACGATGATTGTTAATGATTGCGGCTGCAATTTCGACCCGTCTTGCTCTCGCTGCTTCCCTTTTTGAGGTTATGAATATGCTGATTTTCTCTATGTTCGATGGTTCCGGTTTTGCTGCGCTTCCCTGGGCGGAAGCGGGCCATAAAGTGATCTGCTTTAACGCCGATGAAGGCGACCACGGCGATTACCAGTCAGTGCGCGTAACGCATGAAAACATAACCTACGTTAACGCCTGGATTGATAGCGATTTTGAGTTTCAGGCACGCAATGAGGTTTACGGCCAACCAGATTTTATTATGGCATTCCCGCCATGCACGGATCTGGCTGTTAGCGGCGCTCGCCACTTTAAAGCGAAGGCAGAAAAGGATCCTGAATTCCAAATTAAGGCGGCCAACACCTGCAAAATCGCGGCCAATATCGCGGATTGGTTCGGCGTGCCTTACATGATAGAAAACCCGGTTAGCGTGCTTTCCTCCCTATGGCGCAAGCCTGATCACGTATTCCATCCGTGCGCATACGGCGGATACCTCCCGGAAAATGATAAGCATCCGGTTTTCCCGGATATCATCCCTCCTCGCGATGCGTACAGCAAGAAAACATGCCTTTGGACTGGCAACGGCTTTGTGATGCCAGAACCCAACCAGGTTTTGCCGGAAGGTGATAGCAACCCTGGTTGGGCCAAGCTCGGCGGTAAGTCGTCACGAACAAAAATGATCCGCTCACTCACGCCGCGCGGCTTTGCTAAAGCTGTGGTGCTTGCGAACCAGAAATAGCACAAATTGCTAAAAGCCCCGGCGCTCGTTGGGGCATAATGCACACACACCAAACGAAAGGAGACTAAATCATGAGAGTAATTCGCAATTCCGACAACAAATTAATGAAAGGCCGCCTCAAGAATGACGACCTGATCGCTTTCGAGGCGTGCGGTGTCTTTGAGGTGCGCGAACTTCCGAAGGGCAGCAAGTGGCAAGAGGCGAACATTAACGATTTCCGTGTGATCAAATCCAAAACCATCAAATGCACTTGGGTAGACCACAAAAACCCAACAAAGAAAACGTTTAAAGCTGGCAATCGCTACCAGATCGAACAAGGGCGCGTATTGGGCGGCGTGGCTGGATATGTGTTTGACGAGGACGGCGACCGCTGGACGCTCTACCGCGAGGAGGTCGGATTTTCCGCCGCTGGTGTTTATCTGTTCGAGGCGAAATACTCATGAGAGACTACACGCGGCACATCCCAAAAGGCATGCTTGCAAATCGGTTTAAGGTGCTCGAAAGCCACGTTTCAACATTCGTTGCTGGCGAGACTGTTTACCAGGTGAGAGAAAGGCCGGGAACCCTGCTGATCGGTCACACGTTCCACAAATCGCTATGGTTTGACCGAGACACGCTGGAATGCAGGAGCATAGAAGGCGGTCGGCTACTGGCAAAAGTCGAGCGGATCAAATAGCACAATTTGCTAAAACGCTGTAAGATGGTTGCCCTATAATACAGGGCAACAACTAAGGAGATTTTGAAATGTTTTTTGATACTTCTACACTTTCCCCTCAACAAGTAATCGAAACCGCACAGGCGCAAGGGGTTTCCCCGGTTCGTGTTGCGATTATCGCGAACGGCTACAATCGCGCGCAAAGCTTTTGGGGTGATGTTCAAGATATCAACAAAGGGAATGATAAATACCCGGTAATTTCCTTGGGTAATGATTTTGATGTTGTAGGGAAACTGTCTCGCAGCTTGGCGCGTTCCGTTCAATTCCCGGAATCATCCGCTTATATGCATTTTATCGGCTGCGTATCCGCCGCGATGCTCGGACGCTTTACGGTTGAATATCACGGAACCGATCAGCCAACCGCGCTTTATGTTGTGACGAGCCAGCCGCCTTCCACTGGTAAATCCGCTATTAACTCTATGGCTATCGCCCCGATGGTTTGCGAAGTTGAGCGCATTAACGAGCAACGCAGCAAAGAGCGCAAAAAGCTGATCGCAAAGCTCAAGGGCTTGGAGAAGGAGATGAAGCAGGAGCGCAGCGGGTCGGATATGGCTTCCTTGTACGAGGAAAAAGAGGAGTTGGAAGAGAAGATCGCAAAATTCTGTGATGTTGTTTTCCCGGTTTCCGATACCACGCCAGAAGGCCTGGCAAAGATTAACAACAAACAGGGCAACTTTGCGGTTATCTCCGATGAGGCAACCAGTATTAACAGCCTGTTAGGCTTGACGTATGCAAGCAGTGAGCGCAAAACAAACAGCGAATTGGTGTTAAAAGCATGGGATGCGGGCCACGTATCAATCGCGCGTGCCAACGCAGAAAACAACATGAGCTTTACAGCGCTGGGATGCATGGCGGTAATTGCACAGGATGAAACGATTAACGGCATTATGGAGGCTGGCGCACGCGGTATCGGTGTTAGTGAGCGTTTCTTGCTGGTTCGCGAAGAATCTTTCTTGGGTCGTCGTAGCTTTATCGACGGCAACGGGGATTCAACTTTCGAGCCAGTAGACCAGGGATTGAAGGCCAACTATTACAAGCTGGTACATAACATTATGACCGAGGAAGGCGTTAAGCTCACGATCGGCAAATCAGCAATGCGTTGCTTGAACATCGCCCGCCAGGAAATGGAGCCGCACCTTGCGGATGGCGGAAAGTATTCACACACAATGCTTCGCGGTGCGCTTGGTAAAATGGATAAGCAGGTTATTCGTATCGCCTCCGTGCTTCATGTGATCCGCAACTGGTTTAACGAAAGCGGGAACCCGCAAAAATCACGCGAGATTGAAGCGGAAACCATGCAAGAGGCCTTGATTATGTTCCATGAGTTGAGCAAAACATATATCAGCGCCGCCAACGCTTCCGGGCATGCTGGCGAAGATGCGGAATTAAACAAGGTTGTCGATATGGTTGTTCGCCTGGGCAAAGCAAACAAGGGCGTGTTAACATCACGCGCAATCTATGAGGCAATTCGCAAGGTTCGCCCGTTCGTCGGCCAGGCTGGCGTAATGAAGCGGTTAGAGGAAAGCTTGTTGCCTCGTCTCGAAGAATTGAATTATGTTTGTAATGCAAATGGCCGCGTGTTTGTGAATCCGGCTTTGCTGGGGGGTTAAAATGTTTCTTCTCGATTTGTACAAATTTTGTGAAAGTTACGACTGGTTTAACCGCCAGCACCTGGCAAGGTTTGTTTTTAAGCATCGGGAATGCGAGCGGCTCGCGAGGGCCGCAAATATGACCCCTCGTAAATTCGCCTCAAGCGTCTCTCTTGAGTTTATCCCGCGAATGTGTACGTTGGGCTACCTTGACTTAAATAAGGGCGTAGCGACGTGCTACGGCTCGCACAAGAGGCCCTTTAACTTCGAGTTGTACAGCTTGGAAGGCGAAAGCAATAAATACATCCACGATCTGTTTCACCTGGACGAGTTAAGCGACGATGAATTATTTGGAAGCTCAAAATCTAATCAATACGATTACGAGGCATTGCGCCGTAAATTCGGTATCTCATGAGGTGATGATTGGTGCGCTGTTAATGATCCTGTATAGCGATATGAGAGCCAATCCGGCCAAGGAGCATAACTTGCATGATGAGGACGGGGTTTTGCTGGTCAATGTAAGATTGATGGAATGAAAAAAGGAGCCGTTAGGCTCCTTTATTTTTTCTCTCACTCCAAAGAATCCCGCTAAGGAATCCGGCGGTGAAGAAGCAAGCAATGCAGAAAAGGAAAGGATACAAATCATCGCGCCCGTTGCTGATTTCTATCTTATCCGCTTTTATCATTTCCGCCTGGATGCTTGAATTACTCACCTGCTTTTTGTTGGAAGTGTCAACCTTCCCAACGCTTGACTCTTTGAGCGTCGTTTCCTGCTTGCTGCTGGTGTCCTGCTTTGCCGTCACCCCTACAGCCTGCTTTACGTTTTCGGCCCCGGCCTGCGCTGTGATTTCCGGCTTACTGCCGACTAAACCAGTCAGAGCGCTTGACGTTGAGCAACCAGATAGCAAAAGCGCCGACACTATCAACATGATCAGCAAGATGATAGCGGTTATTTTGTTGGCTCGTTCGTAGTCCTGATCGTTCATTTCGGTAACTCCTTAACGCAATATTTAAATTCAACGGCCCGCCTGTTATGCAGCCCCTTAGATTTTTCACGCTTACCCGTTTTCGGGTTGCGGTAATAAGTCCATTTCCAAAGCTCGTCGCATGCCTCGTATAGCTTGCCCTGGTTAATAAGCTTTAGCATTGTTGACTTCTGAAATGCTCCAACGCCAGCGTTAAACGTAAACGAATACATAGACGCCCGCATTGATGCTGGAATCTCTACCTTAACCGCTTTATCAACTGCGGTTGCAGCATGCTTGATATGCTTTTGAAGTAACTGATCGCATTCTTTTTGCGTGTAAGTCTTGCCCAACACCACGTCAGGGCCAGTAATTCCGGCGCAAACTGTCCAGATGCCCGCGATATCCTTATAAGGCTTGAACCGGATCCCTTCTATCTCCTCTAACAGTGGCGAAGTTATGGCAAGAGCGGCACTAACAGCGCCAGCTATAACCATATTTTTTAACCTCATCGGTTATTTACCTCTGATCTCGATTGCCCGTTTAAAGTCCCCTGATTCCAGGGCTTCCCGTAGTGCTTTGCTATCCCGCCAACGGAGATAAGCACCCCAAGCACCAAACGCGATCATGAAGGCCATACTGATAACCGCAATAGTGATTTGGCTTGTTGCGGCGCTGGTTAAAGCAGATCCGCCAGTCCCGGCGGTTGCAGCGTTTAGAAAGTCTTTCATTTTACACCTCGAAAAAGTTTGTTAATGGGTGATTACATGTTAACCGGGATTGCGCAAGTTTATAATAGAAAAAGGGCGCTGTTAAATCACAGCGCCCCGTAAGCTATTGAATTAAATTATTTTTCTATTGGTAAAAAGGTCAGATAATGCCCCTCAAGTGGTGCTAGTATCGCGCTACCTTGGCCGTCGCGGATCTCGTACAGCCCACCAGGAATTGCAACCGCCCGGTAAATCGCGCCAACGATGTAGGGTAGTGCGGTTGATGTGTTGCGAATGCAGCGAACTTTCATTATTTAGTCTCCATCATTTCAGGGTAGAACATAAAGCGCCCGACCTCGCCAAACTCTTTATCGTATACGATTACCGCCGCCCGACGGCGAGAGCGCCAGCCACCACGCGCGGCGTATGCATCTTTGGCCGCCATAGTGCTATGCACCTCCACGATCCCCAAGCTGGTTTCTGTTACGGTCTGGTGATGCCAGTGGCCTACGTGAGCATACATTGATTTCGAGATCCCGAAATCCTCCCGCCAGTCTGCGGCGCACATCATCAAAAGGGTTTCCGGCTTGCGCACAGTGTGGCCGTGATGGTAGGCCAGGAAAGTCTTTCCGTACTGCGTATGGTGAACAACGCGCGGGGAAACGTCAACGTAAACCCTTGGCTCGTTTTCGTATGCTGCCGCCATTGCCGCCCGTAGCCAAATCATGCCTGATTGGTCATGGTTGCCCTCGATAATCTGGATCTCAACCTCTTTATGCTTGGAAAGCATTTTAGAAACCGCCCGGCGAGTGGCGCGAATTGCAACATAAACAAGTTTTGCGTATCGGCTGTCCTGATCCAGAACATGCCCGCTTGCTGGCGTCACCGCTTCCAGTCCGTCACTGTGGAGCATATCACCACCAATCAGGAGCACAGCTTTCTCACTATTTGGCGCTCGTTCGATTGAGTAATCAAAAAAGTCGTTCATTACCCGCTCCGCCGTTGCGGTGTCCCAATTCTCGCCGCATTCGTGCTTGTGGGCCATTGCGCCTAAATGCATATCAAAGATCGGATATAGCGCCAGCGTTTCGGAATAGTCCTGCTCTTTCTCTTCCTGTGCCGGAAGGCGTGGCACCTCTTCCGCGAAAGCCTCCATCGCCGCCTGCATTAGAGCCTCTAATTGCTCCTTGTCTTTATTGGTGATTGTCCAGCGCATCACCTCCTCGCCGTTACCATTGGTCAAAACAGACTCGCGAACAACCGCAAAACCTGGCGCTCCTTTAATGTCAGTTTCCCCGGCGCGGGCCAATCGTGCCGCGCGGCGCTCAACGCTGCGGATGTTCAATCCGAACTCCTCCGCGATCTGCTTGTAAGTTTTCCCGGCTGCGCGTGCATCTTTGAACTGCTGATCTGTCATTTTTGCTACTGCCATTTTAAGCTCCTAACATGATAATTTTGTACATAATCGCGGTCGCGATGATAACGGGAAACGGTAAAGCAAACAAGCGCCACATAACAAAAATCCTCACATCTTGTAATATTTCTTTTGCTCTTTAGTTTTTTCTACTACTGCTTTGTAATCGATCCTTGTCGGTATCGCCGGAACTCTGTGCATCTTACGCGGTCTTTCGTGCAAGTATGTCATTTTTCCGTTGCCAATAATACTAACATCCTTTATGTCGAAGAATTTAGCAATTCGTGCTATATCCTCGCTCATTCCGCATTCCTTGGCGTGTTGCCAAACGGCTTGCTTACCCGTTTCGACCTTCATCAATCGCTCCTATGTTTTCCATAATGTCAATGGATGCATAACCATATGCAACTTTCAGGAATACCATTGCACAATCCCAATCGAAGCTGAATCCGTTTTCATTTCCACCTTCCACCGCCTCGCGTGCGATTTCGTGAGCAATTCGCTTTGCGCGTTGGTTGTAAACTTTCATGGCTTTCTCCTTTTGTTTCGTTGGAAATGATTATGCCCGACTCTCGCCGGGCATGTTTAGCAATTCGTGCTATTTGAAGTTTGAGTTGAACTCGTATTTACCATCGCTCCGCTTGTACTCGATCAACTCCTTTTCAAGATGTGGGAGCCACTCATCAATCGGCATTGCCCCGGAAAGCTCCTCAAAGCTCATATCAAGGCATCCTGAAAATAACCAAGGGTTTCCGTTATATTCGTGCTTTTCCAGCAGGTGGCAAACTATGCCGCGAAAAAGTAACCACTTCATTTCGTCTTTCATATTTTCCAGGCTCATAATATTAACCTCTCGCCTTTGCTCTTTTATTTTTCGCGGACGGGCAAATCTCGCTGATTCCAACATAGTGAGTTTGTTGTTGCTCGCCCTCTTTTAATTCGCGCATAACAAAGATAACGCTACCTTTATTATTTCCGCTTACTGGCTCACCAGTCAGACCGGAAATAAACGCCAATCGCCCGGTGCGCGCGTATTCTACGCCGTCCTCTTCCCAAACCTCGCCAGTAATCCAGATGATTTCCGCTGCGCTTTTCTGCGCCTCAACAAACCAGGCGGTTGAGTTATCAGCAGGAAGTAATATATCGATCTGGTTTCCGTGCTCCATCTGCTCGATTGCCTTTTTAATAAACGGCGTTGGGTTGCTGTATGGAGGATTGAGCCAAACGTGCTTTTTACTTCCCCACCAGCGTTTTAGGCAATTTGTCTCTTTACTGTAGAATTTATCGCAAACCTTATTGTTCTCGCTCGCCGCCGCGTCAAGATCATATTTGCCGTAGCGGCTTGCCATATATTCCACAACCTCGCGAGGAGTGGCCCAAAGGTCGCGGACTACATCCGGCGTTTTACTTCCCGCGTATCGGTTGCCAGTGACCTGATAAT